>Ga0073904_10000922_pt1 | contig 21590 bp, 22 predicted proteins | sample KloWWTrecipitate_FD_66668 | JGI IMG/M metagenome (GOLD analysis project Ga0073904, IMG submission 66668) | Active sludge microbial communities from Klosterneuburg, Austria, studying microevolution and ecology of nitrifiers - Klosterneuburg... | ecosystem: Engineered > WWTP > Aerobic digester >... | reverse complement strand
GGGTATCCGACCAGGTCGGCGATCCAGCGAACGGTCTGGGCCTCGATCTCGCTTGCGACCGGGGAAAGCGCGGCCGCCCCCACGTTGGGGTTCACGGTGGCGGCCAGGAGGTCGGCCAGGGCCCCGATGGGAGCGGCGGAGGACGTGATGTAACCCCAGAAACGGGGATGCCCGTTGAACAGGGAGTGATCGAAGAGAAGGTCGGTGGCGCCCTCCAGCAGGTCGGCCGCCGGAGTTCCCGACTCGGGCAGGCCATCTTCGCCCAGCAGCTTGCGGATGGCCTGGGGAGAATCCGCGCTGGTCACCCGGCGGTCGGGCAGGGTGTCGAGAAACCCCGCGATGCGGTCGACCAGGCGGTGTCCCAGGGTTCGGAACTCCTCACCACTCATCTCCAAGGGCGCCTCGCGCCGTTTCTTTTCCGTCATTCGTTCACCCTTTCGCGGTCATATGTACCATGGTTCCAGCCGTCTGATCAGAACCCGGGTCGGGGGTCGCCTATCATCCGGCTGACGGGAGGAAGGAACATGAATCAGAACCGGGTCGCCCGCTGCGTCAGTTGTCGTTCGGAGGTCTCGGTCCCCGACAGCTACGCCGACGGAGCGCAGATCAGCTGCGGCAGCTGCGCGGTTCAACTCCGGATCGTGCGGAGCGGCGGCGGTCTGAGCCTGGTCATCGCCGACCCGCTGGCGCTGCGCGAGACGCTGCGCCAGGTGAAGCTCGACATCGCCCAGGCCAACCGCGAGCTGCAGGAGGCGCGCGCCAGCTGGGGAATCGGGGTCAACGGTTTCGGCATCGGCGTCCTGTACGTGGTCGCCAGGGTGGCCCTCGATGAGCGCCCGCTGAACCGGGGCCTGATCGTCGAAGCCGTCGTCCTCTCCGTGATCGTGGGTGTCGTCCTGGAACTCGTGAACACCCTGTTCCTCGCGAAGCGGCAGACCATCTCACGCCTGACCGAACAGATAGCGCGGGCCGTCGCCGAGCAGAAGGAGCTCGAGCGCAAGATCAGGGAAAGCTCGAGACGCTGACGGAGCGTCTCCTCGCCTATTTCTTTCGCGGCTCGAGCGCTCCGCGCAGCTTGTCGGCGAGCGACCCGAAGCTCTGCGCCTGCGCCGCTCCTGAACGCGCCGCGTAGTCGCTCACTTCGGCGGCTTCGGCGCGGTCGGCGATGGCCTTCACGCTGAGACGGATGCGGCGCCGGGCGGCGTCGGCTTCGAGCACGATGACGTCGATGTCGGAGCCGAGCGGAAGCGCTTTCACGAGGTCCACCCCGTGGGCCAGGCCGGTTTCGGTGGAAGGCAGGAGACCGGTGATGCCGGGGGCCAGGAAAACGAACACGCCCATCCGATCGTGACGCTCCACCTTGCCGGTGAGTCGCGCGCCCGGCTCGATCGACGACCTCGAAGGCTTCGCGGCGCCCGCCCGCGACGACCCTTCGGCCACCAGGGCCACGCCGATCCGCTTCGCGGCGGGATCGAGGCTCAGGATCTCGAAGGCTCCCGTCATGCCCACCGCGACGGACTTCGACCAGCCGCCCGCCTTCCCGGTGGGAGGGAAGGTCGAGGCGTGCGCCAGCCCTTCGATGCCGGCCTCGAGTTCGACGAACGCCCCGAACTCGGCGATGCGGGTGATGCGGCCGGTGAGCACCTGCCCGACCGCATAGTTCGCCGCGGCTGTCGACCACGGATCGGCGGTCAGCTGCTTCAGGCCGAGGGCGATCTTGCCCTCCTCGACCCGAAGCACCTTCACCGTGATCTCTTCGCCCGGTTTCACCACCTGCGAGGGGTCCGAGCGGGACCAGCCCATCTCGGACGCGTGGAGCAGGCCCTGCACGCCGCCGCCCAGGTCGACGAAGGCGCCGAAGTCGCGCACCGAGACCACGCGCCCGGTCACCACCGCGTCGGGCACGATGCTCTGCCGCACTTCGGCCGCACGGGCCTGCTGCTCCTCGTCAAGCAGGCGGCGGCGGGAGACCACGAACTTCTGGCCGCCCTCCTTGTATTCGACGATCTTGAACGTGTAGACGCGGCCGACATGAACCAGGGGGTCGGTCTCACGGAGATCGTCGATCTGCGACTGCGGGCAGAAGGCCCGCTGGCCGGCGACGCTCACGTCGTATCCCGCCTTCACCATCTTCTCGACCTTGCCCTCCACGGGAAGGCCGGCGCGAAACGCGTCTTCGAGCTGCTGGGCCGAAGCAGCGCCGCGCTGGAGCCTCCGCGAGAGGGTGAGCCCTCCGGTGGTCGAGACCACGGTGGCGTGGAGGCGATCACCCACCTTCGCCTCCAGCACGCCGTCCTTGTTCTTGAGCTCGGCGAGAGCGATGGTGGCCTCGCTCTTGGCCCCCACGTCGACGAGCGCCACGTCCGCGCCGATGGCGACGATCGTTCCCTCGACGGCCTGGCCGTTGGCCAGGCGCTTGATCTTGTTCGCCGCGTAGGACGCTTCGAACAGGGTCGCAAAGTCCTCCCCGGCAGGAACCTCGGCGACCGTCTCGTTCTCACTCACAGTTCATTCCTCAAAAGCCTAGCCTACCCGTTCACCCCGGGTTTCCCTCTTCCGCGGGTCTATGCTCGGACCGTGGCTAAATCACCCTGTCCCATTTCAAAGACGCAGTTTCTCGAGAAGGCCGAGGCGGTCAAGATCACCATCAACGGCCAGGAGGTCGTCGCGGACCGCCGCGAGTTCAGCACCGGGTCGTTCGGCTGGTACCACAACGGCAAGGTCACGATCACGGTGGACGGCAAGCCGTTGAGCGTGCAGATCGGACTCAACCTGACCGTGGTGGGCAGCAAAGAGGCCGATCGCTGAGTGCCCGCGGAGCGCTCGCTTCAACGCGGCTTCGCGTCGTAACCCTCGCGATGACGCACGATCACGTCGCGGCGCGCGATTTCCACCTTGAGCCTTCGATGCTCGATCTTCGTTGAAGGCGCGGGGGCGAAGCCGATCACGTAGAGCGCGGAGATGTCGTCGACGATCCGTTTGAGTTGGGTGACGACATCGGGAGACGTCCCGTCGATGACGAACCCCCCGGAACCCTGCGCGAGGGTCTCGATGGTTCGTTGCGCATCGCGGGCCAGGTCCTTGTAGGTCCCGCTCCCGGAGCCGAATGTGGCCAGGCGTGAGGCGTAGGAGACTCCGTACAAAGCGATCTCGGAGTCCTGCAGGGCCCGCAGCGCGTCGAGGCGGCTCCGGCGGCTGGTCGAATCGTCGCCGTCGGTGAAAATGACCATCACCCTCCGGCCGCGCTGCTGCGAGATCATCCCGGCCCCGTCGATCACCGCGTCGAAGATCCGCGTTCCCGCGCCGCCTTTGAGCCGGATCATCTCGTCGAGAACCGGCTTCGCGCTCTGCGCGTCGAAGCCGCGGTCCCAGGCCTCCCGATCGAAGGCCAGGATGCGGCCGCGGGCGAACGAGGGAACCGCCCGGGCGAAGTCCACGATCACGTCGCGGGCGCGCATCAGATCCGCGCGCATGCTGCTGCTCGTGTCGAGGAGGAGCACCAGCTCGACCGGAGCGCGGTCCGAATCGGCCGCGTCCTGGGTGCGGAGAAACGTCTCGATCTTCCGGGCCTTTCCGCCCTCGCGGATCTCGAAGTCCTCCACCCGGAGATCGCGGACCGGAGCGCCGTCCTTGCCGGTCACGCTGACCACGACCTGAACGAGCTCGACACCCACCGGAAACACCAGCTCCTGGACGGGAGCCTGGGCGAGGGCCAGCAACAACGCGGCGGGCAGCATGAGAACCAGGCGCCTCAGGGATTCAGCAGGACCGCCATGGCGGCGAAGGGCGCGATGCGGCCATCGGTCATGGCCGTGTACATCACCTGGAGCCGGGAGTCGCCGGTCGGGGTCAGCATCACGAAGTCGTCGAGATACCCGGCTTCGGTCGCGGTGAGTTCCCGGCCCGAGGGCCAGACGAAGCGCACGTTGCGCGCGAGGGCGAGGGGCTCCCAGTCCTCGAACTCGACCACGGCCGGATCGCCGGTGGCCGCGGCGTCGGCGTAGGCCACGCGCTTCGGGCCCAGCCAGGGCAAACGCGAGCCCGGGAGGACACCGGTCATCTCCGTCGGGTTGCCGAAGTACATCTTGTACCGCCCAGGGGCCACATGAACCGGCAGGGGCGCCTGGATGTTCTCGAAGAGCTTCGGGCAACCGTTGGACGCGTACTGCACCGCCCAGCGGGCGCCGTCCCACAGCGCGTACGCGGTGGTGCGCGAGGCGCGCGAACAGGCGGTAGCGCCGCTCACCGTGATCACCATGAACGTGCCGGGCGTCTCGTGGAAACGCCAGTCGTCGAGGAGGGGGTAACCGATCTTGAACTGACGCGCGTCGGTGAAGCCGGGGTTGCCGCCCGGATCGCTCGCGATCGCGACATCCAGGCTCGGCGCGCACGGCCCGCCTGCCGCGTAGTCGGCGGTGGTGGCGCACACCGTGGATGAACCCCGGTTGAAATCGCGCCCCATCCAGCCGTCCTGGGAGTCGATGTGCATGATGCGCGTGCGTCCGTCGGCTCCGAGCGCTTCGAAGAAGAGCCGGACCCGGCCGCTCGCGAGCGGCACGGCCTGGCCCGTAGCCACGTCCGCCACCAGGGTCGCGTCGGGGTCGGGCGAGATGAGGCCGCTCTGGCCGGCGAGACTCGTGAAGCGCAGGACGCTGGACGGGTCGCTCGACGCGACCTCGTCGCTCACGCCCACCGCGAGTCCCTTCGTCGACTGAGTCATGGGTCCGTAGTAGATCTGCACGCGGCCCGCCACCTCGGCGGGTGCTTCGGGTCCGAAGCGGGTGGCGTGAATCTTGACGTTGCCGTCCGGGACGATCCGGGCAGCGCTCTCGATCGTCTCGCCGCTCGCCTGGATCTGCCAGACCTCCTCTTCGGTGGCCGCGGCGACCCGGCCGTTCGCGGCCGCGGTCACCGATGACGCACACGACGCGTCCAGGCAGGCGAGCACGTCGACGGTGAACCGGGTCGCCGCGGGGAGACGATCGAAGGACGCGCGGAGGCCGCCCGCCGGCACGTCAACGACGCCGACCTCACGCCCCCCCCGCTCTCGCGCGACGACGCGGTAATGGTGGACGCCGCTTCCGATGCCAGTGAAGGCCACCTCGAGGCGCGAGGAGGCGCGATACGCGCGTCCCCCGCGACCGGCCGCGAGGAGCGGCGCTTCGACGCGGAGTCCCGCGTCCCATGGCGCCGCCGTCCCATTCGACCGCCCCTGGGAGGGGGACTGGCCCATGGGTGACGGGGCGAGGCCCGAAACCGCCCCCAGGCCGGCGAAGAATGCGAGAGCGCGGACGGTCATGGGCTTCAGGGTATCAGCCGGGCCAGGGGCTCAGGCCCGGGTCAGGAAGATCGGAAGCCCCATCTTTCTCGCGTAGTTCGGCCGGTAACGGTCCCGGTTATAGAGGGTGGCCACGTCGACCATGCGCGGCCCCAGGGACGGATCCGGGATGGGCACCAGGGTGTAGCAGCCCTCGACCAGGGCGGTCATCAGACCGGCGCGGCCTTCCAGGATGGCATCCATGGCCAGGTTGCCGAATGTTCCGGCGATCATCTTGTCCACGAAGTCGGCCTCGCCGCTCCGCAGATCGTAGGTCAGGTCGCTCACCGTGCATTCCGCGCCGGAACGCCCCGTCACTTCCGTCTCGAGCGCCTCGGCCACGCTCGGCTTGCGTCGGTGCCCGTAGGCGTCCACCGGGAGCAGGTCGGGGTGATAGCCCTCCCAGCGCGCGCCTTCCGAAATGACGAACATGACGTAGTTGCTGGGTGTGTCCTTCTTTTCCTTGATCAGAAGCTCTATGAGCTTGTCCAGGTTGACCGTGAACTCCGGAATGGCGCAGCGCAACGAGGTGACGTAGGCGGTGTAGAGAGCGGTGAACCCCGAATCCCGCCCGAAGACGCGGAAGATCCCCACCCGCTCGTGGGAGGCGACGGTGGTGCGCTGCCTTTGAATGGCCGCGGTCGCCCGCGTGATCGCGGTGGAGAACCCGACGGAGTACTCGGTGCCCTGAACGTCGTTGTCCATGGTCTTTGGAATCGCGATCACCTTCATCCCGAGCTTGGCCAGCCGATGGGCGAAGCTCAGGGTCCCGTCTCCGCCGATCACGATGAGGTTGTCGAGGCGCAGGTGTTCGATGTTCTTGAGGACGTGCGAGCTGACGTCCCACCCGGCGTCGCTCTTCGGGAAGGTTCCGCCGACGAGGAACTCCGGAAGCGATCGCATCTGGGTCGGGCTCACGCGGCTCGAGTGCAGAATGGTGCCGCCGAACCGGTCGATGGTGCGGGTATTGGCGCGGTCGAGAGGCAGCAGGTACTTCTCCCGCGATTCCTCGCTCTCGTAGTCGAGGTGGGTCAGGCCTTCCCAACCCCGGCGGATGCCCAGGACTTCGCAGTCGTTCTCGGTGGCCCGATAGACCACTTCCTTGATGACCGAGTTGAGGCCGGGAACGTCTCCACCGCCGGTAAGAATTCCAATCCGTCGAGCCACGCTCAATGATAGTTCGCTACCCACGAGGGGTTGCTCCGACCGAGCACCTACTTGCGCCTTCGGGTCCCGGACGAAGGCGGACCGGCCGCGCGCACCACGAGGTCGGCGATCGCCTGCTCCGACGACGTGACCTTGCCGTCGAGCCAGGGGCGCCAGGCCGCGTCGAGCGCGCTCCGCAAGGGCTCCTGCCCGCGAGCCCATACGCCGTTCTTCTCCGCGTAGGGCACGTGGCCTGGAACCGCGCGGCGCACGGCCTCCCCGGCGGTGTAGAAGATCATGGCGTGGGTGAGTCCCTCATCGACCGCGACCCGTTTCGCCGCCGCCGCCGACTGCAGCCGGCGCAGCATGGAATCGTCCCACTGGTGCATTGACTCGTGAAAGGCGGTCTCGAGAGCCAGGGATCCCTGCATGTCCGGGGCGACACTCGACATGAGGATGAGCGGGCCGCGCGTCGAGAAAGCGCCGGCCCAGTTCGTATAGGCACAGATGTGCACGGGAAATCCGTTGCGGGGCCAGACCACGCCGTAGGCCCGCGTGATCAGGCTCTGGATCGGCCTCTGATAGCCCTGGAGCAGACGCTCCATGCCCGCCTGAGAACGCTGGTTGGCCGCGAGATGGACAGGCCAGAATGTCCGGCGATAGATGGGAGCCGCGGATTCGAGGGCCGCCCGCGTGCCGGGGTCGATTCGGGTGGTGGGAACAAGGGTGGGCGCGTCGCCGGCGGCGGCCAGGTCGAGCGCGGCCGCGATGAGGGTTTCGTCGAACACCGGGTCCAGGCTGCTCGCCCCCGAGGCGTACCACTCGACCGCGCGCCGCCAGGTCGCCCCTTCCTCGGAGTTCATGTCCTTGAGGCCCCTCTCTTCGTCCGGCCCCGCGGTGGCGACCGCGGCGCGCGCGGTATCGGGAGCGTTCGAGTGCGCGCGGCCCAGGACGTAGAGGAACTGGTGGAGATTGAGCCAGAAGGCGTTGGGGGTGAAGCGGAAGGGCGCCGCCTGCTGGAACATCTGAGCGGGGGCCGCCCCCGGCGTGAGGGCGAGGGTCAGGGCGATCGCCGAGGTCCGGAGCAGAGTGCGACAAGTCATCTCGTGGAGAGATTACTGCGCTACCGCGCGAACTCGTCGCGCGGGAAGAGATCGAGATTCGGGGCGAGCGGATTCCAGGGCCTGCGGCCATCGCGCGAAAGCACAATGCTGTCCCTGAAGACGAGCTTCTCGATCACCCGCGGTTCCAGGTAGCGGGCGATCTCCGGGTCATCGAATCGCGCGATCCAGGCATTCGGGTCCCGAGGAAGGGGATCGTTGGAGCCGACGAGCAGGGCGGTCCCGCGAAAGAGCATGACGTTCCGGAAGACCATGCGGAAGGTGTCGGTCACCCGGCGCGTGGGCGTCCACGCGCACATGATCCCGCCCGGCTTGAGGCGGCTCGCCGCCAGCTCGTAGAACTCGCGCGAATAAAGGAGGCCGCTTCCGGAGTTGTACGGGAAGAGCGGATCGGTTTCGATCACGTCGTAAAGGACCGGAGAGGCGGCGAGGGCGCGGCGCCCATCCTCGATGCGAACCTCAACCCGCGGGTCAGCGAGGAACCGGCTCAGTTGCGGGAGCGTCCCCCGATCCGCGACCCGGCGCAGCAGGGGGAGCTGGCCGGCCCGCAACTCGAAGACGGTGATGTTTCGCGTTTCCCGGCGAACGCCCGCCGCCCAGGCGGTGTCGCCGGACCCCAGGCCGATGATGGCCACGTCCACCGGATTCGGATGCACGATGACGGGCATGAGACCGAGCGCGGTATGCGCCCCGAAAGGAAGAGAGCTGTGGCTCCAGCCGTTGTTGAGCAGGCGCCAGCCGCCGCCATCCATGGGCAGCAACGCGGCGACGCCCGTCGCGTCCTCGTCCACGAGGTCCGTCGGCTTCGCTTCGCCGTGCAGCCGCGACCACAGGAGAGACTGACTCGGCAGGGCGAACCACAGGCCGATGAGAACGGCGGCCGGGACCCTGAACCCGGACGAGCGGCTGGCCCCGATCGCCGCGAAGACCATCCCCACCACGATGAGCAGGCGCAGGACTCCCGAGGACCCGGCCCGATCGAGCAGAACCAGTCCGGTGACGAGACTTCCCACGATGCAGCCCAGGATGTTGGCGCTTTGAAGAACACCGACCTTCCGGCCGCTGGTGCGGACATCGTCCTGCACCGCCCGCTGCAGCAGGGCGAAGGAAACGCCCATCAGGACGGTAGGCACCCCGAAGAGGAACACCGGGACTCCAAGGTAGAGCCGAAGCGCTTCGATCACGTTCCACCCCGGACCTGCGGGATGCAGGCCGGAGGACCGGGCCCAGTAGGCGACGTACCAGCCGTAACCGGGCGTTTCCGGGGACAGATGCGAGACGGTCGCGACCGCGGCCGCGGCATACCCGACGATCCCGACCTGGCACATCAGAAAGGCCCGCAGCGGCCGGGTCACTCCCAGCGCGAAACGGCCGCCCGCGAGGCTCCCCGCTCCCAGTCCGAACAGATACAGGGCGAGCACGGTGCCGAAGGTGAATGGGCTCGACTTGACGGCGAGGTCCGTGAGACGAAACCAGACCACTTCGAGCGCCATCGCGACCGCGCCCGTGGCCGCGTACAGGGCGATCCAGACCCGGAAGGGCGCCGGCGCTTCCGCGGTTGGAACCGGCATGGCGCTCGCGTGCGGCTCCGCGGGGAGAGCGTCCTCGCCCGGCTCCAGCCGGGCCACCATGAACGCCAGGAGCGTCGCCGCCACGTTCGCACCCGCCGCGCACCACAAGGCGCCGCGCAATCCCACCGCCGGCACCAGCACCCAGGGAGTCAGCAGCGAGCCCAGGGCCGCCCCGAGGACGTTGGCGCCGTAGAGGAGGCCGATGGTCTCGGACACGGCCCCAAAGCGCCCGACCGCGGCGCGCACCAGCAGCGGCAGGGACATGCCCATGAGAAGGGTGGGCAGGATCAGGGTGGCGAAATGAAGGAGGGCCCCGGCCCAGACCGAGGCGTAGAGCCACGAGAAGCGCACATACATCAGGTCATAGAGGAGCCACAGGCTCGAGGCGCCGAACCCGGCGATTCCAAGTTCGACCGCGCCGAACAGACGAAGCGACTGGTGGCGGGAAACTCGCGCGCTGATGACGCCGCCCACTTCGGCGCCGATGCCCAGGCCGGCCATGAACACGGCGACGATCATGGCGACGGACTGCGCGCCCACGCCGGTGTGCAGCACCAGGACGCGCTGCCAGATGACCTGATAGACGAGCGCGGCCCCTCCGCTCAGCGCGAAGGCGAGCATGGCCGCCCCCAGGACGAGCGGTGCGGACACGCTCCGGGTCGTCACCGGAGTCGATGTCACCGGGAAGACCGCGCCCGACGCAGGTGACTATTCTGGCCGAGCCCTGGGCGCATGGGCGCGGAGTGTACCCCACTGATAACGAGCCGATTCAACCACCCGCCGGACGGCCTCGCTCGACGCCGAGGCGTCATGCTCATCCTCGATGAGCGAGGTGTGGGTCGCGTTCGGCAGGACCTGGTGGAGACTGTTCGTGGACAAAGCCGCCATCTCGGCCTGCAAGGGGAGCCAGCCCTCCTGGGCGCCCCGGGCCGCGGTGACCACGATGAGGGGCAGGTCGCCGAGGCTCCGCACCGAACCTGCCTGGGCCAGGGCGATCGGCAACTGCGCGAACTCATCGCGGAGACTGCGGGAGCTGCGAGCGGAAGAGGAATAGACGCGCCTCACCTCCCGGGCCTCCGGCGGCAGGCCGGAGGAATCCGCAAGAGAGACGAGTCGAGCGGCGCCGACGCGGGCGAGCGACGGGAACAGGGCCGAGACGCGTCGAAAGATCCGGTAGAACGCGGGGAAGGACGGCAGGCGGGTCAGGGCTTCCGACGGCTGTGGGTCCAGGAGGACGACGCCTGCGACTTCCGACGGGTAGCGGCCCGCGAAGATCCGGACGTACTGCGCGCCGGAGGAATGCCCCACGAGGACGAAGGGACCGGGCACATGCGCGAGCAGGGTGTGAAGGTCCGTCGCGACGCCGACTCCATCCCGGGGAGCGGGAGCTGCGTCGCTCCGGCCCCGGCCCGCGCGGTCGTAGACGCACACGCGCGTGTCCCGCGCCACCATCGGCGCGATCCATCCCCAGTACGCCGAGGTCTCGCCCAGGCCCGACTCGAGAATCACGGTGGGGGTGCCGGAACCGCGGCAGGAGAGGTGCATGCGGCGGCCCTCGACGTCGACGAGTGGACCCTTCCCTTCGTACTCCCGTCGATCCATGATGTCCCGAACGGTTTGCCAGGCGCCCCCCAGGGCGCTCAGGGCGTACAGGCCGATCACCGGGTACACGCACCAACGAAGCGCGCGGCTCCGCAGTTGACGGCGCGCGCCCGCCGCCATCGAGACGGCAAGGGCCAGCAGGACCGGCGGCCACACCCATCCGAGCGCGTCGAGCGAATCGCCGCCGGGTGCTGCAACCAGCAGACCAGCGCCTGTGAGCCCCAGGAGCGCGGCGGGCGCCACCGCCCACCGCTGTGGCTGGTCGGTGCGGTGGATCGAGAGAACGGCGAGCAGGGCCCAGCCGGAAGCGAATGCGAGCAGGGCGACGCCGGTGATCACATGTTCCTGCGCTCCCCCGAAGGGACCGAGTACGAGGGAGGCCGCGGCGGCGAAGCCCGTGACGAGTGACAAAACGACGATGGGACCGATCCGTTGTCTGTTCATGGCGTCAGCGCTGCACCGCGTAGGAGAGTTTCACGAAGAACTGGCGCGACACCTTCTCGAAGCGATCCCGGCCGGACAGGACCCGGTCGTCGCCATACCCGACGAACATCACGGACTGCCAGTTCAGCTTGTAGGAGAGCAGGGCCTGTCCGCTGAACGCCCCCTGCTTCGCGGGGGTGGGAAAGGTGTAGAGGCCGGGATCGCGGCGAGTCGACTCGTACTGGGCGGTCAGCCGCACGAACAGGCGCGAGGTCAGGGTGTAGGTGGCCCGCAGGCGCGCCACCCGCGCGGTGAACAGGCGGCTCTCGAGCCCGGTCGCATCGTCGACGTTCAGCCAGCGCTGATCCGCGTTGATGAGCACGTTCAGGTGGTTGGTCGGGTTCAGGGCCGCGCTCACCTTGATCGTCGTGCCCGTCCCGGGCCGCGAGTTCGCGAAGTCGATCTCCTGCCCGCTGACCCCGCCCACCGAGACCACGGAGAGCAGGCGCGACGGGCTGAACTGCGCGAAGTAGCCAACCTGCTTCCGCCCGATCAGCTGGCCGCCGCTCCGGATGTTCTCGTCGATGTAGCGGAACTGCAGGAACCCGTTCCAGCGCGTGTTCATGAAGACGCCCGACTGGACGCTGCGCGAGATCGGATCGCCGCTCCGATCCACCTGCCGGTCCGCGTCCGCGAAGGCGCGCAGCTTCGAGACGAAGCCCGTCGGCCGGAAGGTCCAGCCGGCGCCCGCGGAGGTTTCCCGGTAGCCGACCTGCGGGACGAACCCCGCCTCGGCGCGAAACCCGTCGCCCACGTCCTTGTAGCGCGCGGTCGCATCAAGGCGCGTCGAGCTGTGCGCCCACTGAAGGTGACCTGCGTGCGACCTCATCGACTGGCCCGTCCACTCCCCCGCGAGATCGGGCCGGTTCGGCGTCTTCGTGTCGCTCACCAGCCACTGCCCGGTGACGGCCTCCCGGGCGGTCGGGCGCCACTGGAAGTCGGGGCCCACCACGCGGTTGTGGGAGGAAGTGTCGCGGCCCTCGCGGTCGGTCACGAGCAGGCTCACGAACGACCGGCCGATCTCGCGCTTGGCCCGGGCCACGAGCACGGTGGAAGCGAAGTCCTGCGGGGCGAAGGAAGACCCGGTCGGGCCGGGAAGGATCACGCTGCCCCCGCCGTCATCCTGCACCACCAGGGCGGTGTAACGGATGCCCTTCGCCTTGCCGGTGGCGCGCCCCCCGAAACTCGGGGTGGTGACGGTGCGGGTGTACACGGCTTGAATCGGGGTCTGGAACAGATCGGTTCCCTCCAGGAAGAAGGGGCGCTTCTCGGGGACGAAGAGCGCGAACCGTTCGTTCGCGGAGATCTGGGCCGCGTCCGACTCGACCTGGGAGAAGTCGGGCCGGATGGTGAGATCGAGGGCGGTGTTCGAGTTGGGCGTGTACTTGAGGTCGAGCCCGAAGTTGTGGTCGGTGGGGTCGTTCGCAAGTGACGATCCGGGCCCGCCGGTCGGGCGGCCCGAAGCGGCGGCGCTCACGTAGGGCGCCATCACCAGATGTCCGCCCTGGGGGAGCTGCTGCAGCCCCTCGAGGGTGTTGGCGTGGCAGACGAAACAGTTGTAACCGCGGGGCAGGCGGGCGGAGAAGAACTGGTAGTTGCGGTCGCGCGGATAGTTGCGGTACATGAGGATGGCCCAGGTCTGCGGGTCGGAGTTCTTGTAGCGCAGCGACGAGAAGGGAATTCGCATCTCCAGCGTCCATCCCGTGGCCGTGATCTTCGTGGCCGACTCCCAGAAGAAGTCGGGCGAGGGGTCCTCGCCGGTCGCGTCGTCGATGATGGTGTCGTTCTGGATGTTGCGGGGCGTGACCACGAACAGCTTTCCCGTCCGGCCGCTGTTGCCGGCGTCGAGGATGATCCCCCCGAAGTCGTAGAAGCCGCCGCCGGAATCGTCGCGATCGGAGTAGGGGGCCCGGATCGCCTTCGGATTCGGATCCGCGAACTCGAAGCTCGCGTAGAAGAAGTGGTCGTCGTAGGCGATGCGTCCGACGTTGCCGACCCCGGGCTCGGTGTTGTCGCCGGGGTTGACCTCGTACCAGGTGGTGACGGGCTTGCTGGCCTTCCATCCCTCGTCCGACAGGTCGCCGTCGATCCTGATGGAGCCGGTGGTGCGGGAGATCAGGAGGGTGTCTCCCGAGAGCTTCTCCTGGGCGGTCGAGGCGCGAGGCCCCAGGGCCGCGAACAGCAGGGCAAGTACGGCGCTTCGTGTGGTCGATTTCATGGCATTCCCTCGAATGGTGCCGGCGTCATGCCGATGAAGGAAGTGTCGCAATCGAGCGGGGGGCGGGTATTGGACGAGGCCACTGTTGTCCTTGAACAAAGCGGCTATTGGCCCGCAGAGGCTTGTCTCCAGGGAGACAGGAGCGCGGCGATCGCGACGACTAGCCCGGGATCTCGACCACGATCTTCCCGCGCACCCGGCCCGCCTCGAGATCGAGCAACGCGCCCGGGACCTGATGCAGCGAGATCCGGCGGTCGATGATCGGAGTCACCGCCTTCTGCTCGACGAGGTCCACGACGCGTTGGGTGAAGGAGTGGTGCTCCTTCGAAGCCAGGATGATGAAACGCTGGCGCACGAACGGCGCGAGCAGCAGACCGAGCAACTGCCGTCCGAATCCCGCGGTCCAGTCACCGCCGTTCTCGCCGCCCACGAACACCAGGCGGCCCGTGGGCGTAAGCGCGCGACGAAGCCTCTGCAGCGGCGTGTTGCCGCCGAGATCGAGGATCACGTCGTACCGCTCGGTGATGAAGTCGGTGGTCGTGTAATCGATCGCGCGATCGGCGCCGATGGCGCGAACCGTGTCGAGCTTCGACGCCCTCGCGACGCCGGTGACGTGCGCGCCCCGCGCTTTCGCTATCTGCACGGCGTACGTGCCCACGCCACCCGACGCACCGACCACGAGTACCCGTTCTCCGGCCGAAAGCCTCGCCGCGTCGATCGCCTGCAGCGCCGTTCCGCCCGATACACCGAGCACGGCGGCCTCGGCGAACGACAACGCCTTCGGCTTGCGCACGAGCTTGTCCTCGCGCGCGCGCGCGAATTCGGCGAACGAGCCGCGGCCGATGCCGAGCACGTGGTCGCCGACGCGGAAGCGCACCACCCCCTGGCCGACCTCCACGATGGTCCCCGCGAGATCGAGTCCGGCCACCGGCTCCTTCGGCGCGAAGAATCCAAAGCCCATAAGGCGCATGAGGTACGGGCGTCCGGTCATCAGGTGCCACGTCCCGCGATCGATCCCGGCGGCTTCGACCTTCACGATCACTTCGCCGGGACCGGGACTCGGGGGGGGCGTGGTGGCGACACGGAACACTTCGGTATGGCCGTAACCGGTTTGAAGCAATGCCTGCATCTGCGATCTCCTGCGGGGGGTTCGCCTAGAGGGCGAGGAGCGCGGCGCGGCCGACGGACAGCGCGGCGCCCGCGTAACCGATGGTGGTGAGGGTGAAGCTGCCGCTCATCAGCAGCCCGAACGGGCTTGCCGGGTGCTGGCGAAGGTCGGGCTTCAACGAGAGAAGGATGAAGCCCACCGGGTTCATGAAGGATCCGATGCACATGGCCCAGACGATCAGGGGCGAGGGCGTGACCTGGAAGTGGGTGAAGAGGAGGAAGAAGACCATCAGCAGGCCGGTCATCATCAGGTAGTCCAGGTGGGCCTTGAGGAGGTTCGGGTAACTGGCGAACAGGCTCTTCATGAATGCGGAGGTACGGACACCCACCAGGCACCAGGAAAGGCCGAGGGTGACGATCATGCAGAGACTTCCGGTGATGACGAGACCGTTGGACATTTTCGATAACTCCCTTGAAGCAGGTCGGCGAAATGCCGACGAAGGAAGTGTCGCAGCGAGGCCCCGGGTCAGGCTTGGACGGCCCGGCTCTTGTCCATGAACGAATCGGCTATTCGGTCACCTGGTCCCCGTCCGGGGCGGGGTGCGCTCGCCGGACAGATCGAACGGAGAGGCGATCTGGGCGAACTCGCCGTACATGAGGGCCGAGGGGGCCATCCCCACCATCTGATAGAAGGTCCGGGTCAGGTGGGCCGCGTCCGCGAAGTCGGCGGCGTGCGCGGCGGCGGCGATGGTGCGCTCGGCCGCGATCGCGACCATGGCCCGGGTCAGCTTGCGCCACAGCATGTATCGGCTGAAGGGCAGGCCCATCTGCTGCTTGAACAGGTGCGCGAACCGGCTGGGGGAGAGAAACGCCAGCTTCGCCGCGCTCGCCAGCGAGATGCGGAGATCGTCGGACTTCCGGATCGCGGAGAGCACGTCGGTCACCCGGGAGTCGAGGCGGCGCGCCGGCGGCGCGCCCGGGCTCAGCTCCTGGACGCAATGGCGGATGAGGGTCGGCACGTCCATGCTCTCGAAGGGCTTCTCGTTGAAGGCGCGGATCTCCCAGGCACAGGAAGCCAGCCGCGCCTCGGGCACGATGGTGATGTCGTTCCGGAGGGCGGTTCTAAGCCAGGTCCCTTCGCTGGATTCCGGATCGACGAACAGCATGGCCGCGGAAGCGCCCCGGCAGTCGAAGGAGTGAACCACGTCCGGTTGCACCACGATCCCGCAGGCCTCCCGCCATTTCCCGTCGCGGCCGCAGACGACCATGCGCCCCTCGAGGGCGATCACGATCTGGATGGCGTGGTGCGCGTGCGGCGGCACCACGCCCTGGCCCCGGCCCAGCAGCAGAAACCCGCCTTCCCACAGGTACCAGCGAGGCACGCTCAGCCAGCGGTAGGACTCACCCGAAGGCGCGGCCTTCGGCTCGTCGTCCGGTTCCTCGAGGTGGCGGCGTCTCGGCTGCACGACCTTTACAGTAGCCGTTTTGTTCAAGAAGAACGGCGGGAGCGTTCAATCCCCGAGAGGGAGGTTCCAAATAACTTCTCTTCCCATGAAACAGCCACTTCGCGCCGCATTCCACGCATTCGCACTCTCACTCGCCGCCCTCGCCGCCGGGGCCGCCCCGGGCGACTCCAACTCCCCGGTCGGGGCCTGGAGAACCATCGACGACAAGACCGGGAAGACCCGTAGCATCGTCCAGGTCTACGAGCAGGGCGGAGAACTGTTCGCCCGGGTCGAACAGGACCTGACCCCTGGAGGGGCCGCCGCCCGGTGCACCCGGTGCAAGGACGAACGCAAGGACCAGCCCCTGATCGGCCTGGTCTTCATGCGGCGCATGAAGCTCGACGATGGCGAGTACCGCGGCGGCGACATCCTCGACCCCGACAACGGCTCGATCTACCGGTGCAAGCTGCGCCTGGAGGACAATGGGCGCAAGCTGAAGGTCCGCGGGTTCATCGGGTTCTCCGTGTTCGGCCGGACGCAGACGTGGGAGCGGGAACAGTGAGCATCATCATCGGCGTCACCCTCGCCCTTCTCGTCGCCGTCTTCGGTCGATTCTCCGGCTTCGATCGCGAGCGCAGTTTCTACTCGACCGTCCTCATCGTCGTCGCCTCGTATTACGTCCTGTTCGCGGTGATGGGCGGCTCCACGCGCGCCCTCATCCTCGAATCGATGGTCATGACGGTCTTCGCGGCGTTCGCGGTCGCCGGTTTCAAGCACGGCCTCTGGCTGGTCGCCGCCGGCCTGGCCGCGCACGGGGTCATGGACTTCTTTCACGGCCACATCGTGGAAAACCCCGGCGTGCCGGTATGGTGGCCGGGCTTCTGCGGCGCCTTCGACGTCGCAGCGGCGGCCTGCGTGGCGTGGATCCTCAAGATCAGGGAGAGGTGAGATGGAGCGCTGGAACGTCGGCATCCTGATTTTCGACGGGGTCGAGGTCCTCGACTTCGCGGGGCCGTTCGAAGTGTTCTCGCGGACGCGGCTTTCGCCGGGCCTCGACTCGCGCCGGTCCGAGGACAGCGCGCCCTTCCACGTGTTCACGGTCGCAGGGACCCGTGAGACCGTGCACGCGACCGGCGACCTGCTGGTGGTGCCGCATCACTCGTTCGCCGACGCGCCGAAGATCGACCTCCTGGTGGTGCCCGGGGGCTTCGGCACGCGGTCGCTGATGAACGACGCGCCCACCCTCGATTGGATCCGCGCGGTCGCGGCCTCGGCCCGGAAGGTCACATCCGTTTGCTCGGGCGCCCTGCTGCTGACGAAGGCGGGGCTCCTCGAAGGCAGGCGGGCCACCACGCACTGGGGGGCGCTCGATCTCCTCGAATCCCTGGGCGGGGTGACGGTCGACCGCGCGGCGCGCGTGGTCGACGACGGCGTCATCACGTCGGCCGGCGTGGCCTCCGGGATCGACATGTCGTTCTACGTGGTGGAGCAGCTCCACGGCCGCGCAGTCGCCGACGAGACGGCGAAGTACATCGAGTACCGGCGGGTCGACCGATAGATCCCCCTTTGGCGCCTCGACGGGCTCGAGGCGCCTCCCGGGCGACGCATGACGGGCGTCATACCCAGCAACCGGCCGTCTGACTAGAGTTCTCTCGATGAATTGGGCGGCCTTCGCAGACCTCGCCCGGACCCCGGCCCGGGAGGCGCGCACCTTCCTTCGGATTGAAGGCGAGTCCTCCACGGTGCTGAAGGCCCCGGCGCTGCGCGCCCGCCGCCTTCGCATCGAGTGGTCGCGGCACGCCGTGCAGGCCGGGTTCCTGCTCACGGTCCTGCTGATCGGCTGGCAGTTCAGGCGCTTCGTCCACGGCCTGGAGTCGGGCCTGGTCGTGGGCACGCGGCCCCCGGGCGTGGAGGGCTTCCTTCCCATCGCCGCCCTGCTCAGTCTGCGCCACCTCTTCTCGACCGGCGAGGTGCACCGGGTCCACCCCGCGGGCCTCGTGATCCTGCTCATCGTGCTGGCCCTGGGCCTGCTGGCCAAACGGGCGTTCTGTTCGTGGGTGTGTCCGGTGGGAACGATCTCGGAAGCGCTCGCCGCCCTCTCCTTCCGGATCTTCCGTCGCAAGCTCGGGCTACCGCGCTTCATCGACCTTCCCCTGCGCTCCCTCAAGTACCTGCTGCTCGCGTTCTTCGTCTATGCGGTCTTCTTCCAGATGGGGCCCGCGGCCGTCGCGGACTTCCTCGACTCGCCCTACAACCGGGTGGCCGACGTGAAGATGCTGTACTTCTTCGAGCAGATCACCCCGTTCGGGCTGAGGGTGCTCCTGGTTCTCACCGGCCTGTCGATCGTGATCCCCTACTTCTGGTGCCGCTACCTCTGTCCCTACGGCGCGCTGCTTGGAGCCGCGTCCCTGTTGTCGCCGCTCAAGGTGACGCGGCACGCCCCCTCCTGCATCGACTGCAACCTGTGCACAAGGGCCTGCCCCTCGCGCCTCCCCGTCGCGAAGCTCGCCCGCGTGCGATCGGACGAGTGCTTCGGGTGCCTGTCGTGCGTCGCGGCCTGCCCGGTGCCCCGCGCCCTGCGCGTGGAAACGCCGTCCTTCTGGCGGCGCCCGGTGCGGCCCGCGGTCTTCGCCGCGCTCGTCGTTTCGCTTTTCGTGGGGGGGACCCTCCTCGCCCGCGCCCTCGGCCTGTGGCACAGCTCCGTCACGGTCGAGGCGTACGAGCGAAACATACGGAACATCGACTCGCCGGAATTCACTCACCTCATGGGCGAGGTCCCGAGCCGCGCGGAGTGGGAGGCGGCCGAGGCGCGCAGCGCCGAGAAAGCCGGGGCCACCCGCTAGGGAGTCGGGTTACGCTTCGCGGATGAGATTCAACTGCCGGCCGGTCGGTCTCGACTTCATCGACGGGGCTACCTGGCGCTTCGAGAACGTGGTGGAGCTCGAGGCGTCGCCGGAGACGGTGTTCGACATCTTCGCGGACGGCGAGAGCTGGCCGCGCTGGTTCCGCGACATCGAGCGCGTGGTCTGGACCAGCCCGGAACCGAAGGGGGTCGGAACCACGCGCACCGTCACCCTGACCACCATGACCGTGTACGAGTACTTTCTCGCCTGGGATCGCGGCCGGCGCTTCGCCTTCCGTTTCGAGGGCTCGTCCCTGCCCCTGTGTCGGGCCGGAGTCGAGGACTACCGGCTCGAAGAGCTTCCTCTCGGCCGCACCCGGTTCACCTACGGCGTCTACCTCGAGCCGACGCTCGTGGTTCGCCTGGCCGGGCCGATCGCCCGCGCTCAGTTCGCCTCGATGTTCCGCGGGGCCGCGGAAGGCTTGAAGAACTACGTCGCCGCCTCGCGGCCGAGATGAGGGCGCGGGGACCGAACCCACGCTCGCTCGAGCGGAGGCAGTTCGCCCGGTTGAGGGGAAGGCGTTAAAATCCGCGAGCCGGGCGCCCCCCCGGTGCCCATGGCCACCGACGAACTCTCGCTTTCCATCACACCCGCCGCGCGCTACGACACCATCGATGTCACCGCCCGCATCGCCGCCCGCTTCGGTGACGTCCTCGCCCGGCACGGCCGCGCCCTCTACTGCTCGCTTCACACCACCGCGGGGTACCTCGAGGAGAGCCTGGCGAGCCGCCTGCTGCGCCGCGACGGGGAGCTCTCGAACTTCTTCCAGCCCTTCCGCACCATGTTTCCCCCGGGGGCCGAGTACCGCCACGACCAGCTCCACCTGCGCCCCGAGCTGAGCGATGAACAGAAGGCGGTGGAGCCGCTCAACGCGGACTCCCACCTGACCTTCATCGGCGCGGGCATGCGCAACTGCGCGACCTACCGCACCCGCACCTCGGTCCCCGTCTACTTCATCGACCTCGACGGCACCTGGCAGGGCGCGCGCCGCAGCCGAACCACCACGGTCCTGGCCTATGACAAGGTCGAGCTGGTGGAGCGGTTGACCATCCCCGTCCCCGTGTCCCGCCACCCCGTGGACTCCATCAACCTGAGCGACGCCAAGGGAGAGTTCAGCGAGCAGGTGGCCGGGCTGCTGAAGAAGCACGGCATCGAGAAGGGCCGGGTCGACATAGCCCTCGAGCCCGGGGAGCGCAACGCCGGCCTCACCGTCAACGAATACGAGACCATGCTGATGCGCCACGACCTCGCCGAGGTGCTGCGAAATCCCCTGCGCTTCGCCGCGATCAAGGGCGCCCACATGCTGAACGACCCGCGGGCGATCCCGGGCAAGACCCTCAACTACGCCAAGTACGACCTGGTCCTGCTCTTCAACCAGCTGATGGAAGCGCTCCACATCGAGGAGTCGGGGGTGGAGCGGCTGCTGTCCCGGCTGATCGCCCTGCCCGCCGACCGTTTCCTGCGCATGAAGCGCGGGGTCAGTTTCGGCGTCTCCGACGCCTCCGGCCGGCCGTCACTCATCCGGGGGCAGTACCAGAGCCCGATCCTGGTCCAGTGGCGCACCGCGGAGCGCCAGCAGCGCCGCGTCGAAGTGGCGCTCCACCGCTTCCTCTAAGACCGGCGGCCCCTTCGCCGCAGCCCGCCGCCCTACTTCTTCTTCGGGGTCCGGGCCGTCTTCCCAGATCTCGCCGCCAGGCGCTCCCGATTGGCTTCGATCCGCGCCTTCACCAGCGCCTTGACCACGGCCGCGGGGATGGGGCGGTCGGGGGTGAACTGGATGGTCCCCTTGCTCTGCTTGAACCCCTTTAGCTTGTCCGCGAAACGCGCCGCGTCGAGCGCGCCATAGAGCGCGCAATGATGGGTGGCGGCCCCGAAGTAGAGCAGCGGGCGGCCTTCGAACTTGAAGCCCGCGAGGCCATAGCCGATGTACTCCACCGCACCCGGCGCCGCCGCCTTGATCTGCACGCGGAGCTTCTGGAGCGCCGCGCGCTGGGCGGGAGGAAGTGCGGCGAGGTAGGCGTCAACGGTGGTTGGCTTGGCCATGACCCGATTGTATCCGCGGCCTCGACCGTCACCGGGCGCCGCGATCCGCGAAGCCCGCCTCAAGTTGACTGCGCAGGGCGAGCACGAATACCACATCCACCTCGGGCACATATCGATAGAGCGCGACGTAACCGCGCGAGCGGCGGCCAATCACCAGCTCGCGCAAGTCGTTCTCGATCGGTCGCCCGATCATCGGGTTGTGCTCGAGAGCATCGATCGCCTCGATGATCTCGCCGATTCGTCGCCGGGGATCGGCGACGTCGTGTTTCGTCGGATGATCCAGGATGCGGTCGATATCGACGCCGATTTCCGGGGCCAGCTCGACTCGAGACATGCTCAGCGAGCCAGTTTGCGGGCCGCGGGACGCCGCGCCGTCCTGCCGGCGAGCCGAGCCTTCATGTACGTGCGCATCTCCTGCCACGGGATCGTCCGGCCCGAGGAAACGACTTCGGCATAGCGCCCTTCCGCCTCGGCCGCGAAATCAGCGCGAAGGCTCTCCGCGCGGGTCTTCTCCGCGATGGCCTCGAGGATGAAGGCGTGTGCGGTGGTGCCGGAACGCTTCGCCGCGGCAGCCACGCGGGCTTTCAGATCATCGGGAAGGCGGATGGTGGTGGTCGACATGGGGCCTCCGTGG
>Ga0073904_10000920_pt1 | contig 21643 bp, 17 predicted proteins | sample KloWWTrecipitate_FD_66668 | JGI IMG/M metagenome (GOLD analysis project Ga0073904, IMG submission 66668) | Active sludge microbial communities from Klosterneuburg, Austria, studying microevolution and ecology of nitrifiers - Klosterneuburg... | ecosystem: Engineered > WWTP > Aerobic digester >... | reverse complement strand
CGGACCCGATGGCCGAGGCCCCCTCGAGCCCGCCGGTGCGCCGGCCCCGGCGCGCGAGTCAACTGCCCACGCAAGCCGTGGAACAAACGCAGACACCCGCACCCGTGCCGCCCCCCGAGTCGGTGTCGGACGAAGACGTCCGGATGCGGGCGTATTTCCTGTCGCTCGAGCGAGGCCCGCACGGCAGCGAAGTGGAACACTGGCTCCAGGCCGAGATGGAGCTTCGGCCGAAGTCCAAACCCAAGCCGTAGCGACGCGCCCGGCGAATCCGGTACAGACATGGGAGCGGCCGAACGCGCGGCCCATCTCGCCCTCGCCGAGCGCCATGCGGCCATTCGGTTGCTGGGTGGGACTGCCATGGCAGGCGATACGCGCTTCCGCATCGCCGGTATCGTTGAAGCGCTGGCATCGGGCGGCGTGCCCGCGGGGCAGGCCGCCGGGGGTCGCGAGGCGGGAAAGAACTGACGAGGCGACCCGAACGCCGGCCGAAGGCCTACCTGCGCATCAGGTCGCGCATCAACGGACGCTCTTTGGCAACCACGCGCCGCTTGCCCGAACGCTTGGCCGTGTAGAGTGCCTGGTCAGCGCGTTCGTACAGGCTGGCGTAGGTATCGCCGGCCGAGAATTCGGCCAGGCCGCAGCTCACCGTCGGTACGACAGGCAGCAGTTCGCTGCCGTCCTCTGGCGGGGCGAAGACCGTGTTCAGGGCCGAGCCGAACCGGGCTTCGGCCTGGCGCAGCGAGAAGTTGTTGATGAGGACCACGAATTCGTCGCCGCCCACGCGGGCGACGAAGTCCTCGTCGCGCAAGCGCCGCCGCAAGCCTTGTGCGAGCGTCAACAGCACGCGGTCGCCGATGGCGTGGCCGTACGTATCGTTGACGCCTTTGAAGTCGTCCACATCGAGAATCGCCAGCACGAAGCGCGAATCCGCCCGCCGCACCAGGTTCTGGCACTCGCGCTGGAACGCGCCGTGGTTGGCGACGCCAGTCAATGGATCGAGCGAGGCCTCGTAGCGGGTCGCCTCGAGTTGCTGCTCCAGGTGCTCGACCTTCTCGGCGAACATCTGCTGGCGCGCTTCCCACGACGCCCGTCGTTCGGCGGCCATCTGCTTGAGCATGGAGACCTGCGTGCGCAGCAGCTCCTTCACCTGGTTCGGATCCTCGAGCTCGACGAGTGCTTCGAACCGGTCGCCCGATACCTCGATGTCCGACTGGATGGACATCATCTCGGCGGTTGCCGCCGACACGACGTCGCGAACCAGGGCCAGGATCGAGGCCATTTCCCGGCGCCGCTCCGCTCGCCGCTGCCGCGTCCGGTCGGCCACCGCACGGCTGCGCTGCAGAGAGTTGGTGCCGGCATCGGGTGGCGCGGATGCCGGCGGGCTGGTGCCGAACATGTTGGCCAGTTGGGTCAGTTCTCCCAGCAGCGGCCCGTCTTCGGGGTCGCTTTCGGCCTCAATCAGGGCTTGCACGACCGCCACGGCCCGGGACACCAGGCTCCGGAGCCACACTGTCTGGTCTTCAGGGGGCGCCGCACGGCGCAGTCCCAGGGTAATCATCTCAGGTGTCGGCATGGGCCTCACTCCACCGACGCATGGGAGGCGCGTCTGGCTTCTCGAACTCAATCGGCCGGGCTGGAGTTACCTTGAATGTCATCGAGAATATCGCGCACCCGGACCGCGAAATCCTGCAGCCCGAAGGGCTTCTGCAGGAACTGTGCACCCCGCTGCACCGATTCGAGCAGGGCCGCATCGTCGGTATATCCGGAGATGAACAGCACCTGCATCGACGGGTAGCGCGCCACCAGATCCGTGGCCAGTTCGCGCCCTCCCATGCCGGGCAGCACCACGTCCGACACCAGCAGGCGCGGCGGCGCGGCGAGCCGCCTGCAGGCCTCGAGGCACTCGGCCGCCGTCGCGGCCGCCACCACGGTGTAGCCTCGCGAAGCCAGCAACTGCGCCAGGATTTCCCGCAAGTCCGGCTCGTCTTCGACGAGCAGGACCGTTTCGGACCCGCCGCTGGCGACCGGCTCGGGATCCGGAGGCGGTGCGGGCGCGGCCAGGCGCGGGAAGTAGAGCCTGAACGCCGTGCCGTTGCCGCGCCGGCTTTCGACGTCGATGGTGCCGCCGCACTGATGGACGATGGTGTAGACGGTTGACAGGCCGAGCCCGGCGGCGCGGCTCGCCTTCGTGGAGAAGAACGGCTCGAAGATCCACTCGAGGGCGGCCGGGTCGATGCCCACGCCCGTGTCCGACACCGTCAGCACGACGTAGCGGCCAGGGGGTACGGCGGGCCGCGCCAGCGCCGTGGCTTCATCGATGTCGACGTTGTTGGTCGCAAAGCTGACGCGCCCGCCTCCCGGCATGGCTGCCTGCGCGTTGATGGCCAAGTTGGCGACCACCTGCCGCAGTTGCGCGGCGTCGGCCCGGACAGGGCCGACATCCGCGGCTAGTTGCAGAGCCAGCGTGATGCGATCGCCGACGAGACGCTCGAGCAGCGGGCGGCTGCTGGCCACCACCTGGTTCAAGTCGAGCACCCGGGACTGCACCACCTGACGCTGGCTGAGCACCAGCAGGTGGCCGGTGAGCGACGCGGCGCGCTCGGCCGCGGCGCGGATGCTGTCTACCGCCGGCTGCAGTGCCGGCTGGTGCTCGGTCATGGGCGCAGTGGCCTCCACGTGACCGAGGATGACGCCGAGCAGGTTGTTGAAATCGTGGGCGACGCCGGCGGCCAGCCGACTCACGGCGTTCATTTTCTGCTCGTGCCGCATCGCGGCCTCCAGTGCGTTTCTCGACGTCACGTCGCGCGCGATCGCGTCAACCGCCACGATAACGGGTCCGTCGAATACCGGGCGCAGCGCCACTTCGAGCGTCCTCCGCGCGCCGGGCGCGCAACCGGACACTTCGAACTCGAACGGCCCGAGATCCTCGCCGCCCAGCGCGCGCTGGCACTGCCGCCACACGTGGTCGCGCTGCTCCTCGGTCACCAGCTCGGTCACGTGCAGGCCCGTCAGGTCGGCGAGTCGCCGGCCCGTCACGTGTTCCACGCGCCGGTTGAAGAAGGTGCAGGTGCCACCCTGGTCGATGGTGAAGATGACGTCGAGGGCGTTCTCCACCAGCACGCGGCAGCGCGCTTCGATCCAACCGCGATCGCCGGGTGTCAGGGTGGGCATGGCGGGGTGAACAGTCAGCGGCAGGCGGCCAGTTCGGGCGGAGCACCGCCCCACGTGCGGCCGTCGGCGGAGCGAGCCGGCTGCTTGCGGCGGGCCCTGGCCACGGCATCGAGGACCGCACTGTCGCTCAGGGGCTTCTGAATGGTGGCGGCAACACCGGCCGCGGCGGTCTCCCGCCTGAGCGCGTCACTGAAGGCGCCCGCCATGGCCACGAGGCCGGCCTCCGGGTGCTGACGCCGGAGCGCATGCAGGGCGGCCAGGCAGGGCGGTTCGCCGTGGCCGAGGTCCACGATGGCCACGTCCACGGGAGCCGGCACGTCGCCGGAAACGGGATCGACCGGTTCGACGACGTGGTAACCGGCGGCGGACAAGGTGTGCGCGAGCAGCCGGCGGATGCCCTCGTCCGGCTCGAGAATCAGCACGCTCGCCACCGAGGGCGGACGGGCGTTGAGCACCTCGCGCACCTTGCGCGTCAGCAGGTGGCGCGTGAAGGGTTTGGGCAGGAAGGCCGCGCCCGGGTCGAAGATCTCGGCGCCGAACATCGAGTCGCCGGGATAGCCCGAGATGTACAACGTCTCCATTCGCGGCATGAGCCGTCGCAGGCGGCCCCCGAGCACCGTCCCGCTCATGCCCGGCAGCACGACGTCGGCGATGAGCAGGTCGATGTGCGTCCGGCTGTCGGCGATGAGCGCCAGGGCGTCCTCGGCGCTGGCGGCCTCGAGCACGGTGTAGCCGGCCGTCAGCAGGAACTCGCGGATGAGCTCCCGGACGAAGTCCTCGTCTTCGACCAGGAGCAGCGTTTCGTGGCCGCACACGACGGGTACCGGTGCGGACGCCGAGTTCGGCTGCGGCCGCGTGGCTTCGATCCGTGGCAGGAACACGCGCATGGTCGTGCCGTGGCCGGGTCGGCTCTCGACGGCGACGCGCCCGCCGCTCTGCGCAACGATGCCGTAGACGGTGGAGAGGCCGAGCCCGGTGCCCTTGCCTGGCGCCTTGGTGGTGAAGAACGGCTCGAAGATCTGGGCCGCGGTGGCCTCGTCCATGCCGTGTCCCGTGTCGCGCAGGGCGAGCTGGATGTAGCGTCCCGGCGGGAGCGAGCAAACGGCGACGTCGTCTTCATCGGCGATGTCGAGGTTCGACGTCTCGATCGTGATGGTGCCGCCCTCGGGCATCGCGTCGCGCGCGTTGATGGCCAGGTTCATCAGCACCTGTTCGAGCTGGCCGGGGTCGGCTTCGACGGCGCCCAGCGCGGGGTCGAGGGTGGTGAGAATGGTAGTGTTCTCGCCGATCACGCGGGCGAGGATGCGCTCGATGTCACGGACGATGGCGTTGACGTCGAGCGGCCGCGCCTCGAGAGCCTGTCGGCGACTGAAGGCCAGGAGCTGTCGCGTGAGGCTGGCGGCGCGCTGTCCGGCCTTGTGGATGAGTTCGAGGTCGGTGCGAAACAGGCTGTTGTCGTCAACGGCCGTGATGAGGCGCTCGCAGTAACCGTTGATCACGGTCAGCAGGTTGTTGAAGTCGTGCGCGATGCCGCCGGCGAGCTCGCCGACGGCCTCGAGCTTCTGCGAATGGCGCAGCTGGGCCTCGAGTGTGGCGATGGCCGCCTCTGCCTCACGGCGGCGCACGCGCTCGCGCTGCTCCTCGAGGGCGCGTCGCACGGCCGGCCCGAGCCGCGACAGCCGTTGCTTGAGGACGTAGTCGGTGGCGCCGTTCTTCAGCGTCTCGATTGCCAGCTCCTCGCCAATCGACCCCGACACGCAGATGAACGGCACGTCAGGGCAGGTCTGGCGCGCGAGCGCCAGCGCCGACAGGCCGTCGAAATCGGGCAGCGCGTGGTCGGCGAGGATGAGGTCGAAGCCGCCGCGCGCGAGCGCCTCGCGGAAGTCGGCTTCGCGCTCCACCCGTGTCACAGCGCAGGCGACGCCCTCGAGCACCAGCTGGCTCCTGATGAGCCGGGCATCGCGCTCCTCGTCTTCGAGGTGGAGAATCGAGACGGGTTCGTCGGTCACACGACCACTCCGCCGCGCGGCGGCAACCGGCGGCTCCCGGCGCGGACGATCCCATCCGGCAGAGCCACGAAAAAGGTGGCGCCGGCGCCTGGCGCGGCCGTGGCCCAGACCCGCCCGCCGTGACGCTCCACGATGCGTCGCACGCTGGCCAGACCGACACCCGAGCCCTCGAACTCCGACGACGGGTGCAGCCGCTCGAACACGCCGAACAGGCGGCGTTCGTGACGCATGTCGAACCCGATACCGTTGTCGCGGACGAAGACAACCACCTCGCCGACTCCCGCCTGCGCCGAGGTGCCGATCTCGATGCGGGCGCGTGTCCGCGCACGCGTGTACTTCACGGCGTTGGCCAGCAGGTTCGCGAAGACCTGACGGAGCAGGGTCGGGTCACCGTCCACGCGTGGCAGGGGCGCGAGGCTCCAGTCGATGGTGCGGCCCGCCGCGTCGCACGACGCGTCGCGCACCGCCTGGCGTGCCAGCGCATCGAGGTCCACCAGCGCCGACTTCAGCGACGTGCTCCCCGCGCGCGAGAACTCCAGCAGCGCGTCGACCAGGGCGGTCATGTGCGCCGCGGCGCCGGCAATGTCGACGAGATGCTGTCGCGCCGTCTCGCTGAGGACGGGACCGGCCTCGCGGGCGAGCAACTCGGTGAAGCCCGTAATCTGGCGCAACGGGGCCTGCAGGTCGTGCGACACCGAGTAGCCAAAGGCCTCGAGGTCGCGATTGGCCGCTTCGAGTTCGGCGGTGCGACACATCAGTTCGATGCGGCTGACGGGCAGGGGACCTCTGCCGGCGGCGGTCCGCAGCGTCACCAGCGCGAGTGGCGGCGCCGGCGCGACCACGGTGGATGACGAATCAGCGAACTGCGGCGAGGCCATTGCCGGTGGCCGAGCGAGTTCCGTGCCGCCGGCCGACGCGGCGTCCGTGCCCCCGAAACCGCGTTCCCACGCCGATCCGACGTCGCTCGCCGGTGTCGCTACACCGACAGCGAGGGTCGGGCGGGCGGTCCTCGGCGCGTCCATCCTCGGCCGCCGCGGGGCATCGGGCACCTCACTGCTCCAGGAGGCCCGAGACGCGCTCGATGAGCTGGGCTGCCGAGAAGGGCTTTTCGAGGAACAGTGCGCGCGTGGGGTCGAACTCGCGGAGGGCGCGGGTTTCGGCCGGATAGCCCGAAATGCACAGCAGGCGCATCTCCGGTCGCGCCGCGAGCATCGTGGCCGCCAAGTCGTCACCTCGCGCACCATCGAGCACGACGTCCGACACCAGCAGATCGATCGAACGCGAGCGGCTCAAGCGCAGGCCGGTTTGCGCGCTCGCTGCCTCGAGCACCGAGTATCCCTGGTGCTCCAGAATCTTCACGATCAGGGCTCGCACCGCATCGTCGTCGTCCACCACGAGGATGGTGCCCGTGGACGGCTCGGCGGGCTCCTGGTCGGCCGAGGGCGCCTGGGTATCGGCGGCTTCCGCCGGCAGGAGCACGGTGAAGGTGGTCTCGCCCGGTCGCTCGCCCTCGAGCCACAGGTAGCCACCGCTCTGCTTGATCAACCCGAAGACGGCGGCGAGCCCCATGCCGTCACGCGTGGTGCCCTTCTCTCTGAAGAACGGTTCGAACATGCGGACGTGGGCGTCGGCGTCCAGCGTCATGCCCGCGCCCGTCACGTCGAGGCGGGTGAAGAGGCCTGGCTTGACGAACGCCCGCGACGGCGACCACTCGGGACCGATGTCGGCATGGCTGACCCGGAAGGCCAGCGCGCCGCCGTCGTCCATCGCGTCGATGGCATGGGTGGCGATGGTGGCCAGGGCCCGCTCGGTCTGCCCGGGGTCCACCCGCACGCGGCACACGGGACGCGCGATCGACGACGAGATCGAGATGCGGTGCCCGAAGGTGCGGCGCAACTCGGACTCGACGCTCATCACGAGGCCTCCGAGGTCGACGACCCGCGGCTGCAGCACCTGGCGGCGTCCGAACGACAACAGCTTCTGCGTCAGGGTGGCGGCGCGGGCAGCAGACGCCTGGATGGCCGACACCGAGCGGTTCATCGGGCTGTCGGGCGTGATGGCCAACGATAGGCACTCGGCGTGTCCACTGATGACCGTGAGCAGGTTGTTGAAGTCGTGGGCCACCCCGCCGGCGAGGCGGCCGATGGCCTCGATGCGCTGGCCGAAGAGCGTCCGCTCCTGGCTCCGGCGCCACTCGGTGATGTCGAAGATCTGCGCACGAACCCCGGTGAGCACCCGACCGTCGAATTCGCCCACGAGGTTGATGACGGCGTGCACGGGCCGCCCGTCGAACGCCGCAAGGTCACCGTCCCAGTTGCCGACGAACCCCGCCGACTGGATGGCCTGCACGGTTTCGGCAAACTGCGCCGGCTGCCGGCAGAAGCGGCGGAAGTTGAGCCCGCGCGCATCCTGGCCTGCCGGGAAGCGGAACATCCTCGCGGCGGGCCGGTTGGCGTTGAGCAGCCAGCCGTCGGGCGTCATCAGGATGTCGCCCGCCGCGTGCTCCTCGAGCCAGGCCGCCGCGTTGAAGCCGGCCGCCGGTGCGTCCACGGTCGTTGTCGTCGTCATCATCGTCGCCTCGGGTGGGGTCCCGCCAGACAGATCCAGAGACCGTTCCTTGGAGGAAATCGGCACGACTGGTGGCGGCTTCAGTGTCCCTGGCACCGACCCTCCAGTTTTCGCGCCAGCTGCCGATTACGCCACCGGTGAGTGGCATGGACCCTGAGGACTACCGCGAGTCTGTCGCGCTGTTTGTGACGCTCGCGCCAGACTTGGCGCGAGAGCTGAAGGCCTTGACCCTTGCCGGAGACCTCGCGCAACTGCATATGCTGGCGCACCGCCTCGTGGGTACCATCGGCTTCTTCGACGCGGAGGCGTCCGAGTGTGCCCGGCGGCTCGAGACGGCCATGATGGAAGGCCGCCTCGACGACCTGCCTGGGCTGGCCAATTCGCTCGAGGCCGAGCTGGTCGCCTTGGTGCATCGCCTCTCCCGGCCAGACGGCGACTGGATGTCGGCGAACCCGGAAGGGGCGCGCACGTGATGCACACCCTGTTGCAGCGCCTGCGCTTGGCCGCGCCCGACGGACGTGCCGCGCCGGCGCGCGGCACGACCGTGGTTCGCGAGGACCCCGGCTCGGGGGCGGGTGCCGTGCTGTTTCAGCCCTACCGGATCGCGGAATTCGTGCCCGAGGCCGACGGCCCCGTCCCGCTCGATGGGGATGGACGGCGAGCCGAGCCGGCGCCGCCCGAGGCGCCCGCGCCCGAGCCAGCCCCGCACAAGCACGTGCCCAATTCCGTAGCCGAAGACTGGCGTCGCACCAGCCCCGAGGTGTTCCGGACGGTGGCGCGTCGATTCTGCGCGCGAGCGCCGCAGCTGGCCGACGAGCTGCGGGCGTGGTGCCTCGCCGGCGAGCGCAAGAAGCTGGCGCACCTCGCCCAGACCCTGAAGCCGACCCTCAGCCTGTTCGACGTGGCGGCCGCCGAGGCGGCCGGGCGGCTGCATGCGGCGGCCGAGACTGAATCGCCCGGCGGCGCGGCGTACGAGGTGCTGGCCCTCGAGCACGAAATCTGGCGGGTGGTCGCGAACTGGCAGGCCACCGACGGGGCCGATGCCCGCCCGGCAACCGAGGACCCGTCGTGAACATCCTGATCGCCGATGACGATGCGCTGGTTCGGCTGGCCCTCAACCGGGTGGTGCAGCGGGTGGGTGCGACCCATGTCACGGAAGTGAGCAACGGCCTCGATGCGATCGATCGTCTCGAGAACGGGCGTTACGACCTGCTGGTGCTCGATCTGGTGATGCCCGGAATGGACGGTTTCGAGGTGCTCCAGATGGTGCGCGCATCACCGGACTATCGCGACCTGCCGGTCGTCGTGGTCAGCTCCGTGCGCGACGAGCGCGGCATCGCCGAGGTCATCAGGCTGGGCATCACCGACTACGTCTCGAAGCCCCTGCGCTCGGAACGCATCACGACCCGACTGAGCCGGGCGCTGCAGGCGGCCGCCGCGGCCGGTACCGAGAACGGCCGGCGCACCGCCTCGTGTCTCGAGCCGGGCAAGCCGCTGATGATCGTCGACGCCAACGGCGACTTCCGCCAGTTCTTCGGCAGTGTGATGAACCCGCGCAACCCCGTCGCCGAAATACCCAACGGGGCGCTGGCCCTGAAGATGTGTTTCGAGTCGCCGCCCTCGGCGCTCTTCGTAGGGCCCGACATCGGGGCGCTGCCGCCCGAGGCGCTGGTGCGCAAGCTGCGCGAGAGCGGCAGGGGGCCGCGCACCACGCTGGTGGGCGCATGGCCGAAATCCATGCTCGACGCGGCGCGTGCCAGCGGCCTCTTCGACGAGGTCATCGCGCGCACGTTCGTGCCCCAGGTCCTGCTCCAGCAGCTCAATACCGTGTTCGCCCGCGGCGTGGCCGACACCCTGCAGGCCCTCCTCGAGACGCTCGCACCCAAGACCCAATCGGCCGTCGAACAGGTCTTCGGCATGATGCTGGGCACCGAGCTCGTGCCGTCGTCGGGCCCACTCCCCGACGGGGTGCTGGCGATTGCCTCGGTCGACATCGCGCGCGAGGTTGGGGACCATCTGCAGTTCCGCATCGTCGCACCGGTGGTCCGCGCCCGCGAGTTCGCATCCCGGCTCCTGCTGATTGACGATGCCACCGATGACGATGCGCTGTCGGGTATCACCGAGGTGTCCAACGTCATCGCGGCCCGGCTGCAGAAGTCGCTGAGCGACCTCGGCCCTGAGGCGACCTGCGGCACACCTCAGGCACGTCTGGCCGAGTTTGCGAAAGGCCTCGACGAGCCGTCGCCCACACGGCTCATCCAGTGCTTTGCCGACGAGGCTGGCGACGTGCTGTTCGGCATCGAGCTCGGCGCCGCGGGCGCGGCGGAGATGGCCGTCGCCGGCGTGTCGCCCGCTGAGGTTCACTCGGGAGGGGCGGCCGCCTGACCGCCGTAACCATGCTGTTGCACGATGTCTGCGCCAGCACTCACGGACGCGACCGGCGCGGCCTGCTGCGCCGCCTGAGCGCACGGGTTCCACTCCGATCGCTCACGGCCAGGCTCACCGCCATTGCCGTGGTCACCAGCACGGTGTCCACCGGGGCCGCGGCCGCGGTGCATCTGGCCCTCGACGCGGTCGGACTCACGCAGCGGCCCGGCATCTCCCTCGCCATCTGGAGCCTGCTGGTAGCCACCACCACGCTGCTGTCGGCAGTGCTGGCGTATCGTCTGCAGCAGCTCGTGTCGATGCCGCTCCTGCGGCTCGCGGCGGCCATGCGGCGCGTCACCGGCGAGCAGTGCTACGACGTGCGCGTGGCCGGCGACGACCGGGGCGAGATTGGCGAGCTCATCGACGGCTTCAACGAGATGTTGGGCACCGTCCAGCGGCGCGACGTGGAGCTGGTGGAGCATCGTATCGGCCTCGAACACCAAGTGGAGGAGCGCACGCGCGAACTGCGTGCGGTCAACGCCGCGCTCGTCGAGGCGCTCGACCGCGCGATGGACGCCAGCCGCGCCAAGAGCGAGTTCCTGGCTAACATGAGCCACGAAATCCGCACCCCGATGAACGGCATCCTGGGCATGACCGGAATCGTGCTCCTGAGCCAACTCGACCCCGACCAGCGTGACAGCGTCGAGACCATCAGGGCCTCGGCTGAGTCGCTCCTGTCTATCCTGAACGACGTGCTGGATTTTTCGAAGATCGAGTCGCGCCGGCTCGACCTCGAAGCCATCGCTTTCTCGCCCGCCGAGGTCGTGCGGGCGTCGCTGACGCCGATGGCCGGCACGGCCCGCCAGAAGGGGCTGTCGCTCGTGAGTGCGGTGTGCGCCGGCGTCCCGCCGCAAGTGATGGGCGATCCGGTGCGGTTCCGGCAGGTGGTGACCAACCTGGTTGGCAACGCGCTCAAGTTCACCGAGCAGGGCGCCATCCGCGTGGAGATACGCGCCGAGCCGGGTGACCACGGCCGCGTGCGGCTGCACGTGGCGGTCATCGACACCGGCATCGGCATCGACCCCGAACGCCAGGCCATCATCTTCGAAGCCTTCCGGCAGGCCGATGGGTCCACGACGAGGCGGTTCGGCGGCACGGGCCTGGGCCTGGCCATCTGCACCTCGCTGGTCAGTCTGATGCACGGCCGCATCTGGGTCGACAGCCGCCCGGGGCACGGCAGCGCCTTCCACTTCACAGTCGAGTTCGACCTCCCGCCGGTGACCTCGCAGCCGAAGGAGGCCGACGCGCCGCCTGCCCCCACCGGGTTCAGCCCTGCCGACGCGCCGCGCGCGGTGCTGCTGGCCGAGGACAACGCGGTCAACCAGCGCGTGGCGATGGGCATGCTCACCTCACGCGGCCATCACGTCACCGTGGTTGCCAACGGCCTCGAGGCCGTGGAGGCTCTCGCGCGGGCGACCTTCGACGTGGTGTTGATGGACCTGCAGATGCCGGTGATGGATGGCCTGTCGGCAACCGCCGCCATCCGGGCCCGCGAACGCGAACGCGGCGGCCACACGCGCATCGTCGCGATGACCGCGCACGCGATGAACGCCGACCGGACGCTCTGCCTGGCCGCCGGGATGGACGACTTCATCACCAAGCCGGTCGTGCCGGCCATCCTGTTCGAGGCGATTGAACGTGCGGAGAGCGCGCGCGTCGGTCAGCCCGGTGCCGCGCGGGCGCAGGCGGCCCGCGTCCCCGCGAGCCCCTCACGCTCTCTGCCCCTCAGCGCCGCACTCGCGATCAATTGAGGTGTCCGGGCGACGGGCCCTTCCGTAAAGAGGAGTGAGCCTGTTGAGGGAGCCGTCCGGCGCCGCACGCGCCCGGCGTTGGCCGCCGGCTGCCGAGGCAGGCCTCAGGCGGGGTTGAGGGTGTCGAACAGCGCCAGACGCGCCGCCTCGCGGAGACCCCGCGCGGTGATGGGCTTCTCGATGAACGCTGCTCCCGCTTCGAGCTCCACCCGGCTGTCGAATAGCTGATCCACGTACCCTGTCTGGTAGAGCACCTTGACGTGCGGTGAGCGGGCGCGGACGTGCCGGGCGAGCTCGCGCCCGTGCATGCCCGCCATCATGTAGTCGGTGACGAGCAGGTCGGGTCCCGGGCCGCCCGCCAGCTTGTCGAGCAATTCCGCTCCCGAAAGCGCTGTCGTCACGTCGACGTTCTCGGTGGCCAGGATGTCTGCCAGCAGGTCCAGCACCAGCAGCTCGTCGTCCACCACCGCCACGTGCTTCCGTATGGGCAGGGGCCTCAGCTCGGGCAGCGCCGGCCGGGCACCCGGTCGCAGGGGCAGGGTCGTGTCGAGCGTCAGTCGGATGTCGGGGACGTAGAGCGGTGTCCGCACCGCGCCGGGCTCGGCGGGATGCGTGGCCAGGAGCCATGTCTGATCGGATGACACGCTGGAGGGGCGTCGCGGGCGCAGGCGGAAGGTCATGCGTCGTTCCATCAGTCGTGTTTCGCGGGTGCCGGAGCGGCCGCCGCCGGCCCGGCCGTGTCAGGCACCGGCGCCGCCGGCAGCTCCTGCCCCTGGCGGATGGCGCTGTCGAGCGCCGCCGCCGCCTGGCTGCGCACGACGATCGATACGCGCCGGTTGCGCGGGTCCAGAGGACTGTCCTTGAGGTGCAGCTGGGTGTCGGCAAAGCCGCGCACGCCCCTCACCTGGCCGCCGTTCAGGCCGGCGTGTTCCATGGCGCGGCGGGCGGCGTTGGCGCGGTCGGCCGAGAGCTCCCAGTTGCCGTAACGGGTGTCGTTGGCATACGGACGGCGGTCGGTGTGTCCCTCGAGGACGACCTCGTTTTCGAGCTTGGTCAGCTCGCCGCTGATGATCTGGAGGATGCGCTCGCTCTCGCCGCGCAGCTCCGCGCTGCCGCTGTCGAAGAAGCTCGAGTCGGCCCGCTCGATGAGCTCGATCTTCAGCCCTTCGGCGGTTACGGTGAACTCGATCTGGTCGGCCAGCCGCGCCAGACTCGGGCTCTCGGTGAGCATCTGCTTGATGTGTTCGGCCGCTCCCGCCAGCACGCGCTGTTCCTGCAGCAGGGCGCGAGCATCGGGCGGCGGCACGGGCGTCGGCGCCCCGCCGGGCTCCACGCCGGGGCGGCCCCCGGGCAGCAGGCCCGTTGATTTCTCGTAGTCGAACACGCCGGGCTCGCGGAAGTAGCCCGCCACCGAAGCGCGGACCTCCTGGCTCTGCGTGACGAGCCACATCACCAGGAAGAACGCCATCATGGCGGTGACGAAGTCGGCGTAGGCGACCTTCCACGCGCCGCCGTGGTGGCCGCCGTGGTGGCCGCCCTTCTTCTTGACGATGATGATCGGAGTCGGGGATTTCATGGCGCTCACGCCGCCGCCTGCTCGGACCGGGTGGCCCGGCACAGCTTCTCGGTTTCCTCGAAGCTCGGCCTGACGTCATGCGGCAGCACGCGGCGGGCGAACTCCACCGCGATGGCCGGCGGCAGCCCCTTGAAGGTCGCCATCACGCCGGCCTTCATGCACAGCTCGTAGCGGCCGTCTTCCTGCACCCGCTGCTCGATGGCACCCGCCAGCGGCTGCGCGAAGCCGTACGACATCAGAATCCCGAGGAAGGTGCCGACCAGCGCGGCGCCCACGTGGTGCCCGATCTCCTCGGGCGGGCCGTCGATGGCCTGCATCGTGATGACGATGCCCAGCACGGCGGCAACGATGCCCAGGCCGGGCAACGCGTCAGCCACCTTGGTCAGCGCCGCCGCAGGGCTCTTTTCGTCCTCGTGATGGACCTGCAGGTCCTCCTCCATCAGCGCGTCGAGGTCGTGCGCCTGCATGCCGCCGACGATGATGACCTTGATCGAGTCCGACAGGAACGCCAGCGAGTGATGCCGGCTGAGGAATTTCGGGAACTTCGCCAGGATGGCGCTCTGGTGCGGGTTCTCGAAATGCGGCTCGAGCGCCATGATGCCGGTCTGCTGCGCCATGCGAAAGAGCTGGTACATCATCTGCAGCAGGTCGGCGAAGTCCTGCTGTGCCAGGCCCGGCTTGAGCGTGCCCTGGCACTGCTTCAGCAGCTTGGCCAGCACCTTCGGCGGCGTGCTGATCATCATGCTGCCGGCGGCCGCGCCGCCGATGATGATGAACTCGGAGGGCTGGAGCAGCAGGATCATGTGGCCTCCGGCCATCAGGTACCCGCCCGCCACCGAGACCAGCACGATCACGATTCCAACGATGAGCAACATGTCTTTCCCTCAGTGAGCGCGAGGCGGTCTAGTTCATCCGTGCAGCCGACGACCACCACGGCACGAGGGGTGGCGGGACGTCTTCTTCACAGCGCAGCCACGCGGCCACGACCTCCGGATCGAAGCGCGACCCGGCCTGTCGCACGAGCTCGGCGCTGGCCGTTTCGGCCGGCGCGGCGAGCGCCTCGCAGATGGCGTTGAGCGCATCGAGTGTGTCGGCGAGGTGCAGGACGCGCGCGGCCAGCGGGATGTCGTCGCCGCGCCGGCCTTCGGGAAACCCGGTGCCGTCGAAACACTCCACCGACGCCGCCAGGATGGCGGCGGCCGGGGCGAGAAAGGCGATGTCCGCGGCCACCTCGCAGGCGACGCCCAGCTGCGCGGCCCGGCGTTCCAGCGTGGAGGCGTCCTGGCGGGTGGCGGCCAGCGCGGGCGGATCGGGTACCGCCAGCCGCCCGATGTCGTGCAGCAGCGCCGCCCGCTCGAGATCGGCCATCTGTTCGGCCGGCATGCCCAGCTCCTCGCCAATCTTGCTCGCCAGGTCGGCCACGCGGTGCAAGTGCGCCAGGGCCTCGCCGTCCCGGCGGTAGAGCCGCGAGAGCAGGCCCTCGAGCGCGGCCGTGGACCCGACGCCGGTCTCGAGGAACGCGGCCGTCAGCCGCCAGGTGCGCTCGCTTTGGTTGATTGCCGTCAGTGTCCGCCCGTTCACATCCCCTCCTTGTGCTCTGTGGGGAATCGACCACGAGGGGGAATCCTTGAAGGCGGCACACGCCTTGCCCCACCGGGGGCGCGGCCCGGCATGGCCCTGCAGATCGCGGCGTTCTCGCCGTCGATCCGGGCTGGGGCGACGGCCGAACGACGACACGTGTCGGCGAGTCGACACCTGTTGACCGTGCGAGGACCGAACCAGCGTGATGCCGACTACTCTTCTCGACAACGCCGGAGCGCTCGAGCGCCGATTCGGGACCCGCCTGCCCGAATCCGGCCCGGGTTCCGCCCGCGTGCGGCAGACCCTCTCGCCGGTCGAACCGCTGGTGGAGCTCGACGCCGGCAACGGCGCGTGGCGGCGCCTCGTGAGCGCTCGCGATCCGCAGGCCGAGGCCGAGCGCTGGGCCGATGAAACCGTTCTGGCCGGGGCGCCCGCCACGGTCATTCTGATCGGGAGCGGCCTGGGTTACGTCCTGGACGCCATCGAGCGGCGTCAACTGCCCACACGAGCTGTAGTCGTGGAGCCTGACACCGCGCTGGCCCGGCTGCTGCTGGAACGCCGCGACTGGCGCACCTGGATTGAGGGCGGCCGGCTGGCCTTGCTGGTGGGACCCGATTACGACGGCGTGCCCGCCGTGGCACGGCTGATGGACGGAGTGGACTCGGCGCCCCTCTATCTGCACCCGGCGCTGGCGCGGCTGTGGCCGGGGCCGTCGCGCGAGGCCGTCACCGCCGTGGAGCGGCTGCGCTTCGAGGCGGCGTCGAACCAGCACGCCCGGCGCACCCTTGCGGGACGCTACCTCCGGCACACACTGGCCAACGCGCCCCGCCTGACGCGCGAGGGCGACGGGTCGGCGCTCGAGGGCCTCATGGCTGGCGTTCCGGCCGTGATCGTGGCGGCAGGACCTTCGCTCGACCGGAACATCCACGATCTGCACCTGGTTCGCGACCGCGCGCTCATCGTGGCCTGCGACACGGCGGCCAGGCCGCTGCTCTCGCTAGGCGTCGAGCCGCAACTGGTGTTGGCCATCGACCCGAGCGTGGCCAACGCCTGCCACCTCGGGGCGCTGCACGAGCCCCGCCGCACGTGGCTGGCGGCCGAGTGCAGCCTGCACCCTCCTGCCTTCGCCCACTTCGAGGGGCGCACGTTCTTCTTCCGCATCGGCAACCACGCGCCCTGGCCGTGGCTGCGCGAGGCCGGATTCGACCGCCTGCAGCTGAACGTCTGGGGGTCGGTGGTCACCGCCGCCCTGGACCTGGTGCTCCGCATGGGGTGCGACCCAATCGTGTTCGCCGGCACCGACCTGGCCTTCACGGATCACCGGCCCTACGCCCGGGGCACCACGCTCGAGGCGCAGTGGGCCAGCTGGGTGGCCGGCGGCGAGACCTACGAACGCGTCTTCGGTCTGGTGATGGACCGGTGGCCGACGGTCACCGCCGCCGATCTCAGCGGCGAGTCCACCCGCACGGCGTCTCACCTCGTGGCGTTTCGCGACTGGATGGCCGCGCGCGCGCGTCAGGCCGCGCCGGTTCGTATCGTCAACGCCACAGGTGCGGGCATCCTGCACGGGTCGGCCATCGAGATTGCCACGGCTGCCGAGACGCTGGCGGCGTATCCGCCGCTCGACCTCGACGAGGTGCAGGCACGGATTGCGGCCGCCCACCGGCCGTCCCCCAATCCGTCTGCGCTCTTTGAATGCATTCATGCCCTCGAACAGGGCGGCTGGGCGCTGCCCGAGTCGTGGGCCACGACGGACCCGGCCGCCACGCCGGCGGCGCTGCGCCAGGCGCTCGAGGGACCGGAGTACGCGGCTTGGCGCCTGGGGCGCACGATCGCGGCATCACCCCGTCGGCGCGAGTTGTCGCTCCATCCAATCGTCTAGCACCTGGATCCCGCCATGACCATCTGCATCGTCACCTGTGACATTGTCGGCCCCATCAAGAACGGGGGCATCGGCACCGCCTACTATTCACTCGCGCGCCTGCTGGCCGACGCCGGGCACCAGGTGACGGTGCTCTACGCGCTCGGTCGTTACTGCGAGCACCGCCGTATCGACGACTGGGTCGCCGAGTACCGGGCGATGGGCATCGAGCTGGTACCGGTTCCTGACGATCTCGACCTGCGGGGCCACCCGGCGATGAAGATGGCGCACGCCGTGTACCGATGGCTGCGGGGCCGACGTTTCGACATCGTCCACGTGCACGAGTGGCGCGGCCTGGCATTCTATGCGCTGACGGCGAAGCGGCAGGGGCTGGCGCTTCAGGATTCGCTGGTGTGCGTCGGCGCCCACAGCCCGGTGCTGTGGCACAAGGAGGGTATGAACGAGCTGGCGTCGGCCGAGGAACTCGAAGTGGACTTCATGGAGCGGCAGTCGGTGGCGCTCGCCGACGTGCTGTGGAGTCCCAGCGAGCACATGGTGCGCTGGATGCGGCGCGAGGGCTGGCAACTGCCGCGGCGCGTGGTGACGCGCCAGTACGCGGTGATCGAGGCCGATCGGGTCGCGGGCCCTCGGCAGCCGACCGTGCCCGTACGGGAGCTCGTTTTCTTCGGCCGTCTCGAAACCCGCAAGGGCCTCGACCTGTTTTGCGACGGGCTGGATCGTCTCGTCAAGCGCGGCGTGGCCGTGCCGCGGGTGACCTTCCTCGGCAAGCCCGCTACGGTGGGCGGAGTACCGAGCGAAACCTACCTCGAAAAGCGGGCGGCCTGCTGGCCGTTCCGCTGGCAGATTGTTGGCGATCGCGATCGCGACGGTGCGCTCGCGTATCTGGCCGGTCCAGGCCGACTGGCCGTGCTGCCCTCGCGCATCGACAACCTGCCCTACACGGTGCTCGAATGCCTGGCGGCGGGCGTCCCGTTCCTGGCTTCGAACACCGGCGGCATTCCCGAGATGATTCGCGACGAGGATCGGCCGGCCGTGCTCTTCGATCTCACGGCCGCGTCGATTGCCGACAGCATCACCCGCGCGCTGTCGGCCGGCGCTCGCGCCGTGGAGCCGCGCATCGCCTTCGAGCAGGCCAACCGCGACTGGCTCGAGTGGCACTCACGAGTGCGGCGGGGCCGCCCGGTGAAGGCGCGAGCAATGGGAACGCCGCTGGTGACGATCGTCCTCACCCACTTCAACCGGTCCCACCTGCTCGAGCTGGCTCTCGAGTCGATCCGCGCGCAGGACTATCAACCCATCGAGGTCGTGCTGGTGGACGATGGAAGCGATGCGCCCGAAGCGCTGGCGCTGCTGGCGTCGCTCGAGCCCGAGTTCGACGCGCGCGGCTGGCGCATCGTGCGGCAGCCCAATCGCTACCTGGGCGCGGCGCGCAACACGGGTATTCGCGAAGCCCGGGGCGGCTATCTTCTCTTCATGGATGACGACAACCTGGCGGAGCCGCACGAGGTGAGCACCTTCGTCCGCGCGGCCGAGTCGAGCGGCGCCGACATCCTCACGTGCTTTCTCAGGGTGTTCCAGGGCACGGGACCGAACCGCTCGGACCTGGGTACCTACTGCTGGCCATTTCTCGGCGCGGCGGTATCGCCCGGCGTCACCCGCAACAGTTTCGGAGACGCCAACGCCTTCGTGCGCCGAGGGGTGTTCGAACGCATTGGCGACTTCACGGAAGACGTGGGCGTGGGCTGCGAGGACTGGGAGTTCTTCGCGCGCGCCACGCTCGGCGGATGCCGCCTGATGGTCGTGCCCGAACCGCTCGTGCGCTACCGGCAGTCGGGCCAGAGCATGCTCAGCACCACCTCGCAGCACGCCAACCGGATGCGCGCGCTGCGCCCCTATTTCGCCCACGTGCCTCCGCCGCTGCGTGGGCTGCTGCACCTGGCGCACGCAACGCCCGCCGGCGTCGCGGACACCGAACGCCCATCGACGCCCCGGCTCGACCACGTGAGGCGCGCGGTGGTCTTCGGTACGGGCGAGGCCGGGCGCGCCGCGCTGCGGCTGGCCGAGCGCTGCGGGTGGGACGTGACCTACCTGGTCGACAACAACGCCGGGCTCTGGGACCAGCAGGCGCACGGTCTGAGCGTGCGGTCGCCGGCGGCGCTCGAAGCCCGTGACTACGACCTCGTCATCGTGGCCTCGCTGGCGGGCAAAGCCGCCATCTTCAGCCAACTCGAGGACCTGGGCCTCTCTCACACCGAGCACTTCGTGCACTTTCTCGAACCGGTGTCGGTCTCGGGCGTGACGGCGCAGGTGGTGCTTCCATGACCGGCCCGGCCCTGTCGGCGGCGCTCGACCGCGTCGATCGCGTGCTCGCAGCCTGTGGCGGCGGTCCGACGCTCGTGGTGGGCGATGACTCGGGCATGACGCTCCGCGCGCTGCGGCAGCGCGGCGTGCCCGCCCGAGCCGGCGGGGTCGACGCTTGCGCTGACGCGGCGTCGGTCGACGTGATCTGGCTGGAGGGCGTGCTCGACCCGGGAGCCGAGGCGGAGGCGTTGGCGCTGCTGGCCCGGGTGTGTGCTCGCCGGCCGCGCGCGCTGGTTGCGTCGGTGTCGGGACGCCGCGACGAGTGGGAGTGCCGCGTACTCCGTCACGGATGGCGCAAACATCCGCTCTACCAGCAACTGGCCGACTACGCGGCGCTCGACGGGGAAACCGAGCCGCTGCTGCTGTTCGAGCCGGTGCCGGCGGGTGTCTCCTGGGGCGGCCCGCTCGACGACCTGGCGGCGGGGCGCGACTTGCACATGGACATGCTGCGCGAGGCCGGGCGTCGGGCCGACGCCCACGTCGCCCGCTACATGTGGGCCCGGCGATTCGTGCGCCCGGGCGACCGCGTGCTCGATGCGGCGTGCGGCCTGGGCTACGGCAGCCGGCTGCTCGTGGACGGCACGCTGGCCGATTCGGTGCTCGGCCTCGATGTGGACCAGAGCGCCATCACCTACGCCGCCGAGCACTACGGCGCGGCGAGCACGCGGCTCTCCTACGCGGTGCGTGACCTGTCGAACCTGGCTGACCTGCCGGACGCATCCTTCGACGTGATCGTCAGCTTCGAAACCGTCGAGCACTTGGAGGATCCCGAGCGGTTCCTCGCCGGGTGCCGGCGGCTGCTCACGCCGGGCGGCCGCTTCGTCTGCTCGGTGCCCAACGAATGGCTGGACGAGCGCGGCGTCGATCCCAACCCGCATCACCTGCATGTCTTCGACCGCGCCCGGCTCGAGGCGCTCTGTGGGCGGCACTTCCTGCTGGAGCACGTCTTCGGCCAGACGGCGGGCGGCGGCATGAAGCTGTCCGAAGCCGGCCGCGCCCTGTGGGACGCCTCGACCCGCACCGACGAGGCCGAGTGGTGGCTGGCCGTCGGCATGTCACCACCATTCGGGCAGGTTGCCGATCCGGTGGCGACGCGGTGGCTGCCCGAGCCCATCGCTGAGACACCAACCGTCATTGCCTTCGCCCGCGACTACGAGCACCCGTGGCTCGTGCGCGCGCTGGTCTCCATCGGGCAGCGCACCGAATCGGCGGCCCTGCTCGAACAGTTGGCCGGCCGCGTCGCGGAGGAGGCCTCATCTGGCAGCGCCGACCAGGGTGCGGCCCTCTGCGTCCGTGCGTATCGGCAGCTCTCGACCGTGGAGGGCGTGACGGGTGAGACAAACAGCGCCATCGAGCGCTACTGCGGCCTGTCGGCGGCCAATCCGCACGTGACTCGCTGGCAAATTTCGTTGCGGTACGTCCAGGGACTTGCGGCACTGACCGCGGGTGACCACGCGGAGGCCGCGCGGACCCTGGCCGCCTGCGTCGACGGCGACCCGCTGGTTTTCAGCCCGCTTCTGGCGACCAAGACGGTCAGTGCCTGCTGGCTGCTGGGATGGATGGCGGCGCAGGCGCGGGACCTGTCCGGCGCCGCACGGTGGTGGCGCGCGGGCGTGCACCACGCCGAACGCGCGCTGCACCGGCCGTGGAGCGAACTGATGGCCGACCGCGATCGGCCGGTGCTGTTCGGCCTGCGCGAGGCCACTCTCGTCGTGGATCTGGCTAGCCAATGCGCGGCGGGCCTCCATCTTCTGCCGCACGCTGCCGAGCGTCCCGGCATCCTGTGGGCGCAGCTGAGCGACTCGCTGGCCCACCGCCTGGAGGCGCAATCACGGGCCTTCGGCCAGCTCGAACGGACGGCCCGCTCGCTACAGAGCGCGGCCACAGACGCGTGGCAACGCTGTCAGCGTGCCGAGGCCCAGTGGCCAAGGCTCGAGGCCGCCGGGATCGAGCTCGAGTGCCTGCGCTCGCAATCGCCCATCCCCTGGGTTCTGGGACCGACTGCCAGCGAGCCGGCATACCTGCGGGTCGCCGTCTTCGGCACCGGGCAGGGCGGCCGCGAGGCGCTGGCTCGCCTGCGGAGCCACGGCATCGGAGTCGACTGCTTCGCCGACAACAATCGCTCGCGTTGGAATGACCGCATCGACGACGTCCCCGTGGTCGATCCGTCCACGCTGCCCATGCGTCACCTGGACTTCATCGCGGTGGCATCGACGCCGGGTCGCGATGCCATCTTCGCCCAGCTGCGGGCGCTTGGGTATCAGCCGGGACGGGACTTCGATGCGATGCCCACCCAGACCCGACGCGGATGACGCGG
>Ga0073904_10000919_pt1 | contig 21650 bp, 20 predicted proteins | sample KloWWTrecipitate_FD_66668 | JGI IMG/M metagenome (GOLD analysis project Ga0073904, IMG submission 66668) | Active sludge microbial communities from Klosterneuburg, Austria, studying microevolution and ecology of nitrifiers - Klosterneuburg... | ecosystem: Engineered > WWTP > Aerobic digester >... | reverse complement strand
TCACCTTCATGGCCAAGTGGGATTTCGGCCTCGCCGGCTCCTCGAGCCACATCCACATGTCACTGGCGAAGGCGGGGCGGAACCAGTTCGTCGATGCCAAGGACGAGCTGGGCATGAGCCAGATGATGAAGCACTACGTCGCGGGGCTGCTCACCTACGCGCATGACATCACCTACTTCCTCGCGCCCTATATCAACTCCTACAAGCGCTTCCAGGTCGGCACCTTCGCGCCCACCAAGGCGATCTGGTCGAGCGACAACCGCACCGCCGGCTTCCGCCTCTGCGGCGAAAACACCAAGGGCGTGCGCATCGAGTGCCGCATCGGCGGCGCCGATCTCAACCCCTACCTCGCCTTCGCGGGCCTCCTCGCCGCGGGCCTTCGCGGCATCGAGGAAAAGCTGGTGCTCGAAGCCCCCTATACCGGCGACGCGTACCTCGGCAAAAAGCTCCGCGAAGTGCCCAAAACCCTGCGCGACGCCATCGAAGCGCTGCGCAAATCGAAAATGCTGCGCAACGCCATGGGCGACCGGGTGGTTGAGCACTATCTCCACACCGCCGAGTGGGAGCAGTTCGAGTACGACCGCCGCGTCACCGACTGGGAGTTGAAACGCGGCTTCGAGCGGACGTAAATCCCGCGTGAGACAAGCAGGTAAGGTGAACCCATGACCGAGACGGTCAAAATCGTCTCCCCCGTCGACGGACGGGTCTATGCCGAGCGCCCGGTGGCGAGCGGCGCCGAAATCGAGGCCGCCGTCGCGCGGAGCAAAGCCGCACGCCGCGCCTGGGGCGAAGTCACCGTGCGCGAGCGCGCCAAATTCCTCGAACACTTCCTCGATGCGCTGCTGTCGAAAAACGACGAAATCGTCGAGGAGCTCGCCTGGCAGATGGGCCGCCCGGTCCGCTTCGGCGGCGAAAAGCGCGGCGTCGAGGAACGCACGCGCCACATGATCGGCATCGCCGAGGACGAGCTCACCCCCAAGCCGCGCCCCGCCAAGGACGGCTTTGAGCGCTGGATCGCCCGCGAGCCGCTCGGCACCGTCATGGTCATCGCGCCGTGGAACTATCCTTATCTCACGGCCATCAATTCGATCGTCCCCGGCCTTATGGCGGGCAACTCGATCATTCTGAAGCACGCCTCGCAGACCCTGCTCGTCGGCGAACGTTTCGCCGAGGCCATGGCAGCCGCCGGGTTGCCCGACGGGCTGTTCCAGAATCTCGTCCTCAACCACGCGGACACCGAAAAGCTGATCGGCTCGGGCCAGATCGACCACATCAACTTCACCGGCTCGGTCGAAGGCGGCCGCCGCATCGAGAAAGCCGCCGCGGGCACCTTCGCGACCCTCGGGCTTGAACTTGGCGGCAAGGACCCGGCCTATGTCCGCCCCGACGCCAACATGGCGCACGCCGTCGAAAACCTTGTCGACGGCTCGTACTTCAACTCCGGCCAGAGCTGCTGCGCCATCGAGCGCATCTATGTCCACAAGGACGTCTACGACAGCTTCGTCGACGGCTTCATCGAGAACGCCAAAGGCTGGACGCTCGGCAACCCGCTCGATCCTGCCACCATCGTCGGCCCGATGGCCCACGCCCGCTTCGCCGATCTCGTCCGCGGCCAGACGGCGGAAGCGCTGCGCAAGGGCGCGACCGCTCACCTTCGCACCCGCCACGCCGAAGACCGCGAGGGTTCCCCCTACCTCGCCCCCGAAGTCCTCACCGGCGTCAACCACCAGATGGCGGTGATGCGCGAGGAGAGTTTTGGCCCCATCGTCGGCATCATGAAGGTTGCCGACGACGAGGAGGCCGTTACCATGATGAACGACAGCCCCTGCGGCCTTTCCGCCTCGATCTGGACCGCCGATCTCGACGCCGCCGCAAAGCTCGGCGCCCGTATCGAAACCGGCACCGTCTTCGCCAACCGCTGCGACTATCTCGACCCCGCGCTGGTCTGGACCGGCGTCAAGGACACCGGCAAGGGCGGCTCACTCTCCGAACTGGGCTACGCCAACCTTACCCAACCCAAGTCATTCCACCTGCGCAGGGTCTGACCCCTGGCGGCCCACTCATTCCCGGAGGACTTCATGGTGAGCCTGCCGAACCACGAAGTCCGGGAACACCGGAGATCACCGTCGTGACCAAAGCCAACTGGAACTACCCCACCGCCATCCGCTTCGGCGCCGGCCGCATCAGCGAGCTTCCGGATGCCCTGAAGGTCGCGGGCATCTCACGCCCCCTGCTCGTCACCGACGCCGGCCTCGCCGCGCTGCCGGTGACGCAAAAGGTGCTGGCGCTGCTCAAGGAGGCCAGCATCCCGGTCGCCCTGTTCTCCGACGTAAAACCCAACCCCGTCTCCGCCAATGTCGAAGCCGGCATCAAGGTGCTGCGCGCCGGAGGGCATGACGGCGTCATCGCCTTCGGCGGCGGCTCCGGGCTCGACACCGCCAAGGTCATCGCCTTCATGGCCGGCCAGACCCGCCCGATGTGGGATTTTGAGGACATCGGCGACTGGTGGACCCGTGCCGATCCCAAGGGCATCTTCCCCATCGTCGCCGTCCCCACCACCGCCGGCACCGGCTCGGAAACCGGCCGCGCCGGCGTCATCACCGACGAGGCGACGCACACGAAAAAAGTGATCTTCCATCCGCTGATGATGCCGAAGGTCGTCATCGCCGATCCCGAGCTGACGGTCGGCATGCCGGCCTTCATCACCATCGGCACCGGCTTCGATGCGCTCGCCCATTGCCTTGAGGCCTACTGTTCGCCGGGCTATCACCCGCTCGCCGATGGCATCGCCGTCGAAGGCGTCCGGCTGGCGCTCGAAAACCTGCCGAAGGTTGCGGCCAACCCCAATGACATCGAAGCCCGCGGCCACATGATGAGCGCCGCCGCGATGGGCGCCACCGCGTTCCAGAAGGGGCTGGGCGCCATCCACTCGCTCAGCCACCCGGTCGGCGCGCTCTACGACACCCATCACGGCATGACCAATGCCGTGTTCATGCCCTACGTGCTGATCGCCAACCGCGACGCCGTCGAGGCTAAGATCGGCCGCCTCGCCGCCTATTGCGGCCTGCCGCCGAATTTCGATGCGTTCCTGCACACCATCCTGGCGCTCCGCCAGAAGCTCAACGTCCCGCACACGCTGAAAGACTTCAAGGTCGGCACCGAAAAGCGCGACCTCATCGCCGACATGGCCATCGTCGACCCCACCGCCGGCGGCAATCCGCTGAAGCTGACGAAAGACCTCGCCCTCAACATCTTCGACCGCGCCATGGAGGGGCGGCTGTAGCAGCCGTCCCTCACGTTGTCGCCTGAGCGACCGCCTGAGCGCGCCCTAGGCGCTGACCGCGGCCGCCTTCTTGCTGTCCCGCAGCCTGACCAGAATCTGCTCCTTGAGCACGCTGAATTCCGGTGCGACGAGGTCGTGATAGGTCCTCGGCCGGCGCAGGGAGAAGGTCAGTTCCTCAACGATGCGCCCCGGCTTCACCGCCATGACACCGATCCGGTCGGCCACGAAGACGGCCTCATCGACATCGTGGGTGATGAAGAGAATGGTCGGGCGAAACTCCGCCCAGATCTCCATCAGCAGTTCCTGCATGGAGATGCGGGTCTGCGCGTCCAGCGCGCCAAAAGGTTCGTCCATGAGGATGACGCTGGGGCCATTCGCCAGCACGCGTGCCAGCGAAACGCGCTGGCGCATGCCGCCCGAAAGCTCCCGCGGGTAGTGCTTCTCGAACCCGGTCAGCCCCACCGCTTCTAGGAACCGCCGGGCCTTCTGCGCGGAGCCCTCAACCCCCCGAACATCGAGACCGAACTGAACGTTTTCGATGGCTGTGAGCCAGGGGAACAGGCCGTGCTCCTGGAACACGACGCCGCGATCGGGGCCGGGCTTGGTTACCGCCTTGCCGTCGACCAGAACCTCGCCCGAGGTTGGCGCGTCAAAGCCGGCGACGAGGTTGAGGATGGTCGACTTGCCGCAACCGCTCGGCCCCACCAGGGCGTAGATCTCACCCGCGCCAAGTTCGAGGTTGATGTCGGACAGCGCATCGAACGTGCCACTCCCCCTGCGGTGAAACTGCTTGGAGACGCCCTTGAGAACGACCGAATTGGATTTCATGACGTTGCCCTCCAGCGGAGCAGGTACTTTTCGGCAACCCCGGTCACATAGTTCATGCCAATGCCGATCACCCCGATGGCGATCATGCAGGAAATGATGGTGGCAGGTTCCCACAGCTGCTGGGCATGGATCATCAGGTAGCCGAGGCCCGATCGCACGGCGAGCAGTTCGGCCAGGATGACCACCCACCAGCCGATGCTCAGCGCCTGCCGAAGGCCGGTGATGATGCTGGGCAATGCCGAAGGCAGCACCACGCGGAGCAGGATCTGCATCGGCCCGGCGCCAAGCATGCCGGCGGCGCGCAGGTGAATGGGGTCGACCGCCGTGACGCCGTCACGGGCATTCAGGACAATCGGGTAGAGGCACCCGAGAAAGACCAGTGAAATTGCCGGAACTTCGCCAATGCCGAACAGCATGATCGAGAGCGGAACCCACGCCGCGATCGGAATCGGCCGCAGGAAGTCAAACGTCGGGCCGAACGCTGCCCGAACCGTCCAGAAGCGTCCGATCAGAATGCCGAGCGGAATGCCTACGACGGCTGCTAGGGATAGGCCGAGCAACACCCGACCGATGCTGCTCATCGCGTGTCCGATGAGTTCTCCGGACAGCAACAGATTGAAGAACACCATGGCGGTCTGGCCCGGCCACGGCATGAACTGGCGCAGGTAGGGACTGCCGAAATACATCGCGCAGTACCAGAAGATGACCAGCGCCGTCAGCGGAATGAGCGACAGCAGGATTTTTGCGCCCATACGCGCGGCGGGACCATTAAGGGCCATCAATGAGCCCTCCCATGCGTTGATCCATTTGATTTGTCCGTATGTTATGCCAAAAGACAGTCGCGCGCCCGTGATCGGATGCGTGACGATGATCGAGAGCGGTATGCATAGAAGCCCCGTCCCAAAATATTTTCAGATCCAGGAATTGCTGCGCGCGAGGATCGCGGACGGCACGTACGGCCTCGGGCAGCAGTTGCCTCCGGAAGGCGCCCTGGCCGTCGAACTCAACGTCAGTCGGCAGTCGGTGCGCACTGCCCTGATGGCGCTTGTGAACGAGGGCATGATCGAGCGGACGGCAGGTCGTGGGACATTCGTTACCGAACCCCCGGACATGCGTGAGGCCTGGACGCTCCAGACGCTGGAAGACGTCATGGCCATTCCGGTCGAAGGCGCCCGTCGTGTGATGAGCGTGACGACCACGACCGGCCGCGAGCATTCTTCGGCCGCGAGGCAACTGGCGCTCGCTCAGTCTGCCGAGATGACGCTGATCGCCACTGCCCGCGAGAACAAGTTCGGCCCTTACGGCTTCTCCTACATCTTCGTGCCGCAGCGCTTCGGATATCGGCTTGATCCTCATGAGTTGCTGTCGCAGTCCGTCATTCAACTCCTCGAGAAGGAGTGTCTGCTGAGGGCATCTCGCGCCAGTCAGGTCACGTCGGCTGTTGGCGCAAACCCGGAGGTCGCCCGGCACTTGAGTATTGCGCCAGGCGATCCGGTTCTGCTTCTGCAGCGGACCTACTTCACGAGTGACGGACTACCGATCGAGCACGCAGAAAACTACTACCGGTCCGACCGGTACAGCCATGCGATAGAGCTTCTGCGCTCGTCACAGGAGTAGCCAGCGCTACTTGGCGGCGTCGACGTACTTCGTCGTCACGAGGCCGGACAGATCCGGCGCCGCTTTGATCTGGCCCAGGTTCAACTGCCACTCGGCGAGGGCCGCGACCTGCTCCAGATTAATGTCGTAACCCATGGTGATATTCTCGAGGGCCATCTGGACGACGTTGTCTTCCTTCTTGAAGATCTCCTTGGCCTTGCCAAGCACCGCCTGCGGATCGGAATTGAGCGTATCGGTCGCCTCGACGAGAGCCGTCACAAGAACCTGCACGGCAGCGGCGGATTTCTCTGTGAAGTCCTTCGTCGTGGTGACGTTGGCGTTGATGCCGCCCATGTTCGTGTCGTTGGGATACTTGACCAGCACCCCATATCCCGCCGTGAGAGCGGTGGAGGAAGCCGGCTCATCGCTCACCATGACATCGATGTCGCCACGCGCCAGGGCGAGCGACATATCCGCGAGGTTCATCTGGACGATTTCGACTTCTTCCTTGGCCAATCCCGCATTGGCGAGCTGGCTGAGCAGATGGATCTCGTTCATCGAGCCGATGGTGATGGCGACCTTCTTGCCCTTCAGGTCATTCACCGAAGCGATCTTCGCTTCGGGGCGGGCGATCATCGCGTAGCCGTCAGAGAAGGAATTCGCCACCACGATGGCCGGAAAACCTTCGACGGCGAGCTTGAGCGTCGCGCCCCAGCCGAGCATCGCCGCATCCAGGCTCCCCTGCGCGAGGGCGGTCGCCCGCTGGCTCGATGAGGCGAAATCGATGACTTCGATCGACCAGCCATGCGGCTTGGCAACCTCGGCCATTGAATAGGCCGGCAGGAAACCAACGGTCCAGTTGCTGCCCAGCTTGATCGGGTTCTCGGCGGAGCCCTTTTCGCCCGCTGCCGGAGCCGCCGGCCAGCCGCCGGCCTGAGCGAATGCCATAGGCATCGAAACCGTCAGAGCACCCAGTGCTGCCACGGCAAAAAGAGCCAATCGTCGATTAATTCCAGTGTGCATTCCGTTCCCCTGCCGGTTGCTTTCTACTTCAGAGAGAGCAGGTCAAATGCAGGTTGTCAAACCTAAAGTTATATTGTTCGATTGTACGTATAATTGAAGAGCACAGACGGACGCCGGCTGTCGTCCAGCAGCTACGCACGTTGAAACGACTGTCTCAGGTGTTCGGCGGAAGGGCGTCGACGGGCAGAGCTACCCCACCACTCTCGCCACTGTCTTCGCCGCCCCATCCGCGAACAATTCGGCAAGGTGCATGGACACGGCTTCGGTGAACACCGGGTTGCGCGGCAGGTCCGTGCCGAAGATTTCGCTCACCTCGAACATCCCGGCGGCGAGACGCGCGGCGTTGCCGCCGGCGGCGTCGGCGATGCCGCGCAGGCGCAGCGCCATCGGGTCCTTCACCTCGATCGGCTGGCCCTGTTCGTCGATGCCGGTGATGTAGCGCATCCACGCCGCGACGCCGAGCGTCAGCCGGGTGATGCCCTCTGCCCCGGCGCGCGCCTTCAGCCGGTCGCGGACCGTACCGAGCAGGCGCTGCGGCAGCTTCTGGCTGCCATCCATCGCGATCTGCGCCGTGCGGTGCTTCAGCGCCGGGTTGGCGAAGCGCTGGAGCAGGGCATCGCGGTAGTTCTCGAGATCGGCGCGCGGCATCGGCAGCGTCGGCATGACCTCCTCGGTCATCAACCCGTGGATCAGCTTGCGCAGCGCCGGATCGGCCACCGTGTCCGCCACATACTGATGCCCCGCTAGGAACCCCAGATACGACACGGTCGAATGGCTGCCGTTAAGCATCCTGAGCTTCATCAGCTCATAGGGCTCAACGTCCTCAACCAGTTGCGCGCCCACCGTCTCGAACGGCGGGCGGCCGTTGGCAAAATGATCCTCGATGACCCACTGCGTGAACGGCTCGGTCATGATCGGCCAGGCATCATCGAATCCCGCCGCCGCGCGGACAATCCCCCGGTCCTCGTCGGTCGTCGCCGGCACGATGCGGTCCACCATGGTCGAGGGGAACGCCACATTGGCCTTCACCCATGCCCCGAGTTCCGGCGACGCCAGTTCAGCCAGCCGCGTGACGATCCGGCCGCAGGTCACCCCGTTCGAGGGCAGGTTGTCGCAGCTCATCACCGTGAACGCCGGCGTCCCCGCCCGCATCCGCGCCGCAAGCGCCGCGACGATGATGCCCGGCGCGCTGCGCGGCTCGTCCGGGTGGGCGAGATCGTGGACGATATCGGGGTGCCTTTCGTCAAGCTCGCCGGTCGCCGGGTCGTGGCAATAGCCCTTCTCCGTCACCGTCAGTGACACGATGCGGATCTTCGGCTGCGCCATCAGCGCCAGCAGCTCGGCGCGCTGCGTGTTGGCGTCCATCACATCGAGGATCGAACCGATCACCCGGCAGGCCGTCCCCGACGCATCGCGCACCGCCACCGTGTAGAGGAAATCCTGCGGCGCCAGCGCGTCCTTGGTATCCGGCCGCCGCAGCGACGCACCGACAATGCCCCATTGCGGGTTCGCGGCCAGCAGGTCATCGACGTAAACGGCCATATGCGCCCGGTGGAACGCCCCGATCCCCAGATGCACGATGCCCGGCGTCACGCCCGCCCGGTCATAGGCCGGAAGGCGCACGCCTTGAGGCAGGGATTTCAGCGTCTGGGCAGTGAGGCGAGTCATCGTTTTTCTCCGCGAGTGCGGGACCATAACCGCTTATCCGGCGGTTGCCAGCCCGAAACTTCCCCGGCATAACCGAGCCAGAATCCGGAGAACCAGCCGTGGGTAAGCGCTTCGTCGCCATCGGGGAATGCATGATCGAGATGTCGGGCGGCAACGATCGCCAGTACCGGCTCGGCTATGCCGGCGACACCCTCAACACCTCGTGGTACATGCGCGCGCTCTTGCCGAAAGACTGGTCCGTCGACTACGCCACCGCGCTCGGCGACGACCTCTATTCGCAGGAAATGCGGAGCTTCTTCGATGCCGCCGGCATCGGCACCTCGCACATCCAGGAGATCAAGGGCCGCCGCCCGGGCCTTTACATGATTCATCAGGCGGGCGGCGACCGGCACTTCACCTACTGGCGCGGCCAGTCCGCCGCAAAACTTCTCGCCGACGACACCGAGGCGCTCGATGCAGCACTGAAAGACGCCGATCTCGTCTACTTCTCGGGTATCACCCTCGCCATCCTCGCCCCGCGGGCGCGCGGCCGACTGATGAAGGCGATCGTCAAGGCGCGCAACGCCGGCGCCCGCATCGCGTTCGATCCGAACCTTCGCCCTGCGCTCTGGACCTCGCCGGACATCATGGCCTCGACCCTCACGGCCGCGGCGACCATTTCCGACATCGTGCTGCCCACGCACTCCGACGAGGCAGCGCTGTTCAAGGATGCCTCCACCGACGCCACCGCCGACCGCTATCTCGACCTCGGCGTCGAGGAAGTCGCGGTGAAGAACGGCGCCGAGCCGGCCGTTATCGCCACTCGCAACGGCCGCGACACGGTGGCCTCGAAAAAGGCGCGCAACGTCGTCGACACCACCGGCGCCGGTGACTCCTTCAATGGCGGCTATCTCTCCTCCCGCATCGCAGGCGCCACCCCGGCAGAAGCGGCCGCCCGGGCGCATGAGGTCGCCGGCGTCGTCATCGGCCACCCCGGCGCGCTGGTCGATCCAAAGCTGCTCGCCTGACGCGCGGCGTCAGCGGCGGCCGTCAGAACATCCCCGGCGTCGCCATGTATTCGATTTCCTCGGGTGTCGAGGTGCGTCCCAGCGCTTCGTTACGCTTGGGATAGCGACCGAAGCGCTGCAGAACCTCGAGATGCGCCATCTCGAATTTCAGCACGTCGGCATTGTCCATTTCGGTGAACAGCCGCACGGCCTCCTCGTGCACCACCAGCGACTCCGAGTGCATGTAGGGCATGTAGAGGAACTGCCGCTGCGGCGGGTGCGTCAGCTGCCTGTCGACGCCGAGCGCCACCGCCTCCTGCGCCAGCGCCAGCGCCATCGAATCCTGCGCAAAGGCCCGTGCCTGCCCGCGAAAGAGCTGGCGCGAGAACTGGTCCAGCACGATGATTTCGGCCACCCGCCCGAGCGGCGTTTTTCGCCACTCCCATGCCTCGCCGCGCGCTACCTCGGCGTGCGTTGTCCCGAAGCGCTCCGCAATCTCGGCGTCGAACGCGGCGCCTCCGGCGAACCAGTCCGCCGGCCCGTGTTCGATGAACCAAAAGCCGTGCACATCCTCAGGCCCGAGCGTCGTCATACGTCACCTCGCGTGGCAGCAAACGGCCACACTACATGTTGACTATGGCCTTGATCAGCCCAACCCGGCTATGCGCCCAGCCCGCCATGTCGACCGGCACATTCTCGAAATTCGTCGAGTGCGTTGCCAGCCGGTCCGTCGGAACCAGTCCCTTGCGGATCGAGTCGATCACATGGTCGAAATCGCGCTTCTGCGCATTGCGCGAGGCGCGCAGCGTGATCTCGCGACGGTGGAATTCGGAATCCGGGAACACTAGGTCGCCCTTGATCACGCCCACCAGTGTATAGTTGCCGCCATTGCACGTGTGAAAGATCGAAGCGTTCATCGCCTTGATCGAACCGGTCGCATCGAACACCGTGTCAAACCCGGTGCGCTTCACTTCGTTGAACGCCTCGCTCTCCGTCTCGCTCACCGCAAAGGTGTCGAAGCCGAGCGCGCGGGTCGCCTCGATCTTGTCGGGCGCGGCATCGACCACCGTCACCTCGGCCCCGGCAATCTTCGCGAAATACGCCACGCCGAGCCCGATCGGCCCCGAGCCGACGACCAGCGCCCGGTTGCCCGGCTTTACCTCGGCGCGCTGCACCGCATGCGCGCCGATGGCGAGGAATTCGACCATCGCCGCATCGCGCAGCGACAGCCCGTCGGCCTTGTAGAGGTTCGCCGCCGGCATCACGATTTCATCGGCCATGCCGCCATCGGCATGCACGCCCACCACCTTCAGCGTCTCGCAGCAGTTGGTCTTGCCCTCGAGGCACGCGGGGCACTGGCCGCAGGTGAGGTACGGGTTGATCACCACCGGATCGCCCGCTGCAAAGCCCGGCACGCCGTTGGCGTCGCTCACCACGCCCGACAGCTCATGCCCGATGATCCGCGGGTATTCGAAGAACGGAAAATTGCCCTCGAAGATGTGGTAGTCCGTGCCGCAGATGCCGATATGGCGGACGGCGACGCGCACCCAGCCGGGACGGTTCGCAGGCGCATCGGCGTCGCGAATCTCAAGTTTCCCAGGCGCGGCGCAGTAGATGGCTTTCATTCAGGTCTCCTCTTTCGCGGCGGACTATAGCCGCGCGCCGCCGACTTGCGTAAGAGCATCTCCGGCTTCCGGAGGGACGAATGAACTTTACGAGTGACAACTGGGCCGGCGCGACTGCGGCGGTGATGGACGCCCTCCAGCGCGCCAATGGCGGCTTTGCGCCCGCCTATGGCAACGACCCGCTGACCGCCAGCGTCACCCGTAGGTTCAGTGAGATTTTCGAGCGCGAGGTGGAGGTCCACTTCATCGCCACCGGCACCGGCGCCAACGCCGTGTGCATGGCCGCCACCGCCCGGCCGGGCGGCCTCGTCTTCTGCTCCGCCGAAGCGCACATCCATTCCGACGAGTACAACGCCGCCGAATTCTTCACCGGCATGAAGCTCATGCCGCTCGCCAGCGACAACGGCCTGCTCATCCCTGAGACGCTCGAAGCGGCCGTGGCAAAGGTCGCTCGCAGCGGCCCCCCCACGACCCTGTCGCTCACCAATGCCAGCGAACTCGGCACCGTCTATCGCCCCGACCGCATCGCAGCCCTCGGCGCCATCGCCAAAGCCCGCGGCATGCTGGTCCATATCGATGGCGCGCGCTTCGGTAACGCTGTCGCCGCCACCGGTGCGTCGCCGGCCGAACTGACGTGGAAATCCGGCGCCGACCTGATGAGCTTCGGCGGCACGAAGAACGGTTGCTTTGGTGCCGAAGCCATCATCGTGTTCGAGCCTGGGCGCTTCCCGGATATCGGCATCCTGCGCCAGCGCGCCGGGCACGGCATGAGCAAGACCCGCTTCATGGCCGCGCAGTTCGAGGGCTACTTTGCCGATGGCGCCTGGCTGAAGACCGCCGCCCATGCCAACCGCATGACCGCACGCCTCGCCGACGGCATCGCGAAAAGCAACGCCGCCCGCCTGCCCTTCCGGGGCGAAGCGAACGAGCTGTTCCCGATCGTCTCCAACGCCACCGCCGCACGGCTGCGCGCCGCCGGAGCCGCCTTCCACACCTGGGAAGAGCTGCCCGGCGACGAGCAGATCATCCGCCTCGTCACCAGCTTTGCGACGCCGGAGGCCGACGTCGAGCGCTTCCTCGCGCTGCTTTAGCCGACCAGCACCTTCACGAGGTTCTGCGACGGGTCGCGCACCTCGAACCCACCGGCAATTTCGGTGACCGGCACGCCCATCGCGGCGAGCCGCGCGCTCACCTCGTCGAGCGTCTTGCCGTCCGGCACGTTCACCGTGAACCAGCGCAGGCCCGCGGCGCCGGCCGGTGCGGGCGGTGCGCCCGGGCCCTGCCAGATGTTAAAGGCAATGGTGTGCGGCATGTAGTCGAGCCCCACGTCGCCCATGCCGAACTGGCGCATGATGAACAGCCCGCCAAAGCCGATGCCATCGCGATAGAACCGCATCGTCTCCTCGAGATCGCGCACATGCACATGCACGTGGCCGATCCGCGTGCCTTCCGGCATGCGCGCCTCGATCACCGGGGTGTCGCCCAGTTCCGCCAACAGCCCATCGACATCGATCGGGTCGCGCCCCGAATGCGGCGTGCCGTCCTTGGTGCGGACATAGAACTTGTCATCCGGCCCGCCGATCTCGCCGCGCCACGGCGTCTCGAAGGTGATCTCGATGCCGTTGCCGTCAAAATCCCAGAGGTAGATGGCTTCCGAAACCAGGTGATCGGTCGGCGAAGCCCGTACGCGCCGCTGCAGCGCCCGCACCAGCAGCTGCGCGAGGTCGGCGCGCTTCGGCACGTGGATGGCGACGTGATAGAGCCCCGTCGTCCGCTCGACCACCGGGCTTTTTGCGCCCAGTTCGAGCACGATCAGTACCTTGCCGCCGACGCCCAGCGAAATGGAGTCCGTCCCGTCGAACAGCACGTCGAGCCCCACGACATCGCGCCAGATGGCGAGCGCCTTCTCGCGGTCGGTGACGGCAATGCGCACCGGCCCGAGCGTCGTCGTCAGCGGCAGCTTGGGCTGCGTGCGGACAGCGGCCTGGGATTCTGCGGTGATCATGAAACTGCTCCAGAGGCTGCATTGCCTCATGGCCCACTATATAGGTCCGCATCTGACCTGCGGCCACCAGCTGGCTGTTCACTCTCAGCGAAGCCACCGTTCGGCAATCGCAGCCAGCCGCGCCTGTCCGGCGCCTTCGCCGCCGCCTGAAACATGGACAATTATGCTGACCTGGCAGTCACTTGCCGCGGGGCTGGACACCCGCCTTTGCCGCGCTACTATCGAGGCGTGGGGGACACGCAGGGTGACGACGATCAGTCCAGCGCTACGCCGTTCGGAGTCTCCGCGGCTCGTTCTGGTGCTGACCGGGCTGTTCGTGGCGGTGATGTCCGCCATCACCGCCCTCGTCATCTGGCAGAGCTACCACGACATAATCAATCGAACGCAGGCCCGCGCCGAAGCCGCTGCCCACATCGTCTCGGTGCACGCCCAGTGGCTGATCGATGGCTCCAGCCAGGCCCTGCGCCGCATCGACCGCGAGCTTGGCCCGCAAGCCACATCGCTCGTCGGCCTCGGGCCCGAGGTCCGTGCGGAGCTGGCGGGGCTCCCGGCCGAGGTCCTGCTCGGCGTCTACGATGCCACCGGCCAGTCCATCGAGGGCGATCCGCCGCAGGTGCCCCGCAATGTCGCCGACACCGAGTATTTCGCCGCCCTGCGCAACGGCACCGAATGGACCGTGTCATCGCTGCTTCCCTCCACCGCGGGCGCGGATCCGCAGTTCGCGATCGCCCGCCGCATCACCCGCAACGGCGCCTTCGCCGGCATCGACGTAATCTTCGTTTCGGCCAAGGCGATGGAGACGTTCTGGGCCTCACTCAACAACGGCCCCGGCTCGACGGTCAGCCTTGTGCGCACCGACGGCTGGCTGATCGCCCGCTATCCCGTCAGCCCGGCCCCGCTGGATCTGTCCGGCCACGTGCTGCTCACCACCCACTACAAGGCCGCCGAAAACGGCACCTACTCCGCGCAATCGCCGGCCGATGGCGTGATCCGCATCGTCGGCTACCGCAAGGTCGACGACCTGCCCGTCATCGCCATGGCGGCGATCTCGACGGAACAGGCGCTGTCGCAGTTCTGGACCGGCGTCTCCACCCTCCTCGCGCTGCTGCTGCCGGTGCTGGCTGCCCTGATCCTTGGCGCCATCTGGCTCTCCCGCATCCTCAAGCGCGAGGATGCGCGGCGGCTGCAGCTCGCCCAGGTCGTCGAGGACAACAAGACGCTGATGCGCGAGATTCACCACCGGGTGAAGAACAACCTGCAGGCCGTCTCTTCGCTCGTCCAGCTGCAGCCGATACCCGCCCCATCAAAAGCGGAACTGGCGCGGCGGATCAGCGCCATGGTCTCGGTCCACGAGCACATCTACCGCTCCGACCAGTTCACCCGGCCCGAGGTCGGCCAGTACATCAAGACCATCATCGACAACGCCTCGAACAGCTCCAGCCTGCCGGTCGAGATTGCCTATCGGCTCGACAAGCTGCACGTCGACAAGGACAACGCGATGCCGCTCGGCCTGATTGTCAGCGAGGTCATCTCGAACGCCTTCAAGCATGCCTTTCCCGATGGCCGCAAAGGCCGCATCGAGGTGGCGCTGCGCGACATCGGCGACAGCAAGGGCGAACTGTCGATCAGCGATAACGGCCAGGGCTTTGACCCCGCCACCGACACGCGGGGCATGGGCCGCCGGCTGCTCGAAGGGCTCGCCGCGCAGCTGACCGGCACCTTCCAGTACCGGATCGACAACGGTACTCATTTCACGCTGCAGTTTCCCACCGTCCCCGCCGAGGCCGAGTGAAACGCGGAACCGGTGCGTCCGACCGGGGGGAACGAACGCACCGGCATCCCGTCGTCAGGTGAGAACCACCCGGCGGCGATACTCGGAGGCGATATAGACCAGCAGCACCGCGACGATGACCCCGCCGCCCAGCTGCACCCAGTCGATCCCCGCGAGGAACCGCGCGAGGAGGCCGCCGACATCGACCGGCGCATCGGTGGTCATGGCCCGCTCGAACATGTCGTGGTCATCGACGCCAAAGGTCAGGCGCTGGCGCAGGTAGCCGAGCACCTGCCCGCCGCGCATCCCGTCCATCGGCAGGATGAGGTTGCCGAGCCCGCGCACGAACAGGTTTTCCGCCAGCACGACCAGCCCCGGAATGAGGAAGGCGAGCGGGATGCTCCAGCGCCCGGCGACCGTCGAGAGCGCCCCGACCCAGGCGAAGAACGGCGCATACCACAGCAGCGCCAGCACCGCGTAGACAGCGCTGAACCACAGCACCTGCCCCGCCGCGCCGATGGTCTCCGCGACACCCGGAACCGCCAGCGCCGGCAGCACCAGAGTCGCGGCAGCGGTCGCGGCATAAAGCACCACGCCGGTCAGGATGAAGGCCGCGAATACCTGCACGGGCAGGATGGTCAGCGCCGCCAGCAGCTTGCTCATCAAAATCTTGAAGTCGCTCTGCGGCATCGATTTCCAGAACAGCATGGCATTGTTCCGCCGGTCCGCATTGAAGGCGTCGGCGAAATAGAAGAACAGCACCATCATCAGGTACGTCATCCACAGCGCGCCGGTGAACAGGAACGCGATGGTGAAGAACTTCAGCGCGCTGCCGCCGCTGACCGCCAGCGGCACCTGCATCCGGTTCATCGCAAAGGTCATGGCCAGCGTTACGGCAAACAGCCCGAGGACGATGGCCGGCGCGTAGAGGAAAGCGGCGCGGTGCTCGATCTGCTCGCGCCTGATCAGTGCAATCAGGGATTTCATCAGTTGGCTCCGGCGCCGGGGTCGCGCTGCATGAGCGCCACGAACAGGTCGCTGAGGGTCGGCGTCGACACTGCGCCATAGGGCGACAGCAGGTCGCGATCGACGCCGTCGAAGATCATCACCGTCTGCCCGAACCGCGTCTCGGCATAGATCGGCTTGTGCTGCCGCGCCTCGGCCACAAGGTTGGCATCGGCAATGACCAGCTGCACGAATTTGGTGGAGACCGTCTCCATCTGCATGTGCAGCACGAGATCGCCGTCTCGCATGAACATGATATCGCTGAGCATGAACTCGATCTCATCGACCTGGTGGGTGGTGATGAGGAGCGTGCGCTCCTCGGTCATGTAGTCTTCGAGCAACCGCCGGTAGAAGCGCTTGCGGTAGGTGATGTCGAGCCCGAGCGTCGGTTCGTCCAACACCAGCAGTTTTGCATCGATCGCCATCACCACCGCGAGGTGGAGCTGCGCGATCATGCCCTTGGACAGATTCTTGATCCGCGCCTCCATCCGCACATCGGTGCCCTCAAGGAAGCTGCGTGCCTTCTCGGGCGAGAACTTCGGATGGATATTGGTGAGCAGCGCGAACAGCTCCCGCACCCTGAGGAACCGCGGCAGGCTCGCAACGTCGGAGATGAAGGCGACATTCTCCATCAGGTGCGCGCGCCGGGCGAACGGGTCTTCCCCCAGCACCCGCACTGTCCCCTCGTAGGAGGTGAGTCCGAGGATGGCGTTGAGCGTCGTGGTCTTGCCCGCACCGTTGTGGCCGATCAGGCCATAGATGCGGCCCGGCGGGATGTCGAAATCGATCCCGTGCAGGATTTCGCGGCTGCCGAAGCGCTTGGTCAGTCCGCGTGCCGAGACCACCGGCACCGCGAGGGAGGCGTTCTCAATGGTCATTTGAAACATCCTTCAGCAGCAATTGCGGGTCGAGTTCGAGCGCCTTGATCTGCGCAACGATGCGCGGCCACTCTTCGTTCAGGAATTTCTGCCGCTCATGGGCGAGCAGCCTGTCGCGCGCCCCCGGCAGCACGAACATCCCCATGCCGCGCCGGCTTTCGACCACGCCGACATCGACCAGCCCGTCATAGGCCTTGGTCACGGTCAGCGGATTGACCGACAGGTCGGTCGCGATCTGGCGAACGGACGGCAAAGCTTCGCCCTCCGCCACGGCGTGCTTCAAAATCATCTCGACGATCCTTTGCCTGATCTGGACGAAAATTGGCTGGCTGTCGTTGAACTGGCTCATCTCGATGCCTGTTTGGTGTAATAGTTATCTAACACACCAGCACTGACTGTCAAGAGCCCGAGACACATCCGTGCTCCACGCCCCTGCGCACCCGGTCGCCGGTTTCAACAATGAATAAAACTGTCGCGAATTCCGGAAGCCGCCGGAAAGACTCGGCCGCTACGGTCCCACCCATTGAAATCCTGGGGCGGGACCATGAACGCAAAAGCATCTGGCGGCGGGCTGCTGATCGTCGCGGCACTGTTGAGTGCACTAAGCACGGCGCCAGCAATGGCGGACGCCAAGGCGCCGCTCGGCTACCAGCTGATGTGCCTCAAGACACCGGCCGAATGCAAAGGCGGCGGCGCGAGCGTCACCAAGGCCTCGGCGAATACGCTGGCTTTGCTGAAGCGCGTCAACGCGCAGGTGAATGCGGCGATCACGCCGCGCAACGACAAGGGCGCCGATGTGTGGAATGCCAGCGCCTCGGCCGGCGATTGCGAGGATTACGTTCTCGCCAAGCGTCGCGCCCTGATCCGGGCCGGCATCTCGGCCAGTTCGCTGCGCATCGCCTACGTCAAGACCAGCGGCGGCGTCGGGCACGCCATCCTCGTGGTCAAGACCAGCAAGGGCGACTTCGTGCTGGACAATCTCCGGCACGCCGTGCGGCCGCTGAGCCAGTCCGGCTATCGCATCATCTCGATGTCGGGCGCCAACCCGATGAAATGGAGCTGAGAGGCTCCACCGGCCGCGCCCTAGGCGCGGCCGAACTCGTCCTCGATGCGGATGATATCGTCCTCGCCGAGATACGACCCAGTCTGCACCTCGATCAACTCGAGCAGGATTTTGCCGGGGTTGGACAGCCGGTGGGTGCAGCCGAGCGGCAGGTAGATCGACTGGTTCTCGCTCAGCATGATCACCTCATTGTCCCGGGTGACTTCCGCCGTGCCGCGCACCACGATCCAGTGCTCGGCGCGATGGTGGTGCCGCTGCAGGCTGAGGCGCTTGCCCGGCTTCACGAACAGCCGCTTCACCTGGAAGCGGTCGCCCCCGAGGATCGACGAATACCCACCCCACGGCCGATACGCCGTCTTGTGGATCTCGGTCAGCGGCGCGGTCTCCGGCGCCGCCTTCAGCTGCTTGACGATGGCGCTGACGCGCTGCGCATTGCTGAGCTTGCCGACATAGACCGCATCCTCGGTGGCGACCACCGCGACATCGTCGAGCCCGTCGACCACGACATGCGCCTTGTCCGAAATGACGAATGAGTTGCGCGTATCGCTCAGCGTCGCATTGCCGCTTGAAACGTTCCCCGCGGCATCATGCGGCGAAACTTTCCACACCGCGTCCCATGCGCCGAGGTCCGACCAGGCGAAGGTCACCGGCACCATAGCCACCTTGTGCGATTTCTCGAACACCGCGTAGTCGACCGAAATGTTCGGCGCCGTGGCAAAACTCGCCTCATCGAGACGCACGAAATCGAGGTCGCTCTTTGCCAGTTCGACCGCCGCCCTGGCCGCGGCAAAACTCTCCGGCGACAGCGCCTCGGCCTCGCCGAGGAAGGTGTCGGCCCGCAGCATGAACATGCCCGAGTTCCAGTAATAGCCACCCGCGGCGAGCATCCGCTCGGCAGTGGCAAGGTCGGGCTTTTCCACGAACCGCGCGACGGCATTGACGCCCGGCGCGAGCTCCGCGCCCGCCTCGACATAGCCGTAACCGGTTTCCGGCGCGGTCGGCGTGATGCCAAAGGTCACGAGCTTGCCGCCGCGCGCCGCGCTGGCTGCGAGATCGAGCGACTGCCAGTAGTTCGCGTCGGCGTTGATCGCTGCATCCGAGGCAAGGATATGCAGCACCGCGTCCGGCCCGAACTTTTCCCGCGCGAACACCGCCGCCGCCGCAATCGCCGCCATGGTGTTGCGGGCCACCGGCTCCAGCAGCACGCCGGCAAGGCCGGCCCCCATTTCCTGCGCCTGCTCGGCGACGAGGAACCGGTATTCCGCATTGGTGATGACGATGGCGGGCGCGTAGCGGGCGTCGGAGACGCGCTTCAGTGTCTGCTGGTACAGCGACACATCCCCCGTCAGGGCCAGAAACTGCTTGGGCCGCGCCGAACGCGACATCGGCCACAGGCGCGTCCCCTGCCCACCGGCCAGAATGACGGGGATGATCTGCGCGCTCATACGTGTCTCCCTGATATTGCCGCCCGCAATAGCAAATGGAGCCGTCGCCGCAAGGCAAATCCACGGGCGATGCTGCAACTGCGCCTCCCGCGCAACAACCCGCGAGGGAACGGATTCGGCGCGAGGCGCAGTGGCGCGGCCGCTGGCGGCGGGTTAGTCTGCGTCACTTGCCCGCACCGGCCGCCCTTCGGCGCGCCGGTCCTATCCAGATCGCCGGAGCCAGACGTGTCTCAAGCCATGGCGGCGCAGCCCACTGCTGCCGTTCACAAGACCACCCTCGCCATTATCGTCGCGGTCTCGGTCTGCCACCTCATCAACGACGTGATGCAGTCGATGCTCACGGCGATCTATCCCATTCTCAAGGCCAATTACGGGCTCGATTTCGTCCAGATCGGGCTCTTGACCTTCACCTTCCAGTGCACCGCCTCGCTGCTGCAGCCGGCCATCGGCATGTACACCGACAAGCGCCCGCTGCCCTATTCGCTGCCGGTCGGCATGGCGTCGAGCCTCATCGGCCTCATCGTCCTCGGCTTTGCGCAAACCTACTGGCTGCTGCTCGTCGGTTCCGCCCTCGTCGGCCTCGGCTCGGCGATCTTCCATCCCGAAAGCTCGCGCGTCGCGCGCCTCGCCTCAGGCGGACGGCACGGCCTCGCGCAGTCGCTGTTCCAGGTCGGCGGCAATATCGGGTCCGCCATCGGCCCGCTGCTCGCCGCCTTCATCGTGCTGCCGCGCGGCCAGACGAGCGTCAGCTGGTTCGCCGCCGGCTCGCTCGTCGGCATCTTCATCCTGTGGCGCGTCGGCGCCTGGTACGCCAACCACCGCCGCGTCAACGCCGGCCGCGTGGTGAACACGACGCGGCCCTTCGACCGGCGCACCACCACCATCGCGCTCGCCGTCCTCACCATCCTGACGCTGTCCAAGAACGCCTACACGGCCAGCTTTTCGAGCTACTACACGTTCTACCTGATCGACCGCTTCGGCGTCGGCGTGCAGGACAGCCAACTGCTGCTCTTCGTCTTCCTCGGCGCCTCGGCGCTCGGCGTCTTCCTCGGCGGCCCGATCGGCGACCGGTTCGGCGCAAAGTTCGTGATCTGGTTCTCGATCCTCGGCGTCCTGCCCTTCACGCTGGCCCTGCCCTACGCCGATTTCACCTGGACGGTGATCCTCACCATCATCATCGGACTGGTCCTGTCGTCGGCCTTCTCGGCCATCGTGGTGTTTGCACAGGAACTGCTGCCCGGCCGCGTCGGCATGGTCGCCGGCATCTTCTTCGGCTTCGCCTTCGGCGCCGCCGGCATCGCCGCCGCAGCGCTCGGCGCGGTGGCCGACGTCACCAGCATCGAGCACGTCTTCTGGCTGACCTCGTTCCTGCCGCTGGTGGGCCTCCTGACCATCTTCCTCCCCGAAATGAAACACGCCCGCTGACAGCAGCGGGCGTGCTCAAGACGAAGAGAAGGACTCAGGCCCTCGCCCAGCCGTCCCGCATCAGCTTGAGCCCCTCGGTTGGCACGTCGAACTGATCCTTGAACAGTGGCCGCCACACCTTGGTCGCCGCCACGAGATCCGGCAGCGGCGAGCCGAAGGCCTCGATGGTCATCCAGCCATCGTAGCCCGCCTTCTTCAGCGCCTTGAACACCGCGGCGAAATCGATGTGCCCCGCCCCCGGCACACCCCGGTTGTTCTCCGAAATGTGCACGTGGCTGATCTGCTTGATCGTCGCGGGGATCACATCGGTGAGCGAGTTCTCCTCGATGTTGAAATGGAAGGTGTCGTAGAGATAGCCGTAGTTCGGCTCATCCACCGCCTTTACCAATTCCGCCGCCTGCGCCGCGGTGTTGAGGAAATAGCACTCGAAGCGGTTGAGCGGCTCGACGCTCAGCGTCACCCCCGACTTCGCCGCATACTGCGCCGCCTGCTTGTGCACCTCGGCGACGCGCGCCTTTTCGTCTGCCGACGGCCCCGTACCGGTGAACTCGCCGAGCGTCTGGTGGAACGGCCCGGCCGCCACATCGCCGCCGATCGCCGCCGTGCAGTCGACCAGCCACTTGATATGCTCGAGCGCCGCCGCACGCTCGGCCTTGTCCGCCGACACCGCGCTCTTGCCGCCCGGCATCACCGTGATCCCGCTTGATTTCAGCCCCGCCGCCGCCAGCCGCTTGCCGAGCTTTTCGTAGTGGGAAACCTCGCCCCCGAACATCGGGATTTCCACCCCATCATAGCCGAGCGCCTGCAGCTTCTCGATGATGGGCCAGTGCTCGTCGGTGACGTGCCCCGTCCACAGCAGCAGGTTGAAGCCGAGCTTCACAGCTTCACCCACTTGCCCGATTTGCCCGACGCGATGATCGCATCGCACACCCGGTTGGTTTCGAGCGCATCGCGGAAGGTCGGCGCGGCCGGCTTCTTCTTCTTCAGCCCCTCGAGGAAATCCGCGACCTGATGGGTAAAGCTCTCGCCGAAGCCGATGCCCAGCCCCG
>Ga0073904_10000917_pt1 | contig 21670 bp, 20 predicted proteins | sample KloWWTrecipitate_FD_66668 | JGI IMG/M metagenome (GOLD analysis project Ga0073904, IMG submission 66668) | Active sludge microbial communities from Klosterneuburg, Austria, studying microevolution and ecology of nitrifiers - Klosterneuburg... | ecosystem: Engineered > WWTP > Aerobic digester >... | reverse complement strand
TCGCCTCGATCAACACCTATTCCGACAGCCACGCCGATTTCGCCGTGATGGCGCTCGAACAGGGCGCCCATGTCTTCATCGAAAAGCCGCTGGCAACCACCGTGGCCGACGCCGAGCGCGTCGTCGCCGCCGCCAGGGCCAATGGGCGCAAACTCGTCGTCGGCTACATCCTCCGGCATCATCCCTCGTGGATCACGCTGATCGCCGAGGCGCGCAAGCTCGGCGGACCCTACGTCTTCCGCATGAACCTCAACCAGCAGTCCGACGGCATCCCGTGGCGCACGCACAAGCAGCTGATGGAGACGACCTCGCCGCTGGTTGATTGCGGCGTGCACTATGTCGACGTGATGTGCCAGATCACTGACGCGAAGCCTGTCGAGGTGCGCGGCATGGGCCTGCGCATGAGCGACGAGATCGCGTCCGACATGTACAATTACGGGCACCTGCAGGTGCTGTTCGATGACGGCTCGGTCGGCTGGTACGAGGCCGGTTGGGGCCCGATGATGTCGGAGACCGCGTTCTTCGTGAAGGACGTGATGTCGCCAAAGGGCTCGGTGTCGATCGTCATGGACCCGGGCGCCCGTTCGGCCGATCACGAGACCCACGTGCGCACCGACAGTATCCGCGTGCACCACGCCGAACTCGGCCCCGACGGAAAGTTCGCGCGCGAGGATGTGCTGGTGCCGACGACCGGCGAGCCGGGCCACGATGCGCTGTGCGCCCGCGAGCAGGATTTCGTCTATCGCGCCGTCACTGAGGACATCGACCTCACGCGCCACATGAACGACGCCGTGCAGTCGCTGCGCATCTGCATCGCCGCCGACGAGAGCGTGCGGACTGGCAAGGCCGTGAAACTGTGAGCGGCACCCTATCGAGCCTCGAGATCCGCTTCCCCGGCCCGCGTCAGGTCGAGCTGGTGCGCGCGAACGTTCCCCGCCCCGGCCCCGGCGAGGTGCGCTGCAGCGCCCGCAAATCTCTCGTCAGCCGCGGCACGGAGACGTTCTGCCTGAAGGGTGAATACGACAAGGGCACGTACTGGGAAGAGTACATCCGCTACCCCTTCGCGCCCGGCTATTCGATGGCGGCGGTGGTGGAGACGGTTGGCGAGGGCGTGACGGCGTGGAGGCCCGGCGACCGGGTCACCTCGTGGCACCCGCACCGGCAGCATTTTGTCGTCCCGGCGGGCGAGCTGTTCGCCATTCCCGACGGCATCTCCGATGAGGACGCCACCTGGGCGACGCTGGCGCGCACGACGCAGCTCGGCGTGCGGCGGGCCGAACTCGAACTGGGTGAGAGCGTCGCCGTGATCGGGCTCGGCATCCTCGGCCAACTGGTCATCCAGTATCTCGCGACCGGCGGAGCGCGACGCATCATTGCCATCGACACGTCGGCAAAGCGCGGCGCGCTGGCGCGGGCGTCGGGCGCGACGGATGTGGTGCTGAAATCGGCCGCCGATGCACGCGAGGACGTCGCGCGGATCACCGGCGGCAAGATGCTGGACGTGGTGTTCGACATCACAGGCCATCCGGCGGTGCTGGCGCCCGCGACGCTGCTGCTACGCAAGCTCGGGCGGCTGGTGTTGCTCGGCGACAGCCCCACCCCATCGCTTCAGCATCTCGGGCCGCGCGTCGTTGGCGACTCGCTCGCCATCCTCGGGCAGCACGGCTTCCTGTTTCCCAACGAAGCCACCCCGTTCAACCAGTGGACGGCCGCCGAGATGACCGGGGTCTTCTTCGACTTCGTGCAGCAGAAGCGAATGAACGTCGCGCCGCTGATCGACCGGCTGGAATCGCCGACCGATGCAGCGCGCATCTACGACAACCTCCTCAACGGAAGGGACGATGCCATCGGCATCGTCTTCGACTGGACCAAACTCCCCGCGTGACGGGAAGGAGCATGGGCATGGCAGACACCGCCAAGGCGTCGAACGCAAAGTCGCTTCAGATCAAGAACGTCAGGAAGTCCTTCGGCAACGTCGAGGTGCTGAAGGACATCAACCTTGAGGTGAAGGACGGCGAGTTCGTGATCTTCGTCGGCCCCTCGGGCTGCGGAAAATCCACCCTGCTCCGCATCATCGCGGGGCTCGAGGACGCCACCTCCGGCTCGGTGCTGATCGATGGTGTGGCGGTCGACAACGTGCCTCCGGCCAAGCGCGGCATCGCCATGGTGTTCCAGACCTACGCGCTCTATCCGCACCTCACGGTCAAGGACAACATGGCGCTCGGCCTCAAGCAGGCCGGCAAGCCGCGCGACGAGATCGAAGCGCGGGTGGCCGAAGCAACCCGCATGCTGTCGCTGGAGCAGTACCTCGGCCGCCGTCCGGCGGAACTTTCCGGCGGGCAGCGGCAGCGCGTCGCCATCGGCCGCGCCGTGGTGCGCGAGCCAAAGCTGTTCCTGTTCGACGAGCCGCTGTCGAACCTCGATGCGGCGCTGCGCGTCAACACCCGCCTCGAGATCGCGCGGCTGCATCGCACGCTCAGTGCCACGATGGTCTACGTCACGCACGATCAGGTCGAGGCCATGACTCTCGCCGACAAGATCGTCGTGATGAACGCCGGCCGCATCGAGCAGATCGGCTCGCCGATGGAGCTCTACAACAACCCCGCGAACACCTTCGTCGCCGGCTTCATCGGCTCGCCGCAGATGAACCTGCTCTCCGCCGAGGCGCTGGGCATCAGCGGCGCCAGGACCATTGGCGTGCGCCCCGAACACCTCAAGATTTCCGCCACCGGCGGCGACTGGGAGGGCAAGGTCGTGCACCAGGAACACCTCGGCGCCGATACCAATCTCTACATGGAGACCGCCAAAGCCGGCACCATCACCGCCCGCCTCTTCGGCGAGGTGCACCACGAGCCCGGCTCGACCGTCTTCATGACCCCCGAACCCGGCCGCCTCTACCGCTTCGACGAAGCGGGACAGACCATCCGCTGATTGGCGATTGACGGCGAGGCGGCGTCCGGGCAGGTGTGCCGCCGATGACCGATCCGGTGCTGTTCCTCCTCGCCGTGCTGACCATCCTCGGCACGCCCGGCCCCACCAATACCCTGCTCGCGGCCTCCGGCGCGCTGGCGGGCGTGCGGCCGTCGCTGCCGCTGCTGATTGGTGAGCTCACCGGCTACCTCATCGCCATCGCCGCGATCCGCATCGCGCTCGAACCGGTGCTTGCGGCCTATCCGGTGGTGGGCACGGTGCTCAAGGTGCTGGTCGCGATCTATCTCGGCTGGCTCGCCCTCAGGCTCTGGATGCGCGGCGGCGATGTCACGGCGGGGCGTGAGGCGGTAGCCGTCCGGGCGGTGCTCGTCACCACCCTGCTCAACCCTAAATCGCTGATCTTCGCGCTGGCCGTCCTGCCGCCCACCGCGACGCCCGGCTTCTGGCTCTACGCCACCGCCTTCGCGGTCTCGGTCGCCGCCTGCGGCTTCGGCTGGATCCTCGTCGGCCGCGTCCTCGGCGCCGCCGCCGGCGAGCGCCACGCCCGCCTCATCCCCCGCGCCGCCTCGGTGATCCTCGCCGGCTTCGCGGCCTTCATCCTGACGTCGGCGTTCCGCTAGCGCGGAAAGCTCTCCAGCACCGCGAGGAAGGCGTCGCCGTAGCGCTCGAGCTTGGCCGCGCCCATGCCGGGCAGCTCGTGCATCTGGGACAGCGTGCGCGGATTGTCCGTCGCCATGGCCCGCAGCGTCGTATCGTGGAACACCACGTATGGCGGCACACCCTGTTCCTTGGCGATACGGGCGCGTTCGGCGCGCAGCGCATCGAAGCGCGCCACCGCATCCGGATGCAGCCCCTCGGTCCGCTCGAGCTGGCGGCGCACTTCGGCGCGCTTGCGCGGCAGGTCGCGGCGCAGCATGAGCTTGCGCTCGCCCTTGAACACCGCGCGGGCGTCCTCGCTGAGCTTCAGCGCCCCATGCGCCTCGTGGTCGGTGAGGATCAGCCCCATCGCCGCGAGCTGGCGGATGATCGACTGCCAGCCGCGCTGCTCGATGTCCTTGCCCTGCCCGAACACCGCCTGCGTCTCGTGCCCGAAGCGGAGCACCTTCTCGGTCTCCTTGCCCAGCAGCACATCGACGATATGGCCCGCGCCGAACCGCTGGCCCGTGCGGAAGATCGCCGCGAGCGCCTTGATCGCGGCCTCGGTCCCGTCCCACGTCGCCACCGGATTGCGGCAGGTATCGCAGTTGCCGCAGCCGCCCGCGTGAGCTTCGCCGAAGTGCGCGAGGATGGCCCTGCGCCGGCACTCCGCCGTCTCGCACACGCCGAGCAGCGCGGTGAGCTTGGTGCGCTCGATGCGCTTGATCTCGTCGGGCGCATTGCCCTCGTCGATCATCTTCTTGCGCAGCGTCGCATCGGATTGCCCATAGGCCATCCACGCGTCCGACGGCAGCCCGTCGCGGCCCGCGCGGCCCGTCTCCTGGTAATACGCCTCGATCGAGCCCGGCAGATCGAGATGCGCCACATAGCGCACGTCGGGCTTGTCGATGCCCATGCCGAAGGCAACGGTCGCGACGAGGCACAGCGCGTCCTCCTTGAGGAACGCATCCTGGTTGCGCGCCCGGGCCTTGGCGTCCATGCCGGCATGATAGCCGAGCGCGCGCACCCCATGCTGGTTCAGCCACTCGGCGGTCGCATCGACCTTGTTGCGCGACAGGCAATAGACGATGCCGCTGACGCCCTTGTGGCCCTTGAGGAAATCCAGCAGCTGGTTCTTCGAATTCTGCTTTTCGACGATGGTGTAGCTGATGTTCGGCCGGTCGAAACTCGACACGAACAGCTTTGCCCGCCCCAGCCCCAACCGCTCGATGATGTCGTCGCGCGTATGCGGATCGGCGGTCGCCGTCAGCGCCACGCGCGGCACGCCGGGGAACATGTCGCTCAGCCGCGACAGCTCGCGATATTCGGGGCGGAAATCGTGGCCCCACTGGCTCACGCAATGCGCCTCGTCGATGGCGATCAGCGAGACATCGAGCCCCTGCATCATGTCGGCGAAACCCGGCAGCGTGACGCGTTCCGGCGCCGCATAGAGCAGATCGAGCTGCCCCGCCCGCAACTGCTCGCGCACTGTGCGCTGCTCTTCCGGCGTCAGCGACGAATTGAGCGCCGCGGCCGCGACGCCCGCCTGCTTCAGCGCCTCGACCTGGTCGCGCATCAGCGCGATCAGCGGCGACACCACGATGGCGACGCCGGGCCGCACCAGCGCCGGCACCTGATAGCAGACCGATTTGCCCGCGCCGGTCGGGAACAGCACCACCGCATCGCCGCCGCCGACAACGTGGTCGACAACCGCCTCCTGCTGCCCGCGAAATCCGGCATGGCCGAAAACCTCGCGCAATACGGAGCGCGGATCTTTGGGCTGCGAAAAGAGATTCGGGGCGGTTGCGGCCATGGCCGTCTTGGACCACACGAGCCGTCCCCGGGGCAACCCCGCGCCCTGCCCCCGCGCGCCCGCTTGACAACCCCGCTGCGCCGCACAAACATGCCCGCCGTCTGAGAGGGAGGTTTCCCTCAGGATCGGCCGGAGACACGTCATGGGCGAAGCCCAGCCGCGGTACGCGGTGAAGCGTGAGCTACGCGCATCGTCTGGGGCCCGACCGCCTTATTGGCCCCTGCTCGGTGCGACCTTCTGAGAGACCCGTCGCAGATTTCAACCGTGCGGTCCCGGTTGATGGCCAAGGGTCACCCCGCCATGTCCACACCGCACAGTAACCCCGGCAACGGGGAGAAATCGTGTTTCGGAAGGACGGCCATGAATGCGCATGTCGCAGCACAGTCGGAAGCGCCAGCCTGCACCGACATGGAGCGGTACCTGTTCGATCTGAACGGCTACCTCATCCTCAAGGGCGCGCTGAGCCCGCAGCAGGTCGCCGCCTGCAACGCCACCTATGACGAGATCGAGGAGGCCGCGAAGTCGATCAGCGGCAGCGGCTGGTGGGGCAATGTCGCGGTGCGCAACGATGGCCGGCAGGAAGGCATCGTGCTGCAGCAGATGTACGAGGCCGGCCCGGTCTGGGAGGAACTGCTCGATCATCCCGCCTGGTACGACAAGGCGATCCATTTCATCGGCACCGACGACCCCGAGAACTTTGACGGCAACCACGGCCCCGCCTTCATCGATGAATGCTTCGGCACCATCCGGCCGCAGGGCGGCGCGCAGCGGCTGCACTCAGGCGGCCACGTCGGCACCATCCGCACGCAGTTTCGCTATCACGCGGGAAAATTCCACTGCGGGCAGGTCAACATCCTCATGGCTTTCACCGATATCGGGCCGGGCGACGGCGCGACGATGGTGATCCCCGGCAGCCACAAGTCCAACATCCGGCATCCGCAGACCGTCGCCATCGAAAAGCGAAACGAGGAAACCTCGGTCGATGACGTCGAGGGCGCCATCGAATGCCATCTCGAAAAGGGCGATGTGCTGCTCTTCGTCGATGCCATCGCGCATGGCTCCGCCCGGCGCACCAATCCGGACAACCGGCGCATCGCGGTCTATCGCTATGGCCCCAGCTGGGGTTCGTTCCGCCTGCCCTTTCGGCCGAGCCCCGATCTGCTCGATCGCCTGACGCCGCGGCGGCGCGGCCTCGTCATGCCGCATACGGTTCCGGTGCTGCCCCCCGGCCGCACCGCCTGATTTCGCCCCTCGGCGTCGCGGGGGCAACCGCGGCGCCTCCGGCCAGCGTGCCGGGCCTGTACGGATTGGAGGTACGTACCGCAATGCTTGCACGACCGTCTGACCTGCTGGCGAAGCTGCGCAGCATCGATACCATCGACATGATCGGCGGCGGCGATCCGGCGCTCGTTTCCGAGTGGGTCGCCTCGGGCGTCCGCTTCGCCGCCTCGTCGGCGCAGATGGAGGGGCAATACTGGCAGGCGGTGCGAGAGCTCATGTCGTGCATCCGGCCCGCCGGCGGTGACGCTCCCATCCTCAACGAGGGCGGCATCTACAATGGCTGCTGGCTCGAAAGCACGGGCACCATCAGCGCCGAACTGCTGTGCCGCTTCCTGCCCACGGTCGCGCAGCAGACCTTCTCCGCCTTTGCCCGGCACCAGCGCGAGGATGGGCTCCTGCCCTACAAGCTCACGCCCACCGGTCCGGTGTTCTCGCAGATCCAGACGGTGAGCCCGCTGGCCCGCAGCGTATGGACCCACTACCTGCTCAACGGCCGCGACCGGACCTTTCTCGCCCTGATGTACGAGGCGATGACGCGCAACGATGCGTGGCTCGCGCGCTGGCGCGACACGCGCGGCACCGGCGGCGTCGAAGCCTTCTGCTGCTACGACACCGGGCACGATCTCTCGCCGCGCTTCTGGCACATCCCCGACAGCCCGCTTGGCAACGATCCGAAGTGCTTCAACGCCGACAACCCGCTGCTGCCGCTGGTCGCGCCCGACCTCACCGCCAACGTCGCCTGCCAGCGGCTCTATCTGGCGCAGATCGCCGAAGAGCTGGGTGAGGACGGCGAACCCTGGCGCATCAAGGCCGCGGCGAGCATCGAAGCGCTGTTCGGCAACTGCTTCGATCCCACCGAGCAGTTTTTCTACGACCTCGACAACAACGGCCAGCATGTCCGCGTGCAATCCGATGTGCTGCTGCGGGTGCTCGCCTGCGAGATTGGCGATGACGCGCTGTTTGCCGGCGCGCTCAGGCGCTACCTGCTCAACACCCGAAAATTCTTCGCCAAGTATCCGTTCACCTCGATCGCGCTCGATGACCCGCGCTACGATCCGGCCTACGACCACAACAGCTGGGCGGGGCCGACGAACTTCCTCAGCCTGATCCGCGCGCCGCATGCCTTCGAGGCGCATGGCCGGCACGTCGAACTCGCCTGGGTCATCTACCCGACCCTTTCGGCCATGTGGGGGTTCGACCGCTTCGCGCAGACCCTCCATCCCTTCACGGGGCGCGAAGGCTTCACCGAATCCTATTCGCCCGCGATCCTCTGCCTTCTCGATTTCATCGAGCGGCTCAGCGGGATCATGCCGCGGCCGGATGGCACGCTGTGGTTCACCGGCCTCGTTCCCTACCAGATCGATCACCGGGATGTGGCGCACGAGACCGCCTACAGCCGCACCGTCGATGGCCGGCGGTTCGAACTGGTCAACACCGAGGCCGTCAGCACGGCGTGGCGCGACGGCGAACGCCTGTTCTCCGCGCCCAAGGGCGTGAGGATCGTCACCGACCGGCAAGGCGATCTTGTCTCGCTCATCGGCATGAGCGTGCCGGGCGTCGCCGGCTCCCTTCACACCGCGCATGGCGAAGTGCCCTTCCGGGCCGCCGCCAACGAACAACTCGACTTCATCGACGGACGGCTCGTGAGCACTCGTGCTCCCGGCCTCGTTCCACCGTCGAGCTGATGCACTGAGGGCTCACATGGGAGGACAACGATGAGCTTCAATCGCAGGAGATTTCTGATCGGAACAGCCGGCACGGCGGGGTCGCTGGCGCTGGCTTCAAGCCTCGCCCTGCCGGCGTTCGCGCAGGACCGGCGCATCCGCCATTTCTGGTGGGGCAATCCCGAGCGCGACAAGCGCACCTTTGCCGTCATCGACATCTTCAACAAGAAGACCCCGGGGATCGTCGTCGAAGGCGAGACGCTCGGCTTCAACGACTACTTCACCAAGCTCACCACGCAGATCGCCGGCGGCAACATGCCCGACGTGATCCAGATGGGTTACGGCGTGATGCTCGAATATGTCGACAAGGGCACGCTGAAGCCGCTCGATGAAGCGGTGACCGCCGGCAAGATCGACACCAGCAAGATCGACAAGAGTGCCGTTGCTGCCGGCACGTTCCGCGGCAAGTTCTACGGCCTCTCCATCGGGGCAAACTCGATGGCGACGATGTACAACACGCGCCTGTTCAAGGAAGCCGGGATCGACGTCGACCCGATCACCTGGACCTATGACGATCTCAAGGCCGTCGCCCTCAAGATCGGCGCAAAGGGCGGCGCCAAGGGCACCGACGATCTCACCGCGGACTGGGGCGCCTTCGGCGTCTACTGCGCGCAGCGCGGCTTTCCCAACCAGTACAACGAGCAAGGCCAGTTCGCGTTCGGCACCGACATTCTCGTCGACTACTGGAAGCTCTGGAAAGACCTGCGTGACGCCGGCTGCACCCCGTCGGCAGAAGACACCGCGTCGGTCGCCGGCATTTCCGACCTCGACAAGACCGGCATCGTCACCGGCAAGAGCGCCATCTCCTATGCGTGGAGCAACCAGATCGTCGGTACCCAGGCGCTGATGCAGGACAAGCTCGCGGCCGGCATGCGGCCGCACCTCAAGGACGGCAAGCCCGGCCAGTCGATCCAGCCGAGCCAGTTCATCTGCCTCAGCCGCGACTCCAAGGACGATGACGCCGGCCTCGCCTACATGAGCGCCTTCGTCAACGACCCGGAGATGACCGCCATCCTCGGCCTCGAACGCGGCATTCCTTCGCAATCGGACGTGCGCGCGGCCCTCCAGCCCTCGCTCACCGAAGCCGAGGCGATCTCGGTGGCCTACTTCGACGCGATCCAGCCGCACATCGGCCCCCTCGCCCCGCCCCCGCCCGCCGGCAACCGGGAATGCGAGGAGGCCTTCGAGACCCGCAGTGCCGTCGCCGTGCTGCTCGGTCAGGCCCCGATCGAGGATGCCGCCCAGCAGTTCATGGACGAAGCCGCGACTATCCTGAAGCGCGCGCAGTGACAGCACACCGCCCGTCGGAAACGCTCCGGCGGGCACCCTCTCCCAACACCGGGTCATTCCTCACATGCAACGGGCTGCCACCCCCATCCCCCTCCCCACCCCCGGTGTCATTCCCGCGAAAGCGGGAACCCATCTTCGCAATCGCCCCTCAACACGCCCCCCCACCGGGGCATCCCCCTACCCATGAACCGCTTCCTCCGGAAAAACCTCGCCGCCTACACCTTCCTCCTGCCCTGGCTGGTCGGGTTCTTCTGCCTCGCGGTCGGGCCGATCGTTTCCTCGCTCTACCTGTCCTTCACCGACTACGACGCGGTGCAGCCGCCGCAGTGGATCGGGGCGGAGAACTACGCCTTCATGGTTGAGGACCGGCGCTTCTGGAAGGCGCTGCAGGTTACCTTCACCTTCGTGTTCATCTCCGTACCGGCGAAGCTGATCTTCGCGCTCGCCGTCGCCATGATCCTCGACAAGGGCGTGCGCGCCATCGGCTGGTACCGGGCGCTGTTCTACCTGCCCTCGATCCTCGGTGGATCGATCGCGGTGGCGGTGCTGTGGCGGCAACTGTTCGAGAGCGATGGCCTCATCAACACGCTGCTTGGCGCGGTCGGCATCGATGGGCCGAACTGGCTGTCCGATCCGCGCTACTCGCTGACCACCATCATCGTGCTGGCCGTGTGGCAGTTCGGCTCGCCCATGCTGATCTTCCTCGCCGGGCTACGGGCTATCCCTCAGGAACTCTACGAGGCCGCCGAGATCGATGCGGCCGGCAAGGTCCGCCGCTTCTTCGCCATCACTCTGCCGCTGCTCGCGCCGGTGATCTTCTTCAACCTGGTGTTGCAGATGATCGAGGCGTTCAAGAGCTTCTCGGGCGCCTACGTGATCTCCGGCGGCAAGGGCGCGCCGCTCGACTCGCTGCTGTTCTTCACCGTCTACCTCTACAACGAGGCCTTCTCATACTTCCGCATGGGCTACGCCTCTGCCCTCGCCTGGGTGCTGCTGCTCATCATCGCGGCCTTCACCGCCATCGCGTTCTGGACCAGCCGGTACTGGGTCCACTACGAGAACGAGAGGAGCTGAAATGGACGCCGTGAACCTTTCGACGCCCGAGCTTGCCCGGTCCTTGCGCGAAGCGAGGCTAAGGCGGGTCCAGAGGGCCGGCGCCGTGAAGCATATTTTCCTTATCCTCACGTCGCTGGTGATGATTTACCCCCTCCTCTGGATGCTCGCCAGCTCCCTAAAACCTGATAATCAGATCTTCGGCAATCTCGGCCTCTGGCCCTCCGAATTCCGCTGGGAAAACTACAGCTTAGGCTGGAACGCCCTCGCCGTAAGCTTCTCCCGCTTCTTCCTCAACTCGACCTTCGTCACCGTCCTCTCGGTCGTCGTCAACGTCATCAGCTGTTCCTTCGCCGCCTACGCCTTCGCCCGCCTCGAATTCACCGGCCGCACCGTCTGGTTCGCCCTGATGATGACCACCCTGATGATCCCCTACCACGTGGTGCTCATCCCCCAGTACATCCTGTTCCTCAGGCTCGGCTGGGTCGACACCTACCTCCCGCTGATCGTCCCTAAGTTCCTGGCAGGAGAGGCTTTTTTCATCTTCCTGATGGTGCAGTTCTTCCGCCAGCTACCCCGCGAACTCGACGAAGCGGCGATGATCGACGGCTGCAATCCGTTCAAGATTTACTGGGCCATCATCATGCCCCTCTCCATCCCCGCCATGGCCACCGCCGCGATCTTCTCCTTCATCTGGACCTGGGAAGACTTCCTCGGCCCCCTCGTCTACCTCAACGACATGCGCGACTACACGGTGCCCCTGGCGCTACGCAGCTTCATCGCCCAGGACAGCGTCTCGGCCTATGGCCAGCTGTTCGCCATGTCGATCCTGTCGATCGTCCCTATCGTGCTGTTTTTCATCATTTTTCAGCGACTCATCATCCGCGGCATCGCCATGAGCGGGCTCAAGTAGGAGTGGCATTGGTGGCAGGCGTAACGCTCAGCGATGTCCGCAAAAGCTACGGCGGACTCGAAGTCATCCACGGCATCGACCTCGACATCCGCTCCGGCGAATTCATGGTCCTCGTCGGCCCCTCCGGCTGCGGCAAGTCCACGCTGCTCCGGATGATCGCGGGGCTCGAGGAAATCACCGACGGCACGATCGCCATCGGCGACCGGATCGTCAACGACGTCCCCGCCAGCCAGCGCAACCTGTCCATGGTGTTCCAGAGCTACGCGCTCTACCCTCACATGAGCGTGCGCAAGAACCTCGCCTTCGGCCTCACCAACCTCAGGATGCCGCGCCCCGAGATCGAGCGGCGGGTCGCCGAGGCCGCGAAAATCCTGCAGATCGGCAACCTGATGGACCGCAAGCCCCGCCAGCTCTCCGGCGGTCAGAAGCAACGCGTCGCCATCGGCCGCGCCATCGTGCGCGAGCCGCAGCTCTTCCTCTTCGACGAGCCCCTGTCGAACCTCGACGCCGAGTTGCGCGTGCAGATGCGCGTCGAACTCGCGAGCCTCTACAACCGGCTGGGGACGACGATGATCTACGTCACCCACGACCAGGTGGAGGCCATGACGATGGCGACGCGCATCGTCGTGCTGTCGGCGGGTCACATCGAGCAGGTTGGCACGCCCTACGAACTCTACAACTTCCCCCGCAACCGCTTCGTCGCGACGTTCATCGGCTCCCCGCGCATGAACCTGCTGCCGGCGAAGCTCGAGAACGGAACGGCCATCGTTGAGGACTTCGGGCAGCTGCCGGTCAGCAGCGCAGCCGGTGACACGATCAGCGTCGGGGTGCGTCCGGAACAGTTCGCCATCGGCCGCTGCGGCGATCTCACCGCGACGGGCAAGGTCGCGCTGCGCGAATATCTCGGCAGCGAAGTGTTCCTGCACGTCAGCCTGCCCTCTGGCCGCACCGTGCTGGTTAAGGCGCCGGGCAAGGACACGATGCAGGTTGGCGCGCCGATCGACATCTCGTTCGCCGCGGACAACGCGCACTACTTCGATGGTGAAGGCCTCAGGATCACCTCGATAAACAATGTGACCGCCTAGACGCGTCCGGGGGCTGGACAAGCCGCCGCGGGCAGTGTCGCATTGGATGCGTCGTTCCCCGTCGGTCCGGGAGGTCAGCATGCCGGGGCTCAATGAGGCGCAGCGCGCCATCCTCGCCGCGGTGGTCGACCGGATCGTGCCACCCGACCAGCACCCCGGTGGCCGCGGCTTTGGTGCCGATCGCTACATCAGCGCGTTGCCCGACGACCAGCTCGCCTGTGCGGCGCCGGAGTTGGCGGTTGGGCTGGATGCCCTCGGCAATGGCTTCGTCGGGAAGACGCCCGAGGAGCAGGATGCAGCGCTGAGGCAGATTGCCGGCGGGGCGTGGTTCGGGCAGCTTTGCGAGCTGACCCAGGAAGGCGTCTACGCGGACCCCGGCAACGGCGGCAACATCAATTGCGCCGCGTGGACGATGATCGGATACGAGCCGCGGCTGCCGGAGGGACCGAGCGGCCCACCCCCGCAACCGCGACAGCCGCCACGGGTGCTCGGCGCAACCGGTGCGCTCGACTACGACGTCATCGTCATCGGCGCGGGCGCGGCGGGCGGTGTTATGGCCTGCAAGCTGGCCGAGGGCGGCAAGAGCGTGCTGCTGCTCGAGCGCGGACGCGAACTCGACTACGCCCATGACGGCCACCGCGACCACCTGCGCAACCATCGCCTGCCGGTGCATGGGCACAACACCGGGCCCGACCTCGACGGCAATCCCCGCGTGTTCGAGGCGCTCGACGGCAGCGAACAGGTCGTGCCGCCGCACCACGGCCTCTACATGAGCAACGCCTCCGGCGTCGGCAGCGGGACCGTCCTGTATGGCGCGCAGGCGTGGCGGTTCCATCCCGACGACTTCCGCATGGCGAGCCGTTACGGCGTGCCGGAGGGATCGTCGCTTACCGACTGGCCGATCGGCTACGACGACCTCGCGCCCTCGTACGACTGGATCGAGTGGGAGATGGGCGTATCCGGCCAAGGCGGCACCGGCGGCTTTCGCGCCCGCGACTATCCGATGCCGCCGATCCGCCGCTACGAAAAGGCCGCTGTGCTGAAGCGCGGCGCCGACGCCCTCGGCATCGAAACCATGTCCCCGCCGCTGCTGATCAACACCGTCCCGCACGCGGGCCGTGCTGCCTGTATCGAATGCGGCTCCTGCGTCGGTTTCCCGTGCCCCTCGGATGCGAAGACGGGGACGCAGAACACAATGGTTCCCCGCGCCCTCGCAACGGGGCGCACCACGCTGGTGACTGGTGCGACGGTTGAACGGATTGTTGCCGATCCGTCTGGCAAGGTCACGGGCGTCAGCTATTTTGCCGAGAACGCACAGGCGTTCGAGCGACGCTCGGCACAGGCGAAGGCGGTGGTTGTGTCGGCGGGCGCGATCGAGACCGCGCGGCTGCTCCTGCTGTCGGGGCTCGGCAACGAGCACTATCAGGTCGGCCGGAACCTGCAAGGGCACTACTACCCGATCGCCTACGGCCGCTTCGACGCCGATCTGCACACCTCGCGCGGCCCGGGCGTCTCCATCGCGACGACATCGTACAGCCACGGCAACCCCGGTGTCATCGGCGGCGCGATGCTGGCGGATGAGTTCGTGATGCTGCCGGCCATCTTCGTAAAACTGGCCGTACCGCCATCGCTGCCGCGCTGGGGCGCGCCGCTCAAGGCATTCATGCGGGATCACTACCGGCAGGTCGTTCGGATCACCGGCCCAGTGCACGAGATCCCGGAGGCTGGGTGCCGCGTCACGCTCGCTGGCATCACCGACCGGTTCGGGATGCCGGTCGCGCGCCTCTCCGGCGCGACGCATCCGGAAACCGTGCGCACCGCCGAATTCATCAGCGCCCGCGCTTCCGACTGGCTGACAGCTTCGGGCGCGCGCGAAATCTGGAGCGCGCCGCAGGTGCGCCGGCTGTCGGCGGGGCAGCATCAGGCAGGGACCTGCCGCATGGGCACCGACCCACGCCATTCTGTGACCGACAGCCACGGCCGCGTGTGGGGGCACCCCAACCTCTTCGTGTCAGATGCCAGTCTTCATCCCACGAACGGCGGCTTCAACCCGGTGCTCACCATCCTCGCGATGGCGGCCCGCAATGCCGACCACATCCTCGCCAGCCTGCCATGACCAGCTAGTTCAGCACGTGGACGAGCCATAGCGACAGCGATGGCAATACGAGCAGCAGCGTCAGCCGGAGCAGGTCAGCGGCGACGAATGGCAGGCCGCCTCGATAGCGGCCGAAGGCGCGCTCTGCGGCGCGGAACAGGGTCGCGGCAATGCCCGACTGTTCGGCGAGCGCGCCCATCAGGGTGAAGAGCGGAATGACCGAAAGCGTGAAGCTTGCGAACTGGGCGTAGGAGTTGGTCTGCATGTAGTAGATGAAGGCATGCGGACTCGAGAGTAGCGCGTAGCCCTCTGCTTCGACCGCCAGCATGGCGACGCGCGATGGGTATGCGTACCGCGATCGGGCGCGGGAAACGGTGATGGCGCAATTCCGGCCGATGCTCGCCCGGCACGACCTCACCGAGCAGCAATGGCGGGTCATCCGGGTCCTTGCCCAATATGGCAGGCTGGATGCTAGCGAGTTCGGCGAACGCGCCTTCATCCTTGGCCCAAGCCTGACCCGGATCACCCGAACGCTGGAGGAACGCGACGTCATCAGCCGGCACAAGGACGAGGCGGATGGTCGCCGCACCCTTGTCGAGCTTGAAGACTCCGGCTGGCGCATCATTGCCGACATCTACCCCGAGAGCACGAAGATCTGCGCCTATATCGAGGCGGAGTTCGGCGCGGAGCGCACCCGCACGCTGCTGACCCTGCTGGACGAACTGGCGTCCCTTCCTTCCGAGCATCCCGGACGGGGAGAACAGCGTTAGCCGGCCCGCCGCTCCGAAGCCGGCATAATCTACTCCCGCCATACGGCTTTACGTCTTCCAGCGCTCTGCATTGTCCTGGCGCGGCCCAACGCCCGCATCAGCATTGCGCGCTGAATCAGCGCTTCAGTGGAATGCACTTGCGTCACAAGAGGCTATTTTCGCAGTCACGAGCAATATTTTCCAACGCACCTCGCCCGGAGACGGGAAAGCGTTCCTCAACCGGGGCAACCAATGGTCGCCGCTTAACTCGACAATATCAGTCGATATTTCTAACCTGACCTCACCTTGCGCAGATGGCGCCGGGGAGCCGGGCAGCCCGGCCTGCAAACGAACGTCGAGGGTTTTCATGTCCATTTCCCGCCGCACTCTTTTTGCCGCCGCGCTTGCCGGCCTCGCGGCTTCCGCAACACCGGGCCTGTCCTTCGCGACCGACCTGCGTATCGGCTGGCAGCCGATTGTCGAGCCGAGCCGCGTGCCCCAAGCCGATGGCGCATATGAGAAGGCGACCGGCGCAACCGTGACCTGGAACCGCTTCGAGGGCGGCGCCGACGTCATCGCGGCGATTGCCTCCGGGTCGATCGATATCGGTTATGTCGGCTCGTCCCCGCTCACCGTCGCGGCGAGCCAGGGCCTGCCGATCGAAACCATCTACGTCGTCGGCAATATTGCCGAGGCGGAAGCGCTCGCGGTCAAGGGCGTCACCGCCCCCAAGGATCTGGCGGGCAAGAAGCTGGCGACGCCGTTCGTCTCCACCGCGCATTACAGCCTGCTGACGGCGCTCAAGCACTGGGGTGTCGATCCGGCATCGCTCGAAATCATCAACCTGCGGCCGCCCGAAATCGCGGCAGCCTGGGAGCGCGGCGACATCGACGGCGCTTATGTCTGGGACCCGGTCCTGACGCAGCTCAAGACGACCGGCGCCACCGTGCTTGCAGACTCGAGCAATGTCGCCGAATGGGGCGGCCCGACTTTCGATGCGTGGATCGTCCGCAAGGATTTTGCTGACCAGCACCCGGAGATCGTCAAAGCTTTCGTCAAGACGACCGCCGACGCCTACGCGACGTATCTCGGCAATCCCGACGCCTGGAATGCGGAGTCGGCGGAAGCCAAGAAGATCGCCGACCTCTCGGGTGCCGCTGCCGCCGACGTGCCGGCGCTGCTCAAGGGCTATGTGTTCCCCTCGCTGGAACAGCAGGCAAGCGCGGACTTCCTCGGCGGCGGCACCGTCAAGGCGATCGCCGCAACGGCCGAGTTCCTCGTGGCGCAGGGACGCATCCCCGCGGCTCTCCCCGACTACGCGCCGTTCGTGACGACAAAATACCTCACCGAGTGAGCTGAACCCGCGGCGGGCCTCCCTCCGCCGCGATACCGCCCCGTTGCCGGTCTCCTCCCGGCGACGGGGCCCCCTTCCCCAAGGATTGCAGCCGTGAGCCAGCTTCGTCTCGACAACGTCTCCCTGCACTACGGCCGCGCACGATCGAGCACCCCGGTGCTCGACCGCATCAGCCTCGATATCGCGCCGGGCGACTTCGTTGCGGTGCTTGGCCTGTCGGGCTCGGGCAAGAGCAGCCTGCTCAATGTTGCGGCCGGGTTTCTTGCGCCCACCGCCGGCCGGGTGAGCATCGATGGCATCGTTCGCACCGGACCGTCGGCCGACCGCGCCGTGGTGTTTCAGGACGATGCCCTGTTTGCCTGGCTCAACGTGCGCAACAACGTCGCTCTGCCGTTGCAGCTGCGCGGGCTCGATGCCAGCGTCCGCCACCGGCGTGCCGACGAGCTGCTCGAACAGGTTGGCCTCAAGGGCGAGGGCAACCGATCGATCTGGACACTTTCCGGCGGTCAGCGCCAGCGCGTCGGCATTGCCCGCGCCCTCGCCGCCGAACCGAACTTCCTGCTCATGGACGAACCGCTCGGCGCACTTGACGCGATGACGCGCGACCGCATGCAGGAGCTTCTGCTGCGCGTCTGGCATGCCAGCCGGACCGGCGCGCTGATGATCACGCACAGCGTCGAAGAGGCGCTGTTCGTCGCGACGCGCGTCGTTGTGCTCGCCCCTGCCCCGGGCCGCATCTCGGAGGTGGTGGAGACGGACTTCGGCGCCCGCTTCCTCGCCGGGGAGCCGGCTCGCGCGATCAAGTCGGACGCAGAGTTCATCGCGCTTCGCGAACACCTGATTGCAGCGATCCATCGCACCAGTGCACGGATCGCAGCATGAGCAGCGCGGGCGAACCGGCGGTTGAATCCACGCCCGTGGCCGCATGGTCCGTCCGCGCGCGCTCGTCCCTTGCGTGGAAGCCGCTGCTGCCGGCACTCATCGCCACGGGCATCTTTGCCGTTGCGATCGCCGTCTGGCACATCGCCAGCACCAGCGGCTGGGTGTCCGCGGTGTTCCTGCCGCCGCCGGCAAAAGTGGCTCAGGCCTTCGTCAATCTGGGGACCCGCGGTTATGTGGATTCAACGCTGTGGCAACATGCCTCGACCAGTCTCTGGCGCGTGCTGACTGCCCTGCTCTTTGCCACCCTGTTCGCGGTCCCCGCCGGCCTGCTGATCGCCACCAGCCCCATCGGGCGCGGCGTGCTCGATCCGCTGATCGAGTTCCTGCGCCCGCTGCCGCCGCTTGCCTACCTGCCGCTGGTCATCATCTGGTTCGGCATCGGCGAACCCAGCAAGGTGCTGGTGATCGCGCTGTCGATGATTGCCCCCATCGCCATCTCGACAGTGGCCGGGGTACGCTCGGCCTCGGACAGCCAGGTCAACGCGGCGCGCGCTTTCGGCGCAACGCGGCTGCAGGTGCTGCGGCACGTGCTGCTGCCGAGCGCGATCCCGTCCATCCTCACCGGCATCCGCATTGCGCTGGGCACGGGCTGGACCACTCTCGTCGCCGCCGAACTCGTCGCTGCGGCGCGCGGGCTTGGCTACATGATCCAGTCGGCGGCGCAGTTCCTCGTCACCGACGTGGTGATCGCCGGCATCCTCGTCATCTCGGCACTCTCGTTCATCTTCGAAGCCACGCTGCGCCTCACGGAACGCATCTTCGTTCCCTGGGCCGGCCATCGATAGGAGACCGCCATGCTGCCCCTCCCCACGACCTTCGGAATGTTCGCCCGCAGCGCTGCCGACCGGCGGCGCGAACCGGAACCGGAAACCACCGTACGCGAGCCCGATCTGACGCGGGCCGAGGCGCACATCGCCTGGCTCGCCGGGGCGCCCTACGCGCTCGTCACCGACGACGAGTGCAAGGACCCGCGCTTCATCTCGCTGCTCGTCCCGCTCTACTGAACCCACGTCACGAAAGCGCCCCGCCATGTCCGCGACGCCGATCCGCTTCTTCTGGTTCATCCCCACCTATGGGGATGGCCCGTACCTTGGCTCCAGCCATCTCGGCCGCTCCGCCGACTTCCCCTATCTCAAGGAAGTGGCGCAGGCGGTCGACCGGTTGGGCTACGAAGGCGTGCTGCTGCCGACCGGGCAGAACTGCGAGGAATCGTGGATCACCGCGACCGGCCTTGCGGCCGTGACCGAACGGCTGAAGCTCCTCGTGGCGCTGCGCCCCGGCGTCATCCAGCCGACGCTCGCGGCGCGGCAGACGGCCGCCCTCGACCGGCTGAGCAACGGACGGCTGCTGCTCAATGTCGTGGTGGGCGGGAACCCGGTTGAACTCGCGGGCGACGGGGTTTTCGTGCCGCATGACGAACGCTATGCGCAGGCCGGCGAATTCCTCACCATCTGGCGGCGCCTGCTGTCCGGCGAGGTCGTCGATTTCGACGGCAAGTACTACCGGGTCGAGGCCGGCCGGCTCGATTTTCCGCCGGTGCAGAAGCCCCACCCGCCGCTCTATCTCGGCGGCTCGTCGGAGGCCGGTATCGACCTCACGGCCGAGCAGGTCGACACGTACCTGACATGGGGCGAGCCTGTCGCGCAGGTGCGCGAAAAGATCGAGGCCGTGAAGGCGCGCGCCACCGCGCGCGGCCGCAAGGTGCGGTTCGGGATCAGGCTGCACTTCATCGTCCGCGAGACCGAGGCCGAGGCCTGGGCGGCGGCGGACAAACTCATCAGCAGGATCTCGGACGAGCAGATCGCCGCGGCGCAGGCGCGCTTCACCAAGCAGATGGACTCGGTGGGCCAGCGCCGGATGGCGGAACTGCATGGTGGACGCCGCGACAAGCTGCTGGTGGCACCGAACCTGTGGGCCGGGGTCGGGCTCGTCCGCGGCGGCGCGGGAACATCGCTCGTCGGCACGCCCGAACAGGTTGCGGCGCGGCTGCGCGAGTATCAGGAGCTCGGGATCGAACTGGTGATCGGCTCGGGCTACCCGCATCTCGAGGAGGCCTACACGACCGCCGAACTGCTGTTCCCGGTGCTGGGGATCGACCGCAATTCCATCTCCTCGCGGAGCGAAGTCGCCAACGAATTCGCGGTCGGCTATCATGGCCGTGAACAATTGGTGGCGGCGCAATGAGCGCCACCGACATTCTTCCGTTCCGGCTGGTGGCGATCAGCGGCAACCTGCAACGGCCGTCGCGCTCGCGCAGCCTCGCCGACACCATTGCCCGCAGCATCCAGCGGCATGCACCGGTCGCCATCGAGCACTACGACCTCATCGACGCGGGGCCGACGCTGGGCGCTTCGCTATCGCGCGGTGCGCTGGGCGCCATCGCGCTGGCGGTGATCGAGGCGATCGAGCGCTCAGACATTCTCGTTGTCACCACGCCCGTCTACAAGGGCAGCTACACAGGGCTGTTCAAGCACCTGATCGACTTTGTCGACATGAACGCGCTGGTGGGCCGCCCGGTGGTGCTCGGTGCAACGGGCGGCGGGCAACGCCACGCGCTGATGATCGAGCATCAGTTGCGGCCGCTGTTTGGGTTCTTCTCGGCGCTCACCGTGCCCACCGCGATCTATGCCGACGACAAATCGTTCGAGGGGGCCGAGCAGGTCGATCCGGGGAACCTGGCGCGGATCGAACTGGCGGCAACGCAGGCGGCGCAGATTCTCGGGCATCGCGCGCCGCAGTCCGCCGAGGTTCCGCGGCATCGGGTTTCGGGAAATGTCGTCAGCCTCGGGCCGCCGGGGTGACATCGCATGCTCTTGTCGGGCGCATCCGCAGACTTTAGTTCTCGCAGAGGCCGGCGGTTCGAAACGCGCCCGGGCGAGGATTCGCAGATGCTCACACGCAAGGGGAAGTACGGCCTCAAGGCCCTCGTCCATCTGGCCCGGCTGGAGCCGGGACGATCGGCGGTGATCGGCGATATCGCGCTCAGCAACAACATCCCGAAGAAGTTCCTCGATGCCATCCTGAACGAGCTGCGGCTGGCGGGGTTCGTGAGTTCGCGCAAGGGGCGGCTGGGCGGCTATTTTCTGGCGCGTCCGCCCGAGAATATCCAGATCGGGCACGTGGTGCGGGTGCTCGACGGACCGCTGGCGCCGTTCCCCTGTGCGAGCCGCACGCAGTACGTTCCCTGCGAGGACTGCAACGTCGCCACCTGCCAGGTCCGGCACATGATGCTCGACGTGCGCAACGCCATCGCCGACGTGCTCGACAAGACCAGCCTTGCCGACATGGAGCGGATGGACGGGGCGTTGCCGGAACTGAAGCCGGCGTAGGCGCGGGGCGACCTGTGCCGTTGCTACACCACCTCCACCCACGACCCGAGTCTCGCCGAACGGCGATGGCAGCAGGCTGCCGAACCGACGGAGCCCGACCGCAAGGCCAAGCACTTCGACCTTAGCCCGCCTGAAAGGAAAACACGCCTGAATGGGGAAGTGGCGGAGAGGAAGGGATTCGAACCCTCGAGACCCTTTAGAGGTCTGCGCCCTTAGCAGGGGCGTGCCTTCGACCACTCGGCCACCTCTCCGTCGCGCGTCTGATAGGGGGGGAACCCAGAGAGCGCAAGCCCCATCACGACTTCCCGGAGAAATTCACGGACGCCGGGCGCGGAGGCGTCTTGCCGCTCACTCGAAATGGGGCGCCGGAGATGGCCCAACGCGAGGATCAGGAGCGAAGGCGGGAGCCGCGGTCCCTGCGCCGCCTAGCCTCCAAGCAGTTCGCGCGACTGCCGGGCACGCCCTGATCGCGACG
>Ga0073904_10000916_pt1 | contig 21680 bp, 20 predicted proteins | sample KloWWTrecipitate_FD_66668 | JGI IMG/M metagenome (GOLD analysis project Ga0073904, IMG submission 66668) | Active sludge microbial communities from Klosterneuburg, Austria, studying microevolution and ecology of nitrifiers - Klosterneuburg... | ecosystem: Engineered > WWTP > Aerobic digester >... | reverse complement strand
CGTGGATATGCGCTGGGTGTGGGCGAAGTGAAGCTGACCGGCATGGTGCGCCCTGACCGCAAGATGCTGACCTACAAGATCGACTTCACCAAGGCCCTGACCACTCGCCGCCTGACCATGGGTGTCGCCGACGGCATTGTCGAAGCCGACGGCGAGGTTATCTATCAGGTCAAGGACATGAAGGTCGCCCTTTCGGCGAGCTGACCCAGAAACGAAGGAGTAATCCCATGCGCCGCGTCGTCATCACCGGGATCGGGATCATCTCGCCCATTGGCAATAATGCGACCGAGGTCGAAGCGTCCTTGCGCGCCGGCAAGTCCGGTATCGTCTTTGCGCCGGACTATGCCGAACACGGGTTCCGCAGCCAGGTTCATGGCCAGCCGCAGATCGTGCTGGAGGACCATATCGACAAGCGCAACCTGCGTTTCATGGGGCCGGGGGCGGCTTACAACTTTCTGGCCATGGAACAGGCAATCGCCGACAGCGGGCTTGAAGAAAAGGATGTGTCGAACGAACGCAGCGGCCTGATCATGGGATCGGGGGGGCCGTCGACCTCCAACTTCTTCGTGGCGTTCGATTGCGTGATCAACAAGGGCGCGCCGAAAAAGATGGGGCCGTTCATGGTGACGCGCTGCATGTCGTCCACCAACTCGGCCTGTCTGGCGACGCCCTTCAAGATCAAGGGTGTGAACTATTCGATCACCTCGGCCTGTTCCACCAGCGCGCATTGCATCGGCAACGGGGTGGAACTGATCCAGCTGGGCAAGCAGGACATCGTCTTTGCCGGTGGCGGCGAAGAACTGGACTGGACGCTGTCGTGCCTGTTCGATGCAATGGGGGCCATGTCGTCGAAATACAATGATGCACCCGCGACTGCTTCGCGCACCTATGACGCAACGCGCGACGGGTTCGTGATTGCGGGCGGTGGTGGCGTGGTGGTGCTGGAGGAATTGTCGCATGCGCTGGCGCGCGGGGCAAAGATCTACGGCGAAGTGACGGGTTATGGCGCGACCTCGGACGGCTACGACATGGTGGCACCTTCGGGCGAAGGGGGTGAGCGGTCGATGAAGCTTGCGCTGGCAACCCTGCCCGAGGGACGCAAGATCGACTATATCAACAGCCACGGCACCTCGACCCCGGTCGGTGATGTGACCGAGATGGAAGCGATCCGCCGGGTCTTCGGGCGCGGTCACACGCCGCCGGTTGCATCCACCAAGTCGCTGACCGGGCACAGCCTGGGGGCGACCGGTGTGCATGAGGCGATCTATTCGCTGATCATGATGAACAAGGATTTCATCGCGGCATCCGCCAATATCACCACGCTCGACCCGGCGCTTGATCCGTCGGAGATCGTGATGACGCTGCGCGAAGGGGTGAAGCTCGATTCCGTCCTTTCGAATTCCTTCGGGTTCGGCGGCACCAATGCTACGCTCGTGATGAGCAAATACCTGGGGTAAGTCTGACATGGCCGATCTGATGAAGGGCAAGCGCGGACTTGTCATGGGCGTAGCCAATGAACGGTCCATCGCCTGGGGCATCGCGAGAGCGATGGCGGACGAAGGGGCGGAGCTGGCCTTTTCCTATCAGGGCGAAGCGTTCGGCAAACGGCTCGCGCCGCTTGCGGCCTCGGTCGGGTCGGACTTCATGGTCGATGTCGATGTGACCGACGATGCGAGCCTTGAGGCCTGCTTTGGGGCGCTGAAGAACCGTTGGGGCAGCATGGATTTCCTGATCCATGCCATCGCCTATTCCGACAAGAACGAGCTGACCGGACGCTTCATCAATACGAGCCGGGCGAATTTCACCAATTCGCTGGCGATTTCGTGCTTTTCCTTCATCGACGTGGCGCGACGGGCGTCGGAGCTGATGCCCGAGGGCGGCACGCTGATCACGCTGACCTATGGCGGGTCGAACCGGGTGACGCCGAATTACAATGTGATGGGCGTGGCCAAGGCGGCGCTGGAAAGCTCGGTCCGCTATCTGGCCAATGACCTTGGGCCGCAGAAGATCCGGGTCAATGCTGTGTCGCCCGGCCCGATGAAGACGCTGGCGGGCGCGGCGATCGGAGGCGCGCGCGCCACCTACCGCCATACCGAGGCGAACGCGCCCCTGCGGTCGAACGCCACGCTTGAAGCGGTGGGCGGCACGGCGGTTTACCTCTGTTCAGATTATGGCGCCTTTACCACCGGCGAGATCGTGCGGGTGGATGGCGGCTATCACGTGCTGGGCATGCCGCAGCAGGAAAATATGGGCGGCTGAAGGGGCGCGGCCCCCGTCCCGGATGTGATCCGGGACCTCCCCCGGGATATATGGGCCAGAATGAAGGGGTCGGCGATGGGTATGTCCTTCTTTCAGGCAGCGGACGGGGCGCGTCTGGCCTTTGTCGACGAGGGCACAGGACTGCCGGTGATCGCGCTGGCGGGGCTGACGCGGGCACACACGGATTTCGATTTCGTCGCGCCCTATCTGCGGGGCGTGCGGCTGATCCGGCCCGACTACCGGGGGCGGGGTGGGTCGGACTGGACGGGTGCGCCAACCTATACGGTGCCGCAGGAAGCAGCCGATGTGCTGGCGCTGATGGATCATCTGCGGCTGGAGCGGGCGGCGATCCTTGGTACGTCGCGTGGCGGGCTGATTGCGATGGCCTTGGCAGCGATGGCGCCGGGGCGGTTGGCGGGTATATGTTTCAACGACATTGGCCCCGTGATCGAACGGACGGGGCTGGAGAAGATCTTCGAGTATGTGGGTCGCAATCCAGCGGCGAAAACGCTGGAGGCGCTGGTGGAAAAGCTGCCGCGCAGCATGGCGGGGTTCGCCCATGTGCCAAGGGACCGCTGGCATGCCTTTGCCGAGCGGCTTTACGAGGAAGGGCCGCGGGGCTTGACCATCCGCTATGATCCGGCGCTGCGCGACAGTTTCCTTGCGGCCTTTCAGGGGCCACCGGTGGACCTTTGGCCCTTCTTCGACGCCGGCGCGCGATTGCCGCTTGCGCTGATCCGGGGGGCGAATTCGGACCTTCTGTCGCCCGCGACAGTGGCCGAGATGCGCCGGCGCCGGCCCGACATGCATTTCGCAGATGTGCCCGACCGGGCGCATGTGCCCTTCCTCGATGAGCCAGAGGCGCTGGATGTCCTGAGGGCATGGATAGGGGATCTGGAGCGCGGCGCAGCGGCATGACACATGTCTTTCTGCCCGATCTGCGGCTGAATTATCAGGAAAGCGGCGATCCGAACGGACGGCCCGTCGTCTTCAGCCATGCGCTTGGGCTCGATCTGTCGATGTGGACGCGGGTTCTGGCCCTGCTGCCGCAATCCCTGCGGCTGGTCTGTTACGATCACCGCGGGCACGGCGGGTCGGACGTGCCCGATGGACCCTATGCGATGGGCGCGCTGGTGCGGGACGCAGAGCGGCTTCTGGATCATCTGGGCGTCAGGGATGCGACCTTCGTCGGCCTGTCGATGGGCGGGCTGGTGGCGCAGGGGCTGGCGGTCAAACGGCCCGATCAGGTGAGGGCGCTGGTTCTGTCGAACACCGCCGCCAAGATCGGCACGGCGGACGGCTGGCAAAGGCGCCGCGATGCTGTGCGCGCTGGCGGGATGGTGGCCATCGCGGACGAGGTGATTGCCCGCTGGTTCGGCAGCCGCCAGCGCGATACGGCGCTGCTTGCAGAGTGGCGGAGCAGGCTGATCGCCACGTCACCGGAAGGATATGTCGGGTGCTGCGCGGCGCTGGCGGGGGCAGATTTCATCACGCCCACATCGGGCCTGACCTGCCCGGCGCTGGTGATCGCCGGATCGGAGGATGGCTCGACCCCGCCCGATCTGGTGCGCGAACTGGCCGATCTGATCCCCGGTGCGGATTTCCGGCTGATCCGGGGGACGGGCCATCTGCCTCCCGTCGATCGGCCCGACGCATTTGCAGATGCTCTGGCCGACTTTCTGATACAACTGCCGGGCAGGGCTGCCGCCGGGCGTTGACCTGGCCCGCTCTGTTTGCGCCATCTTTGGTCGCAGACAAGCGGTCACCCCATGGCCGCCCCCGGCAGGTTGTCCACGAGGGCAAAGATTGGGATCGCGCGATGAAACTGAAGGATCTTGAGATTTTCACCGTCGCGCCGCCGGCGCCGGGTTGGGGCGGGCGCTATTGGACCATCGTCAAGCTGACCACCGATGATGGGATCGTCGGCTATGGGGAATGTTATGCCTCGACCGTGGGGCCGAAGGCGCAAAATGCGGTGATCGAGGATGTGTTCTTGCGCCATATGCAGGGAACCTCGCCCGAAGAGATCGAGATGATGTATCGCCGCGTCTATTCGGCGGGCTTCACTCAGCGCCCCGACCCGACCGTAATGGGCGCCTTTTCGGGGCTGGAGATCGCCTGCTGGGACATCATAGGCAAGGCACGAAACCGCCCGGTCTGGGCGATGCTGGGCGGCAAGATCAACGAACGGCTGCGGTCCTATACCTACCTCTACCCGGCACCGGGCAAGGAGTCAGGGGAGTTCTGGGTCAGCCCCGATATGGCGGCAGAGGCCGCATTGCGGTTTGTCGACATGGGGTTCACGGCGGTGAAGTTCGACCCTGCGGGGCCTTATACGATCCGTGGCGGGCATGATCCGTCCGGGTCGGACATCAGCCGTTCGGCCGCCTTCTGCAAGGCGATCCGCGATGCGGTGGGCGACCGGGCGGACCTTCTGTTCGGGACGCACGGGCAGTTCAACATCGCGGGCGCGGTCCGGCTGGCGCAGGCGATCGAACCCTATGGCCCCCTGTGGTACGAAGAACCAATCCCGCCGGACAATCTGCTGGATTTCGTCGAAGTACAGAAGGCAGTCCGCATTCCGGTGGCGACAGGCGAGAGGTTCTGCACCAAGTCCGAATTTGCCACCGTCTTGCGCACCGGTGGGGCACGCATCTTGCAACCGGCGCTTGGCCGGGTGGGTGGCATCTGGGAAGCCAAGAAGATCGCCGCGATTGCCGAAGTCTTTACCGCCCAGATGGCCCCGCATCTTTATGCCGGTCCGGTGGAGTGGGCGGCGAACGTTCAGCTTGGCGCCTCCATCCCCAACCTTCTGATGGTGGAAACCATCGAAACCGGCGGGGCCTTCCATCTGGCGCTGATCAAACAGTCGATCCGCTGGGAAGACGGTTATGTGATCGTGCCGGACGGGCCCGGCCTCGGGATTGAGTTTGACGAGGATCTGGCGCGCGCTCATCCCTATACCGGCACGGGCCTGCATCTGCAGATGCAGGAGGCGCCTTGCGACTACCGGCGCCCGAACTGGTTTGAAGGTGGCGCACCAACCACGAAGAGGCCGGGAACCTGATCGCGCGGGTTTACAGGTTCGGGCAAGCTGCTAAAGCTCGGGCATGAGCGGCCAGACCCAAAGCCTGATAGACGAGATTTTCCAGCGGATCGATCTTGGCCGGCTGAACCCCGGCGGCACGATCGACGAGCAGGAACTTGTCGATACGTTCGGCGTTTCGCGTACTCCGGTGCGCGAGGCGCTGCTGCAGCTGGAGGCCATCGGCCTGATCCGCCGCCTGCCTCGCAAGGGCGCGACCCTTTTCCGCCCGTCTCTGGAAGAGTTTCTGGCAATTCTCGAGATACATTCGAAGCTTGAAGGGCAGGCAGCAGGCCTTGCCGCGCGGCGGCTTTCAGCGGCAGGTGCCCGCGATCTGGAGTCGGCCGTGCGCGCCTGCGAAGCCCATGCGCGGGAAAAGGGTGACGGCGACCCCGACGGCTATTATCAGCTGAACATGCGTTTTCACGAAACGGTGGCGGTGGCGGCGTGCAACAGCTTTCTGACCGAGCTGGTCAAGACCAACGCGCGGAAGCTTCTGGCTTACTACCGCGCGCGCTACAAGTTCGCGGGCGCGATTGCAGTTTCGGCCGCTGAACATCGTCAGATTGCCAGTCTGATCACCGACCGCAATTCCGTGGGGGCGGAATCGCTGATGGCACGCCATGTGCAGTTCGATCAGGTGACTGCAATGGATTTGTTGGCCGCGCTGGCCTGAAGGCGCGGCTGGATCGCATCAGGCCCGTGCTGCGCGTTCGAAGAAGTTCGCAATCCGTTCGGCGGCGCGGGCGCCGTCGGCCTGATATCGGGCAAGATCCGCGCGCGCCTGTTCAATCACGGCTGCGGGCATATCGTCCGCGTACTCCTCGACCAGCGCGGAAATGAAGTCGTGGCTCATTTCAGGATGGTATTGGGTGGTCAGGATATGGTCGCCTACCGCGAAGCCGCCGATCGGGCACTCCACGTTACCGCCGGTCGATCGCGCGGTGGCGGGCAGGGTCAGAACCTGCTGAATATGCGCAGCATAAAGACGGATGGGCCGGCCTTCCATCTCGGTCTCCACCAAGCCGAAGACCCAACCGCCGGGATTCCACCCAACTGTTCCACCCAGCGCCTCGGCTATGGCCTGATGGCCGAAGCAGGCCCCGAACAGCGGCTTGCGGTTGGCCTCAAGCCGCCGGATGAAGTCCTTCAGATCGGTGATCCAGTCTTCGTTGTCGTGGACCGAGGCGGGACTTCCGGTGATCAACCAGCCATCGAAGCCCGAATCATCGGTCGGGAAGTGACCGTCTTTCACGGCAAAGACGCTGACTTTCCAGTCGGGCCGAACCGACTGGATCATCGTGGTGAACTTCTCGCCATCCTTCGGATGGGATTGCGAAAAGTCGCTTTCATCCGTGTTGGTCATCAGCACCGCGATATGCATGGTTATCCCGATTTACATATTTAATTGCCATGTTAATATATTTTTGTTCAAACGTGCTGGCAAGGGAGAGCACATGACCATTTGGATCCCAGCCGATGATGGCTACGCCGATCTTGGCAGTCATGACGCTTTTCTGGCCGGTCCGCCGCACAACACCTTTGCGCGGTTGCGCAGGGAAGATCCGATGCATTGGACGGACTGGTCGGGCGGTGAGGGCTTCTGGTCTGTCACCCGTCACGCCGATATCCTGGAACTCAATCGCCAGGCGGAGCTTCTGTCGTCGGCCCGCGGCATCAGGATGGAAGACCAGACCTACGAAGAGTATCTGGCCCGGCGGACGTTTCAGGAAACCGATGCGCCAGAGCATATGGAGACCCGGCTGAAGGTCGCCAAGGCTTTCTCCAAGCCGGTTATCGCGCAGTTCGAGGCGGTAATCCGCGATCTGTGCGGGCCTATCCTTGACGCGGCGCTTGAACAGGGCACGTTCGACGCCACCAAGGAAATCGCGCGACAACTGCCCATGCGCATGCTTGGCCGTATCGTCGGCCTGCCGGAAGAAGACCTTCCCTGGCTGGTGGAAAAGGGTGACGCGCTGATCGCCAACACCGACCCGGATTTCACCACACATGTCCTCGACAAGATGACGACGGACGAGTTTCGCATGATGCCCTTCAACTCGCCAGCGGGGGCGGAGTTGTTCGTCTATGCGAAAGAGATGATGCGCAAGAAAGCCGAAGCCGGTGACACGTCCGGAGTGCTGAACCTGATCTTGCAGCCGGGTCCTGACGGGTCCGTCATGCCCGAACATGAATTCCGCAATTTCTTCTGCCTTCTTGTCGCTGCCGGGAATGACACCACGCGCTATTCGATTGCTGCGGGCATTCAGGCCCTGTGCCATCAGCCCGAACTTCTGGCCCAGCTGCAATCGGGCGCGGTGTGGGACACGATGCCCGACGAGGTCATTCGCTGGGCCACGCCCGCACTGTACTTCCGCCGCACGGCGGCGCGGGATTTCGAGTTTCACGGGCGTCAGGTGAAGGCCGGTCAAAAGGTCCTTTACTGGTTCGCCTCCGGCAACCGCGATGAAGCGGCCTTTGACGAACCATTCCGCGTCAATTTTGGGCGCAACCCAAACCGCCATGTCAGCTTCGGGCAAGGTGGCCCCCATGTTTGTCTTGGCATGTGGCTGGCGCGGTTGGAGGTGCGGGTCCTGTTCGAAGAGCTTGCCAAACGCATAGCCAAGATCGAGCCTGCCGGCGAACAGAAGTTCCTCAGATCGAATTTCGTCGGCGGCATAAAACATCTGCCGGTTCGCGTAACAATGCAGTGACGGCAAGCAAGCCGTCCAAGGGGAGGGAGACCCGATATGACCGAACGCCTCAGGGCGATGTTCTGCGATCATCTTTCGATCATGCGCGGAAAATATCTGCCTGCCTCAAAGATGCGCGATGATGAAAGCCGCGTCTCGCAGGCGCTCTTCTCGGTCCATTATGACAAGGACCTGCTGATCGACGCACCGCATTCAAGATGTCGCGACGGCATTCCGGACATGGTTTTCCGCTGGAAAGGCGACGAGATCCGCGAAGGTTGGGAGCCGGGCACGAAGGTGGTGCTCGGTGATCTTTACGGCGCAGACGGCAGCCAACTTCCGCTTTGCCCGCGCGGCGCGCTGAAGCGGGCGCAGGCGGGTTGGGCCAAACACGGGCTGACCGCGAAGGTCGGCCTGGAACTGGAGGCCTATGCCTTCGTGCGCAACGAAGATGGCCAGATCGTGCCCTACGACACCCCTGGCGGAGTGGTCTATGGCACTGGCAACTTCACCGATCCCGCGGGGTTCACCGATGCGATCTGGGATGCGGCCCAGGATGCAGGGTTCCGGCTGGAATTGATCACGGCCGAATATGACACGCCGCAGTATGAATTCACGCTGACCTATGACGAGGCGGTGCAAGCGGTGGACGAGATGGTGCTTTTCCGCCAGATGGCGCGGGAAGTCGCCTGGGACCATGGGATCCTTCTGACCTTCCTGCCGAAGCCCATCTTGAGCAAAGGTGGCAGCGGCCTGCATGTGAACCTGTCCTTCGCCGACCGCGAGGGGAAGAATGCGCTGGCCAATGGCGATCGGGGCGGACCGGAGTTTTTAAACGACCTTGGGCGGGGCTGCATCGCCGGTTGGATGAAGCACCACAAGGGCATTGCCGGGCTGGTTGCGCCTACCCCGCTGTCCTATGCGCGTCTGCAACCGGCATCCATGTCGGGCTACTGGTGCAACTGGGGTGGCGACCATCGCGGCGTGACGGTCCGGATCTCGGCCGAAGGTGGGGCAAAGACGCGGCTTGAACACCGGATGCCGGATGCTTCCGCCAACCCCTACACCGCGGTCGCGACGATCTTGCAGGCAGCGCGCCTGGGGTATGAAGGCGAGTATCCGCTTCCAGCGCCCGAGGCCGGCGACTGTTTCGAGCGGATCGATGCCGGACACGGCGTAGCCGGATCTCTGGCCGAGGCGATGCAGGATCTGGAAGCGGATACGCCCCTGATGACGGCCGTCGGGCAGGAGCTGTGCGAGAACCACATTTTCATGAAGCGCGCCGAGGTGGACAAGACCTCTGCCCTCGCAGGCGATGCGCTTCGGGATTTCTACATCTGGTATGTGTGAGGCAGAATGAAAGTCACCTGGAAACTCGCCGACGGGCGCGAGATCGTGGCAGAGGTCAAGGACGGTCTGAACCTGATGGAAGCGGCGGTCGCCAACAACGTGCCCCATGTCATCGGCGAATGCGGCGGCTCGCTGTCCTGCGCGACCTGCCATGTCTATGTCGATCCAGCCTGGACCGACCGGGTGGGTCAGCCCGAGCGGTTCGAGGACGGAATGCTCGACGTAGCCGAGGCCGAGCGGCGCGACACCTCGCGCCTCTCTTGCCAGATCAAGGCCAGCGCCGCCCTCGACGGGTTGGTACTGCATGTGCCCGAACCCTGAGGGTCAGGCCGGCTGCTTCGCCTTCATCAGCGCGGCATCCGCATCAAGCACCTTCAGCCGTGCAGGGCGGGCCTTGCAGCGCTCCACCCAGTCGCGGATCAGCGGGTCGTCAGGCGTTGCATCCTCGAACCAGGCATAGGGCGAATGGACCAGAAGATCGGCCGCGCTGTAACCATCGCCCAAAAGCCAGGGACCCTTTTGCAATGCCGTCCGGATACGGGCCGCAGCCTCACGCGGGCCGCGGAAAGTGGAGCTCAGATAGGGGTGCGACAGGCCCGCATAGGCATGAATAAGAGCCGGCTCCAGAACACCCTGGTACCAGACAAGCCAGGTAGCGAAATCACCCCATTCGGGCGTACCCACTGCCGGCGCCATCCCGGAACCGGGGAACAGGCTGGTCAGATGCAGGATGATCGCGCCACGTTCGGTGATGATATGGCCATCATGATCCAGCGCCGGCGCCTTGGCTTCCGGGTGCGGGTTGGCCGGATCGGCGGCGCCGGTGCCATCGGCGCGCGGGATATCGACGATACGAACCGTCACCTTATCGGTGATGCCCATTTCTTCCAGCAGCGTGACAATGGCGGACGAACGGGACATGGGGGCGTGATAGAGCGTGATCATGGTTGTCTCCTTGTTTTGTCGATCAATCGCTTTATGCTCCGCATCTCCTGTCAGTTTCCGTCAGTATGCCATGGCCCGCACCGACCGTCTTTTCCGCCTTCTCACCGCATTCCGCCTGCTGCCGCAGCCGGTCACGGCCGCGCGGCTGGCGGAGGAGACAGGCGTCTCGGAACGCACGCTTTACCGCGATATCGAGACGCTGCGGGCTGGTGGGGCGCTGATCGACGGGGCGGCGGGCCTGGGCTATACACTGACCGAGGACCCGGCCCTGCCGCCACAGATGTTCACAAGGCTGGAAGTGGAAGCGCTTACACTTGGCCTTGCCGAGGTGCGCCAGATGGGCGACCCGGCGCTTGCCCGCGCGGCAGAGGTGGCGATGGCCAAGATCACCGCAACCCTGCCCGAACGGGTGCAGCGCCAGGCGATCCATGCGGTCAGCCGCAGCTATCGTTTCGCGCGGCGCGCGCCTGCGCCCGCCCATATCGACCTTTTGCGCCAGGCCAGCTGGGAAGAGTGCGCCGTCGATCTGACCTATGAGGATCAGAACGGCGGCGTCACCCAACGCCGCATCTGGCCGCTGGCGATTGTCTGGTTTGACCACGCCTTGATGTGTCTGGCCTTCTGCACGATGCGGCAGGATTTCCGCCGCTTTCACCTTGAGCGGATGAGTGGCGTCGCGCTGACCAATATGTCTTTTCGCCCGCGCCGCGTGTCGCTTCTGCGGGACTACATTGCCAAAGTCAGGGCGCCGCGGATCTGATTGTCGTCCGGGCTTTACCCGGCCGACCGGGCGAGAGGTCGCGCCTTGGTGCGGGGACGCCTTTATCTCCGGCTGTCAGAGTGTGGCAAAGCCGGCATCGAGGGCGCCCAGGATCGTGGCCACATCCGCCGACGTCAGGACCAGCGGTGGCGACAGGATCAGGTTCGGGCCTGACACACGCACCATCGCGCCCGCCTGATAGGCGGCGGCCTGCACACGGGCAGGAACGGTCTTGTCCGCCGGTTTCTTCGTTGACCGATCCGCCACCAGTTCCAGCGCGCACATCAGCCCATGGCCGCCGCGGACATCACCGATCACCTCATATCTGCTCTGAAGCGCCAAAAGACCCTGATGGAGTTCGGCGCCGCGCGCCGCAGCATTGTCCTTGACGTTCAGCCGTTCGGTTTCGGCCAGGCAGGCCAGCGCCGCAGCCGCGCCGACCGGATGACCCGAATAGGTGTAGCCATGGCCGATAGCGGCCTTGCCGCTGTCGTCGGCTTCGAACACGGCGGCCACGCTTTCGCCGATCATCACCGCGCCAAAGGGGAAATAGGCATTGGTGATGGCTTTCGCCGTGCAGGTGAAGTCGGGCTTCACGCCCCACAGGCGGCTGCCAGTCCAGGCGCCGGTACGGCCGAAGGCGGTGATCACCTCGTCCGCGATCAGCAAGATGCCATTCTTGCGGCAGATCGCCTCCACCCCCGGCATGAACGAGGCATGCGGCGGAATGACCCCGCCCGCACCCAGAATCGGCTCCATGATGAAGGCCGCGATGGTGCCCGCGCCCTGAAAGGCGATCTCGTCCTCAAGCGCCTGAAGGCAAAGCTGGGCAAGCTTGGCCGGATCGCTTTCGTTGAAAGGGTTGCGGTAGGTATAGGGCGCGGGAATGTGGAAGCAGCCAGGCAGCAGCGGTTCATAAGCGGTGCGGAAGTTCGCGTTGCCATTGACCGATGCGCCGCCGAAATGCGTGCCGTGATAACCTTTCTTCAGGCTCAGGTACTTTGTTCGCCCGGCTTCGCCCCGGATCTTGTGATACTGCCGGGCAAGCCGCAGTGCGGTTTCCACACTGTCCGACCCACCAGAGGTAAAGAAGGCGCGCGTCAGCCCGTCAGGCTCAAAAAACCGGCGCAGTTCTTCGGCCAGCTCGATCACGCAATCGTTCGATGTACCGCGGAACGTCGAATAATAGGGCAGGCGGTCAAGCTGCGCACGGATCGCATCTTTCACCGGCTGGCAGGAATAGCCCAGATTCACGTTCCACAGGCCGCCGACCGCATCGACAACCTCATGTCCGTCGATGTCGCGGATGCGCACGCCCTCGCCGCCCGTAATGATGACGGGGGGGTTTTTGAGACTGTCCGACGGTGCCGTCATCGGATGCCACATGCTGCGGGCGTTGTGCGCCTTCAGAAAATTTTCGTCCTTCATGCCGGTTCCTTTGCCTTCAGGCGGGTGCTTGCCATTTCTGTGCGAGTTCGGGCGGCACAGCGCCACCCAGAAGCCGTGTCGTTTCGGCTGCCGCTTCGGTCAGAGCGCGCCGGACTTTGAGTGTGAGATCAGCGCTCATCCGTGCCGCTGGGGCGGCAACGGCCAGAGCCCCGGACACCTGACCGAACGCATCGAACAGCGGCACAGCGAGCGAATCGACATCCGGTTCAAACCCGCCGGCGCTTTCGGCAACCCCCGTCGCGCGAATCTGGTCGAGCGCCCGGTGGATGGAGGCAGCGTCGGTCATCGTCTTTTCCGTCACCGCCGCCAGGGGTCCGGACAGAATCGCCTGGATCGTTTCAGATGGCAGATGTGCCAATACTGCAAGACCCGAGGAGGTCGCATGAAGGGGCAGAATATCCGCGTCCTCCATCATCACCTTCATAGCATGGGCCGGCGAGTAGGCGTAGGACACCGTCCTCAGTTCACCGGCGACGATCTGCGACAGATGCGCGGTTTCGCCCGTGTTGCGGGCAAGCGTCTGCAAAAGCGGCAAGGTCGCATCGCGGGTGGGCACAGCAGCCTCACGCAGGGCGGCCAGACGCAGGAGCGCAGGTCCAAGCCGGTATTCGCGGCCTGATCCGATCTGCTCCACCAGACCATAGGACTGAAGCTCACTCATCAGCCGATAGCAGGTTGCCTTGTTCACTCGGGCCTGACGCGACAAGTCAGAAAGGCCGATCAGCGGTTGTGCACGGCTGAAAAGATCCAGAAGATCGAGTGCTTTCGAAACGGTTCCCACCCTCTGACCTCCCGATCAGGTCTCTTCTGCTTCGTATTGCAGTTGACAGGAAGCCTTTCGGCCTGTCAATCTGTTTTAGAACCAACGGTTCAAATAAAGAACCAATTGAGAATGCATCATGCCGCCAAGCCAAACCGAGATCCATCGTCTTGCCGCACTGCCCGTCCGCCCCGGTCAACTTCTGATCGATGGGCAGTGGCAAGACGGCGAAAATGGCGAGACGGAGGTTTTGTCGCCGATCGACGGAAAAGCCCTCACGACGCTCGCCTCGGCCAGTGCAGCGGATGTTGATCGGGCCGTCGCGTCGGCTCGGGCCGCGTTCGAGGATGGGCGTTGGTCACGGTTGGCGCCGGCAGCCCGCAAGGCGGTACTGCACCGCCTCGCCGATCTGATCGAAAAGCACGCGGGCGAACTCGCGGTGCTGGGCGTGCGCGACAACGGAACCGAAATCGGCATGGCCCTGAAGGCCGAGCCGGGCAGTGCCGCAAACACCTTCCGCTACTACGCCGAAGCCATCGACAAGACCTTTGGCGAGATTGCCCCCACCGCAGACACTGTTCTGGCGTTGGTGCATCGGGAACCCGTGGGCGTTGTTGCGGCCATCGTGCCTTGGAACTTCCCCTTGATGATCGGGTCATGGAAAATTGCGCCAGCCCTGGCCGCAGGCAATTCCGTGGTCCTGAAACCGGCTGAAACGGCCTCGCTTTCGCTCCTCAAGCTGGCTGAACTGGCGCTGGAGGCCGGGCTTCCGCCGGGGGTTTTCAACGTCGTCACCGGCCCCGGCCGCGTGACGGGCGAGGCGCTGAGCCTGTCGATGGATGTCGATGTCCTGGTCTTCACCGGGTCGGGGGCGACGGGGCGGCGGCTTCTGGAGTATTCCGCAAGGTCGAACCTGAAACGGCTCTATCTGGAACTGGGGGGGAAAAGCCCCAATATTGTCTTTGCCGATGCGCCCGATCTTGGCGTGGCAGCAAAGGCCGCGGCGCATGCGATCTTCCGCAATGCCGGACAGGTCTGCGTGGCCGGATCGCGGTTGCTGGTCGAAGCGTCGGTGCATGATGATTTCGTTGCCGCTCTTTGCACCGCGACAAAGGCAATGAAGGTCGGCAACCCGCTCGACCTGACCACCCACATCGGCGCGGTGAATTCGTTGACCCAGCTTGGGGGCAACGTTGGATTTGTCGCCGATGCCGAACGTGAGGGCGGCCAGATCGTGACAGGCGGCAAGCGGACATTGGAAGAGACTGGTGGGTACTACATGGAGCCGACGGTGGTGACAGGCGTGCAACCCAGCCACCGGCTGTTCCGCGAAGAAGTCTTCGGTCCGGTTCTGGCCGTGACCCGCTTCACCGACGAGGCCGACGCCCTGAGGCTTGCCAACGCGACCGACTATGGGCTGGCATCCGGCGTCTGGACCACAAACCTGTCACGCGCCCATCGGATGATCCGTGGCATCCGCGCCGGAATCGTCCATGTGAACACCTATGGCGGCTCTGACGTGACCGTACCCCTGGGCGGCGTCAAACAATCCGGCAATGGACATGACAAGTCGCTGCACGCGCTCGACAAATACACCGATCTGAAATCCGCCTGGATTCAGCTTTGACCATCGTACGTCATTCGGGGCGGTGGGCTTTGCCCAGGAAATGGCTCGCATTTTTTCGGTAGGCACTTTGGGGGGGACATGGGAAACCGCATTCTGGTCGTAGGTACATACGACACGAAAGACGACGAACTGAACTATATCGCGGGGGTGATCCGCGCCGAAGGCGGCGTGGTCCTGACGATGGACGTATCGATCCTGGGCGATCCGTCACATCCGACCGATTGGTCGAAGCATGACGTCGCTGATGCCGCAGGGTCGTCGATTGCCGACGCCATCGCGGCAGAAGATGAAAATTTCGCCATGCAGATCATGGCGCGCGGCGCATCCGCACTCGCCCGCGCGCTACATGCCGAGGGCCGGTTCGATGGGGTTTTGCTGCTCGGCGGCTCAATGGGCACCGATCTCGCGCTCGACGTCTGCGCCGCACTGCCGCTTGGTGTGCCGAAATATATCGTCTCCACCATAAGCTTTTCGCCCTTGATCCCACCCGGCAGGCTAGCCGCCGATGTCCAGATGATCCTCTGGGCGGGCGGGCTATATGGGCTGAACTCGATTTGCCGGGCCTCGCTCAGTCAGGCGGCGGGCGCGGTCCTCGGTGCGGCGCGTGCCGTGGAATCCCCCGTCCGCAAGACGCCGATCGTCGGGATGACTTCCTTTGGCAAGACGGTGCTGCGCTATATGGTGGCGCTGAAACCCGAGCTTGAGAAGCGCGGGTTCGAAGTGGCGGTCTTCCACGCCACAGGCATGGGCGGACGCGCGTTCGAAGGTTTGGCGGGTGACGGCGAATTTGCCTGTGTGATGGATTTTGCCCCGCAGGAGGTGGCAAACCACCATTTCGGATCGGCGATCAGCGCAGGGCCACACCGGATGACGGCTGCTGGCCGCGCGGGCGTGCCGCAAATGATCTCTATCGGCTGTTACGATCTGATCGACTTCGTCGGCTGGCACGACCTGCCACCGCGTTTTGCCGCAACCCCGGCCCATGAGCACAACCGGCTCCTGACCTCGGTTGTACAAAGTGCAGATCAAAGACGAGAGGTCGCCCGTCTGATTTGCGACAAACTCGCCCAAGCGAAGGGGCCGGTGAGCTTCTTTCTGCCAACAAAGGGCGGCAACGAATGGGACAGGCCTGGCGGGCCGCTCTCGGACCCCGCCGCGCTCGCCGCCTTCTGCGAGGAGATCCGCAGCAACTGCCCCGCGAATGTGACGCTGATCGAACTTGACGCCCATATCAACGATCAGGCCTTCGTCACCGCGGTTCTACAACAGTTCGATGCCTGGGTCGCGGCGGGTATCGTCAAACGATGATCCCATTGTCTGTCTGAAAACATCTCGAACGAGGTGCGGGGAGGGCTGGGCCCTCCTCGCGCGGATTGGCCCGCTACAGGCGGGACGCAATCACATCGTGGCCAATTCCAGCGCTTCGGCCAGAACGGCTTTCTTGCCCACATGATTGGCAAGAATCAGCACCAGTCGGACATTCAGCGCGTCGCTTTCTGCCGCACTCAACTCCTTGTGGGCGGCCAGAAGCGCCGCATAGAAGCCGTCGGCATCCTCAAAGTTCGGCGTCAGGGTCAAAGTCATGACCGGCCCTCCCACATTGCCTCTAGTGCAGCGTTGATGGTCACTGCATTCGCCTCGGTCCAGCGGGCGGCGACGATCTGATCAGGGCGGATCAGATAAAGGCCCGCCCCCGCCTGGCCAAGATACCGTGCGCGGACGAAGTCATTGATCTCGGCCGAAACCGGGTCGGCGTGCACGCCGTCCGGCGCCGCAGCGTTCAAACACAAAAGCACCGGCCGACGCCCGAGCCCGTCCAGCAGCCAGCCCTGACCCTGAGGGGCGTCAGGCGCGACCGCGCCGGGACGGGACACTGCAGGCATCGCGGCTTCATCATGCCCGTCCGAGGGATAGATACATGGCACCGAAAGCCGACCGGAATTGACCAGCGCACGGGCGAAGGGTGCCTGCCCGGCCAGCTTCAGCACCTGATCGCGCAAGAGCCGCTCCATCCCGGCGGCGGGCGTCATGAACCGGGTGGTGCGGCTCGAATTGAGGATATTCTCGTCCGCCCCGAACACCCGCTCCCGATCGTAGGCGGCCAGAGAAGTCTCTGCCGCCCGACCCTGAACGACGGCCGCCAGCCGCCAGCCCAGCGCATCGACATCTTGCAATCCGCCGTTACCCCCCCGCGCGCCGAACGGGCTTACGACGTGGGCGCTGTCGCCCGCAAATATCATGCGGCCGTGAACGAACTTTTCCAGCCTGCGGCACTGGAATGTATAGATCGACGACCAATCCAGCCGGAAGTCGCGCTCGCCCACCACCTTGCGGATGCGCGGGATGATGTTTTCCGGGCGCTTTTCGACCTCTGGGTCGGTATCCCAACCCAATTGCAAATCGATCCGGTAGATATTGTCAGGCTGCTTGTGCAAAAGCGCCGACTGGCCAGAGTGAAAGGTCGGTTCAAACCAGAACCAGCGTTCCGAGGGGAAATCGGCCTGCATCTCGATATCGGCGATCAGGAACCGTTCCTCGAAAAGTTCACCCGCAAAATCGAGCCCCATCATCTGCCGGATCGGGCTGCGCGCACCGTCGCAGGCGATCAGCCAATCGGCCTCCAGCTGATACGTGCCATCCGGTGTCTCGACCGTCGCCACGACATGATCGACGTGCGGCGCGATACCCGTCACCTTGTTCTTGAAGCGAACCTCGATCCCGGGGCGGCGCAGGGCCTCCTCAATCAGATATTCCTCGACGTAATATTGCTGAAGGTTGACGAAAGCGGGCATCTTGTGCCCGGCCTCGGGAAGAAGGTCAAAGTTATAGACTTCGCGCTCGCGGTGGTGGGTGCGCCCGACCTTCCAGGTCACGCCCTTTTCGACCGAGCGCCGGCCCACATCCCCCATCCGGCCGAGAATTTCGAGCGACCGTTTTGACCAGCAGATCGCGCGACTGCCGACCGAGACAACGTCGTTGTCGTCGATGACAACGGACGGGATGCCGTGATTGTCCAGCTCTATCGCCGCCGCAAGGCCGATCGGCCCCGCGCCCACGATCAACACCTTGTGGCGTGGCTCCGGTGCCTTCAGCCCCGGCGGGGCGACGTAGGGATAGGGTTTGTAGTCATATGCCATGTTCACACCCTTGAGCTGCGCTTTGCCGGACGGTCCGGGGGTCTCGCACCCCCGTACACCGTGCGATATTTGAGCCAGAATGAAGGGGTCAGCCCTGTAGGGCAGCCCACATTTCGCGGTCACGTTCGGCCGTCCAGATCCGGGGATGGTCGATGCCGCGCGCCTCGTCATGGGCGCGGGCGACGTTGAAGGGCAGGCAATGTTCATAGATGGCGAAGGTGCTGAACTTGGGATCGCACTCCGCCCGGACCGCATCCCAGGCCTGCTTGAGCGAGCCGCCGCGCGCCGCAACTTTCGCGACGGGCCGATAGGTGCTTTCGACGAAATCGGCCGTGGCGGCGATGGCGCGTGCCACCATCTCGCGCCCCATCAGGGCGTCGCCGCGGCCGGGGGCGATGGCGACCGGGTCGAATGCCGCGATGTTTGCCAGCGTATCGGCCCAGTCGGCGAAATGCCCGTCGCCGCAATAGCACGCGGAGTGATATTCGACGATGTCGCCGGTGAACATTACTTCTGCGTCCGGCACCCAGACCACCGCATCACCGGCCGTATGGGCGCGACCCAGATGCATGATCTCAACCTTGCGCTTGCCCAAATAGACCGTCATCGCATCCGAAAAGGTGGTGGTGGGCCAGGTCAGGCCGGGAATCTCCTCGTGGCCCTGAAAGAGGCGCGGGAAACGCCCGAATTCGGACGCCCAGTCTTCGGCTCCACGTTCTTCGACCATGCCGCGCGCAGCGTCCGACATGATGATTTCGCGCGCGCCATAGGCACTGGCGCCCAGCACGCGGACGGCGTGGTAGTGGGTCAGCACCAGATGGCTGATCGGTTTGTCGGTGACGGTGCGGATGCAGTCGATCACCTTGCGGGCCAGGCGCGGCGTCGCCTGAGCCTCTACCACCATCACGCTGTCATCGCCGATGATGACGCCAGTGTTGGGGTCCCCCTCGGCGGTGAAGGCATAAAGCCCGTCGCCCACCTCTGTGAACGAGGTTTTCTTTTCACTCAGATCGCCTTGTGAGGCAAAAGCCTTGGTCATCATCCGTCCTTTCGCGCATAGGGGTTGGCCAGCGCCGGGATCACCTTGCCCCGGCATTCGCCGAACCCGATCCGGTAGCCCGGACCTTCGGCATGGCCACGCAGAATCAATGTATCGCCGTCCTCGATGAAACTGCGATGACCGCCAGCGATGGCGAAGGGTTCCTTGCCGCCCCAGCTCAGTTCCAGAAGACTGCCACGGCTTTCCTTTGCCGGGCCTGAGATCGTGCCCGACCCCAGAAGATCGCCCACATTCATCGCGCAGCCCGACGTCGTGTGATGGGCAAGCTGCTGGGCGGCGGAGTAATACATCTCGCGGTAGTTCGTACGCGCGATCACCGTCTCAGGCCCGTCTTGCGGCATCAGGGCCACTTCCAGCGCGATGTCATAAAGCATCGGACGGGTATCTTGCAGATGCGGCAGAAGCGGCTTTTCGCGGGCCGGGGTCGGGGTGCGGAACGGTTCAAGCGCCGCTTTCATTACGATCCAGGGGCTGATCGTCGTGGCTGTCGCCTTTGACTGGAACGGCCCGAGCGGCTGATATTCCCAAGCCTGGATGTCGCGCGCCGACCAGTCGTTCAGGAGGACATAGCCGAAGATCATCTGGTCGGCTTCATCGACCGTCACGGGATAGCCGTTCTGCGAACCCTGACCGACGACCGCACCGAGTTCCAGCTCGATATCAAACCGTCGCGACGGTGCGAAGATCGGCGCTTCGGCATCCGGCGCCTTGAGTTGCCCCCACGGACGGCGGACATCGGTGCCCGACACGACCACCGAAGAGGCGCGCCCGTTATAGCCGATCGGGATGTGCAGCCAGTTCGGCGGCAGGGCATTTTCCGGTCCGCGAAACATGGTGCCCACGTTCGTCGCATGGTGCCGGCCGGCGTAAAAGTCCGTGTATTCCGAAATGAGAAACGGCAGATAGAGCTGCGCATCGGCCTGAGCAACGAGGAAAGGTGCGACCGCCCCCTGATGCGCCGACCCTTCGCGCAGTAGTTCGGTCAGTGCCGCACGGAAGGCGGACCAGACCTCCGGCCCAAGTTCCATGAACTCGTTCCAGAAGGGCACATCGAAAACCGGATCGTCGGCGACCTTCAGAAGCCCGGCTTCTTCCAGCATGCTCAGGTCCAGGATCCTGTCGCCAATGGCCACACCACAATGCGGCTCCTGCTCGCCGACCGAAAAGACACCGCAGGGCAGGTTTTGCAGCGGGAAATCCGCCGCTGGCGCATTCGCGCTTTCCACCCATGACCGCACTAGACCCATTCCGCCCTCTTTCACGTTGGCCCAATTACTCCGCCGAGGTCCGGGGGCGCGAAGCCCCCGGTCTTACTTCACGCCCGGCGTACCGTCGAACTTACGATCCAGCGTCTTCCAGCAGTCGATATAATCATCCTGCAAAGGCGCTTCTTTCGCCGCGAAGGCGGTCAGATGCTGCGGGAACCGGGTCTCGAACATGAAGGACATGGTATTGTCGAGCTTCTCCGGCGCCAACAGCGCATTCGAGGCGCCTTCGAAGGCCTGCTTGTCCGGACCATGGGGCAGCATCATGTTGTGAAGGCTCATGCCGCCCGGCACAAAACCCTTGGGCTTGGCGTCATAGACGCCGTAGATGTTGCCCATCAACTCGGACATGATGTTCTTGTGATACCACGGCGGGCGGAAGGTATTTTCAGCCACCATCCAGCGTTCGCGGAACAACACGAAATCGATGTTTGCAGTGCCTTCGACGCCCGATGGCGCGGTCAGCACAGTGAAGATCGACGGGTCGGGATGATCGAACAGGATCGCGCCGACCGGACAGTAGGTTTTCAGGTCGTATTTCACCGGGCAGTAGTTGCCGTGCCAGGCCACTACATCCAGCGGGCTGTGGCCGATCTTCGTGCGGTGGAACTGGCCGCACCATTTGACTGTGACGGTCGAGGGAACCTCGCGATCCTCAAAAGCTGCGACCGGGGTCTTGAAGTCGCGGCGGTTGGCCATGCAGTTCGCCCCGATCGGGCCGCGGCCGGGAAGCTGGAATTTCTGGCCGTAATTTTCGCAGACGAAGCCGCGGCAGGGGCCGTCCAAAACCTCCACCCGGTAAACCAGCCCGCGCGGGATGATGGCGATTTCCTGCGGCTCAAGATCAATGATGCCAAGTTCGGTGCAGAAACGCAGGCGCCCTTCTTGCGGCACGATCAGCAGTTCGCTGTCGGCAGAGAAGAAATAGTCATCCACCATGGACTGGGTGACAAGGTAGACATGGCAGGCCATGCCGACCTGAGTGTTGACGTCGCCCGCTGTGGTCATGGTGCGCATGCCGTTCAGCCAGGTGAGGTTCTCACCGGAATGCGCCACCGGATCCCAGCGGTACTGGCCAAGGCTGATCACGTCGGGGTCGATGTTCGGCGCGGACTTCCAGTAGGGCAGGTCGATCTTTTCGAACCTGTGGGTATGTTTGACGGAGGGGCGGATGCGGTAGCACCACGTGCGTTCGTTCTGATGGCTGGGCGCGGTAAAGGCGGTTCCCGAAAGCTGTTCACCATAAAGCCCGTAATTGCACTTCTGCGGCGAGTTCATGCCTTGTGGCAG
>Ga0073904_10000911_pt1 | contig 21766 bp, 15 predicted proteins | sample KloWWTrecipitate_FD_66668 | JGI IMG/M metagenome (GOLD analysis project Ga0073904, IMG submission 66668) | Active sludge microbial communities from Klosterneuburg, Austria, studying microevolution and ecology of nitrifiers - Klosterneuburg... | ecosystem: Engineered > WWTP > Aerobic digester >... | reverse complement strand
TGATCTCCGCGCGGGACACGAGCAATTTGTTTGGCTTAGGCGCAGATTTCTCGCTTCGCTCGAAATGACAAACTCACGCGCAAAGTTGAGGCAATGAGAAGACCTCACAGGTCTCGCAGACCTGTGAGGTCTATGATCTCCGCGCGGGACACGAGCAATTTGTTTGGCTTAGGCGCAGATTTCTCGCTTCGCTCGAAATGACAAACCCGCGCGCAAAGTTGGGCAATGAGAAGACCTCACAGGTCTCCCAGACCTGTGAGGTCTATGCCCTCCGCGCAAATTTCTCGCCTTGCTCAAAATGACAAACCCGCTCGCAAAGTTGGGGCAGCGGCAAGACCTCACAGGTCACGCAGACCTGTGAGGTCTACGTGCCTCGCTCAAAATGACAAACCCACGCGCAAAGTTGGGGCAATGGCAAGACCTCACAGGTCTCCCAGACCTGTGAGGTCTATGTGCCCCGCTCGAAATGACAAACTCACGCCCAAAGTTGAGGCAGCGAGAAGACCTCACAGGTCTCCCAGACCTGTGAGGTCTACGTGCCTCGCTCGAAATGACAAACCCACGCGCAAAGTTGGGGCAATGGCAAGACCTCGCAGGTCTCCCAGACCTGTGAGGTCTATGCGCCTTCCGCCCTCGCGGGCGTGAACGTGAACGTATTACAATCCTTGCAAACAATGCCATCCAATTCGTTAAACACCGACCTGCTGGACCCCAACGCCCGCGCCGCGCTCAGCCGCGCCGCCGACCTGATGCGCCAGTTTGGCAAGCCCGTCCTCATGACCGAGCTTGTGCTGATTGCCCTTGCGCGGATGCAAGACACCACCGCTTACCGCATTTTGGCGCGGCTGGGCGAGACGCGCGGGTTCAAGGTGATGGATGTCGAAAATGACGCCATCGCCCAAATGCGCACCCGCGTGGACAAGGGCGCAAAATTCACTTTTGTGAGCGACCAGGGCAGCACCAGCGAACTCTCCGAGGAGCTGCTTGTCACGCTGGATGAAGCCCGCAGCGCGGCGCTGGCGACCGGCGAGATTTACATCGCCACCGAGCATTTGCTGGGGGCATTGGCGCAAACCGGGGTCAGCACCGCTGGGCTTTTGCAGCGGCGCGGGGTCACACCGGGCGCCATCGCCAGCCTGATGATGGAGGGCGTGGTGAGCCGCCGCACCACGACCAGCGATTGGCTTGCGCTGGCAAAAAAAGGCGCGCTGGAGCCGCTGTTTTTTCGCGATGAACTGCTCAAAGAACTCAGCACAATTTTGGCGCTTTCGGAAAGCCGCCACGTGATTTTGACCGGCCAGCCGGGGAGCGGGCGGCGCAGTTTGGCGCGCTCGCTGGCGTTGTTGCTGGCTGGCAATGGCGCGGCGTTGCCCGTGCCCAATCTAAAAGTAGACAGCATCATTGAGGTGAGTGATAGCGCGTGGCTGGACAACCCAACGCTGGCGATGCAAGTGGGGTTGCGCCAGGCGCAGGGCGGCGTGTTGTTTGTCTCAAACATCCAGCGCTTTTTTGGAAGGGACCCGCGGCTGGATGCGGCTTCCAAAGATTTGCAAAAAGCGTTTGCGGGCGATGAGGTCGCCATCGTGGGCAGCACCACCGATGCCGAATTTACCGACAAGCTCAAGGCCAACGCCATCGTGCCGCAAAACTCGCACATGCTGCGCGTGCCGCCCATGACCACAAAAGAAGCCGAGCAGGCGTTGAACATTTTGCGCCCGCAATTTGAGCGCGATTACAACGTGGTGATTGGCGCATCTGCGCCCAAAACCGCCACCGCGCTGGCCGCGCGTTATATTGGCGATGCGCCCTTGCCGGGCAGCGCCGTGACTGTTTTGCATCGCGCCTGCGCGGTCGTGCGTTCGTCCATCGCGGCCCCATCCGCCGGCGCCCAGCCCACAACCCCAACCATTACGGCAGAGGATGTGACGCTGGCCGCCAGCATGATGACCGGCATCCCGGTGACAAAACTGGGCGAGGACGAACGCGCCAAATTTGCCAACATTGATGACGCGCTGCGCAAACGCGTGCTGGGGCAAGATCAGGCCATCGCCGCGCTCAGCCGCGCGGTAAAAAGCGCCCGCGTTGGGCTGAAGGATCCCAAGCGGCCCATCGGCTCGTTCTTGTTCCTTGGCCCCAGCGGGGTGGGCAAAACCGAGCTGGCCAAAGCGTTGGCGGAATTTTTGTTTGGTTCGGAGGATGCGCTTGTGGCTCTGGACATGAGTGAGTACCAAAAAGATGACACCATCAACCGCTTGATTGGCGCCCCGCCGGGCTACGTGGGCTACGAGGGCGGCGGGCAATTGACCGAGAAAATTATCAAATCGCCCTACGCGGTGGTGGTGTTTGATGAAGTGGAAAAAGCGCACCCGCGCATTTTGGATATTCTCTTGCAAGTGATGGAAGAGGGCCGCCTGACCGATGGGCAGGGCAGGGTGGCGAATTTCCGCGAGACGGTAATTTTGCTCACCAGCAATTTGGGCGCAAAATATCTGAACGACCCCGCGCTGAGCGAGGAGAACGCGCGTGATTTGGCAATGCAGGATGTGCGCGAGTTCTTCCGCCCGGAGTTCCTCAACCGCTTGGATGACATTGTGATGTTCAAGCCTTTGCCGCCGGATGTGATGCGCAAAATTTTGGATTTGATGATTTCCAAAGAGGCGCAAATGGCCGCCGAGCGCGGAATTGGCCTGGAGATTTTGCCCGCCGCGCGGCAATGGATGCTGGATCAGAACAACGAGCCGGGCATGGGCGCGCGACCGCTTCGCCGCATTTTGCAGCGCAGCATCCGCGAGAAATTGGCCGATTATTTGCTCACGCTGACATCGCCGCCCGCCAAGGTGATTGTGGATGCGGACGCGAGCGGGTTGGTGTTTAGGAAAGACCTGTGAGGTTTCCAAAACCTCACAGGTCTCCGAATTCTTGATAAACTACCGGCCATGAAGTCGGTTGAGCCGTTGCAGCCGGGTCGTTACTATCATATTTTTAACCGAGGAAATAACCGCGAAGACTTATTCCGCGAGGAGCGCAATTACGCTTATTTTTTGCAACTCTACGCAAAATATATCCATCCGATTGCAGATACATGCGCGTATTGTTTGATGCGGAATCATTTTCATGTATTGCTCAAAATAAGAGAAGTGGAGCGCAAGACCTCACAGGTCTCGCAGACCTGTGAGGTCTTGGACGCTTCGCGCGTTTCTCAGCATTTCTCCAATTTTTTTAACGCTTACTCAAAAGCCATCAACAAAGCCTATGCCCGCACGGGCAGTTTGTTTGAGGAAAGATTTGGGCGAATAGAGGTCACTTCGGAGCGCTATTTTGCCCAACTTGTCTTTTACATTCACTTTAACCCGCAAAAGCATGGTTTTGTGGATGACTTTCGGGAATGGCCATGGTCGTCATACCATTCCTTGTATGCAATTGGAGAAACAAAACTTGATCGGGACAAGGTTTTGAATTGGTTTGGTGGGTCTGCGCAATACAAAGCACTTCATCAAGGACTTGTTGAGGAAAAAACCATATCTGCGCTGATAGCAGAAGATTTTGAGTAGAGCTGGGGCTTGCGCAAAAGGTCAAAAAATCTGTAAGATTTCCAAAATCTCACAGATTTATATTTTCCCACTCCCTTTCCAAAACAGCGTAAATCACATCATCGGCCCACGCGCCTTTGAACCAAATATTCTCGCGCAGGTGCGCTTCTTGGCGCATGCCCAGCCGCAGCATCAACTTCCACGAACGCTCATGGCGCGGGTCGGTGATGGCGTAAACGCGGTGCAACCCGCGCACGGCGAAAGCGTGATTGATCAACGCGCGGGCGGCCTCGGTGGCCTGCCCTTGCCCTTGATGCGCCGGGTCAAATGTCCAGCCTATCTCGGCTTGCTGGCCGGCCTCATCCATCTTCAAGTAAAGGTCGCCGATGAGAGCGCCGCTGGCTTTGTGTTCCACGCCAAATTGAAACCACCCGCCGGGCGTAAATGGCTCAGCCTCCAGCGTGTCGGCAATCAGCTTGCGCCCGCGCTCAAGATCATAGTTTTCCCAAAGCTGCCAGCGCTCCACATCGGGCAAGGCGCGGTAGGCCACAAAGGCCGCAAGGTCATCCATCCGCAAGCGGCGGATGACGAGGCGCGGGGTCTCAAGTGCCTCAAACCTCACTCGGCGCATTCTCCCGATAAAACCGCCCAAACAAAACCGCGCCCACCAACATCACGTAAAACGCCAGCGGCATGAGCACAAGGAAAGCCGCAAAGCAAAAAATGATGGTGGAGTAAAGCAGGAAGAACAGCATATACGAGGTGTAATACAACCCCATCAACACCACCCACGCCACAAAATACCCCAGCTTGTCTTTGCGGATGATGCCGGTGACCTTGCGCAATTCAAACCCCGCCGCAAATTTGTCTTTTGCCACAAAATTTGCCAGCGCCACGGGCGTGGGGATGAGGCCGAGGATGAGCAACGCCATGCCGACCACAAAACCGATGAAGAAAACGCCGATCCAAAGATAAAAGGAGAAAAAATTATCTGGCAGCCCGCCGCCATAATAAGAACCTCTTTGCGCGGTGATCGTGCTGATCAGCCCGCCCATGTATGCGATATACGCAAAAAGAATCGCCAAAATACCGGGCAGGACATAGATCAGGCTAATCAGCGCGCCGCGCAACCCATCTAGCAGCAGCTTGCCAAAATTGCCCCACTCTGGCATGGTTGGCTCTTCGCCTTTGATGGCCGAGCGCATGATTTGCGCCAAATAGCCATACGCGGCCAGCACAGGCAAAATGGGCACAAACATCCCGCCGGCCATAAGCAAAGACCCAATAAAAAAATTGCTCTTTCCGCGCGGCCCGCTAAATGGAAAACGCAAAACGGCTTTCAGATCGGTAATTGAAAAAGAGTTATCCATGCTGTTCCTGTTATTGCTGATTGGCCCTGGTTGGCTATTGCTTGACAACACCCAATGAGCATTGTAATCAAAAATTTCTCAATCAACTCATTCCGACCAGCCGCACAACTTCTCAATATGCGCCGCGCTGCCATCGCGCAGCCAGCCATCCAATTGAGCAATATCTTTGAGCTGCTGCCCGCGCGAACGCGGCACCACCATGTAGGCGCACGCCACATCTGGCAGCGCGCTCATATCACTCCACAACTTTTCAAACTGCGCCACCGGATACACATCTTCCTGGCCGTGCCCCCAGCGTTTTTTTACATCTTTGAGCGTGATGTAAGTGGGCAAACGGGCCGCCATTGCGCCAATGGCCTCATCCACCCGCGCGGGGTTGCGCAGATCTGCCCGCGCCAGCCCAAACGCGGCCAGCAACCCATCAATGTCAATCCACGTCGTCATTGAGTTGTAATAACTCAGCAAAAATTCGTCGTCCTCGCGCGGCATGGCCAGCCCTTCCACCAGCCGCGCCCGCCCGTTCACCCGCGCCAGCCCGCCCCCGCGATCCTCCATTTGCCGCGCGATCACCTCAAACGTGAGCGCCGCGCTGCCCGCCAAATGCCGCCCCAGCATGGCCGGGTCAACATTTGCGCCCAGCGTGTCCACGTTGTGCAGCATTAGTGTGCGCAAATTGGGGTGCGCGCCTAGCACATGCGCCAACGCGCCATTGCGCAACAAATTGGGCAGCTCAAACCAATGCCCCACCGGATGAATACATTGCGATGGCACGTTATCGGTGTAATCGCTGCCCTCGCCTGTGCTTTGCGCCCAACCGATGAGCGCGGCTTGCGCTCCCTCGCGCACTTTTTGCGCTTGCGCGTCCAGCTTTTGCTGCGGCGCTTCCTCGTAGGCAAAACGCAGGTCGCGGGCCATGGGCACAAACCGCTGGCCGATGGCCCTGCCCGGTGAGAGAATCGCCGCCGCCCCGGTTTTGCTCTGCCACGCCGCAATCGCATCATGCGTCAAATAACTGGTGCTGATGAGATGCGGGATGTCGCAGGCGTGGCGCTCGGCATCGCGGCGCGTGCGGGCCAGGTGCGCCTCCAGGAAATTGCGGTATTGCCCGCCCAGTTTTGCAAACGGATGCAACGCCTTGACCACGCCCGCGCCCTGCGTCCAGCGGCTGCCCACGCCCGCCGCCAGCGTAAACACGGCCACCTCGCCGCGTTGCAATGCGGCCAGCCCGCGCTGGGTGATGGCGCTCTCGGCGGGTGTGGTCGCGTCCATCACCTCGCTTTCGCGCACATCCTCAATTTTTGTGGTGATGGGCAACCGGTTCTGGGCCAGGCCAATCTTGCCTGCCCGCATCTCCGCGCGAATGCGCTCGTGCAGGGCGGTGTCTATCCCTTGCCTGTTAGGCGGGGTTAAGGGTGGGGTTAAGGGTAGGGCGGATGGCTCACTCTCGGTTTCGTTCGCCACCACCGGCTTTTCCCAAGAGGATGGAAGAAAACTCATCTCTGCCCATGTCCCGCGCGGGTTGACGGCGAAGTCATACACCACCGGCTCCATCGCAAAAGGCAGCGCGGTCTCCAACTCGCGCTTGGTCTGGCGCAAAATCTCGGCCATGCGTTCCTTCGCCTCATTCAGCCGATGCGGCGCAAACCAGAACCCCATCCCGCCGCCGCTCATGCCGCCCAGCATCCAAAACCCCAAAAAGTCCGTCCCAAATTTGGCGCGGGCGCGCTCAATCAACGTTTGGGTATACAAGTTGCCCGCTTGCGGGATGATGATTTGCAGCGGCCCGGCAAAATTGCGGTTGGTGAGTGATGCAAGCGTAGCGCTCCGGGCGGTCAAACCGCCCGGAGCGCTTGTCTCTTTCACAATTTCATCGTAAATGCGCATGGCCTCTTGCCGGGCGGTCCATTCTGGCTCGCTGCGCAACAAATACTTTTCGGTCACCATCTCCAAAATGGGGCCAACATTTTGGGCCATGCCGCCATGCACCAGCACAAGCGAGCGCTGAATCTGCTCAATCACGCCCGCCGCAGATTCCATCGGCAAAAGGGTGTGATGGGGCAGCAGAGTGCCGCGGCTGATGCCATGCTCCGGGTCGCCGGGCTGAGCCAACGCGCCCTCGATGCGTTTGACGCCCGGCCACACGCCGCCGCTGTCTTGCCAGCCGCCGCCGCTGCCAGCCAGCCATTCGCCCAGCACGGCGCGGGCGGCCACCAAGCGGCGCTCATCCTCGCTCAACCCGCCGGTGAGCGATTTTGTCTGGCTGGTGGCGCGCATGAGCGCGGCGATGAGCGCCGCCAGCAGGGTGGTGCTCACCGCCAGCCGCGAACCTTTGGGGATGTCGTTCACGTGGCTGGTAATCTCCAGCCCCATCCCCGGCCCGGCCAGTTGCGCCAACACCTCGCTCAGCGGCGTCTCGGTGTTCTCCAACGCGGGTGGGATGACGCCGCTGGCGATCACGGCGGCCTTGAGCAAACCGAGATAATCGCGGGCGAAATCAAACACCTCGCTCAATTCGCTAATCTCCGCGCAGGCTTTCAGGTCAACGCTGCGCAACCGCAAGATGGGCTGGTTAATCACGCGCACATACGCCTCCACCGGTGGGCGTGGCTGGGCGTCTCGCCCGCGCACGCCCAGGTCTACCGAGATGTTCATCACCCGCGCGCCTTCGGGGAAGTCCATGCCCAAAAAGAAGATGTCGCTCCAGCCGGAGTGCGAGAGATCCATCCGCACCGGGGTTTGCTCGCGCAATGTTGCCCCGCTTAGTTGGATGGAATGGGCGTGGTCGTAGGGGCGATCGCCCTTGCCCAACAAATCGGGATGGATTTTTAATGGATGATCCTCCACGCGCATTGGGGCGAACATCCATTGGTTGCCGGGCACGCTTTGCACGCTGCGCCGCACCTGGTTTGCCAGCGTTTGGAACGCCAGCCGGTGATACGCCGCCGCCAGCGCGCTGGAGATGGCCTCGCTGGGGCCATCATCGGCTTGCGCCTTTAGAAAGGTGTCAATTGCCGCGTCAAACTGGCGATCCAGCAATTTGACGTGGCCCTCGTGCGAGATCATCGCGCCTTTTGCGCGGGCTTGCTCTAAACGCGGGATGATGTGAAAACGGTGGATGGCGTAGAGAAAAAATAAAGCCCGCACGCGCTCATATAAATTGTCGCGGCTGCGGCGAAAGTCATCCAGCGCGGCGCATTCGGCTTGCAGTTCGCTCAGCGTCATGTGGGCGCACAGATCATCCAGCGAGCGGTTGCGCGTGGCCGGGTTTGGTGAGGTGATAAGGTCAATCAGAGACATTGGGTTATATGCTGGTTGCTGACAGCGGGTGGATTATGCCGCATTACAATCTCGGGGCGATGAAAATTACACTGGAACGCGCCACCGATGCCACGCGCCCAATCATCCATCACTTTTTTCTGCAGTTTTTTTACGCGCTTGCCGAGTTTGACCCGTATATTTACATCAATGATTTTGGGTTGCCCATCTACCAGCCAGATGGCCCGCCCGCGCCCGGCAGCGGCCCGCGCACGTTTGATGAAGCCGTGCAAATGAATTTTTGGATGCGCGACCAGTGCGAGCAATACATCATCCGCGCAGATGGGCGGCCCGCCGGGTATGTGATGGTCGCGGCGGGCATGGCGCATTTGCCAGAAGGCGCGCAATACGAAATTTTAGATTTTTACATCGCGCCGCCGTATCGCCGCAAGGGCGCGGGCAGCCGGGCGGCAAAGCTGGCGTTCAACTTGCATCACGGCGCGTGGATCGTGTATGAGCTTCAGCGCAACGAGCCGGCCAAGGCGTTTTGGCGCAAGGTGATTGGCGCATACACCCGCGGCAACTTTGCGGAATCGGGCACGAATTACGATGTGAGCCAGCGGTTTGAGAATTAGAGCGCTGCGTGGCATCACGCCCTGGCGCTTTTTGCCACCGCGTTCGCCATCTCGCTCACCACGCGCATGAGCTTGTTCTTCCATTGCTCTGGCGTGCCGCTGCGCACAAAGCTGAGCTGTTTGCGCCCGATCAACGCGCCTTCGCCCAGCAGTTTTTCCAGCGCCCGTGTGTTCATCTTCTCAATGACATCTGCCCGCACGGTGAAGCGATTGCCATCGGTGGTGATCGCCGTCGCTCCCAGCGCCATCGCCTGAAGCTTGAGCCGCATTTGGAACATGAGATTTTTGGCGGGCAGGGGCAACACGCCAAAACGATCCTCAATCTCCTCTTCAAACGCCTTGATCTTTTCCTCGCTGTCCAGGCTCGCCATGCGGCGGTAAAGTTGCAGCCGCAAATCCATGTTCTCGGATGAGCCAATGTAATTTTCTGGCAGCCCGGTGGCGATGGGCAGATCAATCGTCACGGGGCGCGGCTCTGGCGCAGGCGCGGGTGTGCCATCGCGCACCGCGCGGACGGTGGCGACCTCGCGGGCAAGCAGCCGCGTGTAAAGCTCCAGCCCAACGCTGGCAACGTGCCCGCTTTGTTTTGGCCCCAGCATATCGCCCGCGCCGCGCAGTTCAAGATCGCGCATGGCCACCATGTAGCCCGCGCCCATGCCCGCCGCCTCGCGCAGGGTCTCCAAACGCTCGCGGGCTTCGGGGGTCATGTGGCCTTTGCGGTCATACAAAAAGTAAGCATACGCCTGGGTGATGCTGCGGCCAACCCGCCCGCGCAACTGATACAACTCGGCCAGACCAAACATATCGGCCCGGTCAATGATGATGGTGTTGGCGTTGGAGATATCCAGCCCGCTTTCCACGATGTTGGTGCACAACAAAATATCCAGCGCGCCCTCGGTAAACCGGCTCATCACACGGGCCAGATTGCGCTCGTCCATTTGCCCGTGCGCCACTTCAATTGTGGCTTCTGGCACCAGCCTTTTTAACTTTTCTTCCAGCAAATAAATGGTGCTGATGCGGTTGTGGATGAAGAACACCTGCCCATCCCGGTCAAGCTCGCGCAGAATAGCCTGCTGCACCAACCCGTTATCAAACGCGCCCACATGCGAGATGATCGGCAGCCGCTCGGCGGGCGGTGTTTCAATCCGGCTGATGTCTCGCACGCCGCTGAGACCGAGATACAACGTGCGGGGGATTGGCGTGGCGGTCAGCGTGAGCACATCCACGCTGGAGCGCAGCTTTTTGAGCTTTTCTTTTTGCTTAATGCCAAAGCGGTGCTCCTCGTCAATAATGGCGAGGCCGAGATTTTTGAATTGGACGCTCTCGGCCACCACGCCGTGTGTGCCAATCACAATGTCCACCTTGCCTTCGCGCAGCCCTTCCAGCACCGCCCGTTTTTCTGCGGGTGTGCGAAACCGCGAGAGCATCTCCACCTTAATCGGATACATTGCCAGCCGGCGCGAGAAGGTGTTCCAATGCTGCTGAGCCAGCACGGTGGTGGGCACCAGCACCGCCACCTGAGTGCCATCTTGCACGGCCTTAAACGCCGCGCGAAGGGCCACCTCGGTTTTGCCAAAGCCCACATCCCCGCAAATCAAACGATCCATTGGCGTAGGCTGTTCCATATCTTTCTTGGTCTCGCGGATGGCGCTCAGTTGGTCATCGGTCTCAACGAAGGGGAAGCTGGCCTCCAGCTCGGCTTGCCACGGCGTATCTTTGCCAAACGCGTGGCCTTGCGCCAGTTCGCGCTCGGCATACAGGCGCAACATTTCGCGGGCCATTTCTGCGGCGTTGCCCTTTGCTTTTGTGCGCGCTTGCGCCCATTCCTGCGTGCCCAGCTTGCTTAGCTTGGGCTGCATGTCATCGCCGCCCACATACCGGCTGATGCGGTCCAACTGGTGGATTGGCACATACAGCCGGTCGGCATCGGCGAACTCCAGCATCAAATACTCGCGCTCGTGATCCTCCACGGTCAGCTTTTGCGCGCCGCGGTAAATGCCCACGCCATAATCCTCGTGCACAACCGCATCGCCCGGCGACCAATCTGCAAACGCTTTTTCTGGCGCGGCGCGGCGGGCGCGGGTATAGCTGCTTGGTTCTGGCCGCATATAGCCAAAAATTTCGGCGTCGGTGATGAGGGTGAACTGGTTGCTGGTTGCTGGTTGCTGGTTGCTGGTCAACTCCCAGCCGCCGGGCAACGCGCCGGTGACAAAGGTCAACCCATGCGCGGGTGGCTCATCCAAATTGGTTTGGGCGGCGATGGCGCTGTGCCGGTCACTCCACATCTCGGCCAGCCGCGCCGCCTGACGAGACACAACCACCGTTGTCCCCGTTTGTGTTTCCAAATGCTTGAGAAACGGCGCAAGCTGGCCCGCAAAATGCTGGCCCGGCTCAAAACTTTGGCTGATGGGATGCGCGGCGGCGACGTTTTCTGCGCTTCCGAGGATGAGCGCGCGCGTTTGGCTCACCTCTGCCCGGTGAGAAGGGAGAAACTCCCCCCACGAAACATACGGCAGCGCGTCTGGCGCTTTGCCATTGATCAAAACAATCTCGCGTTCGCGCTGGGCTTTGGCCTCAAGCTCCTCCCATGCGGCGGCCACCTCATTTTCATCGTCAATCACCAGCAGGCCGCCTGCGCCAAGGTAATCGGCCAGGGTTGAGTAGGTTTGAGCGCTGCGGGCGGTCAAACCGCCCGCAGCGCTAAGAACTTCAAGTGGCGCAATATCCAGCGTGTCGGTCTGCGCGCCGCTGCGCTGCGTGCCGGGGTCAAAATAGCGAATGCTGTCCACCTGATCGCCGAACAGCTCAATGCGGGTGGGCAGGTCGGTGGCGGGTGACCACACATCAAGAATGCCGCCGCGCCGGCTAAACGCGCCAATGCGCTCGACCACGCTGGCCGGTTCGTAGCCAATGCTCACCCAATGCGAGATCAGTTTTTCCAGCTCCAGCTCCTGGTCGCGTTTGATGACCCGCGCGAGAAGTTTGTAAGAGCGCGGGTGCAAAGTGGGCTGCATGAGGGCGCGTGGGCCGCTCACGATCACTTGCGTGGCTGGCGCATCATGCGCGCGGGCCAGCGCGGCCAGCACGCGGCTGCGCTGCGCCACCACCTCTGCCACCGGCTTGACCTCATCGTAAAAAGAGGTGTTTGGTTCGGCAAGGCGAAACACGGCCTTGTCATCGCCCAGCAGGTTCCGCAGGGCGTCTTGCGCGGTGCGAGACGCATCTACCGAAGCCACCAAATACAAGATGGGCTTTTGCAACTGTGCCGCCAGCGCGGCCACAAGGTAGGGTCGCGCAGCGCGCATAAGCCCGATGCCGCCGGAATGTGGCGCGGCGACACCGCCCGCCCAGACCTCATCACAAAACTTTTTGATGGGCGGTTGCGCGCGGAGATATTGGGTTAAACCCTGCAAGGACACACGGCTATTTTAATTCCAGATGCGGATACAGTTCGCGCAGGAGTTGGTAGGTGAGGGCGACGAGCAGAACCAGCAGGATGGCGGCGAACACGCCCGATGGAGCGGGATATACGCCCCAAAGATAATACACATAGGCGTTGGTTGACGCCGCGCTCACAACCACCGGAACATACAGCAGGCGCGGCATGTAAAACGCAAGGGCAATTGAGATTACATCTGCGGCGAACATATACCGATCGTGCATGCGAGGCAGCATGAACGGCACAAGAATCAGACAAAACACGGCTGCCAAAATCATTTTTTCTGACGTTGGTTTTTGTTTGCTGGCGCATGTCAATGCCATAAACATTAATACAGCCGCCGCAGAGAGAATAATCATGGGGCCGTCCAGCAGGTTAAAAAATCTGTCTGGGATGAATGCCAGAAGATTTGGAAAGTTCATCTGCAAGGCGGGGAATTGATCGGATTGTTTTAGATAGAGCGTGAGCAAATCACCCAGCGGGCGGCCGGGGATGAGGCTGGGCGCAAACGAGACCAGCCACACAAGCGGTATGAGAAGCAAGTGCTTGAACGGCATTTGTTTCTTTAGCCAAAAAATGAGCAGCACAGGCGCAAAAAAGATGGCCTGCGCCTTGAATGAAAATGCCAGCCCAAAACAAATAGCCGCGGCAGATGGCCGCCCGCGCAGAAGAAAATAAAGACACCCCACCAGAAACGCGGTATACACGGCGTCAATTTGCGCCCAGGCCGCGCTGTTTAGCACAACGGTTGGCGAAAATAGCACGGCCAGCCACGCCAGCGCCGGGGCCAGCCCACGGCCATATTTGAGCTGAACGATTTTGTAAGTGAAGAAGGCGCACAAAAAATCAAACGGGACTGAGAATAGCTTGATGCTGATCTCTGGCGGCAAAAATTGAAGCCGGTTTGAGGCAATATAAAGCCAGAATTCGTATAGCGGTGGATAATTTGTAAAACCTTTGGCCAGCAAAGAAAAACCACCCGCTTGGACCTTTTCATACCACTTTATAAAGTAGATATTAAAGTCCCCGGATGTGAACATGCGAAGCTGCCAGCGCACGACAAGCGCCAGCGCAGTGCCTATTATTAGGACAAACACGGGCAACCAAGTGCGAAAGACATCAACGCGCGGATGGGCAAATTCATCGCGCATGGGTTGAATCATACACCTTGCCTGAGCAAATTGCGCAAAATTTCACGGGACAAAATTTCGTGCTTTATCATTGCGGTACATTCGGGAAGTTCCTCTGGATCTGCAGGAGAAGAAGATGCTAAAAGTAAAAATTTTTGGCGCCGGAATTGCGGCGCTTATTTTGTTGTCTGCCTGTTCGCGGCCGGGCACAACAACCACAAATCAGCGCAGCGCCACGCTAAACAAGCAAACGCTCAGCGCGACCGTGAGCGCAACCGGCAACATTCAACCAGAGAGCGACGCAAAGTTGACGTTTCAGGTGGCGGGGCAGGTGGCCGAAGTGCTGAAACAGCAGGGCGACCGCGTGGCGAAGGGAGAGGCCATCGCCAAATTGGACACGACCGATTTGAGCATCGCCGTTTCGCAGGCCGAGGCTTCCTTCCAGCAAGCCAAAACAAATGTGAGCAACGCCGAGCAAGCCGTGATTGTGGCGCAAGCCAATTACAGCCGCACGGTTGAGGGCGCCCGACCAAGCGATGTGGCTGCGGCGCAGGCCGCGTATAACGCCGCCATTGAAAATTACAACAAAGCCAAAAAAGGCCCTACCGCGCAAGATTTGGGCGTGGTAGAGGCGGCCTTGCGGAACGCCGAGGCATCCCTCAAACAGGCGCAGTTTGCGTATGACATGCAGTTCAAATTGAACCCGGCGGCCATCGGCGCAAGCCCCGCCGCGCTGCAATTGGAGCAGGCCACCAACGCGTATAACTCGGCCAAGGCGCAATATGACAAGGTTGCGCTTGGCGCAGATAGCGCGGCGCTGGCCGGGGCGCTTCAGCAGGTGCAAAGCGCAAAAGCCGCTCTGGATAAAGCCAAAGAACCCGCCCGCTCGTTTGATGTGGATCAGGTTGAGGCGCAGGTTTCGCAAGCCAGCCTGCAACTGGATAACGCCCGCACCGCGCAAAAGCTGGCAGAGTTGCAGGCGCAATCGGCCAAACGCAAGCTGGAGCAAGCCACCCTGACCGCGCCAAAAGATGGCGTGTTGTCTGCGCTCACCGCCAAAGTGGGCGAGATGACCAGCGGGCAACCCGTCGCCACGCTGGTGGATGACAGCAAATTGCACATAGACATCACGGTGGATGAAATTGACGTGGCCAAGGTAAAAGTGGGGCAGGATGTGGTTGTGACGCTGGACGCGCTGGCCGGAACGGAGCTGCGCGGCAAAGTGGAGCGCATCTCGCCCACCTCCACCACCATTAACGGCGTGGTTTCGTATGTGGTGCGGGTGGTGCTCACGCAAACATCGGCAAACCTGCGCACAGGCATGACGGCCAACGCCAGCATTGTGCTGGATAAGCGGGAGAACGCGCTCGTGGCCCCCAACTGGGCCATCCGCCGCGACCGCCAAACCAGCAAGTCGTATCTCACCATCAAGAACGGCGATAAGACCAGCGAGGTTGAGGTGCAGGTGGGGCTGAAGAACGAGACGTTTACCGAAATTCTGGGCGGCGCGAGCGAAGGGCAGGTGGTGGTTGCGCCGGTTACGCCCTCGGCAATTACGAACTGAGTTTTGCTGTGCCAAATTTAACCAACTCGGCTGTCCCCGTCATAGACGCGCAAGACATCACCAAGGTTTACCGGATGGGTGAGATTGAGGTGTATGCGCTGCATGGCGCATCGCTGCAAATCTTCCCCGGCGAGCTGGCCTCCATCATGGGGCCATCGGGCAGCGGCAAAAGCACGCTCATGAACATCCTCGGCTGTCTGGATCAGCCCAGCAGCGGGTTGTACAAACTGGATGGCGTGGATGTGAGCCAGTTGAACGAGAACCAACTGGCCGAGGTTCGCAACAAAAAAATCGGGTTTGTGTTTCAATCGTTCAACTTGCTGCGCCGAACCACCGCGCTGGAAAATGTGGAGCAGCCCATGATTTACGCCGGCGTTAATGCGCGAGACCGCCGCGAACGGGCGCGAGCCGCGCTGGCGGCGGTGGGTCTGGGTGACCGCACCGGCCATCACGCCAACGAGCTTTCTGGCGGGCAGCAACAACGCGTCGCCATCGCCCGCGCCCTTGTCACCGAGCCTTCTATGATTTTGGCCGATGAACCCACCGGCAACCTGGACAGCAAAAGCGGCGCGGAGATCATGTGTCTGTTTCAGCAACTGAATCAGGACAAGGGCATCACGGTGATTTTTGTGACGCACGACCCGCGCATCGCACAGCACACGCGGCGCGTTATTCGCATCTCGGATGGCAAAATCACCGGTGATGACGCCGTGACCGACCAGTTGATGGCGTGCAAGTGAATGCAAAATGCCGAAATGCAAAATGCACAAACAACTTACCAATTTTGTCTCGCATGATGCAGTCTTTGCATTTTGCATTTTTTAATTTTGAATTTTTTTGATCTCCTCCGCCTTGCCACAAAAACGCTGTTTGCCAACAAACTGCGTGCCATTCTCACCATGCTGGGCATCAGCATTGGCATTGGCGCGGTGATCACGCTCATGTCGGTGGGGGCGGGGTTGCAAAAATATATCAATGACCAGTTTGCGGGCGCGGGAACCACCACCATCGCCGTCATGCCGGGGCGCATTCGCACGGGGATGAATGGCGGCGCGTTTGCGGGCAACACCACCCTCACCATGTCCGATTACCGCGTGGTGGCGGCGTCGCTGAACAACGCCAGCGAGGTGGGTGCCAGCTTTGCGCGGAACGGGAATTTTATTTACGCAGGCCGCAACTCCGAGGTGAACGTGAACGGCGTGACGCCCAATTACAGCGCCATCCGCGGCTGGAAAACCGCAACCGGGCGTTTTGTGGATGAGCAAGACAACGCCGGGCGTTCGCGGGTGGTGGTGCTGGGGCAAACGGTGGTCAACGACCTTTTTCCCGATGAGGACCCGCTGGACAAAGAGGTGAAGCTGAACAATGTGCCGTTTCGGGTGATTGGGGTGATGGAATCCAAGGGCGCCTCGTTTATTGGCGACCAGGACGCCGTGGCATTTATCCCCATCCTAACCGCGCAAGAACGGCTGTTCTCGGCCAACTCCACCAACGCCACCGGCGAGCGGGTCGTCTCACAAATCGTGGCGCAAGCCGCCAGCGATGCCGTTCGCCCGCAAGTGATGGCCGACCTGGCGCAAATTTTGGCCGAACATCGCCACATCCCACCCGGCGAGGAAAACGACTTTTCGGTCATCAGCTCGGCGGAATTAATCAACACTTTTGGCGCGGTCACCAGCGTGCTCACCGTCTTTCTGGCGGCCATCGCGGCCATCTCGCTTTTGGTGGGCGGCATCGGCATCATGAACATCATGCTGGTCAGCGTCATCGAGCGCACCCGCGAGATTGGGCTGCGCAAGGCCATTGGCGCAACGCCACGCGCCATCCTCACCCAGTTTTTGGCAGAGGCGGTGGTCATTTCTGTGCTGGGCGGGCTGATGGGAACCGCGCTGGGCATACTCGGCGCGCTGGGGCTGGCGGCTTTCGCGCCATTTCCGCCGCTCATCCAACCTGCCGCCATTCTTTTGGCCACGGGTTTCTCGGCGGCGGTGGGGTTGTTCTTTGGCATTTATCCCGCCCGCCGCGCCGCCCATCTCAACCCCATTGACGCGCTTCGGTTTGAGTAAATGCAACAAAAAAGGAGCCGCATTTCTGCGACTCCTTGATGCCGGTAAGATTAACAAATCAGATTGCCTAAAACGACCTGACCTATTTGTGCTTTAGCGGATGGCCTTCTCGGTCTGCTTGTCGAACAGGTGCATGTTGTCCATGTTCATGGCAATTTGCACTGTGTTGCCAACCTTGGACTTGGTGCGCGGGTCAACGCGGGCCAGGAAGGGCTTATCTTTCGCGTTCAGGTAAATAATCACTTCGTTGCCCATCAACTCGGTCACTTCCACCTTAGACTCCACGTTGGAGGAGTGAATCCCAGGAGGCGCGTAATCCGGGTCGTGCAGGTCTTCTGGGCGAATGCCGAAGATCACCTGCTTGCCAGCCGATGACTTGTATTGCGCCACTTTTGTATCTGGCACTTTTACGCGGAAGGCGCCTGTGTCCACCCACAACTGGCCGTCTTGCTGGGTCACGGTGGCGTCAAAGAAGTTCATGCTGGGGCTGCCGATGAAGCCCGCCACGAACACGTTATCTGGGTTATCGTAAAGGCGCTGGGGCGTGTCAATTTGCTGCAAAAGCCCGTCCTTCATCACCGCGATGCGGGTGCCCATCGTCATGGCTTCCACCTGGTCGTGGGTCACGTAAATGAAGGTCGTGCCGAGCTGCATCCACAACTTGCTGATTTCCGAGCGCGCTTGCACGCGGAGTTTTGCATCCAGGTTAGACAGAGGCTCGTCCATGAGGAACACGGCTGGGTTGCGCACAATGGCGCGGCCCACCGCTACGCGCTGGCGCTGACCGCCGGAGAGCTGCTTTGGCTTGCGGTCAAGATAGGTGGAAATGCCCAGGCGATCCGCGGCTTCCTTCACGCGCTTGTCAATTTCGGCCTTTGGCATTTTGCGCAGTTTCAGACCAAACGCCATGTTGTCATACACGCTCATGTGCGGGTAAAGCGCATAGCTCTGGAACACCATCGCGATGTCGCGATCCTTGGGAGGAACGTCGTTCACCACGCGGTCGCCAATATAAATTTTGCCGTCCGAGATTTCCTCCAGACCAGCCAACATGCGCAGCGAAGTGGTTTTGCCGCAGCCCGATGGGCCGACGAACACCAAAAACTCTTTGTCTGCGATGGAAATATTGAGGTCGTTAACGGCGGTGACATCGCCGTAGCGCTTATACACATGTTCAAAAACTACACTTGCCATATTGTTAATCCTCCCTGTAGAACCTTAGTTATTCTGGCAACTGGGCCAACGTATTGAACACATTTTACTCACGCTTGCCTTCATGTCAAATGCAATTGAAACGCGTTTCAATCAATTACGAATTACGAATTACGAATTACGAATTTTGCGTCGGCATAGACTAATTAACGCCAGTTTTGGATAAGAGCAAGCCTGTCATTCTGAGGAGCGCAGCGGCGCGAAGCAAAGCTGTGCGACGAAGAATCTCTGCGAAATTCTGGCTAAGAAAGAATTAGCCAGAGATTCTTCGCTCCCTTCGGTCGCTCAGAATGACATTTTCACCTCATTTTGCTTATCCAAAACTCACGTTAATTCGTAATTCGTAATTAGTAATTCGTAATGACGAGCAGGTTTCCGCTGCGCACAAACACGCTGGCGCGGTCGCCCAGCATCACGTTGCTCACGCCGCGAGCCGGGCCGAATTTGAGGGTTTCGTCGCGCAATTGGTATTGCAAGCCGGTGGTGGTGATCCCAACCGCCGCGCCACCCATCGGCAGAAGGGATACGGTGCTGCCGGGTTTTCCGCGCAGCTCATGCAGGTGGCCGGGGTAAATTAAACTCACTTCTTCGTTGGCGGTGACAATGATGGCGCGGTGGCGCGGCGTGATTTGCGGCATCGCCAGCAGCATCATGTTCGCCAAAGTCTGATCCAGCCGCCCGCCGCCCGCGCCTAAAATGATGATTTCATCGTAATTTGGCGCGGCAAAGAGCAAAGCCAGCTCTAAATCGGTCTCGTCTTTCTCGCGGGGGTAGCGCATTAACGCCGCGCCACGCGCCGCCAGCGCGTTTAGCTCATCCGGGGTGAGCGAGTCAAAATCGCCAATGACAAACTGCGGCGAAAGCCCCAGCGCCAGCGCGGCCCGCCCGCCTCCATCCGCGCAAATGAGCGTGTCGCCCGCGCGCAACCACGCGCCCGCCACTTCGCGGGTGGGGGCGTCTCCGTTGGCGATGATGATGGCTCTGCTCATTGTTTTACACGTTACATCTTACAGATCTTCAAATCATAATCTCTAAGATGTAACGTGTAATTTTCTTATGGCCTCTGTCCCAGTTTTACATTCACATCCATCTTTTGCCCATCGCGGTAAATCGTGAGCTTGGCGGTGTCGCCGGGTTTGAAATACTCGTTCAGTTGGGCGATGAGGTCCTGGAAATCCCGCACCGGGCGGTCATTCATCGCCACGATGACGTCTCCGCCGAGGGGAATCTGACCGCCATCCCACTGAATGACATTTTGCGAATCTCCGCCGCGGATGCCCGCCTGCGCCGCTGGCCCGCCCGCCGAAACGGTGAACACCAGCACGCCCAGCCGCACCGGCAAGTTGGCCTGGTCTGCGATCTCGCCAAGATTCAACCCATCCGATGAGGTCATGCCGAAATACGGATATTTGACCGAGCCGCTCTGGATCAACTGGCTGGTGACGCGCTTGACCGTGTTGGATGGCACGGCAAACCCCACGCCGCTGTTTGAGGGCGTATCGTTCGCCGTGATGCTGGTGGTGCGGATGGCCGTGTTCACGCCGATGACCCGCCCGTGCAGATCCACCAGCGGGCCGCCGCTGTTGCCGGGGTTAATCGCCGCATCGGTTTGGATGATGCCCGGATTCACGTAATTCGACTCTGGCAAACTGCGCCCCAGCGCGCTCACAATCCCGCTCGTCATTGTCCCGGCCAGCCCAAACGGGTTGCCAATGGCGATGACTTTTTGACCGGGCTTCACCAGCGATGAATCTGCGAGTTCGACCGGCACAAGCTGATCTTGCGCCACATTCACTTTAATCACCGCCAGATCGGCATACGGGTCTTTGCCCACCACCGTGGCCCTGGAGGTCACGCCATTGGGGAAGCGCACATCAATCCGCGTGGCACCATCCACCACATGGTTGTTTGTGGCGATGTTGCCCTGCTTGTCTAACACAAACCCAGAGCCTGTGGCTGTGCCGGTTTGGGCCTGGCCGCGCGTTCCCTGCACGGTCACCTGCACAGAAATGTAAACAACGGATGGGTTCACCCGCTCATACAAATTTTCCAGCACCGCTTCCTCGCTATCCAATTGGGCGCGGGCGGCATCGGGGATGGCGGTTGGCACCGCCACTGGCTGAGATGAGGTGGCCGGGTTGGCGCTGCTTTGCGCGGAAACAGCCGTTGGCGCAGAGCGCCCACCGGTTGCGTTGCCAGACGAAGCCCGTGTGGGCACCGCGCCAGATGAAGCCTGTGGCGTGCTGGTCGCCGCAAGTTCGTTCGCGGCCTGGCGGGCCACATCGGCCACCCGGTTTGCCAGACCGCATCCGGAAATCAGCAAAGACATTCCCGCCAGCACGGAAACAATTGCAATTCGTTTGTTCATATTTCTATCCTTGGTTTGGCGCTTTTAGCGCATTTTTTCATCACTTATTGTGAATGAAAGACATTTATTTCTTTTTGTGTTGTGATTGTAAATCGTTAACACATCTTTCTGATACCGCGCAAATGTTGGAATCAGGTAAAAAAAGATGTGTTCCACCCTCGCCTCTTTCCAACCTCGCGCAGGTATTCTCATGCCAGATCGAAAGCAGAAATAAAGATCAAGAAAGATCAAGAAAGATTCAGAAGGAAAGAAACGATGAAACAGAAAACAGCTTTAACAATCTCCGCGGGCGCAACCGCGGTTATTCTTGCGGTAGCGGGCGGCGCGATGGTCATGAGTCAGAACAGCGAGGCGAGCCAGAGCGTGGCGGCCGTCAGCGGGCCGGTGGTCACAATCACCTACGCGGCAACCGATGTGCCAACCGCCACGGCGGCGAGCGCGGTGGCGCAAGTGCAAGCCACCGCTACATCTGCGGCCACTTCTACGCCAGCGGCCACAGCTACAAAGGCAGCAACCGCAGTGCCAACCGCCACGGCCACAAAAGTAGCGACAACGACATCGAGCGCCACGACGACCCAGCCCGCGGCCCGAACTCGCGCCTCGCGCTAGAAGAAATTCGACATTTCGTATTCAAAATTTAACTTCCTAAACATAAAGAAGAGCAAGGAGAGCCATGAACACAAACATTTCAAATAGCCCAAAGCCACCAGCCCGCCCGCCCATGCCAGGCGCAGGCGCGCCAAAGCCAGCGGCAAAGCGCAAGGGAAATGGGGCAAAGGTAGCCAAAGTTGTGATTCTTAGCGCGGCCATCGCCTCCACTCTCACCGGTTGGGGTCTTATTAGCGCAACCGCGCCAGAGATGAAGGAAACCGCCAGCGCGACGACCGAGACAGCGGTAGTGGCGCAAATTGCCCAGGTTCAGGCCACCCCAACACCGGCGGCCACCGCCACACCCGCAGCCACGGCGAAGAGCGCGGCAACAACAACCGCCGCGACCACATCGGCCACATCGGCCACAACGACCAGCACGGTAACGGTGAAGACGACCACCACCCAGGTTGTCGCCAGAACGCAGGCTTCGCGGTAATTACTGATCTTTGAATAAACTATGTCGCCCAACTCATTCGCAAGAAGCGCAAGTCGCGTGTCCCGAAACACGCGCGAAGGAGTCGTTTTGAATTGCGTGTGCGCCGGATC
>Ga0073904_10000910_pt1 | contig 21779 bp, 17 predicted proteins | sample KloWWTrecipitate_FD_66668 | JGI IMG/M metagenome (GOLD analysis project Ga0073904, IMG submission 66668) | Active sludge microbial communities from Klosterneuburg, Austria, studying microevolution and ecology of nitrifiers - Klosterneuburg... | ecosystem: Engineered > WWTP > Aerobic digester >... | reverse complement strand
AGGAGATGATCCGCGCAGAACTCGGCGACCCGCGAATCCGCGTCGCCCAGATCGGCCCCGCCGGCGAAAACCTCGTCCGCTTCGCCAACATCGCCAACGACCTCAACGAGTTCGCCGGCCGCAGCGGGATGGGCGCGGTCATGGGCTCGAAGAAGCTCAAGGCCATCGCCGTTCGCGGCAAGACCCCCGTTCCAATCGCCGATCAGCCGGCACTCCTCGCCATCTCCAAATGGGTCAGCAGCACCATCGGCCAGGTCCACCGCGGCTTCCACGAATACGGCACCGGTGGCGGCATGCAGGGCAAGAGCCTCGATGGCGGCATCCCCACCCTCAACTACCGCCTCGGCACCTTCGAAGGCACCGCGAAGGTCGATGGCGTCGCCATCAAAGAGCAGGTCCGCATCGACATGGAGGCCTGCTTCGCCTGCTCCGTCCGCTGCAAAAAGGTCGTCCAGATCGAGATGCGCGAGGAGGATGCGGGGGTCACGCGCAAGGGCGTGAAGGTCGCCGTTGACCCGCGGCACCGTTACCGGGTCGACCCCAGGTACGGCGGCCCCGAGTACGAATCCCTCGCCTCGCTCGGGACCAACCTCGGTGTCGATGACATCGTGGCCGTCTGCAAGTCAAACGAGATCTGCAACATGATGGGCATGGATACGATCTCCGCCGGCTCCACCATCGCCTGGGCGATGGAGGCGTACGAAAAGGGCGTGCTCACCCCCGAAGACACCGATGGCGTGAAGCTCGAGTTCCGCGATGGCGATGCTGTCATCCAGATGCTCCACAAAATCGCCATGCGCGAGGGCATCGGCGACATACTCGCCGAAGGCTCGCAGCGTGCGGCCGCCCGGATCGGCAATGGCTCCGAGGAATACCTGACCACCGTGAAGGGCATGGAAATGGCCATGCACGACCCACGCCACATGCCCGGAATGCGCGCCAGCTACCTCCTTGCACCCACTGGCGGCGACCACATGCGCCAGACCGGTGACAAGAACGGCCTCCGCAACCAGGTGGGCATGTGCCACTTCCTCGCCTACGACGATGAACAAACCCGCCAGGTCCTGAACGCCGTCACCGGCTGGAACGTCGAACTCTCCGAGATGGTTGCCATGGCCCACCGCGGGCTCACCCTCGCCCGCCTCTTTAACATGCGTGAAGGCATGACCCGCGCCGATGACCGCCTCCCGAAGCGCTTCCACGAAGACCTCCCGAAGCACAAGGGCCTCGCGGAAGAGGAACTCCAGAAGCTCGTGACGGACTACTACGTGGAGCAGGGCTGGGACCCTGAAACCGGCCGCCCCACTCCGGAAACGGTCCGCACCCTCGGCCTCGAGCTCGACGCGGTTGGGCTGGTATGACAGCCACGGTCACCCCCGCGCCCTGGCGCCCCGTGTAAGATCCGCCCCGGTCGGTAGTCCCATGCGTACAACGATTGTGGAGGTACCCCATCATGCCGTTCAACGCATTCACGCGGCCGCTCGCTCTCGGCGCACTCGGCCTCTCCCTCTTTGTCTCTGCCGCCTGCGGCGGCGACGATGATGCGCCCGCCAATGGTGATTCCGGTAGCTCCGAAGGGTCCGGTTCCTCCGGCGCCGGCGCCGGTGCCAAAGGCGGAAAGTACGATGCCTGCAAGCTCCTGACCGCCGAGGAACTCCAGGCCGCAACCGGCGAAAAGATGGACGAGGGCGATTCCGACTACGTTGAGTTCCCGATGGGCCAGGCGATCTGCACCTGGGGCTCCACCGGCGAAACCTCGCTCACCATCGCCCAGGTATCCGTCCTGCGCGATTCTGGCCTCTCCGATTCGATCAGGAAGCAGAACTACTCCGTCGAACGCCTCTTCAAAGAGGGCAAAGCCCTCTATAGCGACCCGATCGAACCGGTCTCCGGCATCGGCAACGAGGCCCACCGCATCGGCAATTCCCTCAACGTCCTCTTCGATGGCATGTCCATCTCCGTCAGCATCGGCCGCCCAAACGTCCAGACCGCCGAACTGGTCACCATGGCGAAGCTCGCCTCGGGGCGTGTTCCGAAGTAGGCCCCGCCCCGCACCCGACCCGGCGCCGGGGGAACCCGGCGCTCGCGGTATTCAGGCGAACTTCCGCAACGCATCCGCATCAACGAGTGTGATCGCCCCGCGCCCCAGGCTGATCCAGCCATCCCGCGCGAACTGGTTCAGCTGCTTGTTCACGCTTTCCCGGCTCACACCGAGCATCGAGGCAAGCTCCGCCTGCGTCACCTGGATGCGCTGTTTACGGCGCCCTTCACCTTCCGGGAGCGATCCCCCGAGCGTTGCCAGCTGCTTCGCCAGCCGGTGCGCGAGATCCAGGAAAACCAGGTCGGTCAACGATTCGTCTGTTCGCCGCAGCCGTAGCGAAAGCGTCTCCAGCAGAGCGAGCGATGCCCCGGGCCGCTCCTGGACCCACCCGACGAAGTCATCGCGCGAGACCACGAAGGTTCGCGTCACCGTTGTCGCCGTTGCCGTCGCCGAACGCGGCCGCCCATCGAACAGCGAAAGCTCGCCAAAGCAATCACCCGGGCCGATCAGTGCCAGCGTCGCCTCATCGCCCGAACCCGAGATGCGGCTGATCCGGATCCTTCCCTCGATCGTCACATACAGCGAATCCCCGGGGTCGCCTTCGTGGAACACCGCCGCCCCCGGCGCAAAGCGGCGCACCCGCCCACGCGCCGCCAGCGCTTTCAGGTCCTCATCGGGCAGCCGCGCCAGCAGCGGCAGATCCCGGATGTACGCATCGTTGGATGTGGATTCCGCGCGTGCCATCGTAACTCCCGGCGTCATGGGGATAGCTGTGCTGCGATAAACCTATCACCTTTTCCCTATGCGTCATCATCCTTGCGCGGCAATGATTGCCCGCCCTCGCTCCCTCTCCCCCGGCGGCCGCCGGAGCCGCTTGTGCAGTTCGATGGCCAGGAGGATCGATGAGGCGGCCAGCGCTATCCGCAGCCACGATTCCAGGCTGATAGGCTCCACCCGCAGTACGTACTGCGTCGCCGGCAGATAGAGCGCACCCACGTGAAGTGAGACCGCCGCCACCGTGGCCAGCACCAGCAGGCCGTTCGAAAAAACACTCTTCCGGAACGCCGAGACGTACTCCGAGCGCGCGTTTCCGACGTGGAACGCTTCGAATGCCACCAGCCCCGTGAGCGCCACCGAGCGCGCATACTCCAGCGTGTGGCCGCTATCAAGCTCGCGCCGGAAGAGGATGAGGATCCCTCCCCCCATCACCAGGCTCGTCAGCAGCACGCGCTCCCACAACAGCCGCGAAAGGATGCCTTCATCGCGCTCCCGCGGCGGCCGCTCCACGTTGTCCCGATCGCCCGGTTCGAAGGCCAGTGCGATGTGCTGGATGCCATCGGTCACCAGGTTCAGCCACAGAAGCTGGGCCGCCAGCAACGGCAAATCCCAACCAAGCACCAGCGCCCCCAGGATGACCGCGATCTCCGCCCCGCTCGTCGAAAGGAGAAAGAACGTCACGTTCCGGATGTTGTCGAACGTGGTCCGCCCCTCCCGCACGGCCGCGTAAATGCTCACGAAGTTGTCATCCGCGAGCACCATATCCGCTGCCTCCCTCGCCACATCCGTCCCCGAAACCCCCATCGCGATGCCCAGGTCCGCCACCCGCAGCGCCGGTGCGTCGTTCACGCCATCGCCCGTTACCGCGACCACCCCGCCATCCTGCTGCAGTGCCCGCACCACCCGTAGCTTGTGCTCGGGAGACATCCGCGCGCAGACCGTGGCCGTCCGCATGCGCTGGCGTAGCTCATCGTCCGTCATCGCCTCGATTTCACGGCCTTCCACCACCACCCCATCCGCCCCCGCGATCCCGAGCTGGCGGGCGATTGCCAGCGCAGTCGAGCCGTGGTCCCCCGTGATCATCACCACCCGGATGCCTGCCCGGCGGCACCCCCGGATCGCCTCGATCACCCCTTCGCGCGGCGGATCCATCATCGCTTCGAAGCCCAGGTAGTGGAGGCCCGATGGCTCGCGCGGCGGGTCCTCGTCCGGCGCCAGCTCTCCACACGCCATCGCGATCACCCGCAACCCCCGCCCCGCCGCCGCCGCCGCCGCTTCCCGCGCATGTTCCCGCCACCTGGGCGCCGGCGTGCCGCCATCGGCCAGCGCGACGCACATCTCCAGTACCCGCTCAGGAGCGCCCTTCACAAAGAACAGGCGCCGGCCGCCGCGCACCCGCACCGCCCCCGAATAACGTAGCTCTGGCTCGAACGGCACCTCGCCGGCCGGGGCATAGTCTGCCCTCACCGCCTCGTACCCCAGCCCAAACGCTTCGGCCGCCACCAGCAGCGCAGTCTCCGTCGGGTCGCCCTCGGGCCCCCGCCCGCTCTCCCCCCGCCCCAGCGTCGCCTCATTCGCTACCACTCCCGCCACCAGCACCAGCTCCAGGGCGCTTCCCGGCGCCGCCCGTTCCTCCCCCGCGATGTGCGTCCCCGCGGCTGTCCAGGCTTCCATCACCGTCATCTCGTTCCGCGTCAGCGTCCCCGTTTTGTCCGATCCGATAACCGTCGTGCTCCCCAGCGTCTCGACTGCCGGGAGATGCCGGATGATCGCCTTCCGCCGGGCCATCCGCCGCACACCGATCGCGAGCGTGATCGTGAAGGCCATCGGCAACCCTTCCGGCGTCGCCGAAACGGCCAGCGCCACCGCGACCTTCAGCATCTCCGTCGCCTCGTTCCCGCGTGCCACTCCCACCGCGAACGACACCATCGAGAGCGCCACCACGATCAGACCAATGAACTTCGCCAGCCTGGCCTGCCTCACCTGCAGGGGCGTAGCGGGCGATCTTTCCCGGCGCATGGATTGCGCGATCCGGCCCACCGCCGTCTCCTCGCCTGTGGCTACGACCATCCCTCCGCCACGACCGCTCCGCACGATCGTTCCCGCCCATGCCATGTTGAACCGATCACCCTGCGGGGCATCTGCTCCCACCAGCCCGGGGTGCTTCTCCGCGGCGGCGGCCTCACCGGTCAGCACCGCCTCATCGATCAACAGGTTGTTCGCGCTCGCAAGCCGGATATCGGCCGGCACGCGCACGCCCGATTCCAGGAACACCCGGTCGCCCGGCACCAGCTCGCGGCTCGCAACCTGCAGCCGTGCCCCTCCGCGCTGCACCAGCGCCCGGTGGCTCAGCAGGCCGGTCAACGATCGCACCGCCCGTTCGGCGCCCGATTCCTGCGCCATCCCGATCAGGGCGTTCAGCACCACCACCACGAAGATCACGCCCGTATCGATCCACTCGCCGAGCCAGGCAGTCACCGCCGCCGCCCCGACCAGCACATAGATGAGCGGGCTCAGGAATTGCCGCGCCAGGATGGTCAGTGCCCCGGGAGGCGCCGGTTCGGGCAGGGCGTTGGCGCCGAACCGGGCGAGCCGATCCGCCGCTTCCTGTTCCGTCAGCCCTTCGGGGGGCGAGTCCAGGGCCGCCGCCACCGCCTCCTCGCCGATCGCATGCCATGCCTCGCCCCTGCTTCCCTGCCTCTCGCCGCCCATCGCCCGGCTCATTGCCCGCAGAGGATCACCGGCAGGTCCGAACGCTCAACCGTCCCCAGGGCCACGCTCCCCAGGAACAGGTGGAGGCTCCGCCCCCGGCCGTGCGTGCCCATCGCGATCGCGCTCGCGCCAATTTCGTGCGCGGCCCGGATGATTGCATGTTCCGTGCGCTCGTACTCCTCGGCCCGCACCACCCCCACGGACGGCGTGATACACGCGGGCAACATCGCCGCCGCTGCCCGGCAGGTCGCTTCCCGCCGTTCCAGTTCGATCGTCAGCGGCGCATCGGCCAGCTCGGGCACATACACGCCCACCACCGAAACAGGCATGCACGATGCTTCGAGCAGCGGCCCCAGCTTCACGAAAGCCGCCCGCGATGCAGGGCTGCCATCCGTCGTGATCGCCAACCGGTAGCCATCCGCCTTTGCCGCCGGACCCGTCCCGGGGCCGGTCACAAAGACCGGCAAGCGGCTGCCCCTCAGTACATCGATTGCCGTGCTCCCCGCAATCGCGTGGCGCATCGCCCCAACCCCCCGGGTATCCATCGCGATCATTGTCGCGCCCGCATTGGCCGCCGCCCGCGCGATTGCTCCGGCCGTGCTCTCTCCCGTGCCGCGCCCCTCCTCGATTACCCGGCCGCCGGCCCCGCATTCGGCCAGCGCCGCGTGCAACGCCTCGCGCCGCACATCGTGGTCCGGCCACCCCTCGCCTTCCTCGTAGACCCGGGCCAGCGCGATCTCCATCCCGGCCGCCCGGGCGAAGGCCGCCGCGTGCGGCAGCACATGGAGCGATTGATGGGAGCCGTCCGTCGTGCAGAGCATCAGCATCGTGTTCACCCTGGAGTCTCGTGGCAGCTTCCTTGAAGGCCACGCAGGGCCGGGACATGGTCCCGGCTGGCCGTTTCGGCGAGGCCCGGGCCCGGCCCTCGCCGCCTGGTCTCCACCTTTCGCGAGACCGGGAATCCCCGCGTAGCGCCACGCCACACCCGGGGGTAGTCTAACCGGTATGCCATCCTCGGGCGGTGGGCCCCACTTCACACCCGCAACCGATAAACAGGGGCGCGTCTCGCGCTACCGCGTTGAGCTCCCCAAAGCTGGCATCGTCGAGACCGAATCCGGCCATTTTGAAGCCACCGAGTTCGCCGAGCGCCGAACCGGCTGGCGGGGCCGCTTCCGCGATCTGAAAGACTCGCTCATCGGCACCTCGATGAACAGCAAGCGCCTCTCCGAAGAGCGCCTGAGCAAGAAGGTCGCCCTCGCCATCTTCTCCTCCGATGCACTCTCTTCCACCGCCTACGCCACCCAGGAGATCCTCCTGGTCCTCGTGCTTGCGGGCACCTCGGCGATTCACCTCTCGCTGCCGATTGCCCTCGCCATCACCGCCCTCCTCGGCATCGTCGTCGTCTCCTACAGCCAGCTCATCAAGGCCTACCCCTCCGGCGGGGGCGCCTACACCGTCGCACTCGAAAACCTCGGCGTCACCGCCGGGCTTATCGCAGCCGCCTCCCTCCTCATCGATTACACCCTCACTGCCGCCGTGAGCATTGCCGCCTGTGTCGAAGCCCTCGTATCCGCGGCGCCGGATGTCGATGGCATTCGGGTCCCCCTCGCTATCGTGTTGATCGCGCTCATTGCCCTGGGCAACCTCCGCGGCATCCGCGAATCGGGAACGCTCTTTTCAATCCCCACCTACGGCTTCGTCGTGATTCTCACGGGGACCATCGTCATGGGAATGGTCAAGGTCTTCACCAGCGATGACCCGAACATCCTTGCGACCGGCGAACCGAAAGAAGCCGCCGAACACGCCACCCACGCGCTCACGCTCTTCCTCGTCCTCCGGGCGTTCTCGGCCGGGTGCGCCGCACTCACCGGTGTCGAAGCCATCTCCAACGGCGTCTCCGCCTTCAAGCCCCCCGAATGGAAGAACGCCATCATCACCATGGCATCGATGGCCGTCCTGCTCGGTTTCCTCTTCCTCGGCACCACCCTGCTCGCCCGCCATTTCGGCATCATCTACGAACACGGCGATAAAGAGACCGTCATGTCTCAGGTCGGCGAGGAGGTCTTTGGCCGCGGCTTCGTCTATTACCTCCTCCAGGGCTTCACCGCGGGCATCCTCTTCCTCGCCGCCAATACCGCCTACAACGGCTTCCCCATCCTCACCGCCATCCTCTCCCGCGATGGCTACATGCCCCGCGTCTTCCACGCGCGCGGCAACCGCCTTGTCTTCAGCTACGGCATCGCCGCGCTTACCGGCTTCGCCATCCTGCTGCTGCTTGCCTTCAACGCCACTACCACCCAGCTCATCCCGCTCTACGCCCTCGGCGTCTTCCTCTGCTTCACTCTCGCACAGGCCGGCATGGTCGCCCTCTGGTTCAGCAGGAAGAGCCCCGGCTGGAAGCGCTCCGCTCTCATCAACGGTTTCGGCGGGATCGTCACTGGCGTTGTCTTCCTCATCATCATGGTCACCAAGTTCTCCGAAGGCGGCTGGATCGTCGTCATCGCCATCCCGCTCCTCTCCCTCGGCCTCTGGTCCATCGGCAGCTTCTACAAGCACCTCCGCCGCACCCTCTTCGTCGCTCCCGAAGCCCAGCTCGATATCCGCCCCCGCGGCGAATCCCGCGTCCCCGTCATCGTCCCCGTCGAAGAGGTCAACCTCGCCACCGTTATGACCCTTGGCGCCGCCTGCGAACGCTCGCGCGATGTCACCGCCGTCCACGTCGTCGTCGATCCCGATGCCCCCTCCACTGTCGAACGCCGCTTCCGCGCCCAGTTCCCCGATATTCCCCTCGTCGTCATCGATTCCCCCTTCCGTACCGTCTCCGAACCCATCGAACGCTACGTTGACGATCGCCTGAAGCGCGCGCCCCACGAAGTCGCCGTCATGGTCCCCGTCCTCGAAGGCCAGCGCTGGTTCCAGCGCCCGCTCGTCAACCAGAGCCTGAAACGCGTCACCCAGAGCCTTTCCCGCCGCCGCCATGTCACCGTGACCAGTGTCCCCTTCAGCATCGGCAGCCGTGGCCGCCGGCGCTGGAGTTGGCGCCGCCCGATCCCGCGCCGCGATCCCCTCAATCGCTCCAACCGCAAACGCTGAGCCCGTGGCCGAGATCTACCACATGCTCCGCGCCGAAGAATGGTCCGGTCTCCCGCCCGGCGCCGATTACGCCCCCGCCTCCCTCGCCACCGAAGGGTTCATCCACTGCACCGCCGGCGAAGCCAACCTCATCGATGTAGCTGGCCGCTACTACCCCGCCGACCCCGCCCCCTGGCTCGTCCTCGTCATCGATCCCGCCCGCCTCACCGCCACCATCCGCTGGGAAGTCCAGCCCGATGGCCTCGCCTACCCCCACATCCACGGCCCGATCGACGCCGGCGCGGTCACCGCTGTCCTGCCCTTCCCGCGCGATCCTGCCGGGGCCTTTCTCCCGTTCCGCTTCTCCCGCCAGGCTCCGTAGCATCCCATCCGTATTCGGAATGCCTACGCACTATTCTAGGGTTTTTGCCTAGAGATTTCCGATATGCGGGTTCGTACGATCGCTCTTGCCCTGGCCAGCGGTGACGCTGCGGTCCCGCCCCGGCCATGCGCCAGAGGAGCCTCTGTGCAAGTTCTAATCCTCGCAGCATCGAGCGCCAACCCCGCCAGGATTGCCGAATCGGTCAACCGGCGCGGCTTCCCGGCGATCGCCTGCGAGACGCCCGCCGAGGCCGCTGAAACCCTCGATGGTTCAACCGCTGCCGCCGTCGTGCTCGCCGGCCTCTGCCCCGGCGAAATCGCCCGCCACGCCCGCGTTCTCCGCGCTGCTGCCCACGGCCACGTCGCCATCCTCGCCAGCGCCCCCACTCCCGCGCTCGCCCAGGAAGCCCTGCGCGCCGGCGCCGATGACGTCTACGATCCCCGCGTCTCCGGCTCGCTTGCCGCCCGCCTCGCCGTCATCGAGCACAACGCCCACCGCCATTCCTTCGTCGCCAACGCCGCCGATGCCATCTTCACCGTCTCCCCGGAGGGCCTGTTCACCGAGGCCAACGCCGAAGCCGTCCGCCTGACTGGCTACGCCCGCAAAGACATCCTCGGCATGCACTACTCGCGCCTCGCCGCCGCGGAATACATCGAACCGCTCCAGGCCCAGCTCGAAGAAAAGCTCCTGCAATCGTCGAGCCCCGCCGCCGAGCCCGGCTTCATCGTCCTCGATATCGTCCGCGCCGATGGCGAGCGCATCCCCGTCGAGATCTCCACCCGCCCCCTCTTCCGCCGCGGCAGGGCTGCCGGCCTCCAGGGTATCGCCCGCGACCTGCGCCCGCGCCGCCAGCTCGAACGGGAGATCGCCTTCCGCGCCGATTTCCTCGATCGTGTCGATGCCTCCGCCCACGCCGTCGACCCCTCTGGCCGGGTCGTCTACTGGAACGCCGCCGCCGAACGCCTCTTCGGCTATCCGCGGCACGAGGCAACGGGCAGGCTCATCCGCGATCTCATCCTGCCGCCGGCAGAGCGCCCCGCATCGGATGGCCACGTCGCCCACCTCCTCGCCGGCAACGGCCTCTCCGGCGAATTCCAACTCCGCAAGAAAGACGGCGCCACCTTCCCCGCCGAAGTCGCCGCCACCCCCCTCACCGGCCCCGATGGCCAGGTCGCGGCCGTCGTCGCCATCACCTTCGATCTCACCCAGCGCCGCGCCCAGGAAGAGAGGCTCGCCCACTACGCAGCCATCATCGAATCCTCGAACGACGCCGTCATCGAGCACGACATCGATGGAATCATCGTCGGCTGGAACGCCGCCGCGCACGAAATCTTCGGCTACACCTCAGCCGAAGTCCTCGGCCGCCATATGGATTTCCTCGCCCGCGAAAAGGATCGCGAGCGCGTCGAAGCAGTCCGCCTGCGCGCCGTCGGCGGCATCCCCTGGGCGGGGCGCGTCCGCCGGGTCCATCGCGATGGCTCCATCATCTCCCTGAACATCTCGTTCTTCCCCGTGCGCGGCCCCGGTGGAGCCGTCCAGGGTACGGCCACGGTCGCCCGCGACGTCACCGAACAGAGCCGGCTCCTCGAAGCACGCGCGCGGCTCGCCGCCATCGTCGAATCCACGAGCGACGCCATCGTCGAGAGAGACCTGGCCGGCCGCATCATCACATGGAACGCCGCCGCCGAACGCATCTACGGCGCGACCGCAAAGGATGCCCTCTCCCGTCCCCCCGAGGAACTCTTCGCCCCCGCCGATGTGGAAGCCGGCGGGCGGATCCGTGAGCGCGTCATCCGCGGCGAGGCGATCGATGACGAGCGCCTCGAGCGCATCGGCCCCGATGGCCAGCCGCAGGTTCTCGCCTTTGCCGCGTTCCCCGTTCGCGGTACCTCTGGCGACGTGATCGGTACCGCCACGGTCGCACGCGATGTCACCGCCCAGGCGCGTGCCGAGGAAGAACGCCTCCGCAGCCTCGAAACTGCCGCCCGCCTTGCCCGGATCATCGAGTCCGCCAACGAAGCGATCGTCAGCAGCGATGCCGAGGGCCGCATCGTCTACGCCAACCCGGCCGTCGAACGGCTCTTCGGCTACTCCAGCGAGGAAATGAGCGGCCACCGCTGGACCGATACCGTCCCCCCAAACCTCCTCGAACGCGACCTCGCCTCAATCCGCCAGTCGATCGCCGGCCAGCTTCCATCGGGATTTGTCACCCACCGGCTCCGCAAGGATGGCAGCGTCGCCGCCGTTCACGTCTCCACGGTCGCCCTTACCGATGATGCGGGGACGTTCACCGGCTCGGCCAGCTTCGTCTCCGACATCACCGAGCAGGTGCGCCAGGAACGCCAGGCCGCCGAGCGCGTCGCCGACATCAAGGCGGTATTCGCCAACGCTTCCGAAGGCATCGTCCTGATCGACCCCGACCAGCGCGTCCGCAGCTTCAACGAAGCTGCCCGCCAGCTCATCCGGCGCCTCCAGGGCGGTGACCTCCAGGCTGGCGATCAAGCTCTCAAGTGGGTGCTCCCCGCCGATCACGAAGCCTTCGAGAAGGACTGGCGCGCCGCCCTTGCCGGCCGCACCTCCCGCATCGCCCGGCCTGTCACCGGCGCCGCCGGCGATTTCTGGTGGGAGTTCTCCTTCTCCCCCATCGTCCTGTCCGATGGCTCCACCAGCGGCGTCGCCCTCCGCATGCGCGATATCACCGAGGAAAAGCACACCGCCGATGCCCTCGTCCAGGCGCAAAAGACCGAATCCCTCGCCGTTCTCGCCGGCGGCATCGCCCACGATTTCAACAACCTGCTCGTTGGCATCCTCCTCAATGCCGGGCTCGTCCTTGCCGAACTCCCCCCGGGCTCTCCTGCCTGCAAGACCATCCAGGCCATCGAAACCTCCGGCCAGCGCGCCGCCGACCTCGCCCGCCAGATGCTCGCCTACTCCGGCAAGGGCTCCTTCGTCATCCGCAATATCAACCTCAATCCCGTCGTCACCGAAATGACCGAACTTCTCCAGTCCTCCATCGGCAAGGGCGTCCACCTCGATCTCAACCTCGATTTCGCCCTGCCGCGCATCGAAGCCGATGTCACCCAGCTCCGCCAGGTCATCATGAACCTCGTCATCAACGCCTCCGATGCCATCGGCGCCGGCGATGGCTCCATCTCCATCACCACCCGGCCGGTCGAAATGACGAAGGCCGCCCTCCGCCAGGTCTATCTCGCCCCCGGCCTCGCCCCCGGCGCCTACGTCTCCCTCGAAGTCACCGATACCGGCTCAGGCATGGACCGCGAAACGCTCGCCCGCATCTTCGATCCCTTCTTCACCACCAAGTTCACCGGGCGCGGCCTCGGCCTTGCCGCCGTCCTCGGCATCATGCGCGGCCACCACGGCGCCATCAAAGTCGAAAGCACCCCCGGCCAGGGCTCCACCTTCCGCCTCCTCTTCCCCGTGGCCCCATCCCGCGAAGATCAGCTCCCCGCCAGCTCGCGGGAACAATCACCCGCCAACGGCACCATCCTCGTCGTCGATGATGAGCCAACCGTCCGCGCCGTCACCAGCCGCGCCCTCCGCTCGTTCGGGTTCGAAGTCATCGAAGCTTCTGATGGCGCCGCCGGGGCCGAAGCGTTCGCCACCAACAGCCGCCGCATCGATTGCGTCCTGCTCGATCTCACCATGCCCCGCATGGGCGGCGAAGATGCCTTCCTCGCCATGCGCGCTGCCGACCCCGATGTCCCCATCCTCCTCATGAGCGGCTTTACCGAGGACGATAGCCGCCGCCGGTTCGGCAGCCTGGGGATCGCCGGCTTCATCGAAAAACCCTTTGCCCTCGCAACCCTGCACGATGCCATCCACGCCGCCATCGCCACGCGCCGCCCGGCCCCCGCACCCCGCTAGAACATCTGTGCGCTATACTCCCCACGTGAGTGAGGAGCGCCTCGTCGCCGCCAACCTGATCGTCGAAGACGAATCCGAGCGCTCCCTCCGCCCGCGCGCGCTCGTTGAGTTCCCCGGCCAGGACCGGACCCGCGCCAACATCGGCATCGCCATCGAGGCGGCAAAACAGCGCGATGAAGCCCTCGATCACCTCCTCCTCTACGGTCCCCCCGGCCTCGGCAAAACCACCCTCGCCAATATCGTCGCCCACGAAATGGGCGTCGCCATCCGCACCACCTCCGGCCCCGCCATCGAACGCCCGGGCGATCTCGCCGCGATCCTGACCAACCTCAAGGAGCGCGACATCCTCTTCATCGATGAGATCCACCGCCTCTCGCGCACGGTAGAGGAGATCCTCTACCCGGCCATGGAGGACTTCGCGCTCGATCTCGTCATCGGCAAGGGGCCTGGCGCCCGCTCTGTCCGCCTCGCTATGCCGGGTTTCACCCTTATCGGCGCCACCACCCGCTATGCCATGGTCAGCGCACCCCTGCGCGATCGCTTCGGCTCCGTCTTCCGCCTCGATTTCTACGATCCCGAAACCCTCTCAGTCATCGTTCGCCGCTCCGCAAGCCTCCTCAACACCCCCCTCCCGGATGACGCCGCGTTCGAAATCGCCCGCCGCTCCCGCGGAACCCCCCGCATCGCCAACCGCCTCCTCCGCCGCGTGCGCGATTACGCCGAAGTGCGCAACAGCGGCGCCGTCACGCTCGATTCCACCCGCGCGGCCCTCGCCATGCTCGATGTCGATGAGCTCGGCCTCGATGACGCCGACCGCGCCGTCCTCCGCTGCATCATCGAAAAGTTCGATGGCGGTCCCGTCGGCCTCGAAACGATCGCCGCCGCAATCTCCGAGGAGTCCGATACGATCATGGATGTCTACGAACCGTTCCTCCTCCAGTGCGGCTTCCTCAACCGCACGCCACGCGGCCGGATAGCCACCGCTGCCGCCTACCGCCACCTGGGGCTCGAAGCGCCCCGCCGCGCCGAGGCCCAGCCCTCGCTCTGGGAAGCAGCACCCCAGGAAGAACCCTCTCCATGACCCGCCAGCTCATCTCCTCCGGCGGCCCCTGGGAGCCGCTGGTCGGCTATTCCCGGGCCGTTCGCACGGGCAACCAGGTCTTCGTCGCCGGCACCACCGCCGCCCGCCCGGATGGCACGATCGAGGGGGCCGGCGACGCCTACCTCCAGGCGAAGCGCTGCCTCGAGATCGTCGCGGCGGCACTCGCCGAAGCCGGCGCCGAAATGCGCCACGTCGTCCGCACGCGCATGTTCGTCACCGATATCTCCCGCTGGGAGGAGTTCGGCCGCGCCCATGGCGAGGTCTTCGGCGAAACACGCCCCGCGGCAACCATGGTCCAGGTGGCCGCGCTCATTACCCCCGGGATGCTGATCGAAATCGAGGCCGACGCCGTCATCGACAGCTAGCGCCCCCCTGCACCCAGCACCCGGATACGCGTCCCCCGGGCTATCGGCAGGAAGTCCGCATCGAAGGTGAGGATCGCCTCGCAGCCGCTCGCAATGGCGGCCAGCAGGTTCGCGTGGTCCACCACCGAGGCCGTCTTGTCGCTCCAGCGGAAGAACCGGTTGACTGCCTCCGCCTCGGTGGCCGCATCGATTGGCACCACGTCCATGGCGCTGGCGGCGTAACGGTGCAGCTCCATCACGCGGTGGTGCCCCGTCCGTTTGACGATCGTGAGCGCCTCATAGAGTGTCCAGGTACTGGTCGTCAGGTCGAGCCGCGGGGACTGACTCAGGAGCGACAGGTGCCGCCGCACGCTGAAGTGCCACTGGTCGCGCGTGTGGACCAGTGGCACCAGCGCGCTCGCATCGAAGAAGACTCTCACGGTGCGTCGTATTCGGCGCGCTCTTCGGCGGCCTGCCGGGCTCCGCCACGCTGCTCGCTCCACCCATAAAGATGCCGCTTGATGTCGGAGAGGTCGTCCGGCGCGGCCTCCCCGCTGCCGCACGTTTCGTCTTCCGCGCGCAGCCGTTCGAGCATGGCTTCGTATTCGTCCCAGTCGAACGCCTTACCGGCGCCCACTCGTTCGCGCTCTGGTCCGAGCACGAGCCGCAGCCCCTGTTCGATCAGGTCTTTCATCGTCACGCCGTCCTCGGCGGCTCTGACCTTCAGCCGCCGGTAGAGCTCTTCGTCCTCGAGGACGACGGTTAGCCGGGCGCTCATGGTGCCCTCCTTGTGCGTTCGCACATTAGCATGAACGCACTGGTCTTTGCAAGCCGCTGTTGCCTTTCTGGGCTGGCTGCCTGACAGCGGGGCGCCGACGCCCTATGATCCACCTTCTGGCCGGCGCTGGCGCCGGCTGTTCTTCTATGTATCAGCGCACTTCGCTCCCCAATGGTTTCCGCGTTGTCACGGCCGAAATGCCCCATACCCGCTCTGCTACGGTGAGTGTGTACGTGGGGGCGGGCAGCCGTTACGAGTCCGATGCCGAGGCCGGCCTTTCCCACTTCCTCGAGCACATGCTCTTCAAGGGGGCCTCGCGCCGGCCAACCGCCCGCGAGATCTCCGAGGCGATCGAGAGTGTCGGTGGTGTGCACAATGCCGCGACTGACCGCGAGGCGACGGTCTACTATGCGAAGGTTCCCCACACCGCGGCGATCGAAGTTATCGATATTCTCGCCGATATGGTTTCGGATCCCGTCATGGATCCGGCCGAGCTCGAAAAGGAACGCTCCGTCATCCTCGAGGAGCTCGCCGGTGTCGAGGATAGCCCGGCCGAGCTTGCCGGGATTCTGATCGATGAAACCCTCTGGCCCGGTCAACCGCTCGGCAGGAATGTGGGCGGCACGCCCGAGACCGTCCAGTGGCTGCCTTCGGCCGCGGTGACGGACTATTTCCATCGCCAGTACGTGCCCTCGAACATGGTCCTCGCGGTGGCTGGCAATGTGACCCACGGGCAGGTCGTGGAGGCCGCCGAACGCTGGCTCGGCGGCATCGCGCCCGGCGCGCCCGGCCCCTGGCACCCGGTCGCCGCCTGCGATGGCGCCCCCCGCCTGGCCGTCCGCGAAAAGGCCACCGAACAGGCTCATATCTGCATCGCCTACCCCAGCGTTTCCCTCTCCCATCCCGATCGCTTTGCCGTCGATCTGCTCAGCACGCTCCTCGGCGAAGGGATGTCCAGCCGCCTCTTCCTCGAACTCCGCGAAGAACGCGCGCTCGTCTACGATATCCATAGCTACCCCTCCGAGTTCCGCGATGCCGGCTCTTTCACCATTTACGCCGGCTGCGATCCCGGTAACGCCCGCGTCACCATCGAGGCTGCCCTCGCCGAGACCGAGGGCCTGCTCCGCGGCATCCCCGCCGCCGAGCTCGAAAAGGCCCGCCAGATGGCACGCGGCCGCATCCAGCTCCGCATGGAAGACACCCGTTCGGTCGCCGGCTGGATCGGCTCCCAGGAGCTCCTGCTCGATGAGATCCTGACCGTCGATGAGGTGGTTGCCCGCCTCGATGCAGTCACGCTGGACGATATTCTCCGCGTCGGCCGCGAGATTCTCACGCCGGCGGCCGCTACCCTCGCGGTGGTCGGCCCCTTCCCCGGCGAGGCCGGGTTCGCCGGCCTCATCTGAACCGCCCGGCTCCGATCGGCTACCCTGTGCCCATGCCGCGCCCCGCCTTCTTCGGCAGGCCTGCCTCCGCCCTCACCCCCGGCGGCGCCTGCATCTGTGTCTACCTCGTCCCCGTCCACCAGCGCCGCCTGGTTGTCTTCGATGTGGCCGCAAGGCAGGCGCGCGGCCGCTGGCTGCCCTGGGATGTCATGGAGTTCGGCACCAATCCCTACGAGACCGCCGCCGCACTCGCCGATGACTGGTGCGGTGGCGCCATCGCCTCCCTCACCCTCGCCGATGTCATGTCCTTCCCGCTCGATGCCGGCGGCTGGGAACTCGCCATCGTCTTCCGCGCCGAGCTCGCCGCCACCCCGCCCGCCGATGATGCGCGCAGCCCGTTCACCTTCCCCGAAGGTGTGGTCGATGCCATCGCCCGTTTCGATCCCGCGGATCTTGAACGCTGGGTGCAGGCTGGCCCCCAGGCCTCTGCCTCGCCCCCCGCCCCAACGCCCCCTCCGCGCCCCCGCCTGCTCTTCTAGGCCGCGGCGTCCCGCTCGTGGACCACCACGCGCACCTGTTCCGGGCCGCCAACCGCCGCGTCCAGCGCCATCCCAAGGTCCGAAAAGACCTCCCGCGGCAACTGCTCATCATCGCCCAGCAACATCCAGCCGCCATCGCCCGGCCGGAGATGCACCACCCGCACGCGCTCCACCGCTTCCGTTTCGCTAATCATCTCTCTTCCTGAATCGACCGTGCATGCGCCGCTCGCCAGTGAGGGTTTCCCCCCGAAATCTGGAGCCTGTCCCACCTTTGCCGGTAGACTCACCCTGGACCCATGGCAAGCAGCGAACCGCCCGAACCACCTTCCAGCCTCCCCGTTCCTCCCGCCGACAAGCCCGAGTGGGGCAAATCGCCCCCCGCGAACGACGAGCGCAGGTTCCTCGAAGGCCCCCAGGACCGCGGCTCCGAGTTTCTCCGCACCCTCCGCATCGCCTGGGAGTTCATTCGCGGCTTTCGCAGCCTCCACTTCGTCGGCCCCTGCGTCACCATCTTTGGTTCCGCCCGCTTTGGCGCAGACCACCCCTACTACGAGCTCGCCCGCGCCACCGGCGCCGCCGTCGCACGCGAAGGCTTCACCGTCATGACCGGCGGCGGGCCCGGCCTGATGGAAGCGGCCAACCGTGGCGCCAGGGACGCCGATGGCGGCTCCGTCGGCTGCAACATCAAGCTCCCCCACGAACAGCACCCCAACCCTTACCTCGATACCTTCGTCGAATTCCACTACTTCTTCGTCCGCAAGGTCATGCTCGCGAAATACTCCTACGCCTTCGTCGCCATGCCCGGCGGCTTCGGCACTCTGGATGAGCTCTTCGAAGTCGCAACCCTCATCCAGACCCGCAAGATCCGCGGTTACCCCTGCATCCTCATGGGCGTCGATTACTGGCGCCCCCTCATCGACTTTCTCCGCGATCGCCTCGTCCAGAGTGGAACCATCGACCCCGAAGACCTCGCCCGCCTGGTCGTCACCGATTCCCCCGAGGAAGTCGCCGCCCTCGTCCGCGAAGCAGGCGTCCGCTCGTTCGGCCTGCGCTACGGCCGCAAGCAACCGCCCCGCCGCCGCCGATTCTTCTTCGAATGACTTCTGGAAATTTCTCCGGAAACGTGTAAGAACTCTCCCGGCCCCCGGTCTCACCTGCAACACAGCAGGAGAGACCAGCGTGAACACCTTCCTTCGCAAGCTCACAATCACCGCCCTGGCAGCCATCCCGGCCGCCGCAGTCCTCGCCGGTCCCGCCGGCGCCGCCTCCCCCAACAAACTCGAAAATGGCGACTTTGGCACAGGGAGTGCCGGCTGGGCAGTCACGCCCTCCGGCGCCGCCAGCTTCGGCTCCCTCTGGGGCGTCGGCGCACTCAACAACGAAGTCGATAGCTCCCTCGCCACCACGGTCTACGCCCACCAGTGCGTTCCCGTCACCGGGAACGTCAAATACAAGCTCTCGGGCCGCAGCTTCCTCCTCCCCAACCAGGACCGCTCCGGCAGCTCGAACATGAGCCTCCAGTTCTACGCCGAACCCGATTGCACCTCCTACCTCTCTTCCAGCGCCACCCCCACCGTCGGCATCGAAAACGCCTGGTCCGAGCAGGAGATCGAAGTCACCGCCCCCGAGGCCGCGAAGTCCGTGCGCGTCCGCCTCAACGCCCACAAGCACGCCGCCCTCTGGCTCATCGAGCACGCCGAAGACCCGTTCCTCGTCTTCTTCGACGATATCTCCCTCGTCCAGACATCCTTCCTCTTCCCCGGCATCATCAAGATCCCTACGCCCGGCTTCGATCTCCCCCCCATCGTTCAGATCCCGCCATCCGTCACCCCCGTCCCACCGACCGTCACCCCCGTCCCACCGACTGTCACGCCTGTCCCGCCGACCGTCACGCCTGTTCCGCCAACCCCTGTAGTCCCAACCCCTGTAGTCCCAACGCCCATCCCGCCCACGCCCGCCGACCCAACCCCCGTCCCGCCGTCCTCCACCCCGGTTCCGCCCGCCTCCGGTGGCGATAGCGGCTCAGGCAGCGGCTCGAACCCTGGCAGCGGCACCGGCAGCAGCTCGGACAGCGGCACCGGCAGCTCCAATCCCGGCAGCGGTTCCAGCAGTGGCAGCGGCTCGAACTCCAGTAGCGGCAGCTCGGAAGGCGCCAGCACCGGCCAGGTCACAGGCGCCACCTCCGGTGACACCGTCCAGACCATGGGCTCGGCCGGCCAGCAGCCCGCCGCCAGCAACGGCAAGGCAGCCTCCGCCCCCAGCCGCAACGCCAGCGGCTCCACGCCCGCCGCCCCCGGCAACGCCACCTCCACTCCCGGTTTCCTTAGCACCACCGGTCTCGCATTCATCGCCGGCGCTTCACTTAGCGGCCTGGCGCTCGCCCTCCTCGCTCTCGCCCGTACCCGGCGGCGCCCCGAGTACGACGAAAGCCAGTGGCAGGGTCAGTAACCCGGTTCCCATGCCACTCCCCAGGCCCGGCAGCAATGCCGGGCCCTTTCCCTGCGCCCGGCCCGTGGCCCCAATCCGCTATCCTCTGTTTCATGGAACTGCGCGCCGCCCACCTCTACCCGGATGTCATGAACATCTACGGCGACCGCGGAAACGTCATCGCCCTGCGATTCCGCTGCGAGGCCCGTGGTATCGCCTTCCACCTGCGCGAAGTGAACATCGGCGACCCCTGGGATCCCGCCGAATCAGACATCCTCCTCATCGGCGGCGGCCAGGACCGCGAACAGCGCCGCATCGCCGATGACCTCGCCGCCCGCGGCCCCGCCATTCGGCAGGCCATCGACCACGGATTACCCACCCTCGCCGTCTGCGGGGGCTTCCAGCTCTTTGGCCATCGCTACATCGACCACGATGGCAGCGTCATCCCCGGGATCGGTGTGTTCGACCTCGAGACGCGCCACCCCGGCCCCGTCGCCGACCGCTGCATCGGCGATGTCGTCCTCGAAACCGAGCTCGGCGAAGTGGTCGGTTTCGAAAACCACGGCGGCCGCACCTACCTCGCGATCGACCAGGCGCCATTCGGCCGGGTCAGGCGGGGCTTCGGCAACAACGCCGAGGATGGCTTCGAAGGAGCCCGCCACAACAACGCGATCGGCACCTACCTCCACGGCAGCCTCCTCCCCAAGAACCCGCGCCTCACCGATGAGCTCATCCTCGCCGCACTCCGCCGCCGCTACGGCGATCGTGTGGAGCTCCCCCCACTCGACGACACCCACGAGCGGGCCGCCCACCTCAACGCCGCTGCCATTGCCGCGCACCGCTCGCGCCCCGCCGGATAGCCCCCGCCCACTTCCCCCTTTGCCCGCAACGCGGCACAATCTGGGCGTTATGGCGAACTTCTCCATCCCGGCCCCCTTCGAAGCCGAAAAAGACGAATACATCCACAACCGCGGCGCCCGCCCGGCCCGCCCGGCCGCTTCCAGCGCCGATCTCGCCCGCCGCTTCGCCGGCCTCGGCCTCGGCCTAGCTATCGCGCTGGGCATGCTCGCTATCGCCTTCCAATCCCGCGCAGGCTGGGAAAACCACCGCGAATGGGTCGTCGCCACGAATGGCCCCTTCTTCGCCCTCGGCGGCATCGCCCTTGGCCACCTCATCTTCCGCCGGGATTACCGCGGCCTCGCCCCCGCCGCCGCCTTCCTCGCCATTGCCATCATCCTCGTGGCTCTTGATCTCGTCGCCGATGCCAACGACGGCGATGCAACGCTGCGCGATGTCTACTCGGTCGCCATCGGTGTCACGCTCGCGATATCGATCGCCTGCGCTATTGGCGCCGCCCTCCGGCTCGAGCTCAAGAACCCCACCAGGGTCCCCCCGCCTCAAATGTAGGCCGCTCCCGATTGGTGTAGAGTCCCTGCAACCCGTGTGAGGACAGCACCATGAGCAAACTCCCCATCCCCGCGACCATGGATGAGGTGACCCCCGCGTGGCTCACCGCCGCCCTGCGCCAGGGAAGCCACATCCGCGAGGCGGCCGTGACCGCCGCGCCCCGCGTTCAGATCGGCCAGGGCGTCGGCATCCTCGGCGAACTCGCCCGCATCACGCTCGAATACGATCGCGAAGAGCCCGGCGCCCCGAAAACCGTGGTCGCCAAGATCCCCACCGCCGACCCCGGCGGCCGCGGCATCGCCGAGATGATGGGCTTCTACGAAAAGGAGGTCCGCTTCTACCGCGAAATCGGCGACCGCGTCGGCCTCCGCACCGCCCACGCCTACTACGCCGATGGCGATCCCGAGACCGTCAACTACATCATCCTCATGGAAGACCTGGGCGGGCTATCCTGCGGCGACCAGGTGGTCGGCGCCACCGTCGCCGAGTCCCGCCTCGTCCTTACCGAACTCGCGAAACTCCATGCACGCTGGTGGGACACCCCCGAGCTCAAGGCGCTGGACTGGGTCCCCTACGGCAACGCCCCCGTCAACAAGTTCGCCGCGCTCAGCTACGCCCAGTCCTTCGAACCCGTCCTCGAACACTTCGGCGGCAACCTCACCGGCGCCGAGCGCGAGATGATCGTCAGGTTCGTCCACCTGCTCAACCCGCTCCAGGACGAGTTCGTCCGCGCCCCCTATACCTTCTGCCACGGCGACCTGCGACTCGACAACATCTTCTGGGGCAGCCCCGATAACACCTCCCCCGTCACCCTCGTCGACTGGCAGATCGCCATCCGCGCCCGCGGCCCCTACGACGTCGGCTACTTCATGAGCCAGAGCGTCGATTCGGACGTCCGCGCCGCCAGCGAGGAAGGCCTCCTCAAGGACTA
>Ga0073904_10000909_pt1 | contig 21781 bp, 26 predicted proteins | sample KloWWTrecipitate_FD_66668 | JGI IMG/M metagenome (GOLD analysis project Ga0073904, IMG submission 66668) | Active sludge microbial communities from Klosterneuburg, Austria, studying microevolution and ecology of nitrifiers - Klosterneuburg... | ecosystem: Engineered > WWTP > Aerobic digester >... | reverse complement strand
CTATGTCTTCGGTCGCAGCCTGGATGGCTTGCAAAATCAGTTGTGTTTCTTTGCTCAATTTGGAGTCTGCACCGACCGCCGGGAGAACGATTTGTCGCACGCGACGACACGCCCGCGGCACCGGCAAATGTGATTCAGGGTGTTCTTCCTTCTGGATCGTTGCTTTCATCTTTGCCATTGTTGTGTCCTTTCTGCGACGCCCTGCGGGTTCGGCTTCGAAACTAAAGCCTGCATGGCGTCGTGGTTTGTGTGTCCGTGATCACTTCCGCTTCGTGATTTCTTTGACGACCTCAGATCCTGCCTGCAGGCCAGCTCCAAGAGCGAAGCCGATGGCTCCGACGCCGACACCGAGCCTGTTCATCGCCTCAGCGTGCAGGTCAATGCCTTCCTGGCTGGCCAGCTTCAATGCCTTTTTTGGGTTCGTTTCAAACATCACCATTAGCTCCAAAACTCTGTTCGATCGCTGAGCCTGAAGCTGCTGCTGAATCTGTTGAGTCATCAAGCCCGCGACGACTTCTGCAGCAGCTTCATTGCGGATCTTGTCTTCCGCTGCCTTCATCGCAGCTCGCTCAGCGTCGATCGCTTTCTGCTCAGCCCGCGCTGCGGCTTTGGCGTCGCGGATGACCGCGTTCTCAGCTGCTCTGATTTCAGCAGCTGCCGCGCGTTCCGTGCGACGTTGCTCAGCGTTTCGTTTTGTCGCCGCAGGATCCGGGTCCGGATCCTGCGATTCCATGAGCCACCACACAAACCCAATGATTCCAAGGCAAAACGCCAGTATCAGCAGATGCCCAATCACGGGGCCGCTGTTCCACCACGCCTGCAGTCCGCGAAATCCAAAGAAGATCACCAACGGCACGCCGAGCGCAACCGCTCCCGAAAATCGCACCGCGTGCCGACGCTGGTACGACCGGTGCTGTCCCGCGTCACATCCTCCACGCTTTTCCGCCATTTTCCCCCCAAGTGACTGATTTACGCCAATCGGCTAAAATCTGGCCTGAGCTGGCAGCGTGGTGAGGAGTTTCTTAGCGGAGACACATCGCGTCTGTCAGCTCTTTGCATTTCACAGGACCGGTGGTATCTGCAAGCAGATACCACCGAAAACCCTGCAAAAGCGGAGAGACAGGGATTCGAACCCTGGGTACCCTTGCGGGTACTCCGGTTTTCAAGACCGGAATGGCAATTCCGTAAGTTCCTGCGGTGACAACGACTTACGAAAATCTGACCAATCCGTTGCAGCGCCCATTGCAGCGCCGATTGGTCGCAATCTGGCAACGAATGGCAACACCTGTCATCTCACTGGTGACCTTAGTCGCGTTGTCGAGGCGTGGCAAAGACTGTCGGCGGAAGCTCGCCTGATGATCTTGGCATTAGTATCCGCAGCCGAATCGAACACATCGCACTCGGATAAATGAAACGGTTCACCGAGTCTCTGCCATAACTCAAGAAGTTGGATTGCTCTGAGAGCGCCGAGTACTGGGCAACGGGCGGCACGGATCTGCAACGGTCGTTGACAGTTCAGTATGCCAAGTACGCCCATGGTTCATTGAAGATCGAATGAGAGACGGAATCGTGATTTCAATTGCTGTTCGTACGAAGCTTGTCGCAGGGACAGGAAGCGAGTCGATCGGGTTTTCTTTGGCTATGGACGTCCGCGAAAGCCATTGTCTTGTCGAGCCGTGCGGACTTGATCGCCTGAATTGGACACAGGCGATCAGGCCTGTGCGGACGACGGGGAATAGTGGGCTTTTAGGCATTCCCGGCAGTGTGAGCCGTTCCCCCACTGAAATCTAACGAACGTGGATGAAACTGCATGGACGGGAGTGAGAGGAGGCAATTCTCAATGTGCCTTGCACGATGAGGTTTTCGTTCCACTCGCTTCCGTTCCAGCTTCATGGTAATCGTCATAAGGATGCAGCCATCCCAAAGCGACTCGAAGAGACATTTTCGCTGAGGCTGGACGTTATACTGCCTGGTCAGTCAGCATCAGTCATGGCCCGCATTCCGCACCAGGCGCAGGCCCTGTTGATTCGTTGCAAAGGTGCGCTGGTTTGGCGCGACAGGATTTCCAGGACGAGCATCATCAGGCCGAGGGCCAGGCTGAAAATCAGAGCGCCGACAATAACATCCATTCCGCAAGAATGTTGCGATCTGCTAATGCTCTCCCGCTACTACCAGTCCCTGCTCGACTCCCGTCAGTTTGCGAACCGTGCCGTGCTCGCGCGTTACCTCGGTGTCATCCGTGCCATGTTGACGCAGGTGCTGAATCGGCTGAACACTACGCCTGCGGCTAGTGCGTCTTCAACGCTGATTCTTCGGGTTCTCAGCAGGTCGAATATTATGGAAGATGGGTGGCAACAAGGAGGTTGCCATGATCAAGAAGTATGTGGTCCGTCTGACAGCGGAAGAGCGTGAGGTCTGTCAGCAGGTCATCAAGAAGTAGAAGGGAACATCGCAGACAGTGAGGCGGGCTCAGGTGTTGCTGAAAGCAGATGCGGATGGACCGTGTTGGGTTGATACCCAGATTGAGGATGCGTTTGGCTGTCACGCGCAGAGCGTTGAGAGAATTCGGCAAAGGTTTGTTCTGGAAGGCTTTGAGATTGCTCTTTACGGTCGCATGCGAACAAAGGCTCCGACTGAGAAACTGCTGAATGGTGAACAGGAAGCGAAGTTGATTGCGACGCGACTGGGGAAGCCCCCTTCGGGGTTCGCTCACTGGACATTGTACTTGCTGGCCGATCAGATGTTCGCGTTGGAGATTGTTCCTTCCATCAGCCACGAAACCGTTCGTAAGACATATAAAAAACGGCATGACAAAACGAAAGATCGAGTACTGGGTGATCCCGCCTGAAGGCGATGCTGAGTTCGTCGCCGGAATGGAAGAGGTGTTGGACACCTACGAAAAAGCCTACGGTCCGAACCTTCCCGTCATCTGCATGGACGCGCAGCTGGTGCAACTGATTGGGGAAACGCGAGTGCCGATTCCGGCCACAAAAGAGCATCCCGAGCGTGTGGACTACGAATACGAGCGACTGGGTGTAAACGGCCAGCATTTTCATGTTCGCGGAACCGCTTTCGAGCTTTCGTCAGGCGACCTCCCGAGCCCGACGAACCAACACCGACTGGGCGTTGGAAGTCGCCCACTTGCTGGACAAACGCTATGCCAGCAACGATCACGTGATCCTCGTGTGCGACAATCTGAATACTCACACCCGCGGAGCGTTCTACGAAGTCTTCCCGCCGGACAAGGCACGCGAGTATGTTCGACGCATCGAGTTCGTCTACACTCCGAGACATGGCAGCTGGCTCAACATCGCGGAATGTGAACTCAGCTGCCTGACTCGCCACCCACCGCTTCCAGGGCCGAGACTTTCGGCTGGCCGACGCACATTGCGAAGTGTTGAAGGAGATTTTGTCTTGACGAGCCTCTCGCTTCCGTGTAACCGAAGGTCTACACTGGTTATCAGCGTCTCAGATTCAGGCCACGAAGGCCAACCCATACCGCCAAACTGAGCTGGATGACTCATGACGTAAGTCATTACCCAGAAGCACATTACGATTCAGTAAAAACAAATCCCCGGACGCTCAAACGTCCGCAGTTTACACAGAATCGCGATCTGTACCACCGATTCCGTGCCGCATGATTCAACGTAGGTGTTGAACCGCATTGCATGGACCTGCGGGAACAACCTTTCACCATCCAAATACCGGCATCATGACGATAGTCACCCGAACCGCGACAACGAAAACACCCTTGGTTCGATTGCTCAAACCAAGGGTGTCTCGATTCACGGATCAAGCGAACTAGAGCATTTTCGTAAATCACGTAACACGGTATCCGCAGGCTTTGAAGCAGTTTTGGCAGTGTTGGGGAAGGATGTTTCTGATGGCGTCGGAGATGGTGTTCCAGAGTTGCTCCTGAGTTCTGGCAGCAGCGGATCGCAGGTAAGATTTCAACTGGGAAAAGATGTTTTCGATGGGGTTCAGATCTGGCGAATACGGAGGCAGAAAGCGAATCTCGGCTCCGGTCGAATGAATGAGTTCGGCCACTCGACTGCTTTTGTGGGCACTGAGATTGTCGAGAATGATGATCTCATCACCTCGTAGTTTCGGCACCAGAACCTTTTCGACAAACGTCTCAAAGGCCGCTGCGTTTGTCGCTCCATCAAACACAAACGCAGCACGGACTCCCTGATGGTCAATCGCCTGGATCAGGGTACTTGTTTGCCAGTGGCCAGCCGGAGCCTTCACGACAAGTCGCTCACCTCGCGGACAACGGCCTCGCAGACGCAGCATGTTCGTCTTGGCGGCAGTCTCATCGATAAAGATCAGGCGTCTGAAGTCCAGACGACGTTGAGTGCTAAGCCAGCGAGTTCGCTGCTCTTTCACGTCGGGGCGATCTTGCTCTGCCGCTCGCACCGATTTTTTTGTAGGTGAACCCAAGCTTGTTCAGGGCATCCCAGATCACCTGCAGACAGCACTTCACTCCCAGTTGCTCTCGGAGTTGTTTCAGAGTGACATCCGGTGTTTTGCGAACGATCTCGGCGAGTTGCTTTCGCTGCTCATCCGTCAGAATCGGCTTTCGACCGCAGCGGAACGTCTGCGGCTCAAGAGTTCCCAAGTCCTTCTGCTGACGTCGAATCTTGGTGATCCAAGCCACACTCACTCGAAAGCGAGCCGCGATTTCCTTCCAAGTCCCTTCCTTCGCTTCCACCGCAGCAACGACTCGTTCCCGAAGATCCAGTGAATACGATCTCATGGCAACCCTCCTTGGTTTTTCACGAAATCTATAAACCTCCCAATTTTCACGCCATACTATTTTCGGAACCGCTCTAAAGCTCGATTGATTCCACTTCCACAACAAAACGGTTCGCGTCGTCGCCCACGTAAGCAGCGACAACGTTGAACGCGGCGTCAATGAAGCCGCCGATGTTCATGATGTCGCTCCGTTCCGGAGCCTGCGTCGACCCGTACGGCATAAATGTTTATGCAGACCAGTTTCAGTCCCTGGATGTTTCCGCCCGGGAGCCGAACCGGATTCTTCACGAACTCCGGCCATTCGGTCATGACGCCAGTCGACCCAGTTGTGCCGTACGCGAACGCACGGTTGGCGTAGACGAACGATGCAACCAATACAGCCTGAACCTTGAGTTCTGCCGAAAAGCCGCGAGGCAGAAGACTGCAGCACTGGACTTTGGCTGTTGCCGCTTCGAATTGCCATAGACAAAAGACCTGGCCGCATCTCCTCTCGATTTTGACGGCATGCTGCAAGTCCTCGGAAACCGCAAAACTACCAGAACGGACGGGACGGCAGTCGCCGTTCAGGACATCGAAAAAAGCTCGAAAAGCAGTGTTGCCAGATTATCTGTTGCAACATACTATTGTCGACATGACGAATGAACACAATACCACACCGACGGGACTGGCTGCCGAAATTGGGATGCGGAGACCGTTTCGTCTGGCTGAAGAAGAAGCGTTCCTCAACATTATCAGAACGCATTCCGCGATTGCATCCAGTGGCGAAAAACTGTTCAGGGACCACGGAATAAGTGGCCCGCAATACAACGTGCTGCGGATTCTTCGTGGACATGGTACTCCGGTTTCTGTCTACCAGATTGCTGCTGAGATGGTGACACCAAGCCCCGATATGCCACGTCTGGTGGATCGTCTCGAAGCAGCTCAATTGGTGACAAAGACTCGCTGTGAGAATGATCGGCGTGTGGTTTGGGTCAATCTGTCAAAAGAAGGCAAGGCCTTGCTCAAGAAACTGGATCAGCCCCTCGCTGATCTTCACCGAATACAGTTGGGGCATTTAAGCAAAGAAGATTTACAAGCTCTCAGCGCGTTGCTGTACCGGGCACGTCACCCGGAATCGAGTTGATGTTTTTTTATCAGAAATCTGTTGGAACAGACATTTGCCGGCATTCCGCTAGAAAAAGGACCGTTATGAACTCGCTTCGAATTTCACTCGCATCAATTGTAGCATTGGTTGTCATGCCAATGCACGCTGTATCCGCAGACGAATTCCTGCTGGATGATCAGCATACTTCGATCGTCTTTGCGACGAATCACTTTGGTCTCAGCAATACCTATGGGATGTTCGGCAAGTATGCTGGCAAGTTCATTGTCGATATGGCCAATCCGGAAACTGCCAAGTTCCAGATCGTGATTGATGCCGCAAGCCTCGACACGAAATCAGAGAAACGCGATGAACATCTCCGGGGACCAGATTTTTTTGATGTGAAGCAGTTCCCCAAAATCACGTTCCTCAGCACTTCCGTGTCGTTGGGCAAGGATGAGAAGTCACTGAAAGTGACCGGCAATTTAACCCTGCATGGCGAGACCATAGAAGTTACGATTCCTCTGACGAAGACTGGTGAAGGCAAAGGTCCTTACGGCGATGAACGGATTGGCTTCGCGGGGAGATTCGTCGTCAAGCGTTCCGAGTTCGGGATGACCAACATGGTTCCGCAGATTGGTGATGACGTGACTGTTCTCATCAGTATTGAAGGCATCAAGCAGTGACAACAGTCTCGATCGCCGCTGGTTTCCTAACGGCGCTATTCGGTGGTTTGCTGCTCGGTCGTTTCCTCCGCAATGTTCGCTCAGGCAACACCATGGCCTTTGCATTGGCATTGACTGCAGGGCTCCTGGTACTGCAGACATCCAGGGCAAGCGATGTCTTAAGAGTCGTTCAGCCAAGAGTCGCATCAGACTGGCTATCAGTGTTTACCATTCTGGCCGCATCCTGCATGTTGATTCGACCTGCAGGCTACCGCGTTGGATGTGGTGTGATCCTGGCCTTGTCGATACCCATTCGACTGTTATGGGCCAGCATCTATTTGCCGTCGGAGTCGTTCGATTTTATTATCTGGCTTTGCATCACAACATGGTCTGCCGCCCTGGCATTATCTGTGCTACTGAAGACGGAGAAGACAATTCAACGAATCAGCGGGGAGACAGTGGCGTGGGGCATCGCCGTTGCCGGAACGACATCGGCGATCATTATGTCGGGAAGTCTGACGTATGGTGCCATGACGGGGATTTGCGGCGTGGCAGCGTTGAGTGTACTGATTTCAACGTCGCAGATTCCGAATATTGCTGCGGTGCCTGTGGTGTGCCTGATTGGATTGTCGGCCGCGTTTTCAGAGTTATCCGTTTCAACTGCCGGATTGCTGCTGCTGTCCTGGATCGGATTGCTCCTTGCCGATCGAATCACAAATCTTCGTGGTGCCGGTAAACTTCGAGCCGTAGCCGTTTTTGTCTTGATCCTGACAGTAAGTGCGACCTTCGCTCGACTGACCGGAGTGCCGGGAGAAGCCGCCCCGTCGAACTCGGGATACGGTGATTTCGACAGCGACCTTTCTGTTGGTACTCGCAGCGAATCTGGGGCAGGCCAATCAACGAATGAATCAGATCGCGGAGCTTCTCCAAAGAAGTCCGATTCTACCGGGATGAAGCTTGGTGGCTCGGACCCATTCGAGGGACTCGAATTGGATTAGCCTGGCTCAGCAACAGGGGCCTCGCGCCCCTCTGCGATCCTCGCGTGAGCTATTGAAGGAGTCGATACTATGAAACGCAGAAAGTTCTTGTCCACCATGGTGACATCCGGAAGCGTTGCTGCACTTGGGAGTTCCCTGCGGGCGATCGGGGAAGAACTGGTCGAACAGGATGAAATGATGCCTGCGTTCTTTATTGGGCATGGAAGTCCAATGAACGCGATCGAGGATAATGTGTTTACTCGCGGCTGGCGGGCAGCGATGGCCAACATTCCAAAGCCGACCGCGATCATTTGTGTTTCTGCTCACTGGCTGACGCGAGGGACTTGGGTCACAGCAATGCAGAAACCTCGTACGATCCATGACTTTCATGGCTTTCCTCAGAAGTTGTCAGTTGCAAGCTACTCGGCACCGGGCTCTCCGGGGGTTGCGACGGCAGTTTCACAGGCTGTGGCCGACGTTAAGATTGGCCTCGACCAAAAATGGGGGCTTGATCACGGCACGTGGTCGGTGTTGATGCCCGTGTTCCCGAACGCCGAGATACCGGTGCTGGAACTGAGCATGGACGAACGTCAGCCACCGAGCTGGCACTATGAGCTTGGTCGAATGTTAGTCGGGTTTCGCAAGCGAGGTGTGCTGATCATTGGCAGCGGCAACATCGTTCACAACCTGAGATTGCTGAATCATCGGATGCCCAACACTGGCTTCGACTGGGCCGACGCCTTCAACAACACACTGAAATCACTGATCCTGAAAAGCGACCACCGATCAATAATTGACTACAATAAACTTGGCCGCGAAGCACTCAAATCCATCCCAACCCCCGACCACTATTTTCCACTGCTCTATACGCTGGGCCTGCAAACCAAAGCCGATGAAGTCAGTATTTTTAACGATCATTCCGTGATGGGTTCGATCTCGATGACTTCTGTCAAGATCTCCGCGAACAGTCCTGGATGAAGAATCAGCGGCACCGCGCGAGCGAGCGGTCGACAACTGCCGTCTGTCTAGCATTGAAACTGCTTCAGAAACTTCCGATCGATCCATGTTTTCAAAGTCCAGCACCAGCGAGCATGAACGGCAAGCGACTTGTACAGCAATAACACCCGGCCAAAGCTAATGCAGTATACCTGGACATGTTGAACTCTTCCGACGAATCCAGTCAGCAGATTATTGAGAAAACAAGCTTGCAACGCTGAAGCCAAAGCAACTCGCAGCCGGAGCCGTGATGAACCAGGCTGCCAGTATTGTTCTGATGAACTTCCCGTCAGTCTGCCGATAGGTGATTCCAATGCGAGATAATGAACCATAGGAGACATGCGTTGTTGAAACCGGCAGGTCCCAACGACCTGCACAAGTCACTCAGCGCTCTGTGACAAGAAGGCCTGTTGCTTCCCGACCGCCTATCGCTCAAGGGGATGTCACGCATCAACGCATTCCCCGGCACGGACTTCCAACGGAAGGCATTGCACGTGAAGCGAGCCAACAAGCTCAATCCGTTCGCCCCGACTATTCACAAGGTCAAGGAAATCGTCCCAAACAAGTTCGTTGCCAAGCTTGGCCAAAAATCACCGACCCGTCGTTGGCGATAGGTTTTTCTCGAACCACTCCACGAACGCAGGAACCACCGAGAGGTTGTGCTTTGCTGTGAATCCGTGTTCGCCACCCTCGATTACCAGCAATTTGCTTTTCACTTTTTGCCGTTCCAACTCTGCAATCATCTTCTTGCTATGCTCGATAGGAACAAGTTCGTCCTTATCCCCATGTATCAACAGCGTCGGTGGTGTCCTGGCAGTGACATGTAGCAAGGGGCTGTAGTCGCCCGATTTTGTTGACTCAAACGTAAGCGGTGGCTTCAGGCCCGGTTGCTTCTTGACCGCCTCCGGTGGATTGCTCACCCAATCACGAATGTCTGTCGGCGGGTAAAGGGCCACAGCAGCAGCGATGCGACTGCTCTGGCGAAGTACCTCAACTCTTGCATTAGGGTCGCCGTCGTCCCCCGTAGTCGCCAGAACAAGCGTGAGATGTCCCCCGGCACTGGCCCCTAGCGTAGTGCTTTGAAAATACGGGAACTTATTTTGGCCGCTTGCGTCTGATGCTCTGACCAAGGAGGATCGACATCATGCGGATTGCGAAAGCCATTACTTTGACGGACGAAGAACGAGCTGCGCTCACGAAATGGTCGCGGGGCAGAAGCACCCCGGCACGGCTCGTCCTGCGTGCGCAGATTGTTCTGGCCGCGGCAGACGGTCGTGAAAACAAAGACATCGCTGCGGAGCTTGGCTGCACGCGGCGGACGATTGGCGTGTGGCGCAATCGCTTTGCCGCTGAGCGGATTCAGGGAATCACTCACGATGCCCCGCGCGGCGGCCGGAAGGCAACTCAACGTGACGCGTTCGAGGCAGAGATCATTCGTAAGACCACTCAGGAGCTTCCGCCGAACGCAACTCAATGGTCGACACGGTCGCTGGCCAGTGCATTGGGGTGCAGCGACACGCTGGTGTTTCATGTGTGGCGCGACAATGGCCTCAAGCCGCATCTCGTGAGAACATTCAAGGTGTCGAATGATCGGAAGTTCGCAGAGAAACTCGTCGATGTGGTCGGCCTGTACCTGAACCCGCCCGAACACGCGCTGGTTCTCTCGTGCGATGAGAAAAGTCAGATTCAGGCGCTCGATCGCACACAGAAGAGCCTGCCGATGTTTCCCGGTCGTCTGAAAACGATGACTCATGATTACAAACGCAATGGCACGACAACCCTGTTTGCTGCGATTGAACTGGCCAAAGGTAAAATCATTGCCGAGTGCATGCCGCATCATCGGCATCAGGAGTGGATCAAGTTCCTCAAGATCATTGATGGCCAGACGCCTCCGGAACTGGATCTGCACCTGATTCTTGACAACTACGCGACACACAAGCATCCAAAGGTGCTCGCATGGCTGAAGAAACATCCGAGATTCCATCTGCACTTCATTCCCACGAGCAGTTCGTGGCTGAACGTGATCGAACGTTGGTTCCGTGATATCACCTGTAAACGCATCCGCAACGGAGTATTCCGCAGTGTGCCTGAATTGGAGAAGGCGATTCGCGACTACATCGACCATCATAATGCCAACCCAAAATCGTTCGTCTGGACCAAGTCGGCCGAGGAGATCCTGGAAAAGGTCGCTCGTGCTCGAAAGTCCTTGAATAAGATCCCATCAGCGTGAAGCACTACACTAGCACCCCCAACCGTTCCGGGTCCACCGCAAATTCTTTCGCCTTGAACCGGATGAACCGGACGCTACGTCGCACGTCCTCCACGATTTCCGGAATCACATACTTCGGAGCGGATCCGTGATAGACGACGAACACCGTGATGCCCTTATCCAGCAGCGGTTGCGACACAAACTGTAGCACCTTCGGATCATTCCAAATCGAATACCACCCTCCGCTCTGGATAAACAGGACACCCGCTCCGTTCGGCCTGGCTGGCTTTAGAACGTCGAAGGTCAAGGCCATCCCGTCCTTGCGGCCATACACAATGTCTGGTTGAATCTTCACACCCTCATCGCCACGCAACGACGGGCAAAGGCAGGCGGTCAACACCAGCACAACCGACAACTTGCACCCTCGCATGTTCTTACTCCGGGTTATCGGTCCCAAAATCCAATCGAATCAGCACGCAATATACTCGACCTGAATGTCGTCGGTGTCGGCACGGACGCACCGAAGTTCATGGAATGGTGGAGCAAAGTTTACGCCGGAGTCGAATTATTTCGACAGAAACAGGCCGCGGTCAAATAGGCCATCGAACGGGGCGGCTACATCCAAAAAGCCGAAGTAATCCGCCGCCTCATTGACCGCATCGAACGCCACTTCACCAACGAGCCGACCATGGACGGACGGCATCAATATGGCTTCAAGGCGGTCTACTGCTAGGTCACGATCCACAGCAAGGTGTCCTCCAAAGCCACGGACGGCCACCCAATCCCGACCATCACTATCGAAACTTCATTTGGGCTGATCTTCGTATTTCCTAAATCGGTGAAGCACGGAATTGTGTTGCGCCGCCCGGAACACGTCATACGTGGCGAAAGCCACGGAACGAACTCACTGACCCGCGAACGACTCAACTCTACGACCGCCGCCAGCGCCGTGTCACCCGCAATATCGTCGAACGGATCTCGGTGTAGGACCAAGACTGCCGAAATTGCAACACGTTGCCCTCTTTCGTGACCAGCTTCGTACCAATTGAAATCCCAATCGAACGAAGGTACGCGCTACTCACGTTGCCAACCGCACGAGACGCGACACAGCCGCATGCGGGGCAGAAAAGTCCAGCTGCGTCTCTTGCCAGCGCCAGCCGTAGCCCGTCAGACGATGTGGCCGAAGCTGGATGATAAACATGATTCTACGGCTACTTGAACTCCACCTTACGAACATTCCTTGAGACCTGGACCCGCGCAGTGGCCGCGGATGTTCGTGGTTCGCCGGCGACCACGAAGTTCTCAAATACCACATCGTCGACTTCGTGTTCTGCATCGAGGCCTTGAATCCTGGAATGATTCTCCGCCTCGCGTTCGAAGAAGTTGTCCTTAAGCAACAATTGCGCGATACGACCACGTCCCTCTTCGTCCTGAATCTTAATTTCCACTTGCATTTTCTTCAGGTCGCCACCAATGAACTCGAAGTGGTTGTCGATCCAACGGCACTTCTCCACGTTGCCGCCAAAATAGTTGTAGACGACGATGCCACGATCTGCATGAACAACGTCGTTGCCCTCGAAGACGACGTCAGACAGTCGCCGCTCGGCCGTCTCGCTGCCGATTTTTAGCGCCGACTTGACGGTCCAGACGACGTTGTTGCGAAACTGCACATCCTGAATATCGCGTCGCACGCCGTGCCGCAGCTTGACGGCGATCGCATCGTCGTTGCAGCTGACAAAGCCGTTCTCGATAACGATTCGCGAGGAATTGTCTGGGTCGAAGCCGTCAGTATTCGATTCCCACGGGAACTCGCGATCATCATGGATCGTGTTGGAAATCAGCTTGCAATTCGTAAACCGCAAGTTTTCCGACTCAACCAGATGCACCCCCCAGGTGCCAGAATCGCGGAGAATGACTCCTTCCACCGTGCAATCGACGGCGCGAAGCGAACGCACTAACTTCATTCTTCCAGCCGACGAGTTCTTCGTCGCCAGGCGCAATGCCCGACCTTGGCCGTCGATCACGCCGGGGCCGAAAATGCGGACGTTGCGGCAATCGGTGAGGTCGATTTGCTGCGTTCCGAGTGGGCCGCTCGGATAGTCGTCGATGCGACCAGTACCCTTGAGTACGGCACCCGGAGAAAGATACAGGGTCAGATTGCTTTTCAGCTTCAATTCCCCGCAGCGGTAGACGCCCGGTGGAACGATCAGCGTCTTTTTCTCAGCGGATGCGGTATCGATGGCCCATTGTATCGCAGCCGTTTGCACGCGATCCAAATCACTTTGAATGCCAAACGACAGCAGGTCGAGCGCACCTCGGCTGCCCTCCGGAGAGTCCTCGACGGGCTCGGCGAAAAGAAAGAAGCGTGGCAGTTTATTGACCGTGAGATGTAATTTTTGCGGTCGCCTCAATTCGAACGATAGTACTTTGCCGTCGACCTTTGCCTCAATCTGTGCGCGGTGTGGGCTGAGGTCAAAGGTTCTAATAGGCTCGCGAACCGCAATCTCGACTCGGACGGAACCGCGGAATGCAAAATGGGTGTAACCGACGTTGAGAGCCAAATGAGCCGCCTCGACCTGCATGCCATTTACACGGACTGAGAAGTTCTCGCTTGTCGCATCTCCGGGAACGCGCGTGTACGGAACAACCAGGCTTTCCCCTGCTTGGCATTCGCGGGATTGAGCACCGCAGAGGAATAGCGACGGAAGCAGGACTTGTAGGAGGAGTCGGGTCATTCGACGATTGCCTCCAGCGATATGAATTTGCCAGCCTTAGGATGCGGCTTCGGTTTGGCAGGGATTTGCATCTCGGCTCGATTGGCCCCAGCGCCAGCAAACGGGGACTTCATTGCCGTGAGCACAGTTTCGCCTACGGAGTCGTTCTTTGAACCGTTGTCTCCTACGGGTGCGCGAGTCGCTGAGTCGAAGACATTGTCTCCTCCGCTCCAAGTGCCACCTTCCAAGAGAGTCACAGGGCCAGCAATTACACACTGGTTCACTTGGGCAGAACCTCCAACCTCCCAAATGGGGCCGCAAGCGGTGACACGCCGAGCCGTAGTGGACGACTTCGTGATCAGTGACACCTTTTGGCCAGCCGGTGATCCGATTAACACATTGTCGAGCACCAGTTTCGTATCTTGGGAATTAGTGATATTGATCGGTTCCGTGCCAGGTGATGCCAGGATAATTGCGTTGGTCAGCTCCGTCGTCGGCATGTGGCCGGTCATGAGTTGGTGGCCGAGATTCCCTTCCAAGCGAACGTTGCGGGCTTTGGTCTTCGAAAGATAGCCGTTCCCCATGCCAGTGGAGTTGCCGACTGACCAGAAACCATCGATCTCGACTTCATTCGTCTCATGCGGGCTGATGCCGTCGTCGCCGCATTCCAATGCCGCAATGTTTTGCAAAAGGAAGTCACGCGACGAGCCGTGCAGATTGTAGCCATCGTTCAACACGCGGCAGACGATCAAGTTTCTGACGATGACATGCGTTGCCGCTACCTTAGGAGCACGCACGGTCACACCGTTGCGGCGATACGGTGCTTCAACTCGCGCCTCGGCGGGGTCGCCAGCAATTCTTAAGTAAAACGCTCGTTCGCTCGCCTCGAACGTCCACTCTCCTGGCTTCAAAGCTCCCGGAGCCTTGAGTTGGGCTTTCTTCCCCTTCATCGACCGGTCCATGTGCTGAACCACGCCGTCGAACACGAGAAACACACGGCCGAGCTTCGACTCATCAGTAAATTCTTCAAGTTCGTCGATGAACTTTGTGCTTTTGTAGAGCCCATCCCCCGCTGAGTTCCAGCTATCCCAGCGAAGCGGGTCGCTCCCGGTGATGGTCGCCCCATGGCCATCAATCGTGATTGGCTTTCCGGGCACACCGCCGAAATCGTCGCCGAGCGTCAGCGTTTCGCGGTAAGGTTCGTCCGTGACAGCCAAGTGCAAAGTATCGCCTGGGTTCAATAGAGAAACGCCCTTGGACAAGGTGCGGACCGGACCGCCTCGGGCGCCCTTTTCTGCCGCTAAGCCATCATCGCTATCGTCACCTTTCACATTGTTCACATAAAAGTCGCGACCAGGACCGGCCTGCGCTTGCCGGGCCTCAGACGCCTTGAATGCTTCGCCACCAATTTGCCTCATCCGTTCCAGCGATTCTCCTTGGCGCTGGAGATACGACTCGCGACGATTGGCCGCCTCTGCCGGATCACGGGGCACATCCGGTCGAGTGGCACCTGGCATCGGCGCCGTTCCGGGCCGCGTGCCATTGCGCGCCGCCATAGCTGCGTCCAATTCCTTTTGCTCCTCAGGAGTCAGGCTCCCGCTACGGGCCTTCTCCCTTAGTTCGCGGAGTCTAGCGGGATCGCCAACCTGTCCCTTCTCCACCCTCGGTTGCTGGTGCCCGTTTGCCTGAGTGGGATCGGCGGCCATAACACCAGGGACTTCCGCCGGAAATAAGAGTAACGCGAGAGCAAAACCGTAAATCAACCTGCGACTCATGGGCCTCTCCTGAAATAATGAATGTGAACCGAGACATCTAGTGTAATGTCTCACTCAGTTTGTACTTTATCGAGAGCAGCCCGTGCTCGTGAGACTTTTGCGAGGATGTCGGTCGGGGTGGCCTTCCAATGGAATGGTTTCGGAGTGTCGTTCGAGTTATCAATATAGTTCCAGATGGCTGTTTCCAGCTGAGTCACGTTGTTGAAGGAACCGCGGCGGATGCACTTCTCCGTGAGATCCCGGAACCAGCGTTCGATCAGGTTCATCCACGAACTGCTCGTGGGCGTGAAGTGAATGTGAATCCGGGGACGTTTGGCGAGCCATTTCTTCACGCGGTCGTGTTTGTGAGTCGCGTAGTTGTCGCAGATGATGTGCAGTTCAGTGGTCGGGTACGTTGCGTCAATCGTCTTCAGAAAGTCGAGCCATTCACGGTGTCGATGCCGCGGTTTGAAATCTGCAAGAACCGTCCCGTCGACTACGTTCATGGCGGCAAACAGCGTCGTCGTTCCGTTGCGCTTGTAGTCATGCGTCATCGTTTTCAGCCGACCGGGAAACATCGGCAGGCTCTTCTGTGTGCGGTTCAGGGCCTGAATCTGACTCTTCTCATCGACACTCAGCACGATCGCGTGTTCCGGAGGACTCAGATACAAGCCGACAACGTCATGCAGCTTCTCTTCAAACTTCGGGTCATTCGAAATCTTGAACGTTGTCGTGCGATGCGGTTGCAGATTGTGCTGATTCCAGATTCTTGCCACCGTCGCATGGCTGACTCCCACGCGAGCGGCCATCGTCCGAGTGCTCCAGTGTGTCGCAGCCTCAGGTTTCTCCTGCGTGGTCAGCCGCAGGATTTCCTTGATGATTTTGGCCGACGGCTTCCTCCCACTCCGAGGCGCGTCCTCCAGAATCCCGGGAATACGGTCCTTCAGAAATCGTGCTCGCCATCGTCGCACCAGACCGGGGTCCGTCTTCAATGCGACAGTAATCTGCTTGTGTTGCAGGCCTTCCGCGGCCATCAAGATCACTTTGGCCCGCAGTACCACTCGGGCCTCAGTCCTACGTCCACGACTGTACCGAAGCAATTCGGCTCGCTCAATATCCGTCACTTTCACTGCTGCCGCGACTCGCATGAACGCCTTCCCTGGTGTGTTGACATCCCCTCCAACACCGCTCGCAGCTCAAAGTGTCGCATTTCCTTTACACTACACTAGGACGAAGTCTTCTTTTCCGCCAAGCGGCGGTCTTCCTCGCGAAAGGCAGTCGTGAGTCGTCGCAGGTACGCTTTAGTGCGGCGCACGTTTTGTTTGCCTACTCCTGTCTCAGCGACCTCTGCGATCCGCTGCAGACCGGCACGGCATTTGGCTTCGATCTTTCGCGCTGTCGGAGTGAGTCGTACGCGCACCAGTCGGGCATCGTTCGGATCGCGACTTCGATGGACGAGCCCGTTTTCCTCCATTCGCGTGAGCAGGCGCGTCAGCGATGATCCGGCGAGTTGCGATCGAGTCGCCAAATCCTTTACGGTGCGGTCGTCTTCGGCAAACAGTTCGAAGAGCAGGTATCCCATACCGGGTTGAATGAGGTGATCAAGCTTCTCTTCCACGAGAATTCGCTCGACCATTCCGACATAGGCGTAATACGCCCGGCCAAGATCCCAAGTAAGCAAGTGCAAAGTCGTATCGGCGGAGACGGCGTCAACATGCATGGGGCCACCGTGGCAACAAGAGGAGCAACTCGCAAATTAGTGATTCCGTACGGAATCATTTTGTACGGAAGTATTACACACCGCGGATTAGCCGTCAAGACTCGCCTTGCTAGTCCTAAAGGCGTGAGTGCGCACACCGATGGCTTGGCGGTTAAAATATTCAACCTGGAACAATTGAATGATCGCGGCTGTCAGCAAGATGCTCGTCATCGCGTCATGCTTGCTTGCTCAATCTCGATAAAGTCGTCACGAAGGAATGACTTGCATGATCGCTGACACATTTCAGACCGGAATTCTCCGCACTCACTGCAACGTCGTCAAAGACCTCATTCCTATTCAGGACTTCAACGCCACCGTGCTGCATCTGCACGTCACCGACCACACTACGCTCACCCACCGTTTCCAGGGGCGAGACTCTCGGCTGGCTGACGCACATTGCGAAGTGTTGAAGGAGATTCTGTCGTGACGAGCCTCTCGCTTCCGTGTAACCGAAGGTCTATACTGGTTATCAGCGTCTCAAATTCAGGCCACGAAGTTCATCCCTCGTGAAACCAAAGTCTCGCTGTGTTACCACCGCTGGCCGTCAAATAGGAACCTCAATCCGATGAAAACCGTCGCCTGCTGTTTTCTGGTTTGGCTGGTCCCGTTCCCCAGCGTCTGAACACTCTGTTTTCCAATGAAAGGAAAAGTTTCAAATGACTCGCTTCGGATTGAGCATTCCGCTGGTGTTGATGCTGTTGCTTGGAGCCGCTGAACCGTCTCAGGCGGAAACCCAAACAGAAAAAGGACTGACCTTCGCCAAGGCTGGCAAGGTCGAATTGAAGCTGGACCTCGTGATGCCCAAGCAGGGCGATGGTCCGTTTCCCGCTGTGATGGTTGTGCATGGTGGCGGTTGGTCAGCCGGAGACCGTGGGCAAGGCTTGAAATTTGCCGAGTTTCAGGCTCAAGCTGGTTACGTCGCCGTGACCATCGACTATCGCCTGACGACGGATCATCGGTTCCCCGCGCAGATCGAGGACTGCAAGGCGGCTGTCCGCTGGCTGCGCGCGAACGCCAAAAAATACAAGGTCGATCCCGAACGCATCGGGGTCATCGGATTCTCGGCGGGCGGCCACTTGGCGTGCCTGCTCGGCACGACGACCAAGGCCGATGGTTTTGACGGGGACGGCGGGAACGCGGAGCAGTCCAGCGCCGTGCAAGCCGTTGTCAGCGTGGCCGGGCCGACCGACCTCAGTACGGATGATTGGTTCGCCGAAAAATGGAAGACCGGCATGTTGCTGGCCTTGATCGGCGATACCCGCGAACGCAAGCCGGACCTCTACAAGAGGGCCTCACCAATCAGTTCTGTGAAAAGAGGAGCGCCGCCGTTCTTCTTCATCCACGGCAACACGGACAAGATCGTGCACGTGACTCAATCGCGCGTGATGGCTGCCAAGCTCAAGGCAGCGGGTGGCGTGGTCGAGGTGTTGGAACTCGAAGGGGAAGACCATCTCATGAAGCCAGCGACATTAGTCGAAGCTCTGACGAAAGCGCGTTCGTTTTTCGACGATCACCTGAAAAAGAAGCAGTGAGACGACAACCAGAGAGGACATACGATGAAGCGATTATTCGCAAGCTCTCTGCTGATCCAGGTAATGGCGTCCGGTCTCCGAGCCGACTACGACCCACTGCTCACGGCCAGGGAACAGCCCGAACAGAAGGATTTGGTGGTCGAGGATGAGAAACGGTCGCGCGAGATTCCGATTCGCGTCTATCTGCCGACGGACCAGGCGGCCGCGCCCGTCGTACTGTTCAGCCACGGACTCGGCGGCAACCGCGAAGGCTCCGCATTCCTCGGCAAGCATTGGGCCGCGCGCGGGTATGTCGCCGTCTTTGTGCAACATCCAGGAAGCGACGACGGCGTCTGGAAGGACACGCCGCTGGCCCAGCGCCCGGCCTCGTTGAAGCAGGCGGCGAACCTGAAAAATTTTCTGCTGCGGGCTCAGGATATCCCCGCAGTGCTTGATCAACTCAAACTTTGGAGCATGGACACCGCGCACGCTTTCGCGGGGCGATTGGACCTGAAGCGGATCGGCATGTCGGGACACTCGTTCGGCGCGGCAACGACGCAGGCGGTCAGCGGCCAGACGTTTCCGGTGGGCCAAGGCGCCACCGATCCGCGCATCAAAGCCGCGGTCGTGATGAGCCCCAGCGGTCCAGTTAACGGCGACACACAACAGGCCTTCGGCGAGGTGAAGGTTCCTTGGATGCTGCTCACCGGGACGAAAGACACTTCCATCATCAACAGAGCCGATGCGAAGTCGCGGCTCGTCGTCTTCCCAGCGCTGCCACCGGGTCGCAAATACGAACTGGTGCTTGACAAGGCGGAGCACTCGGTCTTCACCGAACGTGCGTTGCTGGGCGAGACCGAGTCACGGAATCCGAACCATCACCGGGCGATTCTGGCAGTGACGACCGCGTTCTGGGATGCGTACCTCCGCGATGATGCCGAGGCCCGGAAGTGGCTCGACGGCGAGACAGTGCGAAGCGTGCTTGAGAAGGGCGACCAGTGGCAGAAGAAATAAACCGCTCGCCGCGAAGCCCGAGCCGTTCGGCGGCATTCATCATCAGACGAGGAGTCAGAGTGAACCGTTGGGCGACACTGCTGGGATTGTTGTTCGCGGGCGTTGCCGATGGGCCGGGGCCGGAATTCTTCGCGCCATGTCAGCGTGCCATAGCAGCCGAGGATCAGGCCGATGACGGCTTCAATCGTTCGCAGCAAGACTTGGCGGCATGGGAGCGGCCGAAGCGAGATTTGATTTCCGGGTTCAGCAACATGTATCAACCCTGCGTCGTGCAGGTTCCCGACAAAGCGTATCCGTTCCGCATGTGGTTCTTCGGCTGGGCGGTCGGCGTTGGCAATCAGGGACACTCCGGCGTCGATGCCATTTTTCATGCGCGGTCGAAAGACCTTCAGAAGTGGGAGGTCTATGCCGGAACGAAAGACAACCTTCATCAGTGGGACGCGAAGCGCTGGGTTCCGGTCATCACGGCCGGAGACAAGCCCTACGATGAAGTTCACAACGGCGATCCCTCGGTGGAGTTGAAGGATGGCCGCTACTACATGGCGTTCTCATCCAGCGGCAGTCAGAACAAGGTCAAGTTCCATCCCGACGACTCGCTGGACTGCGTGATGGGGGCCACATCGGATGATGGATTTCACTGGGTCAAAACCAAGCATCCGCTCATCATCGAACCGCCCGAGATGCAAGACCCCCAGACCGATGAGGGATGGACTGGAATGTACTGCCGTCCGTCACTGATGTGGGATCACGGGAAATGGCGGCTCTGGTTTGACTATTGGCATCCCAAAAAAGGCGTTGGGTTTTCACTCGGATACGCCGAGAACACCGGCGACTTCGATGCTCAGGATGGTTTCCAAGTCCTGCGTTCCGGCGACAAGCCACTACTCTTCAATTGGCTCAATCCAGACGTGGTGAAGGTGGGAAATCGTTACCACTGTTTCGCGGATGCCATCGACCGTCAACGAGCAGCGAAGTTCCCGCCAAGTCAATATCCCCTGCGGCAACTGGCGATGTGCGAAGCCGTGTCCGACGACGGACTCGATTGGAAGGTCGTTGGCTACATCCCGCCCGAAGACGACGTTCCGTCCGCTCACATTCCGCAAGCAGCCGTGTTGAGCGTCGAGGGCAAGGAATGGCTTTACCTGTTTTACGCGGCGCAAAAAGGTGGCGAGCCATTCGACTACCGCTACGACCGCATTCGTGCGATGCGGCGCGCCAACACGGTGCCGACGAACGGCAAGCCGTTGGACGAACACGGTCCCGATTCGCAGGAGCAGCAGGGCGTGCCGCGCGGCAAGGAAGTCGCGATGGGTCTCTGGAAGAGCAATGTCTTCGCAGGTGCCGAGCGGCATTGCTGGCTGTATGTGCCGGCTCAGTACGATGAGACGCAACCCGCGTGCGTGATGGTCTTTCTGGACGGGCTGTTTTACTTCGATCGCACAGGAGATTTCCGCGCTCCGGTCGTGTTCGACAACCTCATTCACCAGAAAAAGATGCCCGTGACGATCGGCGTGTTTCTTCAGCCGGGCGTCGTTCCGTCGGAAACCCAGGGTGGCAAGGGACGCGACAATCGCAGCTTCGAGTACGACACTCTCTCCGATCAATACGCCCGCTTTCTGGAGGCTGAATACTGCTCGTATTGGCTGCTCCCTCACTCGCCAAGGATATTCCTATCGGCGACGTCGCCGCATTGCAGACGGCGCTGAATTCAGCGAAGCCCGGCGACAATTTGATCCTGCGCGAGGGTGAGTGGCGTGACGCCAACATTGTCTTCGCGAACCGGGGAACCGAGGCGGAACCGATCACGCTGAAAGCCGCCACGCCCGGAAAGACGATTCTCACTGGCAACAGTACGCTGAGAATCGGTGGCGAGCATCTCGTGGTCGAGGGGTTGTTATTCAATGACCCCGCCCCGGATATAGGCGATCTGATTCAGTTCCGAGTGGACTCGAAGCAACTCGCGCAACACTGTCGCATGTCGGACTGTGCTGTGATCAGCACGCTGAAGGCGGGCAGCGCACAGGAAAGCCGCTGGGTGGGGCTGTATGGCACGGGACATCGCGTGGATCGTTGCACCTTTCAGGGAAAGCCGGGCAAGGGGACCACGTTTGTCGTGTGGCTCGGCGACGGCAGCGAGGGCTGGCATCAGATCGAACACAATTATTTCGGCCCGCGCGAACGACTCGGTAAGAACGGGGGCGAGACCATCCGCATCGGCGACAGCCAGACCTCACTGCTCATGGGCGGCTGCGTGGTCGAAAAAAACCTCTTCGAGAAGTGCAACGGCGAGGCCGAGTGCATCTCCAACAAGTCGTGCGGCAACATCTACCGCGAGAATACGTTTCT
>Ga0073904_10000908_pt1 | contig 21782 bp, 14 predicted proteins | sample KloWWTrecipitate_FD_66668 | JGI IMG/M metagenome (GOLD analysis project Ga0073904, IMG submission 66668) | Active sludge microbial communities from Klosterneuburg, Austria, studying microevolution and ecology of nitrifiers - Klosterneuburg... | ecosystem: Engineered > WWTP > Aerobic digester >... | reverse complement strand
GCCGTCGAGACCATCGACTTCATGACCGCGCGCTGGGCGCATCTGCCGCACGAACTGCTGGAGCGCGTCTCGCGCCGCATCATCAACGAGATCGCCGAGGTCTCGCGCGTGGTCTACGACGTCTCGAGCAAGCCGCCCGCCACGATCGAGTGGGAGTAGGTTTCGATCGAGCGGCGTCTATCGAGATCTATCGATCAGTCGCGCTGACGGTCTGTTTGCGCGCGTCCACGCGACAGGGCCGCACCGTTGGTCGCGTTTCGTAGCCCTGCGCGTCGATCCGGCCGTGAGACCGTCGGCGATGGGCAGGCCCGGAGACCTCGCAGCAACGCGCAACCACTCGGGAAAAGTCCCGGAACGTGGCTGCATGCGATCTGCCAACCCGGGTGCGGCGCGCTACTCCGAGTAAGGAGCTGCGCCGGACACCGGTGCGGCATCGGCCAGGATGAAGAACAGCACGTTGCCAGGCTCCGACGTGGCGTCGCTGCGCAGGCTGCCGATGAGACCGTTGACCGGGCTGGTGTACTCGGCCACCACTTCGCCGAACGCGTTGCGCTGGATGGCTAACTTTTGTCCTGACACGACCTTGGCATTCAGTTTGACCAACAATTCGATGAAGCCACCGTGGGTGGTCAGCACGGGAACCGCAGTCTTCCCGATGTAGACGTTGGCATCGACGGCGGTGCGTCCGATCGCCCCGGGAAGCAGGCCGTAGTGCTTGAAGACGTTCATCGTGCCTTCGACGAAGATCGGAATCATGTCGAGATCGAGCCTCCGCGCCACACCCACCTCGGGCGTAAAACAGGGAATGCCCGCATCGATGTAGGCATTGTGCAGCACACCAGGGTAGACCGGGTTGTCCCAGATCGCCGGAACCGGGTAGAGCATCATCATGGTCTTCACGTCCGGGATTCGCATGTCACCGATATGAAAGGCGGCTGCGTCCAGGCCGGTGGTTCCTGTATGGAAGTCGATGGCCAGGTCGGTATTGGGCTTGAGCAATCGGTTGAACACCAGCCCGGCCTGGCGGCTGACGGCGCCCAAGCCGTTTTCATTGCCGGGCCATTCGCGATTCATGTCGGTCAACTCGAAACCGCGCCCGGTACTCGGCCAGCGACGCTGCATGCTCTCCATTGCAGGCCGTGCAATGTCCAGCACCGCCATGACGGTGCCCGACATTTCCGACGCGTTCGACCGGCCCATGACCGTTTGCACGGTGTGCACCGAACTCATCTCGTCACCGTGCACACCGCTCGACAGGGTAACGCGCTTGCCAGGCTTCGCTCCCTTGGCCACGATCACCGACACGTACCAGTACTGTCCTGTGGACATCTGCACACCCTGGAAGTAGAGCAGGTGTTTCTTGCCGGGCTCCAGGTCCGCTGTGTCCAGGTAACTGACCACCTTCTTCCCGTTGATCACATCCCCCGTGTAGACGGTGCCGATCTTTGCCGGCGTTGCAGGCGCGCTGGATTGGGCTTGCGCCATGCCGACGCCGACAAGTGCAAATGCGGTGATCAGCAGCGACTGCATGAAATTGCGGCGCCTTTGGCTACCCAGATGTTGCTTCAACATGATCAGTTCCCCCCGTCCGAGCGGTGAGGGCTCGGAGTCAAATGAATCATGCTGCGCACTATAGCAAGCGAAGCAGTAGCGGTTCCTTGCGATGGATCGTGGCAGTGGGGAGTAAACGCCCCGTGGGTCCCCATGAACGTGGGTCGGCATGAATGTGGGTCGGCATTCATGCCGACGAGTGCCCGTTGAGCGAAGTGGATGAAACAAATTGCCCGACCCGACGGGCAGCTGTACCTTGATGCCACACCACGGTCGCTGCCCGAATTGCGCCCTTTCATGTCTGCAGGAGGATCCGGATGCGAACAATGACAAGAACCATCGCCCTTGCCCTCATCGCCGCCACCCTGCTCGCCGGATGCGGCAAGAAGGAGGATCCGGTCGCGCAGGCAGCGAAGCAGGACGCGGCCGAGGGAGTCCCGGCGCCAGGGATCTCGGAGGTCACGGCCATCGCCGAAGAGGGCTTTATCTACGGCCTGCCGCTGGTGATGAACTACGGCGTGATGTACGAGTTCGTCATCGACAAGAACTCGAGCCAGTACAAGGCGCCGTTCAACGCCATCTTCAACGCGCGTCGCGTCTTCACCTGGGAAGACACCGCGGTTCCGACGCCCAACAGCGATACGCCCTACTCGATGCTGTGGATGGACCTGCGCGCCGAGCCGGTGGTGATCTCGGTGCCGGCGGTGGAAAAGCAACGCTACTACTCGGTGCAGCTGATCGACGGCAGCACGTTCAACTACGGCTACGTGGGCAGCCGTTCCACCGGCAGCGACGCCGGCGATTACCTCGTTGCAGGGCCGCGCTGGAAAGGCGAGGTGCCTCCCGGCATCAAGAAGGTGTTCCAGTCCGGCTCCGACTACTCGTTGGCAATCTTCCGCACCCAGCTCTTCGATCCGGCCGACATGCCGAATGTCATCGAGGTGCAGGAGGGCTACCAGGCGCAGCCGCTGTCGGCCTACCTCGGGCAGCCGGCGCCGCCGGAGGCGCCCGACGTGGCCTGGCCCACGTTCGACAAGGACCTCGTCAAGACCGGGTTCTTCGAGTTCCTCGACTTCGCGCTGCAGACCGTTCCGGCCACCCCGGACGAGGAGGCGATCCGCGGCAGGCTCGCCAGCATCGGTATCGGGCCGGGCAAGACGTTCGCATTCAAGGATCTTTCACCGGAGCACAAGGCAGCGATCCTGATCGGCATGAAGGAGGGCGACAGGAAGGTCACGGAACGGACCAAATCGATCGGCAAGTCGATCGACGGCTGGAGCGTCGGTTCGGCGTTCGGCGACCGCGCGTTCTTCAACGGCGACTGGCTGCTTCGCGCCGCCGCCGCGCGCGCCGGCATCTTTGGCAACGATGCTGTCGAAGCCATGTACCCGATGACCAGGACATTGGCCGACGGCACGGAACTGGACGGCTCGAAGGCGAATTACACGCTGACATTCGCCAAGGACCAGTTGCCGCCCGTCAACGCCTTCTGGTCGGTCACCATGTACGACGGCAAGACGCAGCTGCTGATCAAGAATCCGATCAACCGCTACCTCATCAATTCGCCGATGTTGTCGAACATGACGCGCAACGAGGACGGCTCCCTCACGCTCTACATCCAGAAAGATTCGCCCGGCAAGGACGAGGAGGCAAACTGGCTGCCGGCGCCGGACGGGCCGATCTATCTCGTCATGCGGTTGTACTGGCCGAAGACCGAGGCGCCTTCGATCCTGCCGCCTGGCGCGGGGACCTGGAGTCCGCCAGCGCTGGCGAAGGCGGGCTAGCGCCGGGAGCTGTGCACCGGGCGATCGCGACCGCACCGTGACCAGTGCACAGCGGGCCAGGGGGATCGGGTGCATGGCATTTGCATCCGTCGCCCGGCACGGCATAGGATCCTGCTCGTATCGGACCCGAAAGACAGCCAATAACGCCAACAACTTCTCCAGGGGGTCTCCATGCGTCGCATCGCCCGCTCCACTTCGAGATCCGCAGTCGCCGCGTTGATCGGCGCCACGCTTGTCACCGCGCCCGCTCTCGCGCAGGAGACCGCCGACCGCATCTGGACGGGCGGGCCGATCCTCACGATGAACGACGAAGCGATGCGCGCCGAGGCGGTGGCCGAGCGGGGCGGGAAGATCGTCGCCGTTGGCACCAAGGCCTCCGTCATGAAGCTCGAGGGATCGGGCACGAAGGTCATCGACCTCCAGGGCCGCACCATGCTGCCGGGCTTCGTCGACGCCCACGGCCATGTCGTGATGGGCGGCCTGCAGGCGCTGTCGGCCAACCTGCTGGCACCGCCCGACGGCGAGGTGAAGGACATCCCGTCGCTGCAGAAGACGCTGCGCGAATGGATGGCGGCCAACGAGGCCGCGGTGACCAAGGTCGACCTCGCCATCGGCTTCGGCTACGACAGCTCCTCCCTTGCCGAGCTGCGCCATCCCACGCGGGAGGAGCTCGACGCCGTCTCGCGCGAGCTGCCGATCATGATCGTCCACCAGTCGGGGCACATGGGCGTGCTGAATTCCAAAGCGCTCGAGCTCGCGGGCATCAACGCGGACACGCCCGACCCCGAGGGCGGCAAGATCCACCGCCGTGCCGGCACGACGGAGCCCGCGGGACTCGTCGAAGAGACCGCGTTCTTTCCGGTGGCGGTCAAGATGCTCACGCGGGTGGGGCCGGCCGGGATGAAGGAGTTCGTGCGCGCCGGCGCGGATCTGTGGGCACGTTTCGGTTACACCACGGCGCAGGAAGGCCGCGCCACGCCCGGCTCGGTGGCGATCCTTCGGCAAGTGGCCGACGAAGGGGGGCTCGCCGTCGACGTCGCCGTCTATCCGGACGTGCTGGTGGACCGCGACTTCATCAAGACGAACGTCAGCCAGACCTACGTCAATCGCGTTCGCGTGGCCGGTGCCAAGCTCACGATCGACGGCTCGGCACCCGCGTTCACCGCGTGGCGCGACCGGCCCTACTACGCGCCGGTGGGGGACTTCCCGAAGGGCTATGCGGGCTACCCCGCCGTCACGATGCAACAGGCGGTCGATGCCATCGACTGGGCCTACGCGAACGACGTCCAGATCATTACCCACGCCAACGCCGAGGCGGCGTCCGACCTGCTCATCGCCGCGTCGACCATCGCGAAGCTCAAGCACGGCCCTGGCAATGACCGCCGCCCGGTGCTGATCCACGGCCAGTTCCTGCGCGAGGACCAGGTCGACTCGTTCCAGCGGCTCGGCATCCTCCCGTCGCTATTCCCGATGCACACGTTCTACTGGGGCGACTGGCACGTGACCAGGACGCTGGGGCCGGTCCTCGGGCAGAACATCTCGCCCACTGGCTGGGTGCTCGAGCGCGGCATGAAGTTCACGTCGCACCACGATGCGCCGGTGGCGTTTCCGGACTCGATGCGCGTGCTCGACGCGACGGTCACGCGCGTCGCCCGCGGATCGGGAAAGGTCATCGGACCGGAGCATCGCGTGGACGTGATCACCGCGTTGAAGGCCATGACGCTGTGGCCGGCCTGGCAGCACTACGAGGAGAAGACGAAGGGCTCGATCGAGGCCGGAAAGCTCGCCGACTTCGTGATCCTTTCCCGCGACCCGACGCAGGGCGATCCGAACACCATCGACCAGATCAAGGTCACCGAGACGATCAAGGAAGGCAACACGATCTACGCGCTGACCGCCGAGACGCAGCGCAAGGCGGACCTGACGATCCGCCCCGACGCGAAGGGCAACAACGCCTTCGCGAGCGCGCTGAACGCCATGGCGGTGCAGCGCGAGTTCGCCTCGCTGCCGCCCGCCTTGCAGCGGCCCGAGGTGCTGCGCCGCATGCTGGCGCAGCAGCACGACACCATCTGCATCACGCCGGTCCACGATCTCGTTGCGGCGATCACCGCGGACGCGTCACGCTCAAATGTGGGTCGGCATAAATGCCGACCCACATCGAGGCGTCAGCTCTTGTTCATGCCGAACACGAACGGCTTGGCCGGTTCCAGCTGATCCGTCACGTCGCCGTTGAGCGAGAAGATCTTCTTCTCGACCTGCAGTTCCCTCTCTCCCGAGCCCTTGCTGAAGTCGAGATTGGCGTAGTCGATCCAGACCACGTTCGGCGCGTAGGTGCTCTCGAAGTAGTAGCGCCCGCCCGTCAGGTCCTGCACGGTGCGGAAGATGGTGCTGGAGACGTTGGGCTTGTCCGGGTCGCCCAGGCCGAAAGGCACCGAGACGTTGCGGATGACGCTGAACATGTACGCCGCCCCTTCCGCGCGCGTGGCTGGCTTCGGCAGGCCATTGACGTAGTACGCCGCACGCACGAAGCGATCCGAGGGCGTGCGCTCGCCGGGCAGCGGCTTGTCGCCGCCGAAGCTGCGGTACCGCTTCAGGTTCTCGATCTGCTTGTCGTAGGTCGGCTCGTTGGTCATCACGGTGAAGCGCTTGTCGTGATAGATCTTCGCCTTGCCGCCGACGTACTCGATCACGGCGGAGTCGCCGGACTTGTCCGAGAGCGAGATATGCACCAATGTCGGGAAGCCGTTCGGCAAGATCAGTGAATCGATCTGGAATCCGAACGAGTTCTGCGCCTCGACGGCTTCAGCGACCGTCGCGTAGTTGTCCAGGAAGTATTGCACCCATTGCGTGACACCAATGCCTTCCACCTTGGGATCGCGCTTGCCGTAGTCAGTCTCGCCGGCCAGGTAGAGGATATGCGCGCTCAGGCCCTTCGCGTTGACGCCCTCATGGGTGGCCAGGTCGTAACCGGTGATGACCAGGCTGCCGTACTTTGAGGTCCACTTGTGGGGGTTCTCGGCCACCGCACCCGAGCGCTCGATTCCGCGCGGATAGACGCGAAAGGCGGAGTCGGCCTTCTCGGTCCAGTCCTGGGTCCGCCCCACGAACACTTGATTGTCAGGGGATTCCCAGAGGACGCGCGTGCAGGCGTGCGCCGCAGGCTGGCCTGCCATCAGGGTTGCGGCGAAGGCCATCATGAAGCTACGGGCCGATCGGCCCAGGGTCCGGATCCTTGCGTTCATCGTGCGGTCTCCTTGTCGTGATTGCAGCGTCGCCTCGCCGCCGGCTCAGCACGCCTTCGACAGCGCGGCCAGCGGCGAGCCGGGATTCGTCGGCAGGTTTGCGAGCAGCCGTACCACGAATGGCTGCGCGCCCGGCAGACCGAAACGAGATTAGCGCGTACTGCCGGCGCCGCGGCGACGCGGTGACCCGATCCGGGTCACCGCGTCGCCGGCACGGTGATCGCCAGTATCAGGTTCGTTTCGATCTGGCAGATCGCGGCGGTTGCGGCGCGATGACCTGCAACGCTAAAAGCTGTTCGGTGCACGCCGCGTGCGATTCGATGAGCCGCAGGGTTGCGGCCGCGGCCCAGCGTTCGGCGAGCCGGTTCGGCGCACGCACGCCCTTGGGCATCGACACCAGGATGCCGCGCTTGACCATGCTTTCCACATGCCGTCGCACGGTCTCCGTCGGCAAGCCGGTGACTCTCGCGATGGCGCGCCGCGACATCGGCACGACCAGTTCCGGTGGCAGCGATTTGCTGCCGCGATGCGCTTCCGGCAGCGCCCTGGGTCGCAACGCCCGCTGCACATTACCGGTCGTCGTGGCGATCAGTATCAGCAGTTCCACGGGCTGCAGACGCACGTGTTCGGCGATTATCTGGTGCATCGTCAGGTAGTGGTTCAACAACGCGAAGCCACACAGCCGCAGTTCGCGCTGCGTCGCCTCGACCGACATCGAGTAGCGACAGGTCTGAACACCTTCAGTTCGTTCGGTCACGCCCTGGCTCCGTTGGTCTCGGGTAACCGCATCGCCCACGGCAGGCTGAAGCGGAGCGCGCGCCTGCGGGCCGAGTGTCCCTGCCGCGCGAAGCGGCGCGCGCCCGTAGGTCACCATTCATGGCGACAGCAGCTCCGTAGGTCGCCATTCATGGCGACAGCAGCATCCGCCAGGCTCAGAACTTGTCCGGGACGAAGCGGTAGGCGTAGTCGGGCTCACGGTACTTGCCCGGCTTCTGCCGCGCCGGAAACTTCACCTTCGCGGGGCGCCGCTTCTGGTAGGGCACTTGCGACAGGATGTGGCTGATCACGTTCAGCCGCATGCGCCGCTTGTCGTCGGAGTGCGCGACGTACCAGGGTGCCCACTCGGTGTCGGTGGCGGCAAACATCTCGTCGCGGGCGCGCGAGTAGTCGTACCAGCGGCTGTAGGACTCGAGATCCATCGGTGACAATTTCCAGGTCTTGCGACCGTCGTTGACACGGTCCCGGAGTCGCCGGCTCTGCTCGGCCTCCGAGACCTCGAGCCAGTATTTCAGCAGGATGCAGCCCGAGTCGACGATCAGGCGCTCCATACCCGGCGCGACCTTGAGGAATGCCTTCGCCTCGGATTCGGTGCAGAAGCCCATCACGCGTTCCACGCCGGCGCGGTTGTACCAGCTGCGGTCGAATATCACGACTTCGCCCGCGGCCGGCAGGTGCGGTACATACCGTTGCACGTACATCTGCGACTTCTGGCGCTCGGTGGGCGCGGGCAGGGCGACCTCGCGGAAGACGCGATGGCTCACCCGCTGGGTGATCGCCTTGATCACGCCTCCCTTCCCCGCGCCGTCGCGCCCTTCGAAGACGATGCAGACCTTGAGCCCCTCGTGCTTCACCCACTCCTGCAGATGGACCAGCTCGACGTGGAGTTTCCTGAGTTCCTGCTCGAAGAGCTTGCGCGGGAACTTTTCCGGCGCCGCCGCGTCCTTGCCGGCGCTCGCGGACCTGCTGGCCCTCGTGTCATCCCGTGCCTGCTTCTTCGCGATCATGAACGGTTCCTCGTTGGCGGCGTTTTCGCATCGATCAGGCCCCGGACCCGCGAGTACCGTGGAGGATCGCTGACCAGCCTGATCAATCCGTGAAGCAATCGATCCTGCATGGCATCGTTGCGATTCTTGCGGGGTCGATGTGTGCTGTCAACGAGTCGGGCGATTGCTGCAATCGCGGCCTGTCGACGGGGCTCTCGTGGCTGGTACCCGACATTCCCGGCGCTCTATACTGAAACCGGTGATCCCGCCCTGGCGGCCACGACTGCCGGTGCCGCCCACGTGCCTCGATAACGCGATTCCCAGCGGAGCAAAGAAAAACATGGCGACCCAAGACGCGGTAACGGATACGGGTGGCGCCACGCCGTGGCACGCCCTGGCGGGCGAGGAAGTGATGCAGCGGCTGGGCACCGGTGTCGACCGGGGGCTGGACGCTGACGAAGCGAAGGACCGCCGGCAGCAGTTCGGGCCCAATCGCCTGCCCGAGGGCAAGAAACGCGGGCCCTTCATGCGCTTCCTGGCGCAACTCAACAACGTCCTCGTCTATGTCCTGCTCGGTGCCGGTTTCGTCAAGCTCATGCTCGGCTTGTGGCTCGATGCCGGCATCATTTTCGCCGTCGTGCTGCTGAACGCGCTGCTCGGTTTCGTGCAGGAAGGCAAGGCGGAGAAGGCGCTCGACTCGATTCGCAACATGCTCTCGGCCGAGGCGCGGACCGTGCGCGGCGGCGAGACCCGCATGACGCCGGCCGAGGACCTGGTGCCGGGCGACGTGGTCCTGCTCGAGTCCGGCGACAAGGTGCCGGCGGACCTGCGCCTCGTGGACGTCAAGAACCTGCGCACGGAAGAGGCGGCCCTCACCGGGGAGTCGGTACCCGCGGAGAAATCGGCCGATCCGGTGGCCGTGAAATCCACCGTCGGTGATCGCGACAGCATGGCGTTCTCGGGCACGATGGTGGTGTCCGGTCGCGCGACCGGAATCGTCGTCGCCACCGGCAGCGAGACCGAGCTCGGCAAGATCAACCAGTTGCTCGCCAATGTGAGTTCGCTCGAAACCCCGCTGCTGCGCCAGATCAAGAAGCTCGGCAACGTCATCACGGCGGTGGTCGCTGTGGTTGCGGTGGCGGTGTTCGCCTACGGTCGCTGGGTCGCGCAGATGGAATTCGTCGAGCTGTTCCAGGCGATCGTCGGCATCGCGGTGTCGCTGATCCCGGAAGGCCTGCCCGCGCTGATCACGATCACGCTGGCGATCGGTGTGCAGCGCATGGCCTCGCGGCACTCGATCATCCGGCGCCTGCCCGCCGTCGAGACCCTCGGTTCGGTATCGCGTATCTGCTCGGACAAGACGGGTACGCTCACGCTGATGGAGATGATGGTCGTGTCGGCCGCCTCGGCCGAGTCGCAGTACCAGGTGAGCGGCAACGGTTACGCACCGCAGGGTGAGGTCAGCAAGGACGGGCAGCCGGCCGGCAAGGACCCGCTGCTGGAACTGCTCGGGCGAAACTCGTTGCTATGCAATGATGCCGAGCTGTTCGAGGTGGAAGGAAAGTGGAAGGTCGAGGGCGACCCGACCGAGGGCGCGCTCTATCCGTTTGCGAGCAAGCTCGGCATGACGCGCGAAGCCGAGCAGGCGGCCTACCCGCGCATCGACGCGATCCCGTTCGAATCCGAGCACAAGTTCATGGCGACGCTGCACCGCGCAGCCGACGGCAGGGAGCTGCTGTTCGTCAAGGGGGCTCCCGAGGTCGTGATGGCCAACTGCGACCGCCAGCAACTGTCCGACGGCGGGCACGCCCCGCTCGACCGGGAGCATTTCCAGCAGGTTTCCGACCAGTTCGCCGGCCAGGGCGAGCGCGTGCTCGCACTCGCCTGGCTGGAAAACCCCGGCCTGCAGGCGGGCGGGCTCGGCCCGGCGGATCTGCCGAAGAACCTGGTCCTGATCGGGCTGGTCGGTTTGCTCGACCCGCCGCGCAAGGAGGCGATCGAGGCGGTGGCCGAGTGCCACGCGGGCGGTATCCGCGTGACCATGATCACGGGCGACCACCGCATCACCGCGGCCGCGATTGCGAGGATGCTCGGCATCGGCGACGGCAAGACGGCCATCGTCGGCGCCGAGATCGAGGAGATGAACGAGGCGCAACTGCAGGAGGCGGTGCGCAACGTCGACGTGTTTGCGCGCACCAGCCCGGAGCACAAGCTGCGGCTCGTCAAGGCCGTGCAGGCCAACCGGCAGATCTGTGCGATGACCGGCGACGGCGTGAACGATGCGCCGTCGCTAAAGCAGGCCGACATCGGCGTTGCGATGGGCATCAAGGGCACCGAGGTCACGAAGGAAGCCGGGGACATGATCCTCGCGGACGACAACTTCGCCTCGATCAGCGCGGCGGTCAAGGAAGGCCGCACGGTCTACAACAACATCGAGAAGGCGATCCTGTTCCTGTTCCCGACCAACGTCGCGCAGGCGCTCGTCATCGCGATGGCGATCTTCCTCGGCTTCTCGATGCCGATCACGGCGCCGCAGGTGCTCTGGGTCAACATGGTGACTTCGGTCGCGCTCGGCCTTGCCATCTGTTTCGAGCCGCACGAGGCCGACGTGATGAGCCGCCCACCGCGAGCGGTCGACCGGCCGATCCTGACGGGCTTCGGCATCTGGCGCGTGATTTTCGTCGGCCTCGCGCTGCTGGCCTTCACGCTCTGGGCCTTCTTCTGGATGAAGGACCAGGGCGCATCCGAGGGGCTCGCCCGGACCGTCGCCGTCAACGCGATCACCATCGGCCAGTGCTTCTTCCTGCTGAACAGCCGCTACCTGACCGACAGCTCGCTGTCGTTCAAGGCGCACATGGAGAACAGGTACGTCGGCTTCGGCATTGGCGCGGTCATCGTCCTGCAACTGCTCTTCACCTACGCGCCACCGCTGCAGGCACTGTTCGGCAACGAGTCCGTCCCGGCCTACCTATGGCCGGTCCTGCTCGCCGGCGGCCTCGTGTTCTTCCTCGTCGTCGAGCTCGAGAAGATGATCATCCGTTCCAGTGTCACCCTCAAGACGCTCGTGACCGGCGTCGAGGCGGGCGCGGGAGCCCCGGAGCGGGCGATCTAGCCCGTAGGTCGGTATTCATGCCGACATTTGCGTTTCCGGATGCCTCTGTCGCCATGAATGGCGACCTACGGGGCCACGGCGCGGAAGATCGCCCGGTGCGCTCGAGTCTGCTGCGTAGCCTATATGGGTCATGACGACGTGCAGAATGTGTCCGCCGGCTTCACGCTTGCGCGAGTGACTGCATTTGTATATGGTTGCAGTCATAGAAGGCAAACGAGAGGATTTGAAGTATGGCAATCCTGACCGTAAGGAATGTGCCGGATGACGTGCATCGCGCTTTGCGCGTGCGGGCGGCCCAACACGGCCGTAGTACGGAAGCGGAGGTGCGCGAGATTCTGGCCGCCGCGGTCAAGCCGGAGAAGCGCGTGCGTGTGGGCGAAGCCCTCGCCGCCATCGGCCGCAAGATCGGCCTGGCCAATGAAGATTTCGCTGTCTTCGAGAGCGTGCGCGACAAGACGCCGGCCAAACCGTTGAGCTTCGACTGAATGATCGTCCTGGATACGAACGTCGTTTCCGAGGCAATGAAACCGGAGCCAGACGCGGCCGTGAGGGCTTGGCTGAACGACCAGGCGGCGGAAACCCTGTACCTGTCCAGCGTCACGCTGGCCGAGTTGCTGTTTGGCATCCGGGCGCTGCCGGCGGGCAAGCGCAAGAACATGCTCGACCGCGCCCTGAACGAACTGCTGGAACTGTTCAAGGATCGGGTGCTGCCGTTCGACACGGATGCAGCGCGCCATTATGCAGACCTGGCCGTGACGGCCAGGGTCGGCGGGCGCGGATTCCCGACGCCAGACGGCTACATCGCGGCCGTCGCGGCATCGCGGGGCTTCATCGTGGCATCACGCGACACATCGCCCTATGAAGCGGCCGGCGTGACTGTCATCAACCCTTGGGAGGAGGGTGGCGCGACGTAGCAAAGCGTGCTCTCGGGCGCGTGATCGACTCTTGCACCGATGTTCAACAAATCGCGCGGCGTCAATTCGACCACGCGGCTGGCCGGAATGCGCAGCTTGGCGTTCCTGCGTCGCCCTGGCATCGATGCGCGCCGCGCGCATGTGGCCGCCGCGGCGCCCGTAGACAGCAACTCCGGCGCTCATCGTTGCCGCAGGTCGCCGAGTAGCACTTCGGCGATTGCTTCCTCGTCGATGGCGAGGCGTTCGGCAAGCATCGCGCCCGCCAGTGCGTCGTCCCACAGCGCTCTGACGGCGGCATCGTCGAGGCGACGCCCGGGGCGCGGCGCGCCGACGAGGGCTGCGCGATAGTCGGCTGCCGAAAAGCGCCACGGCCGGGCGTCGTGCTCACCGACGAGCTGGTTGCCGATGCGAAGGCCGGGCCAGTCGAAGTCGCCGTGGTAATGCAGCGTCGCGCCGGCCGCGCGCAGCTGCGTGAGCAGGACGCGCTGGGCCGCGGCCGGCATGCCGTCGGTGCACACCAGCGGCGCACAGCGTGGCCCCAGCTGGTCCGCGGCGATCGCCAGCAGGTTCGGGTTCTCGCACACGAAGACCGGGCGGCCCGTGATGGTCCAGGCTGGCGGCGAACGCAGCAGGCGGCGCAGCGAGAGATAGGCCGGTTCGCCCGGGTCGGCACCCGTCGGCCCGGGGAGGTTTAGCGCCAGCGCCGGTCGTGCGAGTTCGTTGACCAGCACGCCGGCAGAGGCCCACACGTCGCGCACGCGTTCGCCGTCGTCGTCGGCCGCGGCCCCATGGCGCAGCGCCATGAGGACCAGCGTGCCGACTCGGGTACCGGCGTCGAGCGCGTGCGCATCGCCGAGCGCGGTAACGGCCAGCTGTGCCCGCGGCATAGCTGCCGCGGGCAGCAGCCGCAACACCTGGTCGGCCTCGCGCACGAGGCGGGCGCCGGTCTCGGGTCGCCTGGCACCGAGCCGCTTCAGCAGCCCGAGTCCGGTGGACGTTTGCAGGGTCGCACGCAGGCCGGCATGTTCGCAGCTCTCGACCACCTGCTCCCAGTGCGAGCGAACGCGCAGGCGTTCGGCAGCCCCGTCGATGATCGGCCCGTCGAGCTGCTCGAGCGCATCGCGCAGGGACGTGGCGAGACCCGCACGGGCGAGCGCGGCGTCGATCTCCGCCACGTCGATCTGCATCGATCGCACGTAACGCGCAGGGCGCCCGGCGAGTGCCGCAAGCGCCGCGTGTTCGGCTTCGTTCAGCGCGCCGAGGCGCACGACCGCGGTCGGTGCGCCGCCCTCGTAGCGCTGGCGAAGCCGCTTGCGCAACGCCGCCAGCGCGTCGCCGCCCAGGAGCCGTTGCAGCCGCGCATTCATCATCATCGTTCAGGCTTCCCGCCCGGCCGTCGCGGGCAAGTCCTGCGCGCCCTCGGGCGGGAAGCGTCGATCCGGATCGTCGTCGCGCCGGCGGGCCCGGCCGTCCCAGCTCCAGCGCGAGACGTGCACCGCGTCGATGCCCTCGCGTCGCTGCAGCTGGCAGATCGCCACGCCCGGCAGATCGGCGTAGCAGGCCCACTCACGCTCGCTGGTGATGACGAAATCCAGATCGAATTCGCGGATCAGTCCCATGCAATGCGCGCGCGCGGCGTCGTCGATGCCGGCGAAGGCTTCGTCGAGCAGCACCAGGCGTGGCGCGAAGGCGTAGCTGGCCTGGCTGTAGAAACTCGAAACCGCGGCAAAGAGCGGCACCGTGAGGCCGAGCGCGCGTTCGCCGCTCGAGGCGGGGCCTGAGAGCGGGCGCCACTGCCCGTCCTGCCAGCGCTGGACGCGAAAGCGATGCCAGCGCCGATAGTCGAGCGCGCGGGCGAGCTGCTCGAGCAGGCTGCCGCCGGCCGCGTCGGCCTTCAGGCGCTCGGCCGCGATACGCTGGTGCAGCATCTCGCCGACCACCCGCCGGTCCTCGGCCGACCACAGGTCGGTGCTGGTATTGAGCAGGCGCTTGCGTGCGGTCTCCAGGCCCACCGGCGCGCCTTCGCTGCCCTCGGGCAGCGGTTGCCACAACAGGCGGAACCTGACTCCGGTGGAGGTCGGGCGCTTGTGCAGCTCCTTGTTGATCGCATCGACCTGGCGCTCGGCCGCCTGCAGGAGCCGCTGCACTTCGGCGGCGATTTCGGCCTGCAGGTGGTTTTCGAGCAGCGTGCGCTCGCGCGCCGTCAGGAGCTCGCGCCGCTGGGCGATCTCGGCGTCGAGGCGGGTCATCAGCTGGTCGGGGCGTTCCGGGCGGTTCTGGTAGATGACGCCGACGACGAGGCCGTAGTCGCTGGTGTCGGCCTGGGCCTGATGCCCGAGCGCGGTGAGGGAGCGCCCCAGATCGGCGTAGTCGTGCGAGATCTGGCTCTGGATGCGCGTCCACGCCTCGTCGTCGTCCGCCACCTGCGCGAGGGCCTGCTCGGTGCGGCGCGCAAGGCTGAGCGCCGGTTCGATCGTCCACGGTGTACGCAGGTCGGGCACGTCGGCCCCGGGCAGTGCGACGGACAGCAAGCCCGTTGCGGCAAAGCCCTGCAGCTGCGCGATGGTGCGTTGGCGCGCCTCGGCGCGCTCCTGCAGGGTGGCGTCGGCGTCCTGCATCTTCTGCTCGCCGCGGGCGCGTGCTTCGCCGGCCGCGCGGAGGGCTTCGCCTTCCGCCTTCGAGCGGCGCTCGCCATCGCTCACGGCATGGCGCGCCTCGCGCAGCCGTCGTTCGAGCTCCTCGACCCGGGCGCCGATCGATTCGCGCAAGGTGCTGAGCCGCACCTGAGCTTCCTCGGCCTGGCGGCGGCGCTCGGCGAGTTGGTCGGCGCGCTGGCGCGCGTCGGCCTCGGTTTCCCGTGTCCGTTCCTGCTGCCGTGCTAGTTCCGCTGCCGCCAAACGCAGTTCGTGTGCTGCCTGGAAGAGCGCATGCGAAGTCTCGCCGAAGTGCGTCAGCGCGGCGCCGACGGCCTCCAGTGCCTCGGGCGTGGTGGGCAGGTGCAGGTCGGTCGCGTCGGTCGCCAGCGCATCGCGGCAAAGCTGCAGGGCGTCGGCCGTGGCGCGCAGTTGCCTTTCGGCTTCGCCGAGCCGGCTGCGCGCGGCCTGCAACTCGCGCTCGCCGGCCGCGGCATCGGCGTGGGCGGCGCGCAGGCCCTCGTCGGACGGCGCACCCTGCCATTCGGCGGCCGCGCGCTCTTGCCGTCGCGCCAGCTCGGCCAGCGCCTCGTCGATCTGGTCTGTTGCTTCGGTGATCTCGCCCAGGCGCAGCTCGATCCCGGCGAGCCGTCGCGCACGCGCGGCGGCACGTGCGGCGTAGCCGATGTAGGCGGCCTGCGATTTCTGCCAGGTTCCGGCCAGTGCACCGAGGCGAAAACGCCCGTCGGGCGAGATCCAGCCTTCGGCCCGGCCGTCGTCGTGCGCGCAGCAGGCGATGCCTTCGAGCAGGCGCGTGAGCAGCGCGGCATCGACGCCGGGCGTTGCGGCAACGGCCGACGGCTCGAGCCAGGCGGCGAGCGAAGCGCTCTGTCGCGGCCGTTCTGTCCACCGCGTGTCGTGCACGAGCGGCGCGCCGTCGGCCCCCTGCAGCCCGCCTCCGGGAGTGACCCAGGCGTCGAGGAGTCCGGCAGCCTCGAGTGCGGTTTCGAGGCCGGCACGCTGCTCGGTGCTGACATGCTCGCGAAAATCGACCAGCTGCCACAGCGGCGCGCCGCCACCTTGCCTTCGCGCCGTCGCCGCGCGGGTGTGCGGCGACGGCGGGGCGGCGTCTTCGCCCTGCGCGAGCCGCTCGTGCTCGTCACGCAGCATCGCCTGCTCGTCGCGCAGCGTCTGCCTTGCCGCGAGATGACCGGCGCGCTGCTGCGCCAGGTCGTCGGCGCTGCGCTGCTGGGCGCGCGACAAGGCGGCGCGAGCGGGATTGTCGCCCTGCAGATTGGCGACCCACGAGGCCAGGTCGGGAAGGGGCGACTCATCCACCTGCAACACCCGCAGGTTCGCGAAGTGCTGCTGCCAGGCCTCGACGACGAGGTTGCCTTGCGTCTCGACGGCGGCGTCGGCCGCGCTGCGCCGGGTCGCCGCGGCGTCGGTTTCGTCGTGGCGTTCGTCGCGGGATTCTTGCTTGACTGCGAGCGTGGCCTCGGCCTGCGCCACGTCCCTGACGCGGCGCTGCACCAGGGCGAGTTGTTCGCGCCGATCGAGCATGGTCTGGCGCAGCGCACTTCGGCCGGTGACGAGCGGCAGGTCGTCGAGCGTTGCCAATTCGGCCGCCGGCAGCGCCGCCAGCGGATTGGTTCGCCACGGTTCGCCAATGCCGGCGGCAAACGCCGCCCCGGCGACGTCCTCGCGCGCCGTAGCGAGGGCATCCTCGGCCTGCTTGCGGCGCGCGTCGCGTTCCTCCAGGGCCTGATGTTCGCGCTCGAGGCGGGTGGCCGCCTCGGCATTCATGCGCGTGGCATCGTCGAGGTCGACAGCCCGCGCCGCGGCGTCGCGCTCGGCCTGGTTCAGACGGTTCGCGTCCTTCATTGCCGGGTCGGACTGCAACTGGTCGAGCCGGGTGCGGCCGGCGAGCAATGCGGCGTCAGCGGCATCGAGGCGGTTCTTCGCCTGCACTTCTGCGTGCTGCGCGGCCTGCCAGGCAGCGCGGGCCTCGTTGAGGCTGCGGCTGGCGCTGTCATAGCCGCTCTGTGCGCTGCGCAGGCCGCGCGCCTGTCGCCGCGCGTTGATCGCGGCATAGCGCTGGTAGCGCTGGTTGAACTGGCCGACGGCCTTCGCCAGCGCTTCGTAATCCTGCAACTCGCGGCGGTATTCCTCGAGCTGGTTGAGCGCGTCGGCGACATCGGTCAGCAACTCGGGCGACAGCGGCGGCAGCGCCTCGGTCAGTGCGCCCGAGAGGTTGCCTTCATCCGGTTTTTTGGATAATTGCGGCTGGCGCAACTGGACCAGCGTGTCCATCAGCGCGGCATAACGCACGTCGCCGAGCTGGAACAGACGCTCGTCGACCGCGCGGCGGTACGCGGTGGCGGTGTCGAATACCTGACCGTGTTCCTGCAGCGCTTCCTTCAGCCGCTCGCGGGTGAGCACGTTGCGTGCCGGGCTGGTGAGCCACAGGTCCTGGCCGATGCGTTTCCCTTCGAGAACGAAGAACCACGCATCGACCTGCGCACGCGCCGCTGCTGCCGAGAGTCCGCAGCCGAGAGTCAGATGAGCGGGCTCGCCATCCTCGGCGATACGGCCGAACTCGATCCACGCGTAGCCGATGCGGCGGTCGAGCTTGCCGAGCAGCAGGTTCCAGGCCATTTTCTTGCCGGCATCGCCGTCGGGTTCGATGCGCGAGGGCTTGAGCTGGGCATCGAACAGGAACGGCAGTGTCAGCGACAGCACCTTGGACTTGCCGGTGCCGTTGTTGCCACGCAGCAGCAGGTGGCCGTTGCGGAACCAGAATTCCTCGCTGTCGTAGTGGAACAGCTCGACCAGGCCGAGGCGCAGCGGTTGCCAGCGCGCCAGTGTCGGTTGTGGCAGTGCAGGGCGAACGTCGGCCGACGGGAGATCGGGCGGGGTGTCGAGCAGGGTATCCAGCGTATCCAAGGGGAGGTATCTCAATCGAACAGGTTGCCGGTGGCAGCGGGTGTGGATGGGCGGAGCTCGGCCTCGCCGACGGCAAATCGGGACAGCGCCGGCAAGGTTCGCACATCGGTGCCGTCGCGCTCGAGCAGCCGAAGACGCTGCAGGCGTTCGAGCGCGGTTGCCGCCAACTCCTGCTCCGAGCCCGCTTCACGCGCCGACTTGCGCCAGAACCTGCCGAAGCGCTGGCGTGCGCCCGCGATGAATGCGGCGACTTCGTCGGAGCTCGCGCGACTGTTCGCGCGCGTGCTCAGGAACTCGGCGACGAGCAGGGTGACGTGTGCTTCGGTGCCCTCGGCCGGCATCGCCACGTCGGTCAGTTCGCCGTCCTCGTCGGCCAGCGCCAGCCCCTCGGCGCGCTGTTCGGCGACCAGCCCGGTGGCGTCACACAGCCGGATGGCCATGGTGCCGCGCTGGTTCAGGAAGTAGGCGCGCTGGTCGGCGTCGAGGCGGTCGAGGTAGATCACCGGGTCGTCCAGCAGGCGGCGCGCCAGGTGGTGGCGCAGCGCCGTACGTCGGCCTTCGTCGCTGTCTGGAACGGGCTCAGTAACCAGAGCGGCGAGCCGCGCCTCGAGCGTGGCCGGGGCTTCGTCCGCGGGCCATGTGGAAGGGCCGCGCGATGCCGCGAGCATACCGGCTAGAACCCGCCGCTGTACGTCGTAGAGCGCGTCGTGGAGGCTGTCCGGGCCTGCGTTGCCGCCGCGCACGAAGCCCTCTTCGTCACCGGCCACGCGATGCAGCACGCCGAGCTCCAGCAGTGTGCGGCACACCGCGACCAGCTCGCGCCGCTCGTGCTGCGCCTGGAGTGTGAAGCTGAAGCCGAGCGCGGCCAGCGCCGGTTCCGCGGCAAGGGCGAGCAGCCGGTCGCCGAGCACGTGCAGTGTGATCTGCGGGTCGGCACGCTCCAGCACCGCGCAGGCGAGGCACAGCAGCACATAGCGGCGGCGCTCGTAGCCGGGCATCCCGCGGGTGGCGTCGTTCAGGTCGGCCGGGCGCTTGTACAGGCGTGCCGCGTCGCGTTCGATGTGCAGCGCCCAGCCGGTCTCGCGGACGAACCATTCGCGCAGCGCATCGGCATGGCGGCGCACCGCGGCGAACTCGGCATGTGCAGGCGTCATCAACGGCGTCATCAGCAGGGCGCGCAGCGCGTCGGCGATCTCCTCGCGTTGATGGCGGGCCTGCTGCTGGCCGATCGCGGTGCTGTCGCTTCTCATCAGGGCGTATGCGTGGCGGTGATCGTGATGCGGTGGTCACGGCCGGCAAAGACGCCGGCATCGGTGAGGATTTCGGCCCGCGTGTGTGCTGCCATCGGCTCGAGACGAATCCGCAGCAGGCCATCGCCGGTCTGGCGCTCGATCACGTCCTCGGGAGAGGATTGCGCGCTCAACGCCTCGCCCAGCAGCGACAGCAACAGCGCGAAGGCGTGCGGATCGAGGCGCCCAATGTCGGACAGGCGCGTCATCCGGCCCGTGGCCAGGCGTGCACGCGCGGCTTCGACCTGCAGATGTTCTTCACGCAATTGGCGCGCGAGCAGGGCGCGTTCCTCCGAGCGTTCATGCACCCTGGGCAGCGGACCTCGTGGAGCGGCCTCGCCGTACTCGCGCAGGCGCGGGTGGATACGCAGCGGCGGCGCCTCGGCCCACGGCGTCGTGGCCGGCAGTTCGTTGCCGGCGTCCGGATTCAACGAGAAATGCCGCGCCGGGTTGAGGGCGAAGGCGGCGCGACCGAGGCGGTGCGAGTCGTCATCGCCCGCGCAGCTCGCGAACCAGCCGGCGAGCACCCTGAAGTCGGCCGAGCGGTCGCTGCGCCCGCTGCGCCGCTCGTTCAGCGCCGCGACCGCCGCCAGCAGCTGCGGAATCGCCGCGCGCGCCTTCGAGCGCAACACCTCGGCCTGAGGCGGTTCATGATGGGCGCTGACGAACCAGCTGCGCAGGCCCCCCCAGCGTTCACGCCACGCCTGCTGGCGCTGTGCGAGCGCCTCGGTCTGCGCTTGTTGGTCAGCGGGAGCGGCGTCGCGCGCCTCGCGTTGCGCGGCCGACCACAGCAGTGGATCGATGCGCGGATGCAGCGCGGCAATGTGCTCTGCGATCGCGCCGGAGCGCCCGACCAGATCGCCGATGAAACGTTCGAGGTAGTCGATCAGCCGTTGCTTGTAAGCCACCACCGCGGTGGCATCGGCCTGTTGCAGCTCGATGCTGCGGGCCATGCCGGCCATGAATGCCTGGGCGTTGTCGGCCAGGCCCTCGAACACACGCACCAGATCGCGCAGCGTCTCGTGCAGCTTCGCCGCATCGATCGCCGGCGCGTCGGCCAGCGCGAGCAGGGTCCTGAGCCGGCTGGCGATGTCCTCCAGCGCGATCGTCTGCAGTTCGGCGCGCCGTTCGAGTGCGTCGGCGAAGGCCGCGAGGGCTGTCTCGACCGCATCGCCGCCATGGGAGAGCCGGTAGAGGAAGCGGGCGCGGTAAAAGTCGCTGATGCTGGCGACGCGTGCTGTGTCGGGCTGCGCCTCGAGGTTGCCCCATTCGGCGAGTTGAGCGAGCGCGGCCTGAACTTCCTCGAGCTTTGGTGCGCCATCGGTCCACCGAGCCTCGGTCAGCACTTCGTCGGGTCGCATGTGCAGCCGGAACTGGCGCTTTGCCGCGGCGAAACTCGCCATGATGCTGCGGTAGATGCCGGCTTTCTCGGCGCTGACGTGCCGGAATAACTCGGCCGATGTGTTTGCAGACGGCATTGACTGGATTCTGGATGCTCTCGTCGGTCGATGTTGGCAACAACGGGGGCGGTTGTCGAGCACATCCATGGTTCTCCATGGAACGGCGCAGCCGCGCTACGATAGTCGATGAATTCTTGGGCGCATCCACACCAAGGCGCCGTGGATGCTTCGGCAACAGCCGCGAACTACGCGAGGTAGATCAACCCCGATGCGACTCGACCGCTTCATAGGCTCCCGGCTGGCGTGCTCGGCGCGCAGCGCGCAGCACATGATCGCCGCGCGCGAGGTGCTGCTGAACGGCGTGCCGGCCACCGACGGCAGCCAGGCGGTCTCGACCTTTTGCCGCGTCGAGGTGGCGGGACGGCTGTTGCGCGCGCGCGAGCCCGTGTACCTGATGCTGCACAAGCCGCGCGGCTGCGTCAGCGCCACCACCGACCGCAAGCACTGTACGGTGCTCGATCTGATCGACCTGCCGGCGCGTGAGGAACTGCACCTCGCCGGGAGGCTCGACTTCAATACCACGGGGCTGTTGCTGCTCAGCAGCGACGGCAACTGGACGCGCCGCATCACGCTGCCCGAGCGCAAGATTCCCAAGACCTACCTCGTGCATACACGCGACCCGATCACGCCGGAATACGCCGAGCGCTTCGCGGCAGGTATCTATCTGCGCTACGAGAACCTGGTGACGCAGCCCGCGCGGCTGGTGACCCTGTCCGCCACCCGCGCGGAGCTCACGATCCACGAGGGCCGCTACCACCAGGTCAGGCGGATGTTCGGCGTCTTCCGCAACGAGGTCCTCGCGCTGCACCGGCTCGCGGTCGGCGGGATCGTGCTCGATGCGGCGCTCGCGCCAGGCGAATGGCGGCACCTGGCGCCGGCGGAAGTCGCGGCGATCGGCGGCTGAGCGGGGCAATTACGGGTTGTGCTATCCGCACATCGTGCATAGCATATGTGCAGATAGCATTTTCCCCGGGAGCCGCGCATGTCCACCCAGCCGCACCCCCAAGCCGCGCCCGAGGTCGTGCTGGCCAAGGCCGTGCTGAGCGCCGCGGCGCAGCTCGGGCTGAAACAGGCGGAGCTGGCCGCCG
>Ga0073904_10000905_pt1 | contig 21799 bp, 21 predicted proteins | sample KloWWTrecipitate_FD_66668 | JGI IMG/M metagenome (GOLD analysis project Ga0073904, IMG submission 66668) | Active sludge microbial communities from Klosterneuburg, Austria, studying microevolution and ecology of nitrifiers - Klosterneuburg... | ecosystem: Engineered > WWTP > Aerobic digester >... | reverse complement strand
GCCTCTGTCGCCGAGCGCTTCGAGGGTGGCGCGCCAGGCGTCATTCTGCTGGTGGCGCAGCAGCAGCGAATAGACGAGCGCGTCGCCGAGTTCGCCGATACCGATCTGCAGCGTGCCGCCGTCAGGCACAAGCGCGCCAACGCGCATCGCGATCGCGTGATCGACCGTACGCAACGGCAGATTCGGCGGGCAGAAGAGCTCGTAGTCGTAGCGTGGGTGATCGATCAGGTAGTCGAAGCGCGCGGGGTCGATGCAGGCGCCGCCGAACATGAAGGGCAGGCGGGGGTGCACGGCGCCGATCAGCAGGATATCCCGGCCGGCCGTGCGCGCCGCCTCGATCTGCGGCAGCAGATCCACGGTGACGTCGGGGTTCGAGCCCAACGAGAGCTGCACTTCTCCCGCGACCGTGCGCTTCGCGACGAGCTGCGCGATCACGTTCGCACCGCGCGCGAGAAAGTCGCGTGCGACATGCGTGTAGTTCGCCGAGAGGTAGTGCTGCTGTGCGGCGTCGACCCCGAGCCAGGCACCGGGTTCGAAGAAGAACTCGATCACCTCGATGTTGGGCGGCAGTGTGCCGGCCTTCGCGGCGAGGACATAGTCCAGTTCGGGGTAGTCGGCGAACACCCGCTCGACGACTGGCTCGAGCAGGCGTCGCGCGAGGTCGCCACTTGCCTGCGGCCGCGTCAGTGAAAGCGCAGTGAGTATCGTGAGACGGAGTGAAGGATCGCGCGCGGCGCGCCGGTAGAACTCGTTCGCGACGAGGTTCGGCTTGCCGATGCCCAGCGGCAGACCCAGTACGATGTGGTGGCCGACGCGCGCGAGCGTCGCGTCCACGCATTCGTCGATGGTGCCGAAGACTTGCGGCAAATCAGGGTGCTGGCGTGAGTTTGACGGACCAGACGACGGTGACGGCGTTGCCGACCATCTCGGTCGAGCGCCATTCGCCCTGACCCACCCCGTAGTCGAGCCGGTTGATCGCGAGCTCGCCCGCAATCACGCGGCCCGGCGTCCCGTTGCCGGAGGCGGCGGTGAGCGCGAACGGCAGCGTTACTTCGCGGGCCATGTCGCGAATCGCGAGCTTGCCTGTAGCCTCGTAGCGATCGTTCGCGACGCGCTTGAAGCGGGTTGCCTCGAAGCTTGCCTGTGGAAACTTCTGCACGTCGAACAGGTCCGCCGTGCGCAAGGCCGAGTCGCGATCCTTGTCTTTCGTATTGAGCGAAGCGGCATCAATCACGACCGCGAGCCGGGTCGGCGTGCCATCCGCTGCCGTAATGAGCGACACCGTGAACTTGTCGAAGGTGCCCGTCGTGGTGGCGCCCGCCTGCGTGAAGCGGAACTGAAGGGACCCGCTGGCGTTGCTGCCGGTTGCGGCGCCTGCGCCAGGTGCTGCGGCGAGCGCTTCGCCTGCGCCGGGGCCCATGAGGAGCAGCGCAGCGAGTACGACCGGCACGCGCGTGAAAGGCAGCATGCGCTTCAGCACGACATCGCGGTTGACGAAATGATGCTTGAGCGCGGCGAGCAGGTGCAGCGTCGCGACCGCCCCGAGAGTGAACGCGAGAATTTCGTGCGCATCGTGCGCGATGTCGAAGGTGGTTTCGCTCGGCGCCACGAGATCCGGGAGCTGGAAGAGACCGAACCAGGACACCGGGAAGTTCTTGGCAGAAGACATGATCCAGCCGGCCAGTGGAACCGCCAGGAGCAGCGCGTAAAGCAGTCCGTGCGCGCCGCGCGCCGCCGCCTTCTCCCAGTTCGCCATCGTGGCGGGCATTTCCGGCGTGCGGTTGGCTGCCCGCCACAAGAGGCGCAGTGTCGCAAGCGCGAGGATGGTGATGCCGACCGACTTGTGCCGCGCGAGGACAGCGAGTTTCTGCAGGCCGACCGGCAGACCCTCGGCGATGAACGCGAGCACGAACTGGGTAACGACGAGCAGCACGATGGCCCAATGGAAGAACTTTGCGATCGTGCCCCAGCGTTCCAGGGTATTGCGGATCGGCATATGCTCGGCTCCATGGGAGTGAGGAGCGTCCAGTCTAGCAAGGCCGCGCTGGGGGCGGCGATGCTGGCCGCGCTCGGCCTCGCAGGCTGCCCTGCATCCCGACGCGCCGCTCCGCCGCCCGTTCCTGCAGTGCCGCCCGCCGAAGTCGCACCGCCCGTGGCGGGCGCGATCCGCTACCGGATCGTCGGCGACGAATCCCTCGTGGTGGTGCTCGCGTACCGCGGCGGCACGCTCGCCTCGTTCGGGCACAACCACGTGATCGCCTCGCGCGCGCTCATCGGCGTCATCGACCTGCGCGAGCCCCTCACGGCGAGCACGCTCGATCTGTACCTGCCGGTCGCTGCCTTCACAGTCGACGAAGCCGAGCTGCGCAGCGGCCGGGGCCCGGAGTTCGCAGCGGCCGTCCCGGATTCAGCACGCGAGGGTACCCGCCGCAACATGCTGGGTGAGAGCCTGCTCGACGCCGCGCGCTTTCCCGCAATCGTGGTGCGCGCTGTCTCGCTCACCGGCGGGCCCGGGACTTTCGCGGCCCGGCTCGATGTGAACGTGCGCGGCGAGAGCCATTCGCTCGTCGTGCCGGTGCAGGTCGATCGGCGGGGCGCCGAACGGCTGCACGTCACCGCAAAGTTCACCGTCGAACAGAGCGCGCTCGGGCTCACGCCCTTCAGCGTGATGCTCGGCGCGCTCCAGGTCGAAGATACGCTCGGCGTCGAAGTCGATCTCAGCGCACGCCGAGTTCCCTGAGTACGGTGTCCGCGTGGTACACCTTCTGCAGCGCCTCGCGGAGGATGGCGGGGTGCACGGCAATGGCACGGTTCTTCGCGGCGTCGAACCAGTAGCGGCCCGAGATCGAGTGGATGTTGCCGTCGAACATCAGGCCGACAATGCGACCCTGCGCGTCGATCAACGGGCTGCCCGAGTTCCCGCCGACGATATCGTTCGTCGTCGAGATGCAGAACGGGGTCTGCATATCGAGCGAGTCGCGCACTTTCAGCCAACTGTCGGGAATGCGAAACGGCGCGCTGCCCGTCGCGCGCTCGAAGGCCTTCCCGAGATACGTGAACGGCGGGATGTCCCTGCCATCCTCGTTCCAGCCGGCCACCGTGCCGTAGTTGAGGCGCAGCGTGAAAGTCGCGTCGGGGTAGACGTTTGTGCCATAGACCTTGAAGCGTGCTGCAGCGATTTTCTCCGACGCCGCGGTGATCGGCGCTTCGACCTCGTCCTCGTAGCGCTTGCGCACTGCGCGCGAGGGCTCGTCGATCGCAAGCGCGAGCCGGATCATCGGGTCGTTCGACGCGGCGATGGCCGCCTCGCCGCCGTCCCACAGCTGCTTGCGGATGGCCGGGTCGGCGAGCTTCGTCCCAGCGATCAGTTTCGCGGCGAGGCTGTCCGGGGAATCCTTCGCGAGCAATTGGCGCACCACCGGGTGATCGGGGCCGAGCCATTCGCGCATCCGTTCGAGCGAGAACGACAGCGTGAGATTCTCGAGCTCCGGGTAGACGGGGATCGCCGCGAGTGTCTGTTGCGCAAGCCGCGGCAGCGCCGTGTCGGCGTACTCGCGCAGCCGCTCCGTGTTCGGCTTGCCGCGCTCGGCGGCAGCGCGCACGAGCGTGCGGGCGTAGCGGAAGGTCGCACTGTTGAAGCCGCCGGCTCCTTCGAGGAATAGATACGGCAGATAGAGGCCACGCTCGATCGTCGTCGCCCGTGCGATATCTGCCCATGGGTCGCCGAACGAGGCGTCGCCCGCCATTTTCACGCGCAGCGCCTGCTCCGCCTCGCTCTTCGCCTCGAGCAGCGAGTCCTCGTGCAGGGCGTCGAGCAGCTTGCGCCGCACCTTGATGCCGTTCTCGAGCGAGTTGAGCGGCTCCTCGACGATGCGCGCTGCCGCTTCGCTCCCCTTGCCGTACTGGATGTAACGGCCGCGCAGCTCGGAATAGCGCAGCAGCCAGTTCGGCAGGACGAGATCGCGCTGGAACGCGAGTTCCGCGCGCGTATCGAGTCGCTCGGTGGAACCGGGGTGGCCGGAGACGAGCACGAACTCGCCCGCTTCGGGACCCGCAAAGCGGATCGGGAGGTGATCCGGCGTCTTCGCGGGTTTGCCGTTCTCGTAGGCCCGCAGCATCGAGAAATCGAGCGACCAGCGCGGGAACTGGAAATTGTCCGGGTCGCCGCCGAAAGCGGCGATGTCGGCCTCGGGTGCGAGCACGAGACGCACGTCGTCGTAGCGCTTGTATTTGTAGAGGAAGTACTGTCCGCCCTGGTAGAGCGTGACGCTCTCGCACTTGAGCCTTGTGCTCTTCTCGCAGGCCTGCTCGAGCTGCGTGAGCGCCTTCTTGCGCGCCTCGTTCGCTGCGGTCTGATCGAGGCCGCTGATCGCCTGCATCACCTTGTCGGTGACATTTTCCATTGCCTGCAGTACGTCGGCGACCTGCGTCGCGCACCGCGGCTCGTCATTGCGACTGCGCGAGACGAAGCCCGTCTGCACGAGGCTCTGGTCCCTGGACGACAGGTTCGCGAGACAAGCCTCGACACAGTGGTGGTTCGTGAGAATGAGGCCTTCGGGAGAGACGAAGGACGCCGTGCAGTTCGAGAGGCGGATCGTGCTGCGCCGCACCCGGTCAAGCCACGCGCTGTCGAGGGTGGCGCCGTACTTCGCCTTGACGGCTGCCGCGGGGAAATTGTCGAACGTCCACATGCCCTCGTCGGCAAGCGCCGGTAGCGCGGCGCCGAGCAGCAGGGCGAGCATTGCTGTACGCATGATGGCCTCGCAGAAGTGTGAGACCGGCGATTCTAGCGGGCGTGGGGCCTTTCGTGCTCGGCGGACACTGCGCGGCGGAGCGCGCTTGCGACGAGGCGAGCTGATGGGCGCGTCGACCCGCGGTTACCCCGGCGCCAGCAGTATCGCGAGGCCCTCCGGGCTCTCGATCAGCGCGTAATGCCCGGGATCGAGCGCGGCCGGAAGGTCTGCGGCAAATGGCATGTCGAGCGCCGCGAGGCGCGCGCGACGACCCGCCGGGTCTGCGGCTGTGAATACGAGCAGTGGTTGCGCGAAGAAGCGCGGTGTGTGGAAGGCGAGGTTCAGGTGATCGCTTGTGAGCGGCAGACGGCGCCAGGGTGTGTCGTCACTCTCCGCGTCACTCCCGTCGGCGAGCGCCACGAAGCCGAACGCTTCCCACTGCCGGCGCGCGACGGCAAAATCGCGTGCCGGCAGGCTGTACTCCGCGAGTTCGCCGCATAGCGACGGTTGGTCGCGGTCGCAGGGCGAGAACGTGCGCGCCTCGAGCACTGTGACCATGTGCCCCGTGGGATCGCGAAAGCCGGCTTCGTTGAAGACTTCGTCACCCGTGCGGCGAAAGGCGATCTCGACGCCTGTGGCCTCAATTGCAGCGATGTGCCGGGCGACTCGCGCCCGCACGAACGTGAGCGAGGGCGACGCGAAACGGTACTGGTGCAGCCCGATCACGCAGCGGCCGTCGGTGAGCACGCCGTAAGGATGCGACCAGACGTCGCTCGTCACACATTGCGTGAATCCGAGCCGCTCATAGAACTCCACCGATGCGCGGATGTCATCGGTTGCAACCGACAGCTCGAGGAACCGGCCGAGCATGCGCGGGCGCGATAGTCAGCTGCTCGACACGACGCGCGGAAAAGCGCCCGCGGCGCGCGCGGCGGCAGCGCCGATCCAGCCGCGCGTGTGAAGGGCGACGAGACGACTGAGCGCCTGGACATGCTCGGGTCGCGCATTGAGCGCCGCCACATAATCGAGACGCGTACCACCGGCACGCAGGAAGCGCGCACGATCTTCGACTTCGATCTCCTCGAGCGTCTCGAGGCAGTCGATCGCGAAGCCTGGGCAGGCGACGGTAGCGGTGTGCACGCCGCGCGCCGGCAGGGACTCGAGCACTTCCTCGGTATAGGGGCGCAACCAGCTGCCGCCGCCGAAGCGCGACTGGAAGGCGACGCTCCACTCGCCGTCGTGCAGCCGCAACGCATCGGCGAGCTGCTGCGCGGTCGCGTGACAGCGCTTGTGATACGGATCGCCCTTGTCGCAGTAGGCGCTCGGCACGCCATGCCACGAGAGCAGCAGATGCCCGGTGCGCCCGTGCGCGGCCCAGTGTGCGGCGATGCTCGCGCGCAGCGCCTCGATGTAGCCGTCGTCATCGTGGTAATCGGCGATGTAGCGCAGTTCCGGCGCCCAGCGCAGCCTGCCGAGCACGCCGGCCACCTTGTCGTAGACCGCACCGGTCGTCACGCCGCAGTACTGCGGAAAGAGCGGCACGACGAGGAGACGACGTGCGCCGCTGTCGATCAGCCCCAGAATGGCGCTCTCTATCGACGGGCTCGAATAGAGCATGCCGATGGCGACCGGGACCGGTGAGGCGACCCGCTGCGCAAGTTCGCTTTCGAGGCCCGCACGCAGTGATTCCGACAGTGACAGCAGCGGCGAGCGGCCCGCCGCGAACATTTCGCGATACTTGCGTGCGCTGCGCAGCGGCCGGATCGGCAGGATGAGGCCATGCAGGATCGGCAACCACAACCAGCGGGGCAGCTCGACGACCCGCGGATCGGACAGAAGGCTGCCGAGAAAGCGGCGGATATCGCGCACCGAGGCCGAGTCTGGCGACCCTGAATTGACGAGCAGCACGCCGACGCGTTCGTTGCCGTCGTGCGGGAAACCCGGCGTGCCGAGGAATTGCGGCATGAGACTCTCGCGTCAGGCGACGCCGCCGACGCACACGTACTTGAGTTCGGTGTAGTCGAGTATGCCGTACTTCGAACCCTCGCGGCCAAAGCCGGACTCCTTGATGCCGCCGAAGGGTGCCACTTCAGTCGAGATGATGCCGGTGTTGACGCCAACGATGCCGTACTCGAGGCCTTCCTGCACGCGCCAGGAGCGCGCGAGATCGCGCGTGTAGAAGTATGCGGCCAGCCCGAACTCGGTGTCGTTCGCCATCGCGAGCGCCTCGGCTTCCGTCCTGAAGCGAAAGAGCGGCGCAACGGGGCCGAAAGTTTCCTCGCGCGCGACCATCATGTTCGGCGTCACGTTTGTGAGGATGGTTGGCTGGAAGAACGTGCCACCGAGGGCGTGGCGCTTGCCACCGCAGGCGACCTGCGCGCCGTTCGCCACGGCGTCGTTGATGTGCTCCTCGACCTTCGCGAGCGCCTTCGCGTCGATCAGCGGCCCCTGATCGGTGACCTCCTTCAGGCCGTCGCCGACCCTCAGCAGCGCCACTGCCTCGGTGAGCTTCGCGGTAAAGGCATCGTAGATGCCTTCCTGCACCAGCAGGCGGTTAGCGCACACACAAGTCTGGCCGGTATTGCGGTACTTGCTCGCGATCGCCCCCTGCACGGCAACGTCGAGGTCGGCGTCGTCGAACACGATGAAGGGTGCATTGCCGCCGAGCTCGAGCGACAGCTTCTTGAGCGTGCCCGCGCACTGCACCATCAGCTTCTTGCCGATTTCGGTCGAGCCCGTAAAAGTGACCTTGCGCACGATCGGATTTGCAGTCATCTCGCCGCCGATTTCGGTGGCGCTGCCGGTCAGGATGCTGAAGACACCCGCGGGCACGCCCGCGCGAGTGGCGAGCTCGGCCATCGCAAGCGCCGAGTAGGGCGTTTGCGTGGCGGGCTTGCACACGAACGTGCAACCCGCGGCGAGCGCAGGCCCGGCCTTGCGCGTGATCATCGCGGAAGGGAAATTCCACGGCGTGATCGCCGCGACCACGCCGACCGGCTGGCGCAGCACGAGGAGGCGCTTGTCGGGCTGGTGGCCGGGGATCACATCGCCGTAGAGGCGCTTGCCCTCTTCGCCGAACCATTCAAGGAAGGAGGCCGCGTAGGCGATCTCGCCTTTCGATTCCGCGAGTGGCTTGCCCTGCTCGGCGGTCATCAGTGTTGCGAGATCCTCCTGGTTTGCGAGCATCAGGTCGCTCCAGCGCCGCAGGATGGCGCCGCGGTCCTTCGCGGTGCGCGCGGCCCACGCGGGGAACGCGCGCGCCGCCGCTTCGATCGCCCGGCGCGTTTCCGCTGCGCCGGCGTTCGGTACGGTGCCCAGCTTCTCACCGGAGGCAGGATTGACGACGTCGAGCGCGCGCTTCGAGTCCGCATCGACCCACTGGCCGTCGATATAGCACTGTTGTCGCAACAGCGACGTATCCTGCAATTTCATGGCGCGATCCCCGATGGTCAACCGACGAACCCGGCGAAGAAAGTGAGCGTGCGTTCCAGCGCGAGCTGCGCACTCGAAGCGTCATACTGCGCGCGGTCGGCATTGCCGAAAGCGTGATCCGCGGGATAAGTGTGGAACACGCCCGCCGGGTGCACGGCGCGGATCTTTTCGATGATCGCGGGCGGGATGCTCATGTCCTTCTCGCCGAAATGATAAATGACAGGGCACTTCGGAGCCTCGTCGAAATACTTCGGAATGCTGGCTCCGTAATAGCAGGCGGCCGCGGCCACCGGCAGCTGGCACGCCGCGACGTATGCGACGGCGCCGCCCCAGCAGAAGCCCACGATGCCGACCTTCCCTGAGCCCTTCACGGCGTTGACGGCGGCACTGATGTCGGCGAGGAACTGATCCTTGCCCACCTGCTTCATGTAGCCGATGCCTTCCTGCATCGTCTCGGCCGTGTAGCCGAGTTCGATGCCGCGACGCACGCGGTCGAAGAGGGCGGGTGCGATTGTGGTGTAGCCCTGCGCAGCGTAGCGGTCGGCGGCTGCCCGGACGCTGTGGTTCACGCCGAAAATCTCCTGGATCACGACGACGGCGCCGCGCGGCTTGCCGCGCGGCGCGGCGAGGTACGCCTGGAACTCGTGGCCGTCGCGGGCCATCAGCGTAGTGAAATCACCCATGTTCCCGAGGATACCGCGGTCAGGAAGCGCGAACCACGCGTTGATCTATGGCCCCGAAAATGCTGTGGCCGGTCGTGTCGAACATCTCGATGCGCACGCGATCGCCGAAGCGCAGGAACGGTGTTTCCGGCCGGCCGCCGGCCAGCACCTCGAGCGTGCGCTTCTCGGCAAGACAGCTCGAGCCGCGGCTGCGATCGTAGTTCGACACGGTGCCCGAGCCGACGATGGCGCCCGCGCCGAGGCGCCGCGTGCGTGCCGCATGTGCTATGAGCTGCGGAAAACTGAAGGTCATGTCGACGCCGGCATCGGGCGCGCCGAACGGCGCCTCGTTGATGCGGCTCACCAGCGGCAGGTGGACCTTGCCGTCGCGCCACGCGTCGCCCAGTTCGTCGGGCGTGACGGCGACTGGCGAGAACGCGGTCGCAGGCTTTGACTGATAAAAGCCGAAACCCTTTGCAAGCTCGCCGGGAATCAGGTTGCGCAGCGACCAGTCGTTGACGAGCGTGAGCAGCCGGATATGCCCCGCTGCGACCTGCGGCGACACGCCCATGGGCACGTCGTCGACGATCACCGCGATTTCCGCCTCGAGGTCGATGCCGAAGTCCTCGCTCATGAACGGCGCGTCGTCGGTGGGGCCGAGCAGGTCGTCGGAGCCGCCCTGGTAGATGAGGGGGTCGGTCCAGAATGACGCCGGCATCTCTGCGCCGCGCGCTTGGCGTACGAGTTCCACGTGGTTCACGTACGCGCTGCCGTCGACCCAATGATGGGCGCGGGGAAGCGGCGCCGCGCAGGCTCGCGGATCGAAGGGTTTCGCGGCCGCCACGGTGCCCGCCTTGAGGCGCGCCGCGAGCGCTGCGAGCTGTGGTGCAACCGTGGCCCATTCGTCGAGCGCGGCCTGCAGGGTCGCCGCAATGCCTTCGGCTACAACGCAGTGCGTCAGGTCATGGCTCACGACGACGAGGCGGCCGTCGCGGCCGCTTTTCAGGCTCGCAAGTTTCATGTAAAGGGGTGAGTGGGACGCTCGAGAATGGCCGTGACTCCCATCCCTCCGGCCGTGCATACCGAAATGAGACCCCGGCGCGCCCGCGGACTCTCGGCGAGCATCTTCGCGAGCGTCGCGACGATGCGCGTGCCGGTGGCGGCGAACGGGTGACCGATCGCGACGCTGCCGCCCTTGAGATTCAGCTTCGCGCGATCGATGCTGCCGAGCGGTCGTTCCAGGCCGAGGCGTTCGCGGCAGAAATCGGCGGACTCCCACGCGGCGAGCGTGCACAGCACCTGCGCCTCGAAGGCTTCGTGGATTTCGTAGAAGTCGAAATCCTGCAGCGTGAGGCCCGCATCCTTCAGCATCGCGGGAACGGCATAAGCCGGCGCCATCAGCAGGCCCTCGTGACCGCTCACATAGTCGACGGCCCAGGCCTTGCCGTAGGTGAGCCACGCGAGCACGGGAAGCCCGCGCGCTGTCGCCCACTCTTCGGAGGCAAGCAATACCGCGGAGGCGCCGTCCGTGAGCGGCGTGCTGTTGCCCGCCGTGAGGGTACCCGCGGCGCTGCGATCGAACGAAGGCTGCAGTTTCGCGAGCTTCTCGAGCGAGGTGTCGGCGCGGACGTTGTTGTCGGTCGCGAGCCCTTCATGGTCGACGACGAGATCGCCGTAAAAGCCCGCCTGCCAGGCCGCTGCGGCCTTCATGTGGCTCGCGAGGGCGAGCTGGTCCTGCGCCTCCCGCGAAATGCTCCACGTCTTCGCCATCTGCTCGCAGTGCTCGCCCATCGACAGGCCCGTGCGCGGTTCGACGACCGCGGGCATCACCGGCTTGAAGTCGCGCGGGCGCAGACCAAAGAACGGCGCGACGCGCGCACCGAAGCCGCGCCCACGGTAGCTGCGCAGCAGCTTCTGCTGGAAGGAGCGCGGGTAGACGATCGGCACGTCACTCACCGAGTCGACGCCGCCCGCGATACCCGCGTCGATCTGCCCGAGCGCGATCTTCCCGCCGATGAGGATCGCGGCCTCGAGGCTTGTGCCGCAGGCGCGCTGGATATCGAGCCCCGGCGTGTGCGGGTCGAGTCCGCTCGACAGTACGCATTCGCGTACGAGATTGAAGTCCCGCGAGTGCTTGATCGTGGCGCCCGCAATTACGTCGCCGAGGCGCACTCCCGCGAGATTGAACTTCGCCACGAGCGTGCGCAGCACAGCGGACAGCATGTCCTGGTTGCCGACTGCAGCGTAGGCGCCGTGCGCCCTCGCGAACGGGATGCGCTGGCCGCCGACGATGGCGACGCGTCTTATGGCAGAACCTGCGAGCATAGTCGGTAGAATGCCACGCTCGCCGCCCCTCCCGCCAACTCCGATGACGCTGCTTTTGCCACAGGCCCGCGCGGATGCCGCCGCGATCGCGCATCTCGCGGGTCCCCTGCTCATCAACAATATCGCCACCGCCGGGATGGTCACGGCCGACACCGTCATGGCCGGCTGGCTCGGGGCGCGCGATCTCGCCGCCGTGGCGGTCGGCGCGAACTACGTGTCGTTCTTCCATCTCGGGGGCCTGGGCCTCCTGATGGCGCTGTCCCCGACCGTCGCCCACGCCTACGGGGCGGGCCGCAACGACGAGGTAGGCAGCTTCACGCGTAACGCGTTGTGGCTCGCGATGGCCATGGCGGTCGTCATGTGCACGGCGCTGCTGCTCGCCAAGCCGGTGCTGCTCGCAATCGCGATTCCGCCGGATGTCGCCGACCTCGCCGCGCGCTACGTGCGCGCCGTGGCGTTCGGCGTGCCCGCCATGTTCGCGTTTCTCGCGATGCGCTTCTCGAGCGAGGGGTTGGGCTGGACACGACCGATTCTGTTCACGGCCGTGCTCGCGTTTGCGGCAAACGTTGCGGGCAACTATGTCTTCATGTACGGCAAGTTCGGCCTGCCGGCCTTCGGTGCGGTCGGATGCGGCGTGGGCACGGCGCTCGCGAGCTGGGTCGTGTTCATCTTCATGTGGTGCTACATGCGCCGCCACCGCCGTTACTCCGCCTACGCGCCGCTGCGGCGCTTCGAGCTGCCGAACAGGGCGCGCCTGCGCGAGATCCTCGCGCTCGGCCTGCCGATCAGCGGCAGCGTGCTGGCGGAAGGCGGGTTGTTCGCGTCCGCTGGCCTGATGCTCGGGGCGTTCGGCCCGACCGTGCTCGCCGCGCACGCGATCGCGATCAACTACGGCGCGCTGATGTTCATGATTCCGCTGTCGCTGCACTCGGCCACCACGATCCATGTCGGACATCAGCTCGGGCGTGGTGACGCTGCGGCGGGGCGATTCGCCGGCTGGGTCGGCATGGCGCTGTGCGTCGCGATCATGGCGACTTCCGCGCTCGTACTGCTCGCGATCCGGCGTCAGATCGCCGGCGCCTACACGGGCGATGCGCAGGTGCTCGCGATCGCGACGCAACTGCTCGCGTTCGTTGCGGCATTCCAGGTGGCCGATGGCCTGCAGGTCGGCGCGGCCGGCGCGCTGCGAGGTTTCAAGGATGCGCGCGTGCCGATGCTGCTGAACCTCGTCGCGTACTGGCTCATCGGCTTTCCGCTCGCGTACGGATTCGGAGTCGTGCTCGGACAGGGAGCGCGCGCCGTCTGGATGGGACTCATCGCAGGTCTCAGCGTCTGTGCCGTGCTGCTCTCGTGGCGCTATGCGTGGGTCTCGCGACGCGCAGTCGCCGCTCAGGGAAACTCGAGCAGGAAGTAGCGATCGCAGCGGTGATGACCGGTCGCGCCGAGCGGGCCCGGCAGCGCCTTGAATCCTGCACGGCGATAGAGCTTCTGCGCGGCATCCATGCCCGTGAGCGTTTCGAGATAGCAGGCGCCGTAGCCGTAGCCGCGTGCCACCGCGAGGCAGCGTGCGAGCAGGTGTACGCCGACCCCGAGGCCGCGCGCTTCAGGCAGGAAATACATCTTGCGCAGTTCACAGGTTCGGAACGGTCCGCCCTCGAGCGGCGCGATACCGCCGCCCCCGACGATGCGGCCGGCCGACTCGACGACGAAGTACGCCGCGCGCGCCCGCTCGTAGGCGCCGCTCATGGCGTCGACTTCCGGGTCGTTGATCGCAAAGCCCGCTCCGCAAGCGCCGAACGACGGCATCACCGTGCGGATGATCGCTGCGATCGCGGCATCGTCCGCTGAACGTGCGATGCGCAGCCCGAAGGTTGCCGGCCCGTCGCTCACTCGCGCTGCTTTCGCTTGCCGGGATAGCCGTAGCCGAGTGTCTCGATATCGACAACCTCGCCGTCCTCGATCGTCAAGCGACGCATCAGCTTGGTCGGGCCGAGGTTGTAGGTCCAGGTCTCGACCAGAACCTCGATGTAGCTCTCGCCCGCCACGCGCACGGGTCGACCGTAGTACCAGATGATGGGCGGGCGGAGCGCGCGGCGTTCCTGCACCTCGGTCGGTGCGCCGCACCAGGTGGTGACCTGATCGCGAGTGGTGCCTTCGACGACAAGGCGCGTACCGCAGCGCAGACTGTCTGCCCTGGCCGCCGGCGTGCAGGCGAGCGCGAGAAGGAGCAGGGCGCACAGGCGCTTCATGCCTGCCACGGTACCGCGTGGTACCTGAACGGACAATGACCGGCCATACTGACTCGCGCCATGAACCTGCCCTCCCTCTGGCTCATCGCCGCCCTGGCATTGGCGGTACCGCTGACCGACACCGAGCGTGCTCGCGTGCTCGGCGGCGAGGTGCTGGTCGACACCGATGTGGCGGGTTCCGTAAACGGTGAATCGCAGGGGGTGCGGGCAGCCATCCGGATCGGTGCGTCTCCTGAGCGGGTGTTCGCAGTCATGACCTCGTGCGAGGAAGCGTTGCGTTTCGTCAGGCGGCTCGAATCCTGCCGGGTCGTCGAAACCGCGGCGGACAGCCGCCATCAGTTGATCGAACACGTCGTCAACCTGCGCTGGTACCTGCCACGCATCCGCTTCGTGTTCCGTGCCGATTACGATCCACCCCGCGAAGTGCGCATCAGCAACGTGAGTGGCGGCCTGCGTGAGCACGAGGGTCGCTGGACCCTCGAGCCGCTCGACGGAGGCGCCGCGACGCTGGTCGTTTATCGCGTGCGGGTCGTGCCGCGCTATCCGGTGCCGCAATGGCTGATCCTTGCCACGCTCAAGCGCGACCTGCCGGAAACACTGCGGGTGCTGGCGGCCCGGTGCGTTGCGCCGGTGTGATTGCGCTCGCGCCGCCCCGCACGGCAAGATGACCGCCACCATGACGCAGCACTTCGGCAGTTTCCGCGAGTTCTATCCGTTCTACCTCGGAGAGCATCGCAATCCGGTCTCCCGGCGCCTGCACGTGGTTGGCACTCTCGCGATGCTCACGATCGTCGCGCTCGCGCTCGCGATCCGGCAGTGGCGACTCGTCCCGGTCGGTATTGTCGTCGCCTACGGCTGCGCGTGGCTCGGGCACTTTGTCTTCGAGAAGAACCGGCCGGCGACTTTCAGCCACCCCCTTTACAGCCTGCGCGGCGATTTCACCATGCTGCGCGATGTGCTGCTGCGCCGCACGCCCTGGTAGCCCCATGCCGACACCCGCCATCGACCGCGCCTTCGAGCGGCGACTCGCCATGCTCGTCAATGGCGGCGGTGCGCCGCTCCTTCGCGGCGGCCTGCGCGGGGTGGAGAAGGAGTCGCTGCGCGTCACGCCCGACGGGCACATCGCCACGACCCCGCACCCGCGCGCGCTCGGGTCGGCGCTGACGAACGGGCAGTTCACGACCGACTATTCGGAAGCGCTGATCGAGCTCGTCACGCCGACCTTCACGACGAACTGGGAGTTGCTGCAGTACCTGTGCGACATGCACCAGTTCGTCTACCGGCATCTCGGCGACGAGCGGCTCTGGGCCACCTCGATGCCGTGCCGCATCGAGAGCGACGAGTCGATCCCGATTGCGCAGTACGGCCCCTCGCACATCGGCCGCATGAAAAGCGTGTACCGCGAAGGCCTCGGGATCCGCTACGGGCGCGTGATGCAGGCGATATCTGGCGTGCATTTCAACTACTCGTTTCCCGGAAAATTCTGGGAGCCGTACGCCGCGCTGCGCGAAAGGGACGAAAGCAGCGCGCTGCGTTCTGCCGCCTATTTCGACCTGCTGCGCAACTACCGCCGGCACGGCTGGCTCGTGCTGTACCTTTTCGGCGTTTCGCCCGCAGTCTGCAGCTCCTTCCTGCGCGTGCGGGGCGAGACATTGCCTTTTCTGTCGAAAGGCACGGCATACGAACCTTTCGCCACCACACTCCGCATGAGTGATCTCGGCTATCGCAACCGCAAGCAGGCGGGTGTTGCGGTGTCGGTCAACAGTCTCGATGACTACGTGCGCGACCTCACGCGTGCGATCAGCACGCCGTACCCGCCGTACGAGGCGCTCGGCGTCAACGTCGATGGTGAATGGCGGCAGCTCAACGCCAATCTGCTGCAGATCGAGAACGAGTACTACAGCAACATCCGGCCGAAGCGCGTCGCGCGCTCCGGTGAGCGGCCGACGAAGGCGCTGCGGCGCGGCGGTGTCGAGTACGTCGAAGTGCGCGCGCTCGACGTCAGTGCTTTCGATCCGGTGGGCGTGAACCAGGCGAAGCTGCGTTTCCTCGAAGCCTTCCTCGCGTTGTGCCTGCTGCGCGAGAGTCCGCCGATCGAAAGCGGCGAGCAGGAGGCGCTCGACCGCAACCACGTGCTTGTGGCACGACGTGGCCGCGAACCGGGACTCGTGCTGCAGCGGGACGGGCGGCCGGTAGCGCTCGTCGACTGGGCGGATGAGCTCATCGATGGGATGACCGGCCTTTGCGAAATCCTCGACGAGGGTGACACGGCGCGTCCTTACGCGCAGGCCCTGGCCCTGCAACGGGAGAAACTGCGCGATGTCGCGCGCACACCCTCGGCGCGGCTGATGCACGAGCTTGAAACGACGGGCGAGTCCCTTTTCGATCTCGCGCAGCGCATGTCGAGCACGCACAAGGCGTATTTCCTGGAGCTGTACCCCCCGAATCCCGCGCGTCTGGACGAATTCCAGAGGGGGGCGGAGGAGTCGCTGGCCCGGCAGCAGTCGATCGAAGCGGCTGATACCGGCACTTTCGAGGCCTACCTCGCCCGGTATTTCGAGAACTAGCTCACAGAATTCGCGCAAAGTCCTGATTTGACATATCCAGCCCGGGAAATTGCCTCTCCCTCGTCTCAGGGAAAGGATTAGAATTGCGCACGATAAGTAGACTGACTGAGTCAGGGACAAGACCCCCGCTGATGAAAACGACAAAGCCTTACGGGGCTGACGGATTCGCGTCCTCCACACTCGTCGCAGCCAACGAGCCGACGATGCCGAAAGCCGCGCAGAAGGAACGTGCGCTGCAGTCGGGCCCGACTCGCGGCTGGGATCCTTACGATGTGTGGCGGACCCGCGTAAAGACGCCGCGCGAGACCGGCACTCCCGCACTCTGAGCCCCCCATGCCCGCGGCGACGCAACCGCAGGAGGGTGAGTCGCTCGTAGCCCGTACCTTGCGCACGGGGTTCCCGTGGTTGCGTTTTCCCGCTGAACTTGAGCAGGAGTTCGTTGCCGAGTACCGGCAATCACGCCGCCGGCTGGTGCGCATCGGTGTCTGCATCGCGCTTGCGACGATCGGCGGTCTTGCGCTCCTCGATCGGCTGCTGATCGGCGTCAATGCGCACGGCGTGCTGGATGTCATCCGCTTCGGCGTGCACATTCCGCTCGTCGTCATCGCCATTGTGCTCACCTCGCACAGCCTGTATCGCTGGTACTGGCCATTCGTGCACACCTTCGCGCCGCTCTACGGACTTGCGACGGTGGTGCTCGCAGTGAACGCCGAAGGCGCGCTCACGACCTTTATCTATGCGCGCCTCGTGATCGCGATATTCTTCTTCTATTTCATGCTTGGCCTGTCCTTCAGGGCGGCACTGCGCACGAATGTGCTGACGCTGGCGGGATTCGTCGTTGCCGCCCTCTTCGGCAAGGTGTCGCCGCAGTTCGCGATCTACCTTTCGTTCCTGCTCCTCTGCGCGAATTTCTACGCGGGGGTCGGTTGCTACGCGCTCGAGCACGCCAATCGCGTCTCCTTTCTCGACCGGCGCCTGCTGCGCGAAGTCGCGACCCACGACGCCCTCACCGGGCTGCTCAACCGCGCGGCGCTCGAAAGCGGGATTCACCGCATCTGGCAGCAGGCCATCCGCGACCACGACGTCGTCACGGTCGTGATGATCGACATCGATCACTTCAAGGCCTACAACGACCGTTACGGACACCAGGCGGGTGACCGTTGCCTGCGCGATGTCGCGCACGCGATCAGGCGCGCGGCCGGCTCCCGCCCGCACGACTGCGTGGCGCGCTATGGCGGTGAGGAGATGATCGCGATTCTGCCAGGCGCAGACCGCGCGGGCGGCGAGCGGGTGGCGCGCGCGATGCTTGCCGAAGTCACCGCGCTTGCGGTCCCGCACGAGTGCTCGCTGACACAGCCGCATGTCACGGTCAGCATCGGCGTTGCGTCGACGCGGCCGGAGCGCGATTCGTCGCACGATCTCATCGTGAGAATCGCCGATCGCGCGCTATACCTCGCCAAGGAACAGGGCCGGAACCGGCACGCGGTGCTTGATGGCGAAGATCAAGCCGCGGCACTGATCGCCGCGGCGGCCTCCGCGGCGCTGCGCATGGCGCCTTCGATATAACTCACGCCGCGGCAATCGCCGACGGTGTGGATAGTGAAGCCCGCTGTGCGAAGCTCCTCTGCCAGCGCCAGATCACCGCTCGCACCCTTGGCGACGATCACGTGATCCGCAGCGAGCTTCTGCTGCCGTCCCTCCCTGTCGGTGAAGCGCACGCGTTCGGGCTCAATCGTGATCCCCGACGCCCCCGCATGCAGTCCGACGCCGTGCTCCTGCAGCTCTTCGATGACGCGCATGCGCCGCACGAGCGTGAGTCCCGCGCCGAGCCTTGGCGCGTCATCGACCACGCCGACCGCGCGACCACGCTCGCTCAGGAATTCGGCGAGCTCGAGTCCCACCAGCTCACCCCCGACGATGGCGATGCGCTTGCCGAGCGGCATCCACTGATGCGTCGCCTTGCGCACGAACCCGGGATTGGCCGTCATGCCGGTCGCGGCGCCGATCTTCGTCGCGAGCCGCGTCGCCCAGCCGGTCTTCTTTCCGAGCGCCGCCGAGCTCTCGCCCATCATGAGCTGGCGCAGATCGTCGCCGCTGAAGACGTGCGGGAGATCGCTGCCGGGCAACGGTGGCATGTCGCGACGGGCGCCGGTGGCGACGACCACCGCGTCGGGCCGGAGCGAGCGCAGCAATTCGGGTGTTGCCGCCGTGCCGAGTCGCACTTCGACGCGCGAGGCCTCAATCCGGCGACGCAGCCAATCCAGCAACTGCTCGTTCGCCGCATAGGCGAGCGAAGCGAAGCGCAGCGTGCCGCCGAGCTCCCTGCCGCGCTCGAGCAGCACGACTTCATGTCCGTCTGCCACGAGGCGGCGCGCCGCCTCCATGCCGCCTGGGCCCCCGCCGACGACCACCACGCGCTTGCGTGCCGTCGCCGTCCCGGCCGCCGCGGCGGTGCGGTGCGACTCGAAGCCGGTTTCGGGGTTCACGGCACAGCGCACCTGTTCCTGCGTGTAGATCGCGCTGATGCAGGTGTAGCAGTAGATACACGGCAGGACGTCTTGCGGTTTGCCCGCTGCGAGCTTGCGCGGCAAGTGCGGATCGGCCAGCAGCTTCCTGCCCATGGCCACGAAGTCGATTGCGCCCGTGGCGATGTGGGCGTCGCCCACCTCGGGCTCGATGCGTCCCGAGGCGATGACCGGGATGCCCACCGCCGCCTTGATCTGGGCCGCGTAGGGCAGGTTCACGCCCGGCTCCTGCGGCGTGTGCGAGGCCGAGTGCAGCTTGCCCTGGCCCACGTCGTGATAGGCCGTGACCGTGATCGCATTCGCGCCCGCTTCCTCGACCATCTTCGCGGTGCGCTTGGCATCCCCGATGGTGATGCCGCCTTCCTTGCCGACCTCGCGGGAATCGAGCTTGCACCACATCGCGAAGTCGGGCCCCACGGCCGCACGTATTGCGCGCACGACCTCAAGCAGAATGCGCACGCGATTCTCGAGAGGGCCGCCGTATTCGTCGGTACGCTTGTTGAATCGTGGCGAGATGAAGGACGAGAGCAGATAACCATGACCGGCATGGATCTCGACGCCATCGGCGCCGGCGCGCTTCGCGCGTACGGCGGCGGCAGCGAATTGCTGGACGACGGTGCGGATGTCCTCGATCGTCATGATCCGGAACTCGACATTCCTGATCTGCGGAGCGGGTGACTTCGCGATCTCTTCGAGCAGCCACATTTCCGTGATGTCTTTTTTCGGTGGCTCGGGGTAGCACGGCACCCAGACCGGGCGGCCGGCCTTCATGTCCTCGGGCGCGCCGAAGCCGCCATGATGCAGTTGGATGGAGAGCTTCGCGCCGTGTCGGTGCACCGCGTCCGCGAGCGCCGCGAGCCCTGGAATGAACCGGTCCTCCGAGATGGCGACCTGGCCCGGCTCGTTTCCACCTGCCGGCCACGCGACACCTGCGACCCCGACATTCACCAGGCCCACGCCGCCGCGCGCCTGCTCTTCGTGAAAGGCGCGGATGCGTTCGCCGCAGGTGCCGTCGGCCTCCGCGAGATTGACACCCATTGCCGTGACGATGATGCGGTTGCGCAGTTCGAGGGGCCCGATACGACCGGGTGAAAGCAGTTGCGCGAATGCTGAAGCCGCCATGAACCATCTCCTATCTGGGATCGATCTGCGCAAGCGTAATGCTGAAGCCGCAGCGCGTGGCGGAATCGAGGACGTGCTCCTCGTATTTCCTGAACAGGCCAGCCAGGTGCGCGTCAATCTCCGCCTGAGAATAGTCAAGTGAGTGAGTGGTCCGGACTCCCGCCTCCTCCGCTCGCGCCCTCGCATGGCCACCATTGTCGACACCGAACACCACGTTCATCACGCCTTCGCCGCGAAGCTCCAGGAACGGCGCGATTATGCAGTCACGCTCGCGCCCGGCCATCGGAGCAATGAGCTCTATACCGGCATCCCAGCTTATTGCTACAAGGATGCCGAAGGGTGCTCCAGTCCAGTTGGCTTCGTGAAAGGTCGCGCCGAGAATCCGCGAATAGTAGTCCCTGGATTTCTCAATGTCCCGGACAGCTATGATGACGCGGTTCACCCCCCTCAGATCCATCGCCTTCTCCCGCAAGAGCCGCATTGCCACGATCGGAGGCTACAAGTTGGATGACTGATGGTGCAAGACGCGATTGCGGAATCATCTGCCTCCGGTTTGCGCGACTTCTATGGCCCTTGCCGAACCGTGTTCCTTTCCACGACCGCTGGACGGGCGGGCCCCCTTCTCCTATGGTTCTCACATGAGCGAGAGCGCCGTTGCGATCACCAATCTGCTCTATCGCTATTGCGAGCTCATGGACAGCGGCGCGCTCGGCGAGGCTGCGGCGCTCTTCCGCCACGCGCGCATCAAGGTCGCGGGTCTCGAGGGGCTCGCCGGCGAGGCCGAGCTGCTCGAAGTCTGGCGCAGATACGTCCGGATCTACCCGTGCGGCACGCCGCGCACCAAGCACATTGTCAGCAACCCGATCATCGAGATCGACGCGCAGGCGAACCGGGCGGAGGTTCGCTCCTACTACTCCGTGTACCAGGCGACCGGCGATCTGCCGCTGCAGCTGATTGCGGCCGGCCGCTATTACGACGAGTTCGAGCGCGTCGAGGGCGTCTGGCGATTCTCGTATCGCGACTACTCGATGCTCGATCTCAAGGGCAACCTGGAGCATCACCTGAAGCTGCCCGCGTGACGCGGGCCGTTCAGGCGTGCGCGTCGCCCTCGCGCTCATGCAGGAGCCGTTCGAGCAGCTCGATCTGCCGGCGCTGCATCTCGATCATCTCTGCCCACTGCTTCTCGCGTAACTCGTCGAAGCGGACATGGAGCCTGGAAAGCTCCATTTCAGTACGCAGGTTCACTTCGTAGTCGCTGCTCGCCATGAGCCGGTCTTTGGCGGCCTGGCGGTTCTGGCTCATCATGATGACGGGTGCCTGCATTGCAGCGAGGCACGAGAGGCACAGGTTGAGCAGAATGAACGGGTAGGGATCGAAGGGCCTGTGGGTGATGGTGTTGATGATCATCCAGATGAGCATCGCCAGCAGGAAGATCCCGATGAACGTCCAGCTGCCGCCGAACGTCGCGACGCGATCCGCGACGCGTTGCCCGAACGTCATCTGCTCCTCGAACTCGGCATTCAGGTTGCGTGGCTTGGCGTCGCGCTTGAGGAGTCTCGCCCACGCGCTGCGCTCGAGATCGCCCAGTTTGCGGAACTGCGCTTCGACGTCGGTGAGCGCCGCCACCTCGCCGAGCACTTTGCGGCTCTTGCGCGAGACCGGCTTGAGTCGCCGCGCGACGCCCAGCACGAACATGGCACCAAGCAGCGACACGGCCGCGTGGCGCAACAGGTCACTGGGTGCGTTGTACCCGAGCAGCGCCAGAACCCAGCCGCCGACGAGGCTGCCGATCAACCCGAGGATCAGGTTACCGGCGACGCCGTAGTCGCGGCCCTTCATCAACAGCCCGGCCGCCCAGCCGGCGAGCACGCCGACCGCGACCCAGATCAGTACATGCATACATCCTCCCGAGCTCGCTGTACGCCTACCGGTCGCGATAGATCGAAACTTCCCGCTTCCCGTCGGATGCCCGGGCGCCGCGGAACATTCCCTCGCTGTTGAAGCTCATCACGATCTGCCCGTTGGCGTCGACCGCGATGATGCCGCCTTCGCCGCCCATTGTCGCGAGGCGCTGCATCACGACTGCGTCGGCGGCCTCCTGCAGCGTCGCGCCACCGTAGGCGACGCGTGCGCAGATGTCGTGCGCGACGACTGTGCGGATGAAGTACTCGCCGTGGCCGGTTG
>Ga0073904_10000903_pt1 | contig 21821 bp, 21 predicted proteins | sample KloWWTrecipitate_FD_66668 | JGI IMG/M metagenome (GOLD analysis project Ga0073904, IMG submission 66668) | Active sludge microbial communities from Klosterneuburg, Austria, studying microevolution and ecology of nitrifiers - Klosterneuburg... | ecosystem: Engineered > WWTP > Aerobic digester >... | reverse complement strand
CCAGCCACGCGGCAGCATGCGGGCAAGCGTGGCATCGCCCATGAACAGATGGTGATAAAACGCGGCTGACGCATGCAGCAGCACCAAGGCCACCAGCGTCCAGAACAATGTCTCGTGGGTTTGCACAGCGAAGATATGCAGCGCCTCGTCATGGCCGGTCAATGCCGGCAGATTGAATAGGCCAAACCACTGCAAGGGAAACCCAGCAGCAGAGTTGAGCAACCAACCACTCAGCGGCATTGCCAGCAACAGTACATACAACGCGATGTGGGTCAGCTGCGCAATGCGGTGTTGCCAATGCGGGGAATTGGTCAATGGCGCGGGACTTTGGGCAAACACGCGCCAGCCGATACGCAGCACGACCAATGCCAGTACGGTAAGACCAATGGATTTGTGCAGGGCATATGCGGCGATCTTGTCCGGCCCATTGGGCAGTGCGCCCATGCGCAGGCCAATCCACGCCAGCAACAGCAATAATGCAAGCGTGAGCCAGTGCAGACTTTGCTGGATTGCACCCCAGCGGGTGGCGGTGTTTTTCGGCGCCATTACGGACTCTCGGCAGTGGGTGCGGGCTTGGATTCGGGATCGGGTGCGGTGGGTGATGCGGATGCACCTTGTTGGCGATACAGCTCCGCTTCGATACGCAGTTCTACCGTATCACCCACCAGTGACTGCCAATGGGTCATGCCGAAGTCGCTCCGTTTGAGCGTGGTGCTGGCAGAAAACCCGAGCGTCTGCCGAAATGGCGGCATCGGGTGGCGTGCCGCGCGGTTGAGCGTCAGCGCCATGCACAGCGGGCGCGTGACCCCGTGCAAGGTCAGTGCACCACAGGCGGTGCCGTGGCTGTCGTCGATGCGGGTCAGTTGATCGACCACCAAGCGCGCTTGCGGGTAATGCTTGATATCCAGGAAGTGCGGCGCTGCAACCGATGCCGTCCAACCCGAATCGCCCATGTCCAAGCGTTGCATGGGCACGATGACGTCCATGCGCGTGCCCTGCCAGCTGTCGGTATCGAAATACAACTGCCCTTGCGCCCCGGAGACGGTGCCGATGGCTTGCGAGAAGCCGGCATGGTCAATGCTGAACATCACCCGCGTATGCACCGGGTCGAACACATAGCGCACCGGCCCTGCGGCCAGACAGGGCAGGCTGCATGCCAGCAGCAGGGGCATGGCGCGAAGTGCATGGGGCAAATGGCAAGGCATGCCGGGATTCTATGCGCAGTGGCGTATGGGCAGTGTGCTTGCAACCGCAACGAAGCGTTGCCAGCATTGTGGCTGGGAAGGGGATAAGGGAATCACCATGCAGCGACGAATCGCCTGCGTGTTGCTGCTATTGCTGGCCTGTGCATGGGTCAGCGCAGCGGTGCCGGAGCGGCCAAGGTTTCGCATCATTGGAAGTAGCCAAGGCCTGCCTTCGACCGACATCAAGGCTTTGGTGCGCGATCAGGATGGCTACCTGTGGATTGGCACAGCCGATGGTTTGGCGCGCCATGATGGTGTGGGGATGCGGGTCTGGCGGCATGACCCGGACGCCGTGAATGGCCTGCCCGGCAACAATGTGCAGGCGTTGCTGGTGGATGCGCGTGACCGTATCTGGGTGGCAGTGGAAGGCGAGGGCGTGAGCGTGCTGGACGCCAGCCGTCAGCACTTCACCCGCTATCGCAAGATCAATCACCCAGCCCTCGAAAGCGATGATGTGTGGGCGATGGCAAGACAGGGCAGTGCGGTTTGGCTGGGCACGTTTGGGGGTGGCTTGACGCGTATTGATGCCGATGGAGGGCAGCGGCATTTCAACAAACAGCGCAATGGCCTGCCGGCAGACACCGTGTTGTCGCTGGCGGTGGATGCGCAGGGTGTGCTGTGGGTGGGCACCACCAAAGGCTTGGCCCGCTTGCAGGGCGAAACCTTTGAAACCGTGGAATTGCCCGCCGCCGAAGGCCCGCAGATGATTTATTCGCTGGCCACCCAATCCGATGGTTTGTGGGTAGGGGGCGCGCAGGGCATTTGGCGGCGTACCGGCGGACAATGGACGCAGCCGGCGTGGTCGCCGATGTTCCAACGCCCCAACGCGCTGTTGGCTATCGTCACCGATACCCGCGGTGATCATTGGATCGGCAGCCAACGTGGACTCTGGCATCAGGACGGTGCAACCCCGCCGGTGCCGGTGCCGCTGGGCGGTCCGGACATTGCACGGGCCATCGGCAGTTTGCTGCTGGAGCACGGCCAGGCGCTCTGGGCTCCGGTGCAAGGTCGGGGGTTGGGCTACCTGCGCGCCGACTGGCGCCAGCAGGTGCAATTTCAGGGGGCAGAAGACGGCCTGCATGGCGCCATGTACAGGGCCTTGGGCAAGGCCGGGGATGGCGGCATTTGGCTGGGTGACATGGGCGGCATGATTGAGCACATGGATGCGCAGGGGCGCATTGCGATGTTGGATCCGGCGTCGCTTGATCAGCTGCACAACATCAAACCGGTGGTGATTGCCGAAGACCGGCAGCGTCGGCTATGGATTGGCCATCGCGGTGGGCTGGTGCGTATCAGCCGCAATGGCGGTGTCGAACAATGGAGCAGCGACGCGGCCAGCGATCCGGTGCCCAGCGGGCAAATCGGGTGGTTGTTGCATCCTGCCGACGGCAGTCAATGGTTGGCCGCTCCCGGTGGGGGTGTGCAGCAACGTGACCCCGACAGCGGCAGGTTGCTGCGTGATTTGCCGGCAGGGGTTGCCAGCGGATTGGGCGAAGCCGATATCGAAAGCATGGTGCTGGCCGTGGACGGCAGCCCGTGGATCGCATGCAGTACCGGCATCCTCCAGTTCGATACCGGCAGCGGGCGGTTCCAGCCGGTAGCGTCGATGGGCCGCGAGCGGGTGTACGCACTGGCATTCGATGGGGCCGATACGCTGTGGTTGCAGCGATTGTCCGGGTTGGAGCAATACCAGCGGCACGGCGCGGTATGGCAACAACACACACGCATCGACACCCGCCACGGCATGCCGGCGGTTGCCGCCGCGGCGTTGCTGGTGGACGCGCAGCATCGGCCATGGATCACCACCTCACGCGGCTTGTATCGCTGGGATCCGCAGCGGCGCAATTTGCGCCACGTCAGCATGCAGGACGATGCCAGCAGTGAGGAGTTTTTGGAGCGCGCTGCACTGCTGCGCGATGACGGCTTGCTGGTGGCGGCAACCGCCGATGGTGGTTTGCGGCTGGTCGATACCACGCTGGACGACACCGCACCGGTGCAACCGGTACTGCGTTTTGACGGCATCGACGTGCGCCGCGATGGTGGCTGGCAAGCCTTGCCCACGCAACCTGCTGTGAGCCTGGGTGCGAACGATCGCGAAGTGCGGATTCGCGCGCGGTTACTGATGTTCGATGACCCCGCCGGCAATCGCTATTGGTCGCATCTGGATGGGTTTGACCGTACCTGGGTGGCGCTAGGCAATCGTGGCGAGCGCGTGTTCACCGGGTTGGCACCGGGGCGCTACGTGGTGCGCATGCGGGCCCAGGATGCCGCCGGCAATGCCGCACCCGAGCAGGTGTTGCACTTCGATGTGCCCCCGCCGTGGTGGCGCAGTACCTGGGCGCAGTCGCTGTATGTACTTGCCGTGCTGGGTCTCATCGGCCTGTTGGCGTGGTGGTATCGGGCACGCTTGCAGCGTCGTCATGCATGGGAGTTGGCCGAACACAAACGCGCATTGGCGGAGCAGGCATCGGAAGCCAAATCGAGGTTTCTGGCCACCCTTGGCCATGAGGTGCGTACACCCATGACTGGCGTGCTGGGGATGAGCGAATTGCTGCAGGGCAGCACACTGGATGCAAGACAACGTGGGCAAGTGGATGCGATTCGGCGCGCCGGAGAACATCTGTTGCGGCTGGTCAATGACGCGCTGGATCTGGCCAGGATTGAGGCAGGCAAATTGCAGCTGGCAAATACCGATTTCCCGCTGCGCCCCTTGCTGGACGAAGTCGCGGGTTTGATGGCGCCGGTAGCTGAGCGCAAGGGTCTGGTGTTCGTGGATGGCATTGCGCCCAGCGCGCCATTGGCAGTGCATGGTGACCGCACCCGCTTGCAGCAAATTTTGCTGAACCTGATTGGCAATGCGGTGAAATTCACCGAGACCGGCCACGTTGCGCTGGAGATATTTGCACTGCATCCGTACGGCGTGCGCTTTGTGGTTGCCGACACCGGCCCCGGACTCAATGCCGAGCAAAAGACCCGCCTGTTTCGGCGCTTTGAACAAGCCGAAGGTGTGCGCACCACCTCGCGTTATGGTGGCAGCGGGTTGGGGCTGGCGATCAGTCAGGAACTGGCGGCGGCGATGGGTGGCCGCATTCGCGTGGATAGCGAGCCTGGCAAGGGCACCCGCTTCATCGTCGAGCTGCCGTTGCCAACGGTTGCGCCTGCCCGCGACACCCCATCGCTACCAAAGGTCACAACGCCGGTCCCGGCACTGTCGCTGCTCTTGGTCGAAGACGACCCCATCGTGGCCGAAGTGATGCAAGGTTTGTTGCGCGCACAAGGGCATCAAGTGGTGCATGCCGCACACGGACTGGCGGCGTTGGGCGAAACCACCCGGCACACCTTCGATGCCGCGTTGCTGGATCTGGATCTACCCGGCATGGACGGGCTGAGTTTGGCCAAACTTCTGCGCGCACGCGGTTTCAATGCGCCGCTGCTCGCGGTCACCGCCCGTTCTGATGCCGACGCCGAAGCACACGCCCGCGCCGCCGGCTTCGACGGCTTTTTGCGCAAGCCCGTCACTGGCGAATTGTTGGCGCAGGCGTTGGCGGTGCTGTTGCGCACCGAGGATGCAGTGTTGCGGCCTGATTGACCCCGCGTGTTGGATGGCGGGTGGAGGTGTCGTCCACCCGCACATCCTTAGCGCGCGCTGTAGCGGTGCACCTCGTCCACCAGCGCGGCGACGTGCTCGGGATTCATGTCGGGCGACATGCCGTGGCCAAGGTTGAACACATGGCCTTCGCGGGAGCCGCCGTTGCCGTCGCGGTAGCTGTCCAGCACCGCGCGCGCTTGCGCACGCACCGCGTCGGGGCTGCCGTACAGCATGGCCGGGTCCATGTTGCCTTGCAGTGCCACCGAGCCACCGATGCGGCGGGCGGCATCTTCCAGGGTGACCGTCCAGTCCACACCCACGCCTTGCGCGCCGCTGGCCGCCAGCGCTTCCAGATGCACGGCATTGCCCTTGCCGAACAGGATCAGCGGGGTGTCGCCGCGTTGCAGTTCGCGGGCAATGCGGGCCAGGTACGGCAGCGAGAATTCGCGGTACATCGCCGGCGACAGCGTGCCGCCCCAGGTGTCGAACACCTGCAACGCCTGCGCACCGGCTGCGTGCTGCGCGGACAGGTAAGCGATCACCGCATCGGTGACGACATTGAGCAGCTTGTGCATCAGGGCCGGTGCGTTCAGCGCCAGTGCCTTGATGCGGCCAAACTCCTTGCTGCCGCCGCCTTCCACCATATAGCAGGCCAGCGTCCACGGGCTGCCAGAAAACCCGATCAGCGGGATGGAAGCATCCATTTCACGACGGATCAGCGAGACCGCGTCCATCACATAGCGCAATGCGCTGCCCATATCCGGCACCGCAAGTTTTTCGATGTCGGCAGCGCTGCGCACCGGGCGCTCGAACTTCGGGCCTTCACCATCAACGAAGTACAGGCCAAGCCCCATTGCATCGGGCACGGTGAGGATGTCGGAAAACAAGATCGCGGCGTCCAGCGGAAACCGGCGCAGCGGTTGCAGGGTCACTTCGCAGGCGATCTCCGGATTCTTCGCCATGCCCAAGAAACTGCCGGCCGCAGCGCGGGTGGCGCGGTATTCCGGCAAGTAGCGGCCGGCTTGGCGCATCAACCAGACCGGCGTGCAATCCACCGGCTCGCGGCGCAGAGCGCGCAGAAATCTGCTGTTGAAAGCCGGGTCATTGTGCATGGCGTTGGACACGTTGAGTTCTCGTTGGTATGCACTCACTGCGGGCGGCAGCGGGCAAGGGAAGGGCGCTACTTCGGCGCATCGGCGCCTTGCGCGAACATCAGTTGAAAGCCTTTTTTCAGTTGCGCATCGCGTTCTTTTTGCAATGCCAACAGCGCACTGGCTTGATCGGCAAACAGCGATTTACGCAGCGTGCTGCGGCCACCGGTTTGGCCGCTTTCGCGCAGCAGCGTCCAGCCGCCCAACAAGTCGGGCTGCAGCTGCAGTTGCACGAAGCGCGGGGCTTCGCGGCCATCGGGGCGTTGTTGTAGCAAGAGGCGCATGCGGCAATTGTAGCGAACTGGCCAGCTTGCTCGTTGGGTCGCCTATTCCAGCAATCGGCTCCCCCACAGCGGCTTCAACCGTTCAAGCAGGAGCAGCATGGCAATGCTGGCGAACGCAAGCATCGCGAGATCCCCGGGCGCGACGCGCGTGAAATCGAACAGGTCGGCAACCGGAGCAACAAACTGCGTTGCCAGCAGGATAATGGCCACCGACCCAAGCACGCCGCCAAGCACCGGGCTAAAACTGTGCAAGGCCTCAGCAAGTGACGCGCTGAAGCGGCGGTTGATCAGGATCAGGCCGGTGATGGACAGGACGAGCGCGAGAAAGGCGGTCGCGCGGAGTTGTTCGGCATCCATGCCGGAGTGCCAGTAATACAAGGTCAGGCCCCCGGTCACGGCAAATGCAACACTGCCCTGCAGGATCGACCAACCGACCAGCCAGCGCGAAAACAAAGCGGTATCCGGGTTGCGTGGCGGCCGGGTCATGACATTGCGCTCGTCTTCCTCGGCCTCGAAGACGAGCGAACAGACTGGATCGATGATCATCTCCAGCAGGGCGATGTGGATTGGCCCCAGCAGCAGGGGCATGCCGGTCAGCAGCGGCAGCAACGCCAGACCAGCGATCGGAAGATGCGCAGCCACAATGAAGCCCATCGCCTTGCGCAGGTTGTCATAGATGCGTCGGCCCATGCGGATTGCCTTGACGATCGAGCCGAAATCATCGTCGAGCAGGACGATTGCCGACGCCTCGCGGGCAACATCGGTGCCGCGACCGCCCATGGCGATGCCGATATGCGCGGCCCTGAGCGAAGGCGCATCGTTCACGCCATCGCCGGTCATGGCAACGATCTCTCCGGCGGCCTTCAGCGCTTCGACCAGCCGCAGTTTCTGCTCGGGCATGATCCGCGCGCAGACGCTGAAGGAGCCGATGCGCTGCTTGAGATCGGCATCGGACAGGGCCGCCAGTGCTTCGCCGGTCAGCACGTCTTCCGCGTCGATCCCGGCTTGCTGCGCGATGGCACGGGCAGTCTGCGGATAGTCACCGGTGATCATGATGATCCGGATGCCGGCTTCGCGGCACTGGCGCACGGCATCGGGGACCGCGGCGCGCAAGGGATCGGCCAGGCCGACCAGGCCGCGAAAGGAAAAGTCGAACTCCCGCTGCGTTTCAGGCAACTCCGCCCCGGACCAGCGCGCATCGGCCACGCCCAGAACACGCAAACCCTTGTCGGCCATGGCATCGATGGCGCCCTTCAGGACCGCTTTTTCCGCTGCCGTCATTCGGCACAGGTCCGCAATCGCTTCAGGCGCGCCTTTCGTAGCGATGACGCGTGCTTCGTCGCCACCCGGATGGCCCCACACGTGCGACATGGCCAGCAGGGCTGGGTCGAGTGGATACTGGCGGTTCAGCGTCCAGCCCGCCGCCTGGCGCATCCTGACCGTGGCGGGTGCGTGTTCGTCACCAAATTCATGGAAAGCCACTTCCATGGGGTCGAGCGGTTGCTGGGCGCTGGCGAGAATGCCGAATTCGGCCAGCAGATGGAATTCGTCCTCCAGCAGAAGTTCCTGCTGATCTTCATGCTGCAGGCTGCGGCCATCAGCCAGGCGCAACTCGGCAATCCGCATCCGGTTCTGCGTGAGCGTGCCGGTCTTGTCCGTGCACAGGGTGGTGGCAGCGCCCAAGGTCTCGATCGCTGCCGCCCGGCGCGTCAGCACCCGATTGCGTGACATGCGCATGGCGCCCATCGCCATGAAGATCGTGAGCACGACCGGGAACTCTTCGGGCAGCATCGACATGCCAAGCGCGATCCCGGCCAGCGCGGCTTGCAGCCAGCTGCCGCGAAACAGGCCGTACAGCAGAACAACCAGCAAGCTGGCGGCCGCCCCTGTCGCCGCAAACCACAGGACCAGCCGCCGCGTCTGTTGCCTGAGGCGGGGCGCCTCGGTTTCCAGCGTGGAAAGCACGCGGCCGATGCGACCGATCTCGCTGGCAGATCCGATTGCGGTGACCACGCACAGCCCGGAGCCGCGCACAACCAGTGATCCGGAATAGACGAACGGCAGATCGTCTCCGCCGGGACGTGCCGCCATGGTTGGCGCATCAGCCCCGCAGGCGATCTTGCGCACGGCAACGGATTCCCCGGTCAGCAGCGATTCGTCGAGTTGCAGCCCATGGTGTTGCGCGATCCACCCGTCAGCGGGCACCCGGTCACCTTCCGCGAGCACCACAAGATCGCCGCGCACCACCTCGCGCCCGGCGATGCGCTTGCGCACTCCCGCGCGGATGACCAGCGCCCGCGGGCTGGTCAGATCGCGCAGCGCTTCCAGCGCTCGTTCGGTGCGCGTTTCCTGGACAATCGTGATGACGATCGAAAGCCCGGCAAACGCCACCAGGATCAGCGCTTCCTGAAGGTCGCCCAGGGCCATGTAGATCAGGCCGGCCCCGATCAGCATCGCCAGCATGGGTTCGCGCAGGACATCGGCGACGATGCGGGCAAACGTGCGCTGCCCGCTACGAGGCAGCTCGTTGTAGCCTTCTGTCCGCAGGCGTGCGGCAGCTTCGGCGTCGTCCAGGCCGGCCAGATCCGGTCCGGTCCGGCTTGCCTTCTGCCCCGATATTTCAGGATTCGTCATCACGCTTGGGCCTCGCTTCCGACCGGAATTTTCGGGCTGGATCTTGAACTTCGGCGGGTCACAGCATCGCGTTCCTGGCCTGTTCGCGTGCGGGGCTGCGAACATCCCGATGGAGTCGAACACGTCCTGCCGTGCTGCCGCGCGCGTTTGGCAGGCCCGACACCGGATGCGCTCAGGCTTGAGCGATCAGTAGCCGCTCCCGACAACGGCATGATCACAGTTCGGCATCCTGCAGACAATAAAGGGGACGGTGGGAATCCATCCTCGCCCATGACGCACTAGGCCCGCCTTGTTGTTTGCGGTGTTGCGGCTTGCCGGCGCCAACGAGTTGCCACGCAGGGCACGGTGCAGGCGGCAGCCGTGAATCAGTGGCGATCCTGTGCGCGCTACACTCGCCGCCATTCCACCGGCAGTGCGGCACACATGATTGAAGTTCAGGGCTTGGGCAAGTGTTACGGCGACTTCACCGCAGTGGAGGCGGTGTCCTTTCAGGTGGCAGCTGGCCAGATCATGGGTTTGGTGGGCCCCAATGGCGCTGGCAAAACCACCACGCTGCGGTGTTTGGCCGGGATTATTCCTGCCACCACCGGGCATGCGCGCATCGGCGGGGTGGACATCGCGGCCGACCCGGTGGCGGCCAAACGGCAGTTGGCGTTCATTCCCGACGAGCCCCGCTTGTTCGAGCATCTCACGGTAGAGCAGCACCTGAATTTTGTCGCACGCCTGTATGGCGTGAGCGATTGGCAGCAACGGGCGCAACCGCTGTTGGCCGAATTGGAAATGGACGACAAGCGCCGTCTGCTGCCGTCCGAATTGTCCCGCGGGATGAAACAGAAACTGGCGATTGCCTGTGGCTTGCTGCACGCGCCGCGGGCGGTGATTCTGGATGAGCCACTGACGGGGCTGGACCCCTACGGCATTCGGCGCATGAAGAACAGCATGCGGCGACTTTCGAGTGAAGGCGTGGCGATCATCCTCAGTTCGCATTTGCTGGATCTGGTGGAAGAGGTGTGCACCCATCTGCTGATTTTGAAGGACGGGCACAAGCTGGCCGACGGGTCGGTGGCGGAGGTGCGTGCCCGCTACATGGCCGATGGTGCGGCCAGCCTGGAGGATGTGTTCTTCCGCGCCACCGGCGAGTCCGAGTCGCCGGCAGAGGATGCGCGCGCGTGAGCACGCTGGCGGCGTCCAACCGGTTTGCCGCGGTCGCCGGTGCATTTTTCTATCTGCAAATCACTTCGTTGTACAACAACCTGCGGCGTCGCTTGCTGCGCTTGCGACAACCCAAATATTTGCTGGGTGCGCTGGCCGGTGCGGCGTATATGTATGCCTTCGTGTTCCGGCACCTGCTGCGTAGCGATACCGCGCAGGCCTCTGCGCTGCAGGCGATGCCGTCTGTGTTGTTGAGCGACTTGCCGGCACTGGCGGCTTTGGTGCTGCTGTTGATTGTGTGGCTGGATTGGCTGTTTGCCGGCGAGGGGGTGGAGCTTGGGTTTTCCGAAACCGAAATCGCGTTTTTGTTTCCCGCACCGCTGACGCGCACGGCATTGATTCAATACAGCTTGCTGCGCTCGCAATTGGCGATCTTTTTTTCCTCGTTCCTGTTGGGTCTGTTGTTGCGACGTGGCGCGGCGTTCGGTGGGCATCCGCTGCAATACGCCACCGGCTTGTGGCTGTTGCTGTCGATGGGGCGGCTGCATTTGCTGGCGGCTGCGTTTACCCGCGAGCGGCTGGCACAACGCGGCTTGAGCATTTGGCCACGCCGTGCGTTGGTGCTGTTGCTGGGGGTGGTGCTGGCGGCCGTGTGTTTGTGGCCGGTACACGCACAGCTGGCGCTGCCACCGATGCAGGCATGGAAGGATGTTGCGGTGTTGCATGCGTGGTTTGTACACATCGTGACCAGTACCCCGCTGGCATGGTTGCTGCTGCCATTGCAGTGGGTGGTGGCACCGTTATTTGCTGCCGATACCGCCAGTTTTCTGCATGCCTTGCTCCCGGCGCTGGGCTTGCTGGGGCTGCATTACTGGTGGGCGGTGCGGGTGCAGGTGAGCTTCGAGGAAGCCACGATTGCGCATGCGCGCCGGCAGGCTTTGCGGAGGTCGGCACGGAGTGAAGGACGTCTGCGTGAACGCGCGCCCGGCAAGCCGCGGAGTGCCCCCTTTGTGCTGGCCGCCAATGGTGTTCCTGCGCTTGCCTTCTTGTGGAAAGGGTTGCTGGCGTTGGGGCCGATCTATCGCTTGCGCAGTTGGTTGCTGGCCTGTGTGCTGGCCTTCATCGCGGTGCAGTGGGTCGCCGCGCAGCCATGGGCGAAGCCGGCGTTGCTGGCGATGGGGGCAGGATTTTTGATGCTCGGTGGCTGGGGGTTGTTGTTCGGCCCGATGTTGATGCAACGCAGCGTGCAGCGCTTGCTGGAGTATCTGGACATCTTCAAGTCCACCCCATTGGGCGGGCGGCAGATTGCCTTGGGGGAATTGGCAACCCCGGTTGCGTTGATGAGCTTCCTGTTCTGGTTGTTGCTGTGGATCACCGCACTGTGCTTCGTGATGGCCGGTGGGCGGGGTGTATTTACGCCGATGGTGATCACGATGACGGCGGTGGGGGGTGCGCTGCTGGTGCCGCCACTGAGTGCGTTGATGTTGTGCCTGCCGTTTGCCGGCACCTTGTATTTCCCGGCATGGGTCGCACCGGCAAAAGGCGGTGGCCGGGGGGTGGAGGTGATGGGCCAGCGCATGATTTTCATGGCCGGCTATTTGCTGACGCTGTTGCTTGCCCTGCTGCCGGCAACGCTGCTGGCCGGGTTGGTGTTTTTGCTGGTGAACTGGCTGCTCGGGCTGCTGCTGGCCACGCTACTGGCGGCAGTGGCTGCCTGTGCGGTCTTGCTGTTGGAACTGCACGCGGTGCTGGGGGTGTTGGGCCGCCGCATTGATGACTTCGATGTGTCGCAGGAACTGCGTTAACCGTGGGCTGACACAGTGTGGTGCTGTGCCGCATGCGGGATCAGTTACCAGCCGGCGGCACCTTGCTCCTCGGTGGCACTGAAGTTGGAATGGGCGCCACCGGAATCATTGGCCACGCCGGTCGAAAAATACGCCACGCCGGTGCCGGCGGCACGGTCGATCCACAGCCCTGAGAGCAGGCCGTAGGCATTGCCGCTGTGGCCCATGCGCGTGCGGCCATCGGCAAACAAATCATCGCGGCACTGCTTGCCATCACCGCGTGCCAAATGCTGCACGGCCAGCCCGTAGGCGCAGAAGAATCCGCCGCGATTGGGCTCGTCTTCTTCGCCAATCACGCCATTGTTGCCGTTGTATTGCCACACCGGCGTCGCCAGCAGGGCGACCGACGCTGGCTGCAAAATGCGCACACCATCCAGCTCGCCATCGCCCAGCAACATGCGGCCAATGCGCGCCAGATCGCGTGCGGAAATACGCAAGCCGCCTTGCGGCGAGAACAAGGTGCCGTTTTCGCCTGGCCGCCAACGCGATAAATCGCAACTGCCGTCGCGTGCGGCAATCACTGCACAGGCAGGGGCCTTGCCACGCAAATCATCTTTCTGTGGTGTGCTTTTTTCATCGTACAAAACCACCGCACGGGCGAGCGCGGCGTGGCTGCAACCTGACCAATTGAAACAGGCGTCCAACTGCATAGGGAACAACACCAGTCGGCGCATCAAGCGGTCGAAGCGCTCGCCCGTGGCGCGCTCCATGGTCTGCGCCACCAGCGGGAAATTGAGGTTGGTATAACGAAAAAACGTGCCGGGCGGGTGCTGGCTGTCCCAGGCGTCGGGCTTGTTGGTGATGATGCGGATGTCGTCACCCAGGGGGACATTCCAGTAGCCGGCGCTGTCGGTCAGGCTGGAGGTGTGCGAAAGCAGCATGCGCAAGGTGATGGGCACCTGCGGGAAGGCCGGGTTGCGCAGCGAAAAGCCGAGCAGGTCAGAAACATCTGCATCCAGAGTCAATTTGCCTGCTTCCAGCAGGCGCATCGCGCCGATCGTGGTGACCAGTTTGCTGATCGAGGCAATCCGTGCCGGGTCGTCGGCGCTCACTGCGCGCCGGGCGGCGATGTCGGCCAGCCCGTCTGTGCGCACGCTGGTTTCGCCATGGCGATCGAAGCTGACACGCACCCGTGCCACCGGGTCACCCGCATGTGTGCAGCCGGCAGCCAGCAGCAGGGCAAGGGTGGCAAATCGTGCGGGCAAGGGCATCGCGGCAATTCCAGACAGGGCGCCAGCAGGCGGAATCAGTGCAGGGTAGCTGAACCGTGGCTATCCGGATCAGGCAGCATGACTTCCTGCCCATGTGCATTGGATTACAGGTGTACTACTATACCAACACACCAAGACAGGAGAGATTCATGTTCACCGTTAAAGCCCCGCGTAATCCCAACCGTCCCGACCGCCGCCAGGTACCGCGCAATCTGGAAGATCGTGGTTTCGAGCCGCGTGCACGTGAGCGCGAGTTCGGCATCGGCTATGGCCGCAGCAGTGGCTATGTGCGCAGCCCCAGTTATGTGCCGGTGCAGGCCGGAATGTTTCGCTGCCGCTAATTGATCGATGATTCATGCGTCAGTCCGCGTAAGCAATCGGCGGCTTGCAGCAGATCCGGGAAAAACGCCTCGAACGTCGCCTGCATGACGGCCTCGTCGGCACGCAGCAGATCGAGGCAGGCCACCAGCTTGTGGCCATTGCGCGAGAGCCGCGTCGAGATGCCGCGCACAGCGGCGTCCACGCTCTCGCGCTGCGCATACGAGCCCAGCCAGTCATGCGCGGCCATGCGTGGAGCGATAGCGGAAAGCCGTGGCGGCAGTTGCGAACGGCGTGCGTCAAGGATGCGATAAACGCGTGCAGTGAACTCGCCCAGCGGTGCGCCATTCCAGTGCGCCCATTGCCGCGCCAGACAATGATCGAAATACACATCCAGCACGATCCCGGCGTAGCGTCGCAGCGCACCAAATCGCGTCCGCGCGGCGACCACGTGCGGATGTTCATCGGTGTAGCGGTCGATGCGCCAGTGCCGCACGATCTCCACCCGTACCGGCAGCGGCCAGTCCTGCAGCGCGCTTTGCCCATGCACGAAATCGCCCAGCAGTGCGCCAAGGATGGCGTCATCGCTATGCCGCGCAAGCCACGCATGGGCGAGATAGTTCATCGGCGCATGCTACGCGGCAAGCGTGGCACTCGCTCACATATGTTTGAACAAGGTCATGAACGGCTGACTGACGATCAGCGTTTCCGGGCGCTGTTTCAGCCGTACCGTGCCGCGCCCGCTGTCGTCGCGGACGATGCCGGCAATGGCTTTCAGATTGACAATCGTGGAGCGGTGGATCTGCTTGAAGGTGTTGCCGTCCAGCCGTGGCAGCAACTCGCGCAACGAGCTGCGCAGCAGCGCCTCGCCTTCGGCGGTCATCACCGTGGTGTATTTCTGCTCGGCGCGGAAATACAGCACGTCATCGATCAGGATCAAGCGGGTTTCACGGCCGGCGCTGGCGGTCAGCCAGGTCAGTGGCTCCACCGCGCTGGCTGGCTGCGGCAGCGCGCCCAGCTTATCCAGCAGCACGGCCATCTGGGCTGCATCCGGCACGGCGTCGCGGGCTTGCAAGCGGGCGACGGTGGCATCCAGACGCTCCGGTTTCACGGGTTTGAGCAGGTAATCAATCGCGCCACGTTCGAAGGCGTCGATGGCGTATTGGTTGTAGGCGGTGACAAACACGATCTGGGTGCGCGGGCTGGCATCGGCGGCGGCGGCAGCGACCTCGAGCCCGGTCAGGCCGGGCATGCGGATATCGAGGAAGGCGACACTGGGTTGATGCTCAGCCAAAGCCTCCACCGCGCTGGCGCCGTCTTCGCATTCGGCAACGATGCGCAGCGCCGGCCATGCGCGTGCCAGCTCAGCCACCAGCGCTTGCCGCAACAGGGTTTCGTCTTCGGCGACGATGCAGGTGGGGGCATCAGACATTGGGAGTGACTCCGCTGGCGGGCACGGTGAGGGTTGCCGCCACGCCGCTGGGGAAGTTGGCAATCACCGACAGATTGGCCGCGCCGGCATAGCGCAGGCGCAGGCGTTCCCGCACGTTTTTCAGGCCGATGCCGGTACCGCTGGTCTTGCTGTTGAAGCCCTCGCCATCGTCGGCCACGGTGACGGCCACCAGGCCGTCATCGCGGTGGGCGCGAATCCAAATCGTGCCGCCACCGGTACGGGGTTCCAGCCCGTGCTTGATCGCGTTTTCAACCAGGGTCTGCAACATCATCGCCGGCAGCGGGGTGGCGCGCAGTGCTTCGGGGACTGCAACCTGTACGGCAAGGCGGTCGCCCATGCGGATCTTCAGGATTTCAAGATAAGCCAGCGCCCGTTCCAATTCCGCACCCACGCTGGACATCTCGTCCTCGGCACTGGGCAGCGAACGCCGCAAGTACTGGATCAAATGCCCCAGCATCGCCTCGGCGCGGGCGGGGTCGCTGCGCGTGAGCAGTTGCGCGCTGGCCAGCGTGTTGTACAGGAAATGCGGCTCCACCTGCGCATGCAGCAAATGCAGCTTGGCCTCGGTCAATTCCTTTTCCGTCGCCGTTTGCGCCGCGCTGGCTTGTTCACCGCGCCGGCGCTCGCCAATGCGGCGGGTGATCGCACGTGCAATGGCTTCGGCATTTTCGAAATTGATACCGTCATCGACCAAAAACCAGTCGCTCCATGCCGGGCTTTCCGGTTCGCAAATCAGTGTCACACGGCCGCTGTCACCGGCGGGAGTGACAGTGGCCTGCAACAGATTGTGCGAAGGGGCGAACCACAGCAACGGGTTCCAACGCCGCAGGGGCGGTTCACCATACAAATGCGGCCGCGCCAGCTTGGCTTTCACCTGCAAACTGTCGCGCGCGCTGCGCACGTCGTCCACCCCGGGCAGCTCGCGGATCGCGGCATCCACCAGATCAAACGCTTCGCCGGCTTCCAGTGGAATTTCGATCAAGCGTTTCTGGCGGTTGTCCAGGGTTTCGTTGTCGATGCGCCCGGCCAGCATCCGTACCCGATGCAGATGCGAGAATGCACCGGCAATCACCAGTCCCAATGTGCCGAATCCGAACACAAGCGCGGGCAGTGCGAACTGGCCAATCAGCGGCAAGCTGGAGTACAGCGCCACCACCAACATCACCACCATGCCCCAGGTGGTGGCAAGCCGCAGGATGAAAAACAGACGTTTGAACATGAGTGTTGGCAGGGTTGTAAGGTTGCGGGTGAGGATAGGGGCGAGCGTTCATTTGGGAAGTAGGGCTGCGATGAAACACCGCCAGCGCCGATGGATGCGAGCGGGGTCGGCTTGAATTTGTGTCAGAGTTTGCACTGCTGCCACCCTGCGTTGTTCCGATGATGCAAGGTTGGCAGTGAAACCACCACAATGAGTGAGGCTAACCATGTCCCGAAATCTCTATGTCACCCTGCCGGTGAAAGATGTGCAACGGAGTGTCGACTTCTTTGCCGCACTCGGCTTTGCATTCAATCCGAAATTCGCCAGTGACAATGGCGCGGCACTGGTCATCAACGACAGCACGACCGTCATGCTGACAACTGAAGCCTTTTTTTCCACGCTGACCAAAGTGCCGATCGTCGATGCCCGCCAAGCCACGGAAGCGCTGTTCTCGCTCTCGCTGGATAGCCGTGCGGAGGTGGATGATCTGATCCACAAGGCAGTGGCTGCGGGCGCACAGGAAGGTCACGATCCGGAGGACTACGGCTTCATGTACCAGCGCGCCTTTATCGATCTGGATGGTCACCAGTGGGGCGTGTTCCAGATGAACGCGGAATAGTGACTGGCGCAAACAACAAAGCCACCCGCAGGTGGCTTTGCGCAAACAATATCGGCTCAACTCAACGTGCGGCGGTGCGGTTGAAGTCGCGGCGCAGCCAGCTGTCGATCATGCGTTTCTCGTAGCGCAGCGGGTCGCTGTCGTTGATCATGCCGGAGTTGACCATGAACGCCATGTCGGTGAGTTTGCGTTCGCCTTCCGCCACTACCGCACCGCTGGCATCGGTTTCGCGGAATTTCACCGTCATTCGCGGTGGATAGATCTCGCGGATCATGCGGATATTCTGGCGATCCAGCCCATGCCAAGGTTCATAGCGGCCGGCACGCTGGATATCGACGATGGTCAATTGCAGTTTGTTGCCGGGTGCCAGCTGCTTGTCGGCTTGCTTGCGCATGTATTTGGCCAGCTGAATCAGCCAGTCGCCCTGCGCCGATTCAAAGCGGTTGCCGCTGGCTTTGAGCTCGGTGAAGGTGGCCGGGTCGGCCCACGCCACGCTGACCGGGCCGTTGTCGGGCAGGGCGCGCGGCGCATCCTTGGACAACAGGTTGTTGCCGGCAACGGCGCTTCCCGCCATCGCCAACATCAATGCAAGTGCGAGCAACTTGGCGTTCATGTGCACTCTCCGTTTGGGGGTGCGGCCAGTGTGCCGCGTTGCACGGGCAGTGGCGAGGGTGCCCGCAAAGGTCAGTCAGCCGGCGTTGCGTCTTGCGCGTCGCTGTCCTGGAACCAGGCTTCCACGGTGCCACGCAGCTTCAGGGTCATCGGCATGCCACGGCGGTCCAACGAGCGCCCCGCCTGCACGCGAATCCAGCCTTCGCTGATGCAGTACTCCTCGACATTGGTGCGCTCGGCACCATTGAAACGGATGCCGATGCCGCGCTCCAGCAACGCGGCGTCGTGAAATTTGCTGCGCGCGTCATTGGACAGGCGATCGGGCGGGGTATTGGTATCGGACATGGCCATGCTGTCGGCGTTCGGGGCCGACAGCATACCCGGTGCGGCTCAGCGCAGCTTGCGCGACACCGCGAAGAAGACCAGATTGCCCAGCCCCAGCGCGCCCACCAGCACCGCGATCACGCCGGGGGTGATTTCCTGCCAGCCGCGCAGGTCCACGATGCCAAACCCCAGCGCCAGTGCCACCAAGGTGATGCCCCAGCGCAGCGATGCCAAGCGGCGAGCGGTTTCATCGCCTTCCAGAATGCTGCGCACCAACGACGGATCGCCGTTGCTGGCGACCAGTTGCTTGCGCACGCGGGCATCCACAACGGCTTTGATCGCATAAGTGATGCAGAGGAACAAGGTGATTGGTACGAGCAATGCGTAATCCATGACGGTCTCCTGTAAGGGGTCGGCGGCCGCAGTGGCCGTTCGCTGCAAGAGATACGGCCGGGCCGCAGCCGGTTGCAGTGATGAGCGAAAATTCTTTTGAAACCGATTGCAACCAAACCCGCCTTCGGCGTATCCAGTGTGGGATGGAAGCCGATCGCGCCCTCGTCGAAGCCGTACTTGCCCGCCGCCCCGGTGCGTTCGAGCAATTGGTGCGCGACTACCAGGGGCTGTGTTGGCACGTGATCCAACGCATGGTGCGGCATCCGGAAGACACCCGCGAGCTGTGCCAGGACACTTTCCTGCGCGTGCATCGCTACTTACATCAGTACCGTTTCGATAGTCCACTGAAATCGTGGATCGGGCAGGTGGCATATGCGGTGGCCAAGCGCCATCTGGAGCGCAAGCGGATCCTGCTGGCCGAACCGGCTGGCGATGACGATGGGCTGTCCTTGCTCGACAACATCGGCGATGGGTTCGATCTTGTCGCCACCTTCGCCGGTGCCGAAGCCGAGCGCGAACTGCATGCCGCGATCGAGCGCCTGCCGCCGCTGCAGCGCACACTCTTGACCCTGTATCACCTGGAAGAATTGCCGATCAGCGAGATTGCCTTGATCACAAGCCTGGCCGAAGGGACGATCAAAAGCCATCTGTTTCGCAGCCGCAATCAATTGCGCAAATTGCTGGTTGAACACCTCGGAGTTGCCGCATGAACATCCACGACCACACGCCTGCCCTCCCGCGCGACTGCAATGGGGACGGTATCGATGCGCAGCGCTGGCAAGCACAGGAAGCCGCACGCCGGGGCGATCCCGCCGCCGATGCCGGCGACCTGCGCATCGCCAGTGCCTTGCGCCACGCACCGCCAGTGGACTTGCCTGTCGATTTTGCGGCGCAGATGGCGACGTTGGCACGCGCCCGGCAGCAAGCCTCCAGCGTGCTGGAACAACGCTTGCTGCACGGGCTGCTGGTGGTGTTCGCACTGTCGGCAGCGGTGGTGGTGGCTTGGTATGGCCGTGGTTGGGTGGCCGGTCTGAGTGTGGCATTGCCCGGTGGTGGTGACGCACTGGGCTGGTGCGCGGCGGCGGCGCTATGCCTGCTGTTCAATTGGGGGCTGGGCGGGCTGCGGCGGCGCTGGTTGCCGGTTGGCTGATCGCGCGGGGGTGTTCCTTCCGTGTGCGTGGAAGGCACCCGAGGACGCGGCACGAGCACGCCTGCCGTAAACTTCGTGCATGTCATCTCCGCACGATTCCGCCCTGAACGCCCTCCTGTATCCGTTTGCAGAAGGCCTGCTGCACTGGCCGCAAGACGCGCCGGTGTTGTTCCTGCGTGGCCGTGAAGGTGCGGTGCTGCATGCGTTGCCCCACGCGACACTGGTGGCTACCCAGCCGTTCAAACCGGAAGCCGCACGGCTGGAGCGCATCGGCATCACACTGCTCGATGAAGAGGCCTTGCCTGCACACCACTACCCGCTGGTGTTGCTATTGCCGCCGCGTCAGCGTGAGGAAGCGCGCGCGTTGCTGGCGAAGGCGTGCCGGGCGGTTGCTGCCGATGGCGTGGTGGTGGCGGCAGTCAGCAATGACGAGGGCGCGAAGTCACGCGAGGCCGATCTCAAACACTTGGCAGGCAGCGTCAGCACGCTCAGCAAGTATCACTGCCGGGTGTTCTGGACGCGCCCGCAGGCCGCTTGGGAGGCCGCGCAAGTCGCGCAATGGGTGCAGGCCGATGCGCCGCGTCGCCAGCCGTGCGCAGAGCTGCCGGCAGGCGCGTTCCACACGCGGCCGGGGGTGTTTGCATGGGACAGGGTGGATGCCGCATCCAAGATGCTGGCAGGGGTGTTGCCGCCCACGCTGCGCGGGAAGGTGGCGGATTTCGGCGCGGGCTGGGGCTATTTGTCGATGCAGGTGCTGGCGCGCTGCCCGCACATCACCTCGCTGGATGTGTATGAAGCCGACGCACGTGCGCTGACATTGGCGCAGCGCAATCTGGCCGATGCCCGAGTGCCGGTACATGCGCATTGGCACGATGTCGAACGGGGCGTGAGTGAACGCTTCGATGCCATCGTTTGCAATCCACCTTTTCATGCCTTGGGCCGCGGTGATCGTCCCGACATCGGCCGTGCATTTATCGCCGCCGCCAGCGCAGCGCTCAAATCCGGTGGCCGCTTGTGGCTGGTCGCCAACCGTCATCTTCCCTACGAGGATGCGCTGGGCAGCGGCTTTGCGCAGGTGCGCAGCGTGGCGCAAGACGGCGGGTTCAAGATCATTGAAGCGGTAAAGGCATGAAGCTGGTCAAGCACCTTGCCAACCTCGGTTATGGCAGCCGCAAGGACGTGCAGTGGCTGTTTCGCGAAGGCCGCATCACCGACGCCGATGGCGACGTGCTGTACGCCGATGATCCGGTCGATCACGCCAGCATTCGCATCGACGGGCAAGCGCTGGATCCGCCGTGCGGCATGTTGTTGATGCTCAATAAACCCACCGGCGTCACCTGTTCGACCAAGGATGCGGGGCGGGTGGTGTTCGATTTGTTTCCACCACGCTACCGCCTGCGCAGCCCGGCGCTGTCCACCGTGGGGCGGTTGGATCGCGATACCTCGGGTCTGTTGTTGTTGACCGATGACGGGCAACTGCTGCACCGAATTATTTCCCCGAAATCCAAATTGCCGAAAGTCTATCTGGCCACGCTGGCGCAAGACTTGCGCGGCGATGAAGTCGCGTTGTTCGCCAGCGGCACGCTGATGCTGGAAGGCGAAAAAACACCGCTGCTGCCGGCCGAACTTGCAGTGCTGGATGCGCGCACGGCGCGGCTGACCTTGCACGAAGGCCGCTACCACCAGGTGCGGCGGATGTTCGCGGCGGCGGGCAATCACGTGGCCGCGCTGCATCGCGAGCGCATCGGCGGGTTGGTGCTTGCAGATTTGCCGGAAGGGCAGTGGATACCGTTGGATGAAGATGCACGTGCGAGGTTGTTTGCGGTCAGTTGATTGCCTAGGCGTGCTCGCCGTGATGCCGCCGCCGTGGCATTGCTGCTACTCGGCTCCTGCGAACATCCTGTTCGAGTCGCCGCTGCAGCAACGCCACGACAGCAGCATCACAGTGTGGATTCAGTCGTGCTCCGATAGCAGCTTGCGAAACCCTTCCGCGCCCAATGCCTGCATCGCCGCGATATTGCGTTCGATGATGGCATCGGGGTCCGGGTAGGCGGCCACGGCGCGGTCGATGCTGGCTTCGCGCAACAGGTGCAAGATCGGGTACGGCGCGCGGTTGGTCAGGTTGGCGGCATCGTCGGGTGCGCTGTCGGCAAATTGATAATCGGGGTGGAAGCTGGCCACTTGCAGCACGCCGTCCAACGCCATCGCTTCGATCAGCGCATCGGCGGTGTCCAGAAAATCGTTGTAGTCGAGGAAGTCGGTCAACACCTGCGGGTGTACCAGCAGTGTGGTGTCGATGTTGTCCTCGGCGCTGTCGCGCAGCAGGGCGAGTTCTTCACCAAGCTCTTCCAGCAGGGCGCGCTCGGTGCTGGCATCGCTGATCACGATCCGTACCTGATGCTTCACATGCACTGCCTTGGCGAACGGGCACAGATTCAGCCCAATCACGGCGCGCTCCAGCCAGCGACGGACGGCGGCTTCGATCATCGTGGCATCAATGGCAACGTCTTGCGGCATCGGTATCAGTCCAGGCGGATGAGCGCTTGCGCGAATCAATCACGGAAATTGTCGAACTGCAACGGCAGCTCGAATTCCTGCCCACGCAGCAGCGCCATTGCCGCCTGCAAATCGTCGCGCTTCTTGCC
>Ga0073904_10000901_pt1 | contig 21840 bp, 13 predicted proteins | sample KloWWTrecipitate_FD_66668 | JGI IMG/M metagenome (GOLD analysis project Ga0073904, IMG submission 66668) | Active sludge microbial communities from Klosterneuburg, Austria, studying microevolution and ecology of nitrifiers - Klosterneuburg... | ecosystem: Engineered > WWTP > Aerobic digester >... | reverse complement strand
AGCTTCGGCGGCGGGGCACGGGAGCTCGGGCGCTTCACCGAGGCCGCCGGGGCCGTGCGCGACATCGGGGTGAAGCGGGCCGTGGTGGGGCGCTGGTTCTTCTTCGCCATGGGCCTGGCGGGAGCCGTCGGCACCGCCCTCATGTACTGGGTGGGCGGCTCCCTGGTCCTGGAGGACAAGATGGAGGTGGGCCTCATCGTCACCTTTGCCGCCTATGTGGGGCGGCTCTACGGTCCGGTCAGCAGCCTGTCCAACCTGCAGGTGGAGTTCCTGACCTCTCTGGTCAGCTTCGAGCGCGTCTTCGAGATCCTGGACCTGCCGGTGGAGCTGGCGGAATCGCCCCAGGCGGTGGACCCGCCCCATCTGGCCGGCCGGGTGGCCTTCGAGGACGTACGCTTCAGCTACGGCGTCCTGCCGCCGAGCCTGCAAGGCCACCCTGACTACCCGGCCATCGCCGAACCCGCCTGGGCGCTGGACGGGGTGAGCTTCACCGCCGAGCCCGGTCAGCTGGTGGCCCTGGTGGGGCCGAGCGGCGCCGGCAAGACCACCACCGGCTACCTGATGGCCCGCCTCTACGACCCCACCGAGGGGCGCATCACCCTGGACGGCGTGGACCTGCGCGACTACCGCCTGGACAGCCTGGCGCGCTTCATCGGCGTGGTCACCCAGGAAACCTTCCTCTTCCACGACAGCATCCGCGCCAACCTGCGCTTCGCGCGGCCGGAGGCCACCGAGGAGGAGCTGCTGGCCGCCTGCCGCGCGGCCCGCCTGGGTGACCTGCTCGCCGCCCTGCCCGAGGGCCTGGACACCATGGTCGGCGAGCGCGGCTACCGCCTCTCGGGCGGGGAGAAGCAGCGTCTGGCCCTGGCGCGGGTCATCCTCAAAGCGCCACCCGTGCTCATCCTGGACGAGGCCACCAGCCACCTGGACTCGCAGAGCGAGGCCCTGATCCAGGAGGCCTTGGACGACATCCGTCAGGGCCGCACCAGCCTGGTCATCGCCCACCGCCTGTCGACCATCCTGGCCGCCGACCAGATCCTGGTGCTGGACGGAGGGCGCATCGCCGAGCGCGGCCGGCATGCCGAACTGCTGGCCCAGGGCGGGCTCTACGCGGAGCTGTTCGCAACACAGTTCCGGGATGCGGAGATGGGGGCGCCCGTCAGCGGCTGACCGCCCGGGTCCGACCCTTTCAGGATGGCGCTGCCGGCGTAGTGAGCCAGCGGCCCTAGCGCTCCGTCTCCTGCTTCACGAAGCGCGTCGTCCCGATCACCAGGAAGACCACGAAGAGGACCGTCATCAACCCCAGGTTGAAGGGCACGCTCTTCAGCACCGCCTCGGCTTCGTCCGCGCGGCCCATGTAGAAGGTGCCGCGGATCAGGTCGACCGCGTAGCGCATCGGCGAGAGTTGGCTGAGGGCGCTGAGGAAGGGCTTCTGCTTGTCCACCGGCAGGAAGACGCCGGACAAGAAGAACTGCGGCAGCATGATGAAGGGGAACACCATGTTGGCCGCCCGCTGGGTGCGGATGCTGCCCAGCACCAGCACCCCGAAGGCCCCGCCGAAGAGGCAGACCGCCACCATCGCCGGGACGCTGCGCATCAGCTGTGGCAGGGAGATCGACACCCCAAGGATGCGGGCGAATACCAGGATGCCCACCGCCTGCACCAAGGCCACCAGGCCCTCGCCCGCGATCTTGCCCATGATGATCGTGTAGCGCGAGATGGGCGCGATGAAGACCTCCTGGCTGAAGTCGTTCTCGCGGTCCTCGATCAGGGAGATGATGCCGATGGCCGCCGATTGGAAGAGCGTCTGCCCCAGGATGCCGGTGAAGACGAAGTCGAAGAGGTTCATGCCGCCAGTCTGGCCGTAGGAGGATTGCAGGCTGCCGCCCAGGATACCGATGAAGATGAAGGGGAAGACGAAGGTGGCCACCAGGCGCCCGCGGTCGCGCAGCAGCTTGAGCACGTCGCGGTAGGCCAACGTCATCCCGGCATTCAGCTGGTGCATCATGCGGGGCGCTCCAGGATCTCCAGGTAGGCCTCTTCCAGGGTGGGGGTGTGGGTGGTCACGCGGGTGAGCGGGGTGTCGATGCCTCGCAGCAGCGCATGCACATCCGCCGCCTCCACCGGCACCGTGAGGCCCTCGCCATCCCGCTCGTACGCGCGGCCCAGGGCCGTCAGCTCGGCGGCCAGGGCGTCGCGGTCGGCGGCGTCCAGGCGCACCCAGTTCTGCACCAGGTCGCCCTTGATGGTCTCGGCCGTGCCCATGGACACCACCCGCCCGTGGTTGAGGATGCAGATCTGGTCCGCGTCCTCGGCCTCCTCCAGGTAATGGGTGGTCAGGAAGACCGTCGTCCCGCCCTGGGCGCGCACCTGGCCCAGGTACTCCCAGAGCCCGCGGCGGCTGGCGGGGTCCAGGCCGGTGGTCGGCTCGTCCAGGAAGAGCACCCGCGGCCGGTGGATGAGGCTGCGCACGATCTCCAGCTTGCGCTTCATGCCGCCGGAGAAGGTGCGCACCGCCTGGCCCATCTCGGCGCTCGTCAGGCCTACCACCGCGGCCAGTTCGTCCACCTGCTTGCGGTAGGCAGCGGGCATGAGGCGGTAGAAGGGCCGCCAGGGGTAGAGCCCGTAGAGCACGGCGTGCAGGCGCACGTTCTCCTCGGCGCTCAGGTTCAGATCCAGGCTGGGCTTCTGGAAGATGATCCCCAACTGCCGCCGCACGGCGTCCGGATCTTGCACCACATCATGGCCGGCCACCACCACTAGCCCACTCGTGGGCGTAAGCGTGGTGGTGAGGATGGAGATGGCGGTGGTCTTGCCCGCCCCATTGGGCCCAAGGAGGGCGAAGAAGCTGTCCGGCGCCACCGTGAAGCTGACGCCATCGACGGCATTCTGCTCCGCCTTGCGGTAGCGCTTGACCAGCTGCTCGACCTGGATGATGGGGGGCATGAGGGGAGGATTCTAGCAGGCCGCGCCGGCAGTCCAAGTTCAGTCCACGTCCGATATCAGATCCAAACACAAGGGGCGATGCCAGCCATATGGCCTGATCCATTCCGCTCTCCGCGGCAACTACCCTCTTGAAACGAGGCATCGTCGTATCCAGCCACACCGCCTTTCGTCATCCCTTGTGCCGGACCGCGTCTCAACCCCGTAGGAGGTCGATGTGTCGTCTCGCCGCATGCTGCTTGGTTTCTTCCTGGTCCCGCTCACCTTGCCCATCGGCATCGCCCTGGGCCAGGGCATGACCCTTCCGAACCCGAATCGCGCCGAGTCGCTCGCTCCGACCGGGATGCAGGCCCCAGTACGGGCCGCAATCGGCCCGGAACACGATGCGCGGGAGGTGCACCTGCCCTCTATTGGGCGCAAAGGCTGGGGGGCGGACAGCTGCGTCGCACGGATCCACGTGCAGGCTCTGGGGGCGACAGGCGCTATCCAAGCCGGATTCCCTCCGGGACCGACCACCCGGTTTCTGCTCCTGCAATGGGGTGCGGACGGATCCTGTCCGACGGGCGCGGCGGTACCCCTGAAGGTGAATTGCAGCGGCTTCATGGTCCCCGGTTCCTCATGGACGGTGACGTCGCCCCAGATCGACCCCGAGGCGCGCTCGGCGGCCTTGTTCAGCCTGGCGATCGACGCATTGCCCCCTGGCACGGGCGGCAATCCCGGCTGCGCGGAGATCGCCGCCGCCCTCACCACGCGCCCCGGAGCCTATCAACGCTTCCTCGAGGCCTACCGGTCGGGTGCCGCCTTCCCTGGGCTGGAGCCGGGTTGGCGGAAGGGCGGCCCGATCGCGGTCACCGTCGAGCGCGGCTGCGGTCCGGCAGGGGCGGAGGCGGATGCCGTCGCGTCGGCCGACTACGCTGGCATCGGCGCCGACCGGGCCATGGCCGAGCGGCAGGACGATGGCAGTCACACCGCCTGGTTTGCCGGGCTGGCCGGTGGAGCGGATTCCGCCGGACGATCGCTGACCGAGCTGAGCATCCAGAACCTGGGCCTCGATTGCGCGACGGTGCAGGTCTTCATCCACATGCCAGGCCGGCCGCAAGGGGACGAACCCTCCCCGCCGGCCGACTGCCAACGGCCTCGCCTGTGCGCGACGTTCGCAGTATCGCCGGGGACAGCCGCCCGACTTCCTCTGGCTGACTGCGCGCCCGCGCCGGGAACCATGGGCGTCTCCCTGCAAAGCACAGAGATGATCGCCGTCGTGGCCGACAGCTATGACGGGCGGGTGTTCGTCAGCATCGCAGCAGAGCCCAAGGCATATACGGGCTGGAGCGGCCTCCTGCCGGCGCTGCCGGCCAGCTGGCGCCCGGTCGTCCAGGTACTCAACCCCCACCCAGATCTCCAGGCCAAGGTCAAGGTCTACCTCCTGGACCGCAGCGGCGATGTGATCACCTCCCTCGTCAGCTGGATCTGCCCACAGGCGACAGGCAGCTTCACCATCCCCGCGCCGAGCGGTCTACAGCAGCCGTGGACCGGGCGGATCCGGGTGATCAGCCAGGAATGGTGGACGCCCGGCAGCAACACCCTGGGCAACACAGTGCCGGTCATCGCCAGCATCGACCTGTTGCCGCCAGCGACCGTGGGCGGCGCGTCCGGATCGGTCTCCGCCCTGGGCCTGGAGATGGAGCCGCTGGAAGCGGGCGGCCCCGATGTCACCATCCTAGGGCTGCCGCGGATCGGCAAGAAGTCCAAGCTCGCCTTGGCGGCCCGGGCTGAAGACGGCATCTTCGCCGTCGCCAACCTCGCGACGGCGCCGGGGTACACGGACTTCACCCTCTACGTCTATGACGCCAACGGTCTTCTGGACTTCACCTGCAACAAGCTCGCCCAACAGGGTCTGGAATATGTCGATCTGAGCACCTGGGGCTACGTCAACCCCGGCTTCACGGGCAGCGCGGTGATCAGCGCCGCCTACTGGGAGCACCTGGCCTACGATGCCCAGGGCCGGCTCACCGGCAACCGCGCCCACCTTGCGGCCTGGCAGCTGCGCCACAGCCCTGATGACGATCCCGCCCGTTGGCAGGGAGCCAAGGCCCAGGCCTTGGAAGGCGTCGCGGCAGCGGCAGCGTCAGAGTGGCTGGAACTGCTGCCTGATTGTGCGCGGCAAGGCCCAGTCATTCGGGTACCCACGCCGACGTCCACGGCCGGAACGCCAGTGATCCCCTCGGCCACGCCGACGCCACCTGACGGCACGCCGGTCGCCACCACACCCACAGCTTCCAGGACCCCTGAGCCCCCCCCACCGACCTTCGCGCCAACCGTCACGCCACCGATGGGCAGACAGCTGTACTTACCTAGGGTGAACGGCTAAGGGCTGAACATCGCCTCACCTCCCGAGCAGCAGGGGGTGACCGTACCGGCGGTACGGAGCTGGACTGAAATCCAGCATACGCGGGCCGGCTCGGATAGGACTGCGTCCCGAGTGATGCGGGACGCAGTCCGGTGATCCTCGGGACACCGTCCGGTGCGGCGCGGACACCGTCCGGTGCGGCGCGGACACCGTCCGGTGCGATGTGGGACGCCGTCCGGTGCGATGTGGGACGCCGTCCGGTGCAACTACGGGGTCGAGCGCGAGCCTCGCTCCAGCCGCAGCGCCTGCCAGCCCGGTCCGCGGGCCAGTTCCAGCGGGCGCCAGGGCGCCGGCCAGGTGGCCTCTTCCGTGACCACGGCCCACAGCGGTCCGGTGCCTTGCGCCAGGTGCCAACCCAGGGTGTCGGCCCTGACCGTTTCGACGGCCTGCCCCTCCAGCGCGAGCATCAGGGTCAAGGCCCGCGCCGGATCGCCCCCGCCGCCCAGGTCCAGGGCGCGCAGCTCGCGGGCGATGAACACCGGCGGGGCATCCGCACGGCCTTGACGATCACGAACCAACGCCGCGAGCGCCGCCCAGAGCGGACCATTGGTGCGACCACTGTCGTAAGACCGCTGAGCAAAGGTCGTGGCGGCCAGAAGCGGGTAGCACACCATGAAGACGAGGATCAGTCCCTTCGCGACGCGCATGCCAGAAATCCGTCGTGATCCGGCTGTCGCCGCCTGCTCGCCCACGACGATCTCTCCGCCCCCACCTTCCCCCGCCAGCCAGGCCGCCAACGACACCTGTCCCAGCAGCAGCAACACCCCCAGATAGCGGGCGTCGTAGATGTTCAGGTAGCTGCGGTTGATCAGCGGCAGCAGGAGGACGGAGGACCAGGCGGGCCAGGCGATCAGCGCCAGCGCCGGCCGACGCGCCGCCCAGGACAAGGCCGCCAGCAGCAGGGCCGCGGCGCACACCGTGGCCGCCGGCCGCAAGCCATCGGTGGTCCTCAGCAGGCCCCTTGGCTGCGGGTCCCCCCGCTCCCAGGGCGGTCCGGCCACCGCCGCGCGCCCCAGCTGGCCGAAGAGACCGATGACGTTGGTCACGAAGGCGCGCGGGCCTAGGTCGCGGTTCACCGGCTGATCCCTGTCCGTGGCCTCGGCCATCGAGGTGGGCTGGTCGCCGCCCCTTAGCGCCTGGATGTTGTAGACCAGCACCGGGCTCAGGGCGAGGGACGCGCCCAGGGCGACCGCGAGGCAGGATCCGAGGAGAACGCGGTCTGTCGGTAGGTCCGGATCCGCGGGGCGGTCCGACCGATCCTGGCGCTCCGCTCGATCGCGCCATCGCCGTAGCCGCCGCCAGGCCAGCCATCCCCCCAAGCCGGCGAAGGCTGGCAAGGCCGAAGGATGCGTCTGCAGCGCCGCCCCCCAGGCCAGCCCGGCCAGGATCATCCGTCCGGGCGACCATCCCGCGCCGGTCGACGCCACGGTTGCGGCGGCCGGCAAGTCCCTCCGCCCCGGCTCCGGCCAGCCCGCGGCCCAGGCCGTCGCCAGCAAGGCGACGGCGACCGCCAGCGGGGTCAGGTGGTTGCTCCAGGCGATGTGGCTGAAGAAGACCAGCGGCGCGAAGGCGGTAGTCGCCAGGACCGCGGCCACGAGGGCCCCGCGCCGTCCGACAAAGCGGGCCGCCAACAGCCAGACCACCCCCACCGTCGCGGCGCCGATGGCGGCGGCGAAGGCGCGCGGCAGCCACGCATGGGGACCGAGGATGCGTAACGAGATCGCCAGCAGCCAGGCCCACAGGGGACCGCGGTAGCTGTCGTTATGGACCAGCGGCCGCGCCCCGTGGAAGGCGATGTCCACCGCGGTGGCGATCTCGCCCGTCTCGTCCGTCCAGGCCGGCCAGTCCTGCAGGCCCCTCAGGCGCAGGAAGAAGGCGAGCAGGGACAGGCCAAAGGCGGTCGCCATCCCCGATCGGCTTCGAGGGTAAGTCACGCCAGAGGCGATACCGGTTCCCGCCTCGCGGGGCGCCGCACCGGCCGCCATCGCCGCCCGCCGCCCGTCAGCCCAGGGCCGAAAGCGGCACGGGCGTGAACAGCAGGAAGAAGAGGATGAGGGTAGCCCAACCCAGGATCTGCCGCGGCAGGCCGATGGGCGTGAGGTCGTCCAGAGCCGGCGGATGGTCCAGGCCCATGAAGAGAACCAGCAGCAGCATGACGATATAGCCCTGGCTGGTCAGGACGGACAGCACGACGGCGGCCAGGAAGAAGGCCCGCGCCAGATAGCGATGCCCTTTGCCCAAGAGGCCGTAGGCGATGTGGCCGCCGTCCAGCTGGGAGACCGGCAGCAGGTTGAGGGCGGTGATGAAGAAGCCCCACCAGCCGGCCATGAGCATAGGGTTCATCAGCAGGTCCTGGCCTTCCGGCCGGGGCCCATGGACCAGCCAGGCCAAGAACTGGAAGAGCAGCGGCTCACCGAAACTGACCCCTGCCTGAGAAGGGTCGATCGTACCCATCTTGGCGTTGACCAGGCCGGCGAGCACCACCGGCACGGCCACCGCCAGCCCGGCCAAGGGCCCGGCGATGCCCACGTCGAAGAGCGACTTGCGGGATTCGAAGGGCGATTGGATCTTGATCACCGCACCCAGTGTGCCGGTGAAGGTGTTGAGCGGAAAGGGAATGAAATAGGGCAGGCTGACGTCCAGTTTGTAATGCCGGGCCATGAAGTAATGCCCGAACTCGTGGACGCCCAGGATGCCCAGAAGAGCGGCCGTGAAAGGCAGGCCGCCCCGCCAATGCGTCAGGGCGAGGCGCGCCAGGTCGCCCAGCCCCGTCTGGCCGGCGGGGTCCAACCCGATCTCAGCGCCGTGGTCGCCCAGCCATTGCAGGGTGCCCGCCAGGCCCGTGCTCAACACCGTCAGGAGGAAGAGCGTCAGGTGCAGCCAGGGCGAGGAGCGCCGGCCCGTGGCCTGCATGGGGTAGCCGATGACCACGTCCAGGCCCTTGTCCTGGCGTAGCACGGTCTGGTAGCCCAGGGCCTTGAAGCGCGGCGAGACCTGCTCGTAGAGCAGCTCCGGACTGCGCAGGTAGCGACCACGGAAGACCACCACGTCGCCGCGGTCCGTGACGTCGTGGATGCTGAAAGTATCGCCCAAGGCTGTTTCCAGCCGCAAGACCTTGGGTGCCATTGGGATGTCGTGGGGAATCAGATCCTGCGGCGTCACGTCGTGCTGCCTCCGGCGAGGGGGGTGGATCGGAACGCCTTGGGGCCACTGGGCATCTGTAGCCAGGTATCAGGCCGACCGGCGGTGGAGCGCGGGCTCAAGGGCCCAGGCGCAGGGAAGCCAGGTGGATGTCGTGGCAGGCCAGGTAGGGGTCCACCATGTCCGGCGGTAGATCGGCGACCCCCTGGGCGGTGGCCACCTTGCGGAACCAGTCCAGAAAGCTCACCCCCCGCTTGGAGACGAAGGGTCGGGCGCCGGCCAGCGGGTTGCTGCTGTCCGCGACGATGCTGAACACGTGCTTGTCCGTGGCCGGCAGGTAGGCGCGCAGGTTGGGCAGGCCGCCCTGCCGGGCGAACCCGGCGCGAAGTCCGATCTCGTAGCCGCAGGGCGTCGTCTCCAGGTAGGGCGTCAGCACGTTGTCCTGTTGGCTCTGCAGGTAGCCGAAGGGCCGCCAGGGGCCGCGCCGGCCGTCGAAATGCTCGGCATGGGCCGCCAGCAGCCGCTGGGTGGCCAGGCAGGCTGCATCCTTGCACCAGTCGGGCAACAACGCGTCAGCGCCCCAGCGGGCCGCGACCGCGGGGCCCTGGCGATCGAACAGGGTGCCCGGGATCTCCGGAGCCATGCCCGAATCCGGAAGCAGCATGGCGCGCGGCCAGCGCTCGATCACCTCCGGAAAGTTGAAGACGGCGCCGAAGCCACCGGCTGACAGGCCGCTCAAGACCACTGGCACGTCACCCTTGACGCGGCTCTGCAGGTCTTCCAGCACCGCCATCAGGTTGAGGTGCCCCCGGTGGGTGACGTCGAAGCTGGCGGCCGGGTCGGGGTCGTAGTCGTAGCCGGCGGTCATCCGGCCGGCGAAGACGTCGCCCGTGCAGTAGGGCACGGCCACGAAGTGGTAGGCGCGGAAAGGGTTGGCGGCGTCGTTGCGGTTGAAGTGCGGCAGGACCGTGGGGACGATCAGTCCGGACAGCGCGCCGGTGAAGTACTGGTCGTTCACCGCCGGATCCTGGAAGTTCTCGAAGTCCATGCAGTACAGGGATCGGGCGACACCGGTCGTGCCCTCCGGCGCCGGACCGTCCTTGAGACAGGCGCCCCCGCCGGAGAGCAGGATGAAGAGGCCCGCATCCGGTTGGCTGGCCGGGTTGAAGTAATACTTGAAGGGCGCGCCGCGCCCGCAGGTGGCGCCTTCCATGGCCACCGCCTGCCAGCCGGACTGCTGCTGAGGCACAGTGGTCCGCTTTGGCAGATTAGCGGCGGCCCGGCGCAGGGCCGTGGCCAGTTCCATGCCGGGCGGCGAGGGCGGGTCGGCGGCGGCCGGCCGGCCGGCGAAGGCGGCGAGGGCCATGATCGCGAGGAGTCCGGACCGGGTTGTGGTGCGCAGCGCGCGCTTCACGCGCGCTTGGGGCTGCCAGGGCATGTTGCACCTCTTTAATATGGGGGCTGATCGGAAGACCGGGTCTGATCGTGTCTGCGGCGTCTGCGTCATGGCGCGGTGCGCCACCAGAGGCCCCATACCGCCCATCCAGTGTAGCCTGCTCCCCGGCCCGATTCCAGTCTCGCCCGCCAACTCATCGTGTCGCTTTCGTCGCTGACACGTCATATTATGGGAGCCACACCCATGCCAACTCCCGTCGCCCCTTGGGGCCCTCCCACCCTGCGCACCGCCGCCGTGTCGCCCGGCCTCTACAGTCGAGCGATCCTGGAGACCTTTGCGGCCGGCGAGCATGCCGGCTTCCTGGCCGCCGGCGGGCGGCCGCTTCGCCCCCGTCTGGCCCGGGCCCTGGCCTTGGCCGACCTTCGACCCGGCCTGCGCGTGGCCGACATCGGCTGCGGGCGAGGCGAGGCCAGCACGCATGCGGCACGGCGCGGCGCCCTGGTCACCGCCCTGGACTTCAGCCGCGATGGCCTTGCGCTCACCCGCGAAACAGCGAGTCGGGTCCTGGGGGCGGCGGCCGGCCGGGGCGTCGCCCTACTGCAGGCCGAGGCCAGCTGCCTGCCTCTGGCTCCGGCCTCCATGGACCGGGTGCTGCTGCTGGACGTGATCGAGCACCTGCGTGACTGGCAGGTGGCTGCCCTGCTGCGCGAGGTAGAGCGCATTCTGGCTCCGGGCGGGCTGGCCGTGATCCATACCCTGCCCAACCGCTGGGCGCTGAACATCGGCTATCCGCTGTTGCGCGGCCTGCTGCCCGGCCTGCCGGCCGATCCCCGCTCCGCCTACGAGCGTGCGGTTCACGTGAACGAGCAGAGCCCGCGCCAGCTCCGTCGATCCCTTGAACACGCCGGCCTGGGAGCCCGGGTTTGGCTCGAGGAATGGAGCACCCGTCATGCCCGGCGCGGCCAGAACCGCGACTATCCCGATCCCGCTCGCCGCCTCGGCTACCCGCAGCTGGCCCGCCCGGTGGTCCGCCGACTGGGCCGGATGGCCATGCGGAGCCCGCTCCGGGCTGTGGCGGCCAACGATATCTTCGCCGTGGCCTGGCGTTGCGCCGACCCCGCCCCGGGGTTCCGGCCTCGCTGGCGACCGGTGAATTGACGGATCGGGCGATGCCGCGCTATAAATGGCCTCCCCGCCTTAAGAGCCCCATCTCCCCCTGGGTCAAGAATTTTATGTCCCGCACCCGTAACTTTGGTCGCCCCCTACCGTTATGAACATCACGGAACCGCTGCAGTACAACGAAGAGGACCTCGTCCGACGCGCGCAGGATTACGATCCGGCGGCGTTTGGGGAGATCTACGAGCGTTACTTCAACGGCGTTTACAAATATACGTACTACAGGGTCGGGGACCAGGTCGTGGCGGAAGACATCGCAATGGACGTCTTCGCCAAGGCCATGGAGAGCATCGACGGCTTCGCCTTCAGGGGCGTGCCCTTCTCGGCGTGGCTCTACCGCATTGCCAGCAACATGGTGGTAGACCATTTCCGGCGCCAGCCTTCGCAGCCGGCGCTCTCCTTGGAGGAGAAGCTGGTCGCCGATGTCGCACACCCGACCCAACTCCTGGACCAGGAGTTCTCGCATCAGGCGCTGCGGCAGGCCCTGGCCGAGTTGACGGATGACCAACAACAGGTGGTCATCCTGAAGTTCGTCGATGGCTTGAGCAATCTCGAGGTCGCCCAGATCCTGGGCAAGACCGAAGGGGCGATCAAGTCGCTGCAGCACCGAGCATTGGCGTCCTTGGGGCGCGTGTTGGGAGATGGCGGTGAAGTACCCGCTTGAGCACCTGATCGATAGGTGCATAACCCAGTTGAATAACGGCATGGATCTCGAGGTCGTTCTCGAGCAGGTGTCGGACGATGCGGATGAGTTGCGGCCAATCCTGGCGGCTGTTGCCTGGGTTCGCCTGGAGATCCCCGCACCGGCAGTCACCCGTCGCCTGGCAGGCAAGCAGGCGATCATGGCGGCCGCTGCCCATTGCCGGCGCACGATGGAGTCCACCCAGGGTCTTCTGAACGAGATCAAGGCGGGCGTTCCCATCGCTGAGCTTCTCGCTCGGGCCACGCCTGAGCAGCGCCCCGTCGTGCTGGCCGCCTGGCGGATGCACAGCACCGCTTCGCCTCTGCCCAATGCTGCGCGGGTCGCCATGGGGCGTGAGCGTCTCATGGTCCTGGTCGAGCGCCGCCGCGCCCTGCGGCAGCGGGCCCTCGCCGCCCGTATGTCACCGGCCTCCCATCTCCGAGCGGGCCTGCTGGGCTTCTGGCACGGTATGCGCGCCCCGCGTCCTCGCGTGGCGAGCCGCGCGCTTTCGAATGCCATGACCATGGCGGCCTTCGTGGTCGCCCTCGGTTTAGGGGTGGGCCGCATGTCCACCGCGGCCGCTGACAGCCTCCCCGGGGATCCCATCTACAGCATCAAGCGACTGGGCGAGAGCGCCCGTGTCTTCTTCGCCTTCGACTCGGACCAGCGCATCGACCTCAGCGATCGCTTTGCCGGCACGCGGCTGCGCGAGATGCTGGCCTTGTCCGCCGGTGGCCGGGACATTCCAGCCGACGTCCTGCGTGAATGGGTCGAAACGCAGGCCAACGCCTACGCCACCATCCGCCGTCTGCCGATCAGCGAGCAGCAGCGTCTGCTCGCGGGCCTGATCGCGGCTTTCGATGACCCGGCGGACATGTCGAAGGCGCTGGGGCCGGTGGACCATGCGCGCCTGGTGAGTCTGGTCGCATGGATCGAGTCGTCGCGGGCGGCGCAAGCTGCCGCGGCGCCGAAGGCCGACGCGACCGCGGAAATCGGTCGCCTGCCTCAGGTTCCGCTACCGGTCGAGCGCCCGGTCGCCTTGGATGACCTCTCCTCGGCAGAGCCTGTCGCCAGTGCGCCCACCTTGGCGCCCGCCATCAGGGCACCAGAAGCACAACTGGTGCCCGAGCCGGACTTCGTCCAGCCCAACCTGCTCGTGGGGGATGAAGATGAGGACGGCGAGGCCAGGCTGGCCGGCACCCGCAGCCCGGGAGCGGCGGATCAGCCCACGGTCGAGCCGACAGATGACACACAGATCGTTCAGCCGCCCATGGAGCTCCCGACGCCGGGCGAGGATCCCTTGGAAGATCCCGGAGCGATCTCGGTCGAGGAACCCGTCACGCCCAATCCGTGATCGGAAGGCGTTTGCCTTTCCGGGGCCGCGGGTCAGCCCCCATCTCGAAGCGTCAAGAAGGGCCGCCTGACAGCGGCCCTTTTGCTTGTCGGTCGCCCGTTGTCTTGACTCTGGAACAAGAAACAAAAAAGAGCCCGTGCGGAACCGTATCTATTCCGCCAGGCTCGCGTTATACAGTGCGACTAGGGTGAGAGCCGCGCCCGCCGATTTGACCAGGGCGCGGAAACAGACGAGATAGCGTCGCAGCTGGATCGTTCTGTCAGGTAATCGGAGCAGAGAGTCGAGCCTGCCCTTGGGACAGGGGGGGAACGGGCTATTGCACGACTCTCTGCTCCGTTGCCATTATAGAGGCCGCGTCGAAGGCCTGTCAAGGATGCATTTTTCTGGCGCTCGCGCTGTGATGGGTCATCTCGAAATTCTCGCCCCGTTCATCCTTGGCCCCGCTGCGGCGTTAACCCCTTCGCCGGCGCCATTGCCATTCGGTCACCGGCTGTCGGGACGCGCTCCGGCGTCTTGGACAGCCGAGCGCGATCGGTTATGCTTGATCGCTCTCCGTGGCCATCGCTGGCCGCATCCACGGACAAGGTGTTCCCACAGCATGTCTGAAACGATCATCAACGTTGACAGCGTCCACAAGAGCTACCTCATGGGCAAGGAGGCCGTGCCCGCGCTGCGCGGCGTCAGCCTGGTGGTCAAAAGGGGCGACATGGTCTGCCTCATGGGTCCCAGCGGCTCCGGCAAGACCACCCTGCTCAACATCGTCGGCGGATTGGACGAGCCGGGGCGCGGGCACGTGACGATCGCCGGGATGGACATCGTGTCCATGGGCGAGGAGAGGCTGGCTCGCTTGCGCCTGGAGCGGATCGGCTTCGTCTTCCAGACCTTCAACCTCCTCTCTAATTTCACCGCCCTGGAGAACGTGGAAGCGCCCATGGTGCTGCTGCGGCGCCTGGGGCGCAAGGAGCGCCGGGCGCGCGCGCAGGCGCTGCTGGCGGCCGTCGGCCTGGCCGATCGCGTGGATCACTATCCATCGGAGCTGTCCGGCGGCCAGCAGCAACGCGTGGCAGTCGCCCGTGCCCTGGCCAACGACCCGGAGATCCTCATCGGCGACGAGATGACGGGGGATCTGGACAGCAAGACCGGCTTCGAAATCATGCAGTTGGTCAGGGATCTCAACCAGCGCGAGGGAAAGACGGTCGTCTATGTCACCCACGATCCGCGCATGGCTGATTACGCCGACTATTCCGTGCATCTTCTGGACGGCCAGATCGTGGCTCGGGAGGCGGATCCAGTCGTGTCGCTCATCGGGGACTGAGCTGCGTCCCGTGCCAGCATCGAAGCGATCCGCGGCGCTCAGCCGCGCCGGACGACCACCAGAAACTTGGCAGGCTCTGAGACGATGATCGGCCTCTACGTTCGCCGCAACTTTCGACGTCGCCGTGTCCGCACCGTGCTCATGATCCTCTCCCTGGTCATCGGGGTGGGGACCTTGGTCACCCTGAACGCCACTGTGGACAGCTACCGCCGCTATTACACCGGCACCGTCGCCTCCGACGTAGGCGACTTCGACTTGACCATCACCCGCCCCGACACGGCACCCAACCCCTTCCTGGCGATAGGCGATCTGACCCCGCGGCTCATGGCCATCCCGGGGGTCATGGGCGTGTCACCACGGATCCAGGCCATCGTTTCCGTTCGCGCGGGGGTCAAAGACGGGGACACCGCCTTCGTCGCCCTGCAGCCCGACCTGGACCAGAGTGGGGCGGTCAAGGTGGAAGACGGCGTCTATGACCTGGGCACCGGGACGACTGGCCTGCCAGGCGTCTTCGTGCTGCAGGAGACCGCGGACGTCCTGGACATCAGCCTGGGCGACGCGCTGGAGATCCAGTACGCCCCACCCGAAACCCGCCTTAAGGGCCGTGACGTGCCCGCCAGTGGATCGCTCCTGCGCACGACGGCGCAATGGGAGGTGCGCGGCATCGGCACCCAGCGCGGCTTGACCGGCCGGAGCAACAACGAGGGCGTCATCGTCGATCTGGCAGTGGCCCAGGAGCGCTTTCACCTGGGCGATGAAGCCGACCGCTTGATCGTCGAGATCGATCCCAAGCGCTACGACTCCAACAACCCCGAACAGAGCTCCTTCGCCGCCCGCCTGGTGGGCTTCGCGGTGCGCGACGCCCTGGGCCATGACGACTTCGCCTACAACATGCCGCGTCCTCGGGCGGTGATTGACGGGGCCAACCAGTTCGTCTTCTGGCAGTCGCTGATCATGATGTACGGCCTCCTGTCCCTGGGCGTGGTCGGACTGCTCATCCGCACCCTGATCATGACCAATGTCCAGGAGCAGACCCGCGACATGGCGGTGATGCGCATTCTCGGCGCGCCGCGACGACACCTCTTCAACCTGGTGGCGGCCGAAGTAGCGGCGGTGGGCCTCCTGGGCATCGGCTTGGGCGTCGTCGTCGGGCAACTGGTCAACAACCTGGTGGTCGTGCCCCTGATCAAGGACCGCGCCGCGGGCTTCATCGTAGACCTGCCGCTGGTGTCGGCGCGAGCCATCCTCATCAGCGTACTCGTCTCCCTGGTGGTCCTGGCCATCTCTGCCCTGGCGCCGGCCCAGCGTGCCGCCAGCACCAAGATCACCAACGCCATCAACCCCGGCGTGGCCGACGGCATCGGACTGGACGACCTGGACCGCCTGCGTGAGCGCCGCACGGACCTGCGCATCTCCGCCGCCGGGCTGGTGATCCTGTGCTATCCCCTTCTGGTCTTCTACGTCTTCCCCTTGGCCTTCGACTTCGGCATCCTGTGGGTGCTGGCGGCTCTCATCTTCGGGGCCCTGCTCTCGCTGATCGTCGGGGCGGCGATGCTCTTCTTCATCGTCATTCTGCCCATGGAGCGGGGCCTGCTGTGGATCATCGACCGGTTGGCGCCGCATGTGGGCTATTTCGTCCGTCGCACGGTGCTACGGGGCAAGGCACGCAACACCCTCATCTCCCTCATGATCGTCCTGAGCTCTCTCTTGCCCAGCTTCCTGTCCACCACCCTGGCCTTGCAGGTGGCCAACACGGAAACCGACCGGCGCCTGCAGGGCGGCGCGGCCTTCCGCATCAATCCGCCGTCCAGTGAGAACAGCCAGCGCCGGCGCGAGCAGGACGACGGCAGCGGCGGTCCGGCGACCTCGGCCGAGGCGGCCAGCACCTTCAAGACCGACATCCTTGACGAACTGCGCGGCGATCCGGCTTTCCGGGCCACGCTCGGTCGCAGCCGCAGCTATCGCAGTGAGGTGCGCGACGGCGTGGGCATGCGCTCGGCCCAGGCCAACGTGGTGGGCATCGACGGCGATCCGCGCAGCACGCTCTACGGCGAAGCCATCGAATTGGTGTCCGGCTCTCCGGACACCCTGGGGCGGCTGGCCCTGGAACCGGGAACAGCGATCATCGGCGCCGGCCTGGCCACCTATCTGGACCGCGCCGTGGGCGATACAGTGCAGGTGGTGGGCGATGGTAAGGACCATCTGGAAGAACTGCGCATCGTCGCCATCGCGAAGCGCATCGGCGGGGTGGGCTCATTCACCTCCAAGCAGACCGATGTCTGGAGCGGCTCCACCACAGTATTGGTGGCGATGGACAGCTACCGCGCCTTGACCAACAACCCGGTCTACGGCCCGCCGGACCCTCGTCTACCGGTGGTCGGCACCCTCCTGGCCGCGCCGGCCGCCGATCAGGACGAGAGCAAGCTCACCAGCGATCTGCGCCTGCGATACGCGACGGAGCACCGCCTGGCCATCAACAGCACAGCGGAGACGATCAAGACGGTGCAGCAGGAGGCGCGGACCGGGCAGATCTTCCTGGTGGTGCTGACCGCACTCACCTCGATCCTGGCCATCTTCGGCGTCTTCGCCGTGATCTATGTGTCCATCTACGGCCGCCGAGCGGAGATCGGGATGCTCAAGGCGGTCGGCACACCCGGCCGCCAGCTGCTCTACGTCTTCGTCGGCGAGGCCATGGTGATGACGCTCTCCGCCACCCTGACCGGCATCACCGCCGGCATGCTCCTGGCCTATACCTTCCGGCTCTCCGAGGGCTTCCGCCAGGAGCTGCCCACCCACTTCGCCGTAGACCCCGTGGTGGTGCCGGCCATGCTGGTCCTGATGATCCTCTCCAGCTTCTTCAGCGCCGTGATCGCCACCCACAGCCTGCGTCGCCGCCGCGCCATCGACATCCTGCGCACGGTCTGAAGCCACCGCCCCCCCCAGCCTCGGAGTGTCCCCATGCCCATCCGGACCCCTACCCTCCTCGCCCTGGCATTGACCCTGGTCGCCGGCTGCGGTGGCCGCGGCACACCCGGCGCCGGCACACCCGGCGCCGGCACGCCTTCCGCAGGCACGCCGGCGGCCGCCGGCACGGCGCGTCCCACCGTGGACCGCGCTGTCGCCCAGGTGGTGACCGCCGACGGCGAGCTGCGCTACCCGGGCGTGCCGCAGACCCTGAGCTTCTCCGCCAGCGGCAAGCTGACGGAGGTGACGGTGACGGCCGGACAGGAGGTCAAGGCCGGCGACGTCATCGCGCGCATCGAGCCCGATGCCCTGGACGTCAATCTGGCCGAGGCGCGGGCCAACCGCATCGCCTCCCAACAGCAGCTGGACCAGTTGGCGCGAGGAACAGATCTGGAGCGAGCGAGGCAGGAACTGGAGCGAGCCAAGAACAACCGCTGGTCCGTCCAGGCCCAGCGCGACGCCATCTGCGGCCGGGCGCGGGCTGACTGCGGCGACGGTGATGAGTTCGCCCGCCAGGCCTGCAAGGCCACCCGCGAAGATTCCCAGACCGGCTGCGACCAGGCCGAGGCCAACACCAACGCCGCCGACCAGGGCGTGCGGATCGCCGAGCTCAACCTCCAAGACCTGGAAGCCCGCCAGGACACGGACCGGAAGGCGGCGCAGGCCAAGGCGGAGGTCTCGCGGCTGGCCCTGGCCCGCGCCGAACGGGATCACGCCGGTCAGGCGCTCACGGCGCCCTTCGACGGCACGATCTCGGCGGTGAACGTCAATGCAGGCATCGACATCGGACCAGGCTCGCCGGTGGCCACCCTGGTGCAGACGCGGCCCTTGCGCTTTGTGACCGCCAACCTCGGTGAGCGCTACGTGGGCGAGATCCGGGTGGGACACAAGGCCAAGGTCATCTTGACCAGCTACCCGGACCGCAAGCTGGACGCCACGGTCCAACGGGTGGACAGCCAGGGCCAGCGCGATCAGGCCGGCGCGGTGGTTTTCACCGTCTATTTGGATGTCATGCCCACTGATGACCTGCCCGTGTACGCCGGCATGACCGGCCGGGCGGAGATCGACGTGCGTTGACGGCTGCGGTATCATCGGCATGCCGTTCGCCATCCGCGGCGCAGCGCCACAACACTGACAGGACGCCGTGACGATCCGTCCATCGCTGAAGCCGCACCGTTCGCGCGCCGATGCCGAACCGCCGCGCCCCGCGCTGCGCCAGCGGATCGCCCACTTCTTCCTGTCAGGGCTGTTGCTGGCCGCGTCTATCGGCACGACGCCGGTTGCGTGGGCCGCGCCCGGCGACCTGCAGGCGACTCAGGTCCGCGTCAACGCCCGGGCTTTGTTCAGCGGTTGGGTGGACGACGGGCGTTGGACCCAGATCGTGGCCGAGGTCAGCCACGAATCCGGGCCGGGCGGGGAGATCGTCCTGACCGCGGATCCGGGACAGGTGGCGGCGACGGTCGAGTTGGCCCCCGGCGCCAGCAAGCGCGTCGCGCTCCTCATGCAAGTCGGGCGGGCGACGTCGGCCAATGTCTCCGTGTGGCTCCCAGACAGCCGGGTGCAAATCCAGAGCCCAATACCGCTGATCCTGCAGGACACCGCCGGCCGCAGTCTCGCCGTCATCGTGGCCGAGGGAGATGTCGACCTGCAAGGTGTGGACGGCCTCGGCGGCGGCCAAGCGGCCGCCACGGCCTTGGAGCGCCCGGCCGACCTTCCGGAAGAGCCCTTGGCCTACGCCTCGGTGGACCATCTTGTGCTGGCCGGTCTGGGCTGGGAGGCGCTGCGTGCGGGGCAGCGCGAGGCGATCCTCCAATGGGTGGGCCTGGGGGGGCATCTGCTGTTCACCGGCGGACCGTCCGCGGCCCGAACCCTGGGCCAGATGCCGCAGGCACTTCGGCCGGCCTCTGTCCTGAGCACCCGCGGCGTGACGGAGCTGGACGCCCTGGCGGCCCTGGGCGGCGACGGCCCCCCGCGCGGCGCCGCCACCATCGCGGAACTGGTGCCTGAGCCGGATGCCACCGTCCTTCTCAGTCTGGCGGACGGCAGCCCGCTGGCGGTCCAGGGTCGCTACGGTGACGGCCGGGTCACCGTTCTGGCCATGGATCCCTTCCAGGCGCCGCTGCGCGGGTGGGGCGGGCTGGGGGGATTTTGGCGCTCTCTGGCGCGCGATTTCCCCTTGGCCGACACTGCTTGGAGCAGCCCCACGCTTGGCCTGGACGGCCTAGGCCCGCTGCTGATCTCGGCCCAGGGTCTGCGCCAGCCCTCGCTGGGTTGGCTGCTCGGGTCGCTGGCGCTCTACATCCTCTTGGCTGGCCCGGTCAACCACCGGCTGCTGCGCCGCCGGCGGCGGCTGGACCTGGCCTGGCTGACCATCCCCATGCTCAGCCTCGCCGCCACCTTGGTCATCTACGGTCTGGGCCGCCGCCTGCACGGCGACGATCTGCGCCTGGATGAGCTGTCCCTGGTGCGGGCGGTGCCGGAAGCCGGGGTGGCCCATGTCACCACGATCGTGTCCTTGTTCTCGCCCCGCAGCCACAGCTATGAGCTGACTGCCGAGCATGGCGCCTTCCGCCCTGCGGCAGGGGCCGGCAACGGCGCGATTCAGGTCTGGCAAGAGCGCCAGAGCCGCCTGACCGGCCTGGACATCGACCAGTGGTCACAGCGACAGGTGGTGCTGGAGGCCGTCATCCCCTGGCCGCAGGCGGCGCTCGGGCATCTGACCTTGTCGGGCAGCCAGGTAAGGGCGGATCAGCCGAACCCACTCGGCCAGCGACTGGAGGACGCCCAGCTGCTGGTGCCCGGCGGCAGCGCGTGGCTGGGCGATGTGGGCGAAGGCGATCCGCTCCGCGCCACCCTGGACTACGAGGCTTTCAGCGGCGCGTCCCTGCTGCATTCGACCCAAACAGCCTCGACCGACGGCATGATGGGGGACGACGGTGAGGATGCCCGGCGCTGGGTCTTGCTGCAGGCCTTCCGCGCGACGACAGGCGTCAGCGAAGCCCTGTTGGGGCGGTCGCGCGCGGGCATCGACCCGGCGGCGCTCGCCCTGCCCAGTTTTCGTCGGCCCGATGCGCTGCTCATCGGCTGGGATCGCAAGCCGCGGCTGCAGGTGTCCGTGAAGGGCGGGGACGCCGACGACACCCGCAGTGACCTCGCGATGGTTCACACCCGCCTGCCCATCGACCTGGGCGGCGAAACCCCACGCTTCATCAACGGTGTCGCCACCACCCGAGGGACGGGGAGTGCCGAGCGCTGCGGTTCGGGGGCCGCCTTGCTCTCCCCCGACGAACCCACCGCCGAGTTCAGCTTCCCCTTGGGCCTGGGACGGCCGCAGAGCGGCCGCATCTGGTTGAGCCTGATCGGCCCGGCCAACGAGAGTCTGGAGGCGCCGGGCTTCCCCTTCGGCGCGGACGCCTTCCCGGTCCAGATCTCCCTGTGGGACCAGACGCAGGGCAGTTGGCTGACCTTCAACGTCCTCAGCGTCGGGCAGAGCGCCGAGATTCCGCGCGTGATCAGCCGCCAAGACGGGCGCGACCAGATCAGGCTGCGCCTGGAGGCTAACCTGAGCGGTCCGGACGAGCGGGAGCGCTGGAGCATGTTCGACGGCTGCGTGGAGCCGCGGGTGGCCATTCAGGAAGGGGTAGCGCCCCGGGTGTCGGCCGATGCCTTCGCCACCCCCACATCGGAGGCGGACACTGAGTCGGACATGCCGAACAGAGCCGCAGGGAGCGCCACGCCGCCGGCCATCATCCTGATGACGCCGTCTACTACAGGACCGCAACCCTGAACGGGCCGGCCATCCAGACCCGCGGCCTGACGCGGCGCTACGGTCGCCATCTGGCGGTGAGCGACCTCAACCTGACGGTGCCAATGGGCATTGTCTATGGCCTCATCGGTCCGAACGGCGCCGGAAAAACCACCACCTTGCGCATGCTGGCCGGCTTGACGACGCCCACGAGCGGCAGCATCCAGCTTGCCGGACGGCAGATGACCGGCGCTGGAGCAGCGGACGACCTGCGCCGTCTGGTGGGCTACATGCCGGACTTCTTCGGCGTCTACGAAGACATGCGCGCTTGGGAGTACCTGGACTTCTTCGCCCGCTGTCATGGCATTCCCGCCGCGCACCGCGGCCGGTTGGTGGCCGAGCTTCTGGATCTGGTCGACTTGACCGCGAAACGGGATGCCGACGTCAGCACGCTCTCCCGCGGTATGAAGCAGCGGCTCTGCCTGGCCCAAGCCCTGGTACATGACCCGCAGATCCTGCTCTTGGACGAACCGGCGTCCGGGCTTGATCCGCGAGCCCGCCTGGAACTGCGCGAGCTGCTGCGCGAATTGCGCCACATGGGCAAGACCCTCGTGGTCAGCAGCCACATCCTGGCCGAGATGGAGGACCTCTGCGATGCCGTGGGCATCATGGAGCGCGGGCGCCTCTTGACCAGCGGCGGTTTCGACGAGATCGAGC
>Ga0073904_10000900_pt1 | contig 21844 bp, 26 predicted proteins | sample KloWWTrecipitate_FD_66668 | JGI IMG/M metagenome (GOLD analysis project Ga0073904, IMG submission 66668) | Active sludge microbial communities from Klosterneuburg, Austria, studying microevolution and ecology of nitrifiers - Klosterneuburg... | ecosystem: Engineered > WWTP > Aerobic digester >... | reverse complement strand
GGCGGGGCGGGGGCGGGCTGCCGGGGGGTGCGGGAGACTCGTCCCGTGACGACCGCAGATCCCGCTCGCCCCGCTGTGCCGCTCGGCCCGCCGCCCGGCCCGCCGCTCGGCCCGCCGCCCGGCCCGCCCCTCGACCTGTCCCTCGACCTGCCGCCCGCCGCTCAAGCCGCCGGGCTACGGCTCGTCGCCGTCGACATGGACGGGACGCTGCTCGACTCCGACCACGAGGTCGACGCCGGGTTCTGGCCGTTGCTGCCGGAGCTGCGCCGGCGCGGGATCGTCGTGTGCCCCGCCAGCGGCCGCCAGTACGCCACGCTCGAGCGGCAGTTCGCCGACGCCGACGTCGAGCTGGTGTACATCGCCGAGAACGGCACCCAGGTGGTCCTCGACGGCCGTACCGAGAGCACCGACCTGCTGGACCTGTCGGTCGCGCACGACGTCGTCACCACGGTCCGCACGCTGGCGGCTCGTGGCGTGCCGGCCGGCGCCGTGCTGTGCGGTACGCGCTCGGCGTACATCGAGCGGGCGGACCCGTGGTTCGTCGCCGAGGCGGACCGGTACTACGCCCGGCTCGAGGTGGTCGAGGACCTCCTCGCGGTGCAGGACGACGTGCTCAAGGTCGCGGTGTACGACGACGGCGTCGCGCAGGAGACCACGCTTCCGGCCCTCGTCCACCTGCGGCCGGCCCGGCAGGTCGTCGTCTCCGGGGCGCACTGGGTCGACGTCATGAGCAGCACCGCCGACAAGGGATCGGGGCTGCGGCGCGTCCAGGAGCTGCTCGGCATCACCCCCGAGCAGACCGCGGCGTTCGGCGACTACCTCAACGACACGCAGATGCTCACGGCGGCCGGCATGTCGTTCGCGATGGCCAACGCGCACCCCGACGTGCTCGCCGTGGCGCGGCACCGGGCGCCGTCGAACGACGAGCGCGGCGTCAGCCGGACGCTCGCGGCCCTGCTGGGGCTCGCGGGCTGACGCTCAGCCGGACGCTCGCGGCCCTGCTGGGGCTCGCGGGCTGACGCTCAGCCGTCCGCCGCGGCCCGCAGCGCGGCGATGTCGAGCCTGCCCATGGTGAGCATGGCCTGCATGGCACGGCCGGCGCGCTCGGGGTCGGGGTCGGCGAGCAGCTCGAAGAGCACCGGCGGGACGATCTGCCAGGACAGCCCCCAGCGGTCCTTGAGCCAGCCGCACTGGCCGGGCTCGCCGCCGTCGGCCGTGAGCGCGTCCCACAACCGGTCGATCTCCTCCTGCGTCTCCACCCGGACGAGCAGCGAGATCGCCTCGGTGAACGTGAACGCCGGCCCGCCGTTGAGCGCCTGGAGCCCCAGCCCGTCGAGCTCGAAGGTCACCGACATCGCCTGACCCACCGGGCCGGGTGAGCCCTCGGGGTAGCGCGAGACGGACACGATGCGCGAGTCCGGGAACAGCGAGACGTAGAGCTCCGCCGCCTGCTCTGCCTGGTCGTCGAACCACAGGAACGGGCTGATGGTCTGCATGGCACTCGGCTCCCTCACGGCGACGGCGGACGGCCCAGTCTGTCCCGGACCCGGCCGCACGGCATCCGGTCACGGCGCGGCGAGCGCCGCCGTGAACCGTCCGACGGCCGCCGGGGAGACGAGCACGAAGCGCACGAGGTCGACGGGGCCGTCCGGGTGCGTGGCGCCCCACGCGCGCACGGCACCGACGGCGATCCGCGCGACGTCGCCCATCGCCCAGCCGTAGGCCCCGCCGCTCACGGCGGGGAAGGCGACCGACCGCGCGGGCAGCGTGGCGGCGAGGTCGAGCGATGCGGTGAAGCACGACGCGAGGAGGGCCGGGTCGGTCTGGCCGGCGTGCCGGTCGGGGCCGACCGTGTGGACCACCCACCGGCACGGCAGCCGCCCGGCCGTGGTGGCGACCGCACGGCCGACGGGCAGCCCGTCCGGAAGCCCGTCCGGCGGCGGGGTGCGCCGCAGCGCGCGGCACGCGGCGAGCAGCTCCGGCCCGGCGGCGGCGTGGATCGCGCCATCCACCCCGCCCCCGCCGAGCAGCGAGGAGTTCGCGGCGTTGACGATCGCGTCGACCCGCTGCGTGGTGAGGTCCCCGAGCACCACCTCGATGAGCACACCACCAGCATGCCCCAGCGCCAGGTCCTGGCACCGATCGGTGCCCCCGGCGGGCGGATCCGTTCCAGGACCGCGTGCGCTCAGGCCTCGAGGAGGATCGTCACCGGGCCGTCGTTGACGAGCTCGACGGCCATGTCCGCGCCGAAGACCCCCGTCTCGACCCGCAGCCCGCGGGCGCGCAGCGCCGCGACGACGGCGTCGACCAGGGGCTCGGCGACCGGGCCGGGCGCCGCGGCGTTCCACGTCGGGCGGCGACCCTTGCGGACGTCGGCGTAGAGCGTGAACTGCGAGACCACGAGCACGGGTGCCCCCGCGTCGAGCGCCGACTGCTCGTCGCGCAGGATGCGCAGGTCGGCGACCTTGCGTGCGACGAGCTCGACCTGCGCCGGGCCGTCGTCGTGGGTCGCCCCGACGAGCACCAGCAGGCCCGGCCCCTCGATCGCGCCGACGACGACGCCGTCCACCCGGACGGCCGCCCGGGTGACGCGCTGCACCACGGCTCTCATCCCGCGGCCCTCATCCCGCGGCCCTCATCCCGCGGCCCCCGCGACCGGCCCCGCGACCGGCCCGGCGACCAGCCCCACGACCGGCCCCGCGCCGGGCGCGTCGAGCACCGCGACGACCTCGCCGACGGGCTCACCGTGACCGAGCACGGGGGTCCAGCCCGCTGCGCGCACGGCGGCGAGGTTCGCAACGAGCCCTGACCCGGCGGCGTCCGCGCCCCCGCGGGGCGCGAGCAACAGCTCGAGCGCCGCCGCCAGGATCGCCGCGCGCGGCCGTGCACCGCCGTCGGACACCTTGAACGCCACCGAGGAGCCGTCGGGCAGCCCGGCGGCGTAGACCCCCTCGGCACCGTCCTTCGCGACCAGTCCCGGCACCGCGGCGAGGAACGCGGAGACGTCACGGCCGGGGCCGCCGACGAGGTCCGGCCGCGCGCCCATCGCGACGGCGACCCGCGCGAGGTCCGAGCCCCGGTCGCGGCGCGGCGCCGCGGCGATCCGGCCGAACGCCCGCGCCAGGCCGCGCACCGTCGTCGACAGCAGCGGTGCGCCGCACCCGTCCACACCGACCCGGTCGACCGGCACACCGGTGACCTCGCCGACGACGTCCCGGACGAGCACCTGCAGCGGGTGGTCCGGCTCGCGGTAGGTCACCGGGTCCCAGCCCGCGGCGACGCACGTGGCGAGCATCGCGGCGTGCTTTCCCGAGCAGTTCTGCGTGACCGAGGACGGGCCGCGACCCGCGGCCCGCCACGCGTCGGCCGACGCCGCGTCGAGCGGCAGGTCGGGGGTGTTCTGCAGGTCGCGCTCCGCGAGCCCCGCGCCGGCGAGCACCCGGCGCACGACGGCGAGGTGGGCGTGCGTCCCGGAGTGGCTCGAGCACGCCAGGGCGAGGCCCTCGTCGTCGATGTCGAGGCCCGCGCGCAGGAGCGCGAGCGCCTGGAGCGGCTTGAGCGACGAGCGGGGCCAGATCACCACGTCCGGGTCCCCGACCGCGCGGACCGCACCGCCGTCCGGCCCCGCGACGAGCAGGTGACCGGTGTGCAGCGACTCGACCAGCCCCGAGCGGGTGACCCGGGCGAGCAGCCCGCCGGGGTTCACCAGCCGCCGGTCCCGGGCGGGCGGCCGCCGCGGCCGCCGGACCTCGGGCCGAGCGCCGGCTTGACGTCCACGAGGTAGACGATCGCCGCGACCGCGCTGACGATCGCCAACGAGGACAGCGCCCCGATGCCGATCGGCGGGGGGATGGCGACGAAGGCCACGGCCGTGGCGACGCCGACCACCGCCAGCCAGAAGCTCTTGGTGCGCTTGCCCGCCCGGGGGAACGCTGCCGCGGGGCGCCGCACGACGTCGACCAGAGCGGCGACGCTCAGCCCGAGGACGAGCAGGTACAGCGCCAGGAAGAGGTAGACCTGCACGGTACGGATCACGGGGGTGAGCCTACGAGACGACGACCCTGCCGCGGCCCTCGGCCTTGGCCCGGTACAGCGCGGCGTCGGCGGCGGCGTACAGCTCGGCGAAGTCGGGAGCGCCCCCGGCGCGGTGGGTCATCCCGATGCTCACGCTCACCGGGATGCCGCCGTGGTCGCCCGGCAGGGGGGCGCCGAGCACGGTGTCGAGCACCGCCCCCGCTGCGGCTCGCACCTGCGCACGCGTGCTGTCCGGGAGCAGCACCGCGATCTCGTCGCCGCCGATCCGGGCCACCGTGGCACCGGCGGGTACGGCCCCGGTGACCAGCGCCCCGACGTGCACCAGCGCGGCGTCGCCGACCGGGTGCCCGTAGAGCTCGTTGAGCACCCCGAAGCGGTCGAGGTCGACCAGCAGCAGACCGGTCCCTGCGACCGATCCGTGCGCTGGCACGCGACGCGACGGCGCGGCGTGCGCGATCGCGTCCTCCAGGACCCGGCGCGTGCCGAGCCCCGTGAGCGGGTCCGTGGTGGCGAGCTCCGCGAGGCGTGCGGTGAGCGCGTCCTGGTGCCGGCCCGCCTCGACCAGCACCAACGTCACCATCGCCACCGCCGCACTGACCACGAAGAAGTCGGCGAGCGCCAGGCGCAGCGGCAGGAGGGTGAACACGACCGCCGCGTTGACGAGCAACGACAGCCCGGAGACCACCCACGCGACGACGGGCCGCAGGTGCGCGCCGGCGTAGACCGCCGGGTAGACGACGCCCATCTGCCCGGCCGCGCTCGCGTCCCGGGTGCCCAGGCCCGCCCACAGCACGACGAGGATGCCGAAGACCGCGATGCCCACCCAGCTCGACCGGGGCATGTGCTGCGGGATCGCCCAGAAGGTCAGCCCGGCACCGGCGAGCGTCGCGCCGATGACCAGGGCCTGCGCGAGGGTGGCCTCGGTGCTGCCGACCCGCCCCGCGGCCACAGCCACGAGCTCGACCGTGATGGTCACGACGCCGGCGGTCAGGCCCGCGATCCCCAGCGTCCGCGCGGCGGCCACCCGGTCGCGCGGCTCGAGGAGCCGCTCCATCGTCATCCGGTCCATCCGCACCGCATCGCCCCCCGGCTGCCCGGGGTCGCACCGATCCGCCCCCGGTCGCACATGCTAGCCCCGCCCGGCGTGGCCCCCGCGGGACCTGGGTGTCACATCTCCGGCAGGTGGGCGCGCGCGTCCCCGGGGTCCATGCCGGCCGCCTCCTCGAGGTCCACGACCAACGAGCGCAGCAGCAGCACGAGCCCCTGCACGTGCCAGTCGTCCGGGGCGACGGTCCAGGGGTCCGCCCGCTCGGCGGCGGCGGCCAGCCGGGCCCTGGCCAGCGTGGGCGTCGCCCCGGCGCCCAGGGCGGCGGCGAGCTCCTCCGCACCCCGCCGCACGTCGTCGACCAGGGCGGCGAGGGCCGTGAGGTCGTGCTCGGCCCCGTCCGGTGCGGGCGACCGTTCGCCGTCTGCGCCCGGCGGGCCGTCGTGCAGCCCGCCGGCCACCACGAGCACCCCGCGCCGCACGAGCACGCGGGTGTTGCGCATGGCGCGGTCCGCGAGGACGGCCGCGCCCTCGAGCGCCTCGAGCTCCGGGCCGTGCCGCCGGAACGCCGGCGAGACCCGGGCCGCCTGGCGCGCGCTCCCGGCCGCCGTGCGCCACTGGTCCAGCACCGGCTGGGACGCCCGGCCGCGCACCAGGGCCTCCTCGACGTCCGCCTGCCCGCCGCCGGCCAGCCCGGTGGCGAGGAACCGCAGCACGCCGGCGATCTCCGCCACGCCCTCCTCGGCGAGCGAGCGCACGCGCCGTCGAGGGTCCTGCGGGGACAGTGCGGCCACGAGCAGCGCGACCACGCCGCCCACGAGCGCATCGGTCCAGCGGTCCAGCGGCCCTCCGGAGCGAGCGGCCGGCAGCACGACGATGACGATCGCCTGGACCCCGGCCTGCGTGGTGAGCAGGTCCCCGCGGTCCACGAAGCGCGCCGTCAGCGCCGCGACGGCCAGCACGACGGCGATCTGCACCGGACCGGTCCCGATGACGTGCACGAGCAGGTCGCCCGCAAGGACACCGACGGCCACTCCGACGGCGAGCTCCGCGACGCGCCGTGGCTGGCGGTCGGCGGTGAAGCCCAGGGCCACCCATGCCGAGACCGGCGCGAAGAACGGGAACGCGTGCCCGAGCCCGTAGGCGGCCACCGCGTAGGCGATCGCCGCGGCGAGGCTGGCGAGCAGCACGGGCACGCCGGCCCGGCGCACGCGCGCCCAGCCCTGCCGGGCTCGCGAGCGCACGAGCGTCCCCGCCGCGCTCCGCCGGTGGCCCTGCGCAGCGTTCACCGGGCGGCGCACGGGCGGCTCACCGCGTGGTCGGCGGCGCGAGGCCGCGCGCGACCTCGCCGCGTGGCGCAGGCCGGTCCGCCGACACACCCTCCCCGGCGACGACCACCTCCTGCGCCGCGGCGACCTCGCCGTCCGCGCAGGTCACCAGCAGGGGCGCGGCGACGTCGAGGCTGCGCTTGACGACCGCCAACGCCACCGGACCGAGCTCGTGGTGGCGCACCACGCTCGTCACCGAGCCGACCTCGCGCCCAGCCGACGTGACGGCCGCCCCGGGCTCAGGGAACCGGTGGTCCGAGCCGTCGAGGTGGAGCATGACCAGGCGCCGCGGCGGGCGGCCGAGGTTGTGCACGCGCGCGACGGTCTCCTGGCCGCGGTAGCAGCCCTTGTGCAGGTGGACCGCCGTGCGCAGCCAGTCGAGCTCGTGCGGGATGGTCCGGTGGTCCACCTCGGCCGCGGCCGGTCGCCACGCCGCGACCCGGGCGGCCTCGACGGCCCACGTGCCGGCCAGCCGCGCACCCGCGGCCTCGCGGTCGGCCACGGCCCGCGCCAGCCCGGCGCGCGGGACGAGCACGAGCCGCCAGGCCCGCTCGCTCCCGGGGTGCTCGGCGTCCGTCGGGCCGTAGCGCGTGCCGCCCGGTGCCGTGCGCGGCCACGGGTCGCGCCACGTGACGGGCCCGCCGTCGGCGCCCTCCGCGTCGATGCCCTCGCCGAGCGCCACCCACTGCGCGGACACGTCGGCCACCTCGACCCGGAGCATGAAGCGCATCCGGTCCAGCCATGCCGCGAGCCCCGCGGGCGTCGCCGTGAGCAGCCACGTCGTCGTGCCGTCGTCGACCACGCCCGCGGCGTGCTCGACGTGGCCGTGCGGGCTGAGCACGAGGGTCTCGGTCGACGTGCGCGGCGGCAGCGTCGCGAGGTCCTGCGAGGTCAGCGAGTGCAGCCAGGTGAGCCGGTCGGGGCCCGTGACGGTGACGACACCGACGCTCGTCTCGGCGACGCCGCGCCCGGCAGCCAGGGCGCGTGCCTCGGCCGTCGGGTCTCCGTAGTGCCACGCGACGCCTGTCGCGGCATCGGCCACGGCGCCGTCGCGTGCGAGCAGAGGGCTCGACGGCGGGGCGACGTCCTGCGCGGGGTGCGTCACTCGACCCTGCTCATCCGCGCCGAGGCGTAGGACTGCAGGCGCTCGCCGAACGCCGCGATGTCCCAGGTCCACATCAGCTCGCCCTCGACCAGCCCGTAGAGCCGGCTCGCGGCCGTGACCTCGGCGGCGTCGGGCGTCCTCGCGACGAGGTCGCTCGCCAGGTCGATGCGGCCGTTGCCGACCTCGCCGGCGTAGAGGACCAGGTGGCCGGCCGGGTCGGCCAGCAGCAGCTCGACGGGGTGGCGGTCGGCCGGCAGCCCGGCTGGCCGGTCGGGCGGCACGCGCCAGAAGCCCTGCTCGGTGCCCCACACCCGGTCGTCGCCGGCCAGGCGCAGCGTCGCGGTCCAGGCCAGGTACGGGCCGCCGTCGTGCGTCACGAGGACGTCGGCCACGACGTCGCAGCGCGGGATGGTGGGGTAGGCGACCTCACCCGTCCCGCGCCAGCGGCCCACGAGCCACGCGAGCGGGTAGACCTCGGGGGCCAGGCCCTCCGGCAGCACGAACGACATCGGCTAGCGCTGGCCCTTGTAGAGCTTCAGCACGACGTAGACGGCGAACCAGCCGATCGCCAGCGAGGCGGCGACCAGCAGCCCGATGAAGAAGAGCTCCAGGGCGACCATGGGCCGATCCTACGGTGCGGCCCCGCGCGCGGCCTACGCTGCGGCCATGAGTCGCAGCCTCGTGGTCAAGACGACGTCCGGCGCGGACCGCCCCGAGGCGTGCGCGCAGGCGTTCACCGTCGCGGCGACGGCCGTGGCCGCCGGGGTCGACGTGAGCCTGTGGTTGACCGGGGAGGCGTCGTGGCTCGCCCTGCCGGGCCGGGCGGCGGAGTTCGCGCTACCGCACAGCGCACCCCTGGCCGACCTGCTCGCCGCGGTCCTCGCGGGCGGCACGGTCACCCTGTGCACGCAGTGCGCCGTGCGGCGCGGCATCGCGCCCGACGACGTCGTGCCCGGCGTGCGGATCGCGGGGGCGGCGGCTTTCGTCGAGGAGTGCCTCGCGGACGGCGCGCAGGCGCTCGTGTACTAGACCTCTCCGGCCCCGGCGGCGACGCGGCGCGACTCAGCCGACGAGCACCCGGCCGACGACGTAGACGACGATCCCGCTCACCGAGACGGGGAGCAGCAGGGCGGCCACCCCCGCGGTGCGCCGCTCGAGGGCAGGCAGGGCGTCGAACAGCACGTGCAGGGCGGCGACGAGGATGCCCACGGCCAGGCCGAGCAGGGCCCCGGCGCGGGTGTCGAGCACGGGCATGACGGCGCCGACGGCGCCACCGCCGAGCATCGCCGCCGCGGTGGTCACGAGGGCGGCGAGCCAACCGCCGAGCGGCACGGCCGAGACCCCAGCGCCCAGCGCGAGCGCGACGGCGCCGCTGATCACCAGGGCGTCGCCCACCGGCGCGCGCCCCGTCGCGACCCAACCGGCTGCGGCCGTCACGACGAGCACGCCGGCGACGGTGCCGGTCACCGACTCGACCAGTCGGTGGCGGCCGTCCTGCCGGGCCAGCTCGTTGACGAAGGACAGCAGCACCGCGAGCGCGACGACCACGGGCAGCTCGCGCAGGTAGGGCTGCCCCTGGGTGGCCGTGACGGCGATCACACCACCGGCGCCCCCCAGGGCGATGACCACGGACGAGCCGAGCCGGGTGGGCAGGTCGAGGAGCACGGGCCAGCCCACCGAGAGCGCGAGCACCAGGGCCCCCGCGACGGCCACGAGCGTGGCCTCGCCGAGCACGGCCGCGCCGGCGACGGCGGCGGCGGCGGCGGCCGTGAGCACGGCGCGGGTCGAGACGTTCATCAGCGTCGATCACTCAGGCCGGGCACGGGCGCCAGTGTCGCAGATCGCGGCGCCGGGCCGTGCGTGGTCGGCCCGGCGGTACGGTTGTCCCACTGCGCGGCTCCCCTCGGCGCAGGACGCCCGCAGGAGGCTCACCCCGTGGCAGACCTTTTGCTGCTGACCCCCGCGACCGGCGGCTCCACCCAGGTGCTCCCGGCGCTCGGTCTGCTCGCGCACCGCGTGCGCGTGCTCCCCGTCGAGCCCTCGGCCCTGCTGGACGCGCAGGACGCCGACGTGCTGCTGCTCGACGCGCGCCGGGACCTCGCCACCGCCCGCTCCACGTGCCGCCTGCTGCGGGCCACCGGCCTGACGGTGCCCCTCGTGCTCGTCCTCACCGAGGGCGGCCTCACGGTCGTCACCGGGGAGTGGGGGGCGTCGGACGTCCTGCTCGAGCACGCGTCGCCCGCCGAGGTCGAGGCCCGGCTCCGGCTGGTCATCGAGCGGTCCCTCGCCACGGCGCCGGCCGACTCGATCGAGGAGATCTCCTCCGGCGAGCTCACCATCGACGCCGGCGGGTACACCGCGAGGGTGCGCGGGCGGGCACTCGACCTGACGTACAAGGAGTTCGAGCTCCTCAAGTACCTCGCGCAGCACCCCGGCCGGGTCTTCACCCGCGCCCAGCTGCTCCAGGAGGTCTGGGGCTACGACTACTTCGGCGGCACGCGCACCGTCGACGTCCACGTGCGTCGCCTGCGCGCCAAGCTCGGCTCGGAGCACGAGCAGCTCATCGGCACGGTGCGCAACGTGGGGTACCGGTTCGACCCGCCGCGCGACCGCCGCGGCGAGGGCTCAGAGGAGCCGGTCACCGACGCGGGACGCCCGGTCGCCGGCTGACGCGGCCCGCCGGCTGAGCCGCGCGCCTATCCTGGTTACCGGTGCGCCGGGAAGTCTGGTCGGCTCCATGTCGTCGCGCTCGAAGGAGCCCCATGTCACCCCGTGCCCGCATCCGCCGCATCGTCGCGGCCCGGCCCGTGAGCGCCCTGTTCGCCCGGCTCTCCCCCGCGAGCGAGCTCAACCTCGCCGACACCCTGCGCACCGAGCGGGCCGGCGGCGCACTGCTGCTGCTGGGCGCCGCCGCCGCGCTGATCTGGGCGAACTCCGCCGCGCGCGACGGCTACGAGGCGATGCGGCAGCTGACCTTCGGGCCGGCAGCCCTGCACCTGGACCTCACCCTCGAGCAGTGGGCGACGGATGGCCTGCTGACGCTCTTCTTCTTCGTCGTCGGGCTGGAGCTCAAGCGCGAGATCGTCGACGGCGAGCTGCGCCGGCCGGCCACCGCCGCCCTGCCGATCGTCGCGGCCGTGGGCGGGATGCTCGTCCCCGCCGGCCTCTACCTGGCGGTCAACCTCACCGTCGCCGGCGGGGACCCGCGCGGCTGGGCCGTGCCGACCGCGACCGACATCGCCTTCGCCGTGGCCGTGCTCGCCGTCGTGGGCCGCAGCCTGCCCAACGCCCTCCGCGCCTTCCTGCTCACCCTTGCCGTGGTCGACGACCTGCTGGCGATCGTCGTCATCGCCGTCTTCTACAGCGCGTCGATCGACCTGCCGCTGCTCGGGCTGTCGCTGCTCGCCGTCGGGCTGTTCGGTCTCGCCGTCCAGCGCCGGGTCACCACGCCCTTCCTGCTGGTGCCGCTCGCACTGCTCGCCTGGGGCCTCATGCACGCGTCGGGCGTGCACGCCACGATCGCCGGGGTGGCGCTCGGCCTCGTCGTGCCGGGCATCGCCCGCGCGGACGAGCGGGAGGCGCTCGCCGCGCGCTTCGAGCACGTCTGGCGGCCCGTGTCCGCCGGGTTCGCCGTCCCGGTGTTCGCGCTCTTCGCCGCCGGTGTCGCCCTCGACCCTGCGGCCCTCGCCGCCGCGGCGGCGGACCCGGTCGCGCAGGGCGTCGCCCTCGGTCTGGTGCTCGGCAAGCCGATCGGCATCGTGCTGGCCACCTGGCTGGTCGCGACGATCACCCGGACCCCGCTGGCCCCCGGGCTGAGCTGGGCGGACGTCGTCGCCGTCGGCTTCGTCGCCGGGATCGGGTTCACCGTCTCGCTGCTCATCGGGGCGCTCGCGTTCGGCGAGGGCTCGGCGTCGGGCGACCACGTCCGGGCGGCCGTCCTCGTGGCATCGCTCGTCGCGGCACTGGCGGGCGGCGCGCTGCTCGCGGCGCGGGACCGGCACCACCGGTCGGTCCCTGCCGCCGTCGTGGAGCGGTAGGTTCACGCCGTGACCGACTCGTCAGCCGTGCTCGTCGAGGGACCGTGGCAGCACCGCTTCGTCGCCGCGAACGGCGCCCGCTTCCACGTGGCGGAGATGACCCCGCCCGAGGTGGGGGACGGCACCCACGCACCCCTCGTGGTGCTGCTGCACGGGTTCCCGCAGATGTGGTGGGCGTGGCGGCACCAGATCCCCGCCCTCGCGCGCGCCGGGTACCGCGTCGCGGCGATGGACGTGCGCGGCTCGGGCGCCTCCGACAAGCCCCCGCAGGGCTACGACGTGCCGACGCTCGCGCGCGACGTCGCCGGGGTGATCCGCTCGCTCGGGGCGCAGGAGGCCGTCGTCGTGGGGCACGGCCTGGGCGGCCTCATCGCGTGGTCGATGCCGGCGCTGCAGCCGGCGGTGACGCGGGCCGTCGGGGCGCTGGCCACCGGGCACCCCGCGCGGCTGCACTCCGGCGCCGCGACCCGCCCGCTGCTGGCCCGCTCGACCGCGCGCCGGCTCGCGTTCTTCCAGCTGCCCTACCTGCCCGAGCGCCTGCTCACGCGCGGCGAGCTGGCCACCCGCGTGCTCACCGAGTGGGGCGCCCCAGGCTGGTTGCGGGCCGACGTCGCCCACACCTACCGGATGGCCATGCAGGTGCCGTTCGCGGCCCACAGCGCGATGGAGCAGCTGCGCTGGCTGGTCCGGTCCACCCCGCGGGTCGACGGGCAACGGTTCCTCGCCGCGGTGCGTGCCCCGGTGGAGGTCCCCGTGCTCCACCTGCACGGCGCGCTCGACCGGTGCCTGCCGCGCGCCGTGGCCCTCGGCGGTCCGGAGCAGGGACGGGGCGCTCCGTACCGCGTCGAGGTGGTGCCGGGTGCGGGTCACTTCCTGCCGGAGGAGGCGCCGGAGCGCACCACGGAGCTGCTCCTGGAGTGGCTCGCCACGCTCGACTGAACGGCCCGGGCGCTACTGCGCGAGGTCCGCCGGGACGGCGTCGGCCGACGGACCCGGCGCCCCGACGTGCGAGGACTCCTTGACCAGCCCGGCCGCGGCCTGAGGGTCGCGCTCCCCCGGGCCGTCCCACGGGCACACCGCCCGCAGGGGGCACGCGCCGCACGCCGGCCGGCGGGCGTGGCACGTGCGCCGACCGTGCGCGATGACCCGGTGGGAGAACATCGTCCAGTCGCGCCGCGGCAGGAGCGCGCACAGGTCCGCCTCGACGGCGACGGGGTCCTCGCTCGCCGTCAGCCCCAGGCGCCGCGCGACGCGCAGCACGTGGGTGTCCACCGGCAGGCCCGGCACCCCGAACGCGTTGCCGAGCACGACGTTCGCCGTCTTGCGCCCCACCCCCGGCAGGGTCACGAGCTGGGCCATCCGGCGGGGGACGACGCCGTCGTACCGCTCCACCAGGGCGCGTCCCAGCCCCAGGAGGGACTGGGACTTCGCGCGGAAGAACCCGGTGGACCGGATGAGCTCCTCGAGCTCCGCACGGTCCGCCTCGGCGTAGGCCCTGGCATCGGGGTAGCGCGCGAACAGCGCCGGTGTGACGAGGTTGACCCGCACGTCCGTGGTCTGGGCCGAGAGCACCGTCGCCACGAGCAGCTGGAGCGGGTCGGCGAAGTCGAGCTCGCAGTGCGCGTCGGGGTAGCGCACCGCCAGCGCGCGGTCGATCCGGCGGGCACGGCGGGTGCGCGCCAGGGGGGTCTCGGACATACCGCCCAGAGTACGCAGACCCCGGGAAACCGCCGCTGACCTGGGGGCAGACCCGTTGGGGTGAACCCTCGGCCACGGGCTCAAGGACGGCCCGGCGGGGACCGAACAGGATCGTGCAGGGCCGAGACCCGGCCCCGACGGAGATGAGGTCTGATGGCGATGGCGCAGGTGGCCGGCCCCCCGAGGCTCGACCCCCACGCGACCCGACGGACGCTGCGTGCCGAGAAGGCCGAGCTGGTCCGCTGGCGCCGTCTGCTGCGGGCCCGGCTCGACCTCGCGGTCGCGTCGTACGCGCCGCCGGAGGCGCTCGGCGCGATGAGCTGGGACCTGCTCCCCGCCGCGCAGCTGAGCCTGCCGATGCCGCACACCCTGCGCGAGGTCGTGGCGATCGACTCCGAGGAGGACCGCGTCGGCCGGATGCACCAGCTGCGCGAGCTGGACCGGGAGCTGGCCGCCTACGGCGACGCCCTGGATGCCGCGCTGGACCGCTGCACCGAGGACCTCGTCGCCCAGCTCGTCACCACCGACTCGAGCCTCCCCCGGCCCAAGGACCCTCGCTGACCCGTCGCGCATGGGGCAGGATGGTCGACGGTGCCGGACCACGGCGCCTGACGACGACGGACGGGACGTGCGTGGAGGACGACGTTGTGCTGTCGGCGCCCCTCTTCGCGGCGATCGACACCGAGGCCGCGCAGGCGCTCTTCGACTCGATGACCCCCGTGCGGCTGCCCCGCGGCCAGTCCGTCTTCCACGAGGGCGAGCCCGGGGACCGGCTGTACGTCATCGGCTCGGGCAAGGTGAAGCTGGGCCGCCGCTCCGTGGACGGCCGCGAGAACCTGCTCTCGATCCTCGGCCCGGCCGAGATGTTCGGTGAGCTGTCCCTCTTCGACCCCGGTCCCCGCACGGCCACGGCGACGGCCGTGGCGGACGCCGTGCTGTACGAGCTGAGCCACACCGAGATGATCGAGTGGCTCGAGCGCTACCCCGCCGTCGCCAAGCACCTGCTCGAGGCCCTGGCCCGGCGGCTGCGCCGCACCAACGAGGCGCTCGCGGACCTGGTGTTCGCCGATGTGCCCGGCCGCGTCGCCAAGGCGCTGCTCGACCTGTCGACGCGGTTCGGCGAGCCGGTCGAGGACGGGCTGCACGTCGCGCACGACCTCACGCAGGAGGAGCTCGCCCAGCTCGTCGGGGCGTCGCGCGAGACCGTGAACAAGGCGCTGGCCGACTTCACCGCGCGCGGCTGGGTGCGTCGCGAGGGCCGCGCCGTCGTGCTCCTCGACATCGAGCGCCTGGAGCGCCGGGCGCGCTGAGGGCGACGGTGCTGCGCGTCAGCGCAGCTCGACGACCAGCTCGATCTCCACGGGTGCGTCCAGTGGCAGCACCGCGACGCCGACCGCGCTGCGCGCATGCACGCCGGCCTCCCCGAACAGCTGGCCGAGCAGCTCGCTGGCGCCGTTGACCACCAGCGGCTGGCCGGTGAAGGACGGGTCGGACGCCACGAAGCCGACGACCTTGACGATGCGCCGCACCCGGTCGAGGCTGCCGGCCTGCTCCGCCACGGCTGCCAGAGCGTTGAGCACCGCGACCCGGGCGAGCTCCGCCGCGCGCGCCGGGGCGACCTGGCCCTCGCCCACGCCCACCTTGCCCGTACCCGCCAGCACGCCGTCGACGATCGGCAGCTGGCCGGAGGTCCACACGTAGCTGCCCGTCCGGACCGCGGGCACGTAGGCCGCCACGGGCGCCGGGACGGCAGGCAGCGTGATGCCGAGCTCGTGCAGCCGCTGGGCGATGCCCTGGGCGTTCACGGACGCTCGCCGGTCGGACGCTTGAGATAGGCGACGAGGCCGTTGCCGTCCGGACCCGTGACGACCTGGACCAGCTCCCAGCCGTCCGCCCCCCACTGGTCGAGGATCGCCTTCGTCGCGTGCACGATGAGCGGGATGGTCGCGTACTCCCAGGTGGTGGCCATGGGCAGACGCTACCCGCCGGGCGCCGCCTCGCGCTCGGCGCCCAGCCGCGCCGAGCGCGCCGCGTGGCCGGCGGAGGTGGTCGCCAGGTGCGGCTCGGCGTCGAGGACCTCGCGCCAGGAGACGACCTCGGGGTAACGGCGCAGCAAGGCGCGGCGCTCGCGCTCGGTCATCCCGCCCCACACGCCGAAGAGGATCCGGTGGTCGAGGGCGTCGATGAGGCACTCGAGCCGCACGGTGCAGCCGGCGCAGACCTCGCGCGCGGCCCGCTGGGCAGCGCCCTCGACGAAGAGGTCGTCCGGGGTCGCCCCCCCGCACGCCGAGTACGCCGTCCAGTGCTGGTCACCGCCCACCGTGCCTCCCCTCGTGCGCGCCCATGACACACCGTAGGACCACCCGGGCACACCTGGGGTGGGCCGTTCGGGTCGTTTCGGTACCCGTGGGGCATTCCGGGCGCACCCGGGCGTCGACGGGGCGCCACCGCGCGACGTCGCGGCCGCCGGATCAGCGCCGCGACCTGCACACCTGCTTCACACGCCCGCCCCCCGCCCGGCGCACGCCTCCCGTACCCTTGTCGGGTGTCGACCGCTCCCGCACGCCCCCGCAGCCGCCAGGTCAACGTCCTGCAGGTCGTCGCCCTGCTCATCGCGTTCGTGCTCGTCGCCACGCTGGGCGGGGTGCTCTCCGCCGGCCTCGTGATGCCGGTGGTCGCGACGACGAGCGCGCTGACCAACACCTCCGTCGACCTGTTCGAGGAGCTCCCCGAGGAGCTCGTCCAGGTGCCGCTGTCCGAGAAGTCGACGATCCTCGCGGCGGACGGCCAGGTGCTGGCGACGTTCTACGACCAGAACCGCATCGTCGTGACGCTCGACCAGGTCTCGGCCCAGATGCAGAACGCCGTGATCGCGATCGAGGACAAGCGGTTCTTCGAGCACGGGGGCGTCGACCTCACGGGGATGACCCGTGCCCTGCTGACCAACACCCTGACGGGTGAGAACCAGGGCGCCTCGACGCTGACCCAGCAGTACGTCAAGAACGCGCTCATCCAGGCGGCGCTCGAGATCGAGGACCCCACCGAGCGGGCCGCCGCGATCAACGCGGCCCGCGAGGCAGACGACTGGGAGGGCATCGCCCGCAAGCTGCAGGAGGCCAAGCTGGCCATCGCGCTCGAGCAGCGGATGAGCAAGGAGGAGATCCTCGCGGCCTACCTCAACATCTCGCAGTTCGGCCTGTCGGTGTACGGCGTCGAGGCCGCCGCGCAGCACTACTTCTCGGTGTCGGCGCTCGACCTCAACTACCTCCAGGCGGCCACGATCGCCGGGATCACCAAGGCGCCCGGCGACTACGACCCGGAGCGCAACCCCGAGGCCTCCGAGGGCCGGCGCAACGACGTGCTGTTCGTCATGAACGAGCAGGGCTTCATCACCGACGAGGAGTACGAGGCCGGTCTCGCGACGCCCATCGCTGCGACGCTGGTCATCGGCCAGACGCGGCTCGGCTGCATGACGGCCAACGACGTGGCGAACGCCGGCTACTTCTGCGACTACGTGACCAAGATCATCGCGCAGAACCCGGCATTCGGCGAGACGGCGGCCGACCGGTCGCGCCTGCTCTACCGCGGCGGCCTGACCATCCGCACGACGCTGGACCCGCGGCTGCAGGCGCTCGCGGACGCCGCGTCGAAGAGCGCCATCCCCGTGGACGACCCCTCGGGCGTCGCCAACGCGATCTCGGTCATCGAGCCGGGGACGGGCAAGGTCCTGGCGATGGCCCAGAACCGCATCTACAGCAACACCTCGACCAGCGGCCCCGGCCAGACGGCCGTCAACTACAACACCGACAGCGCGTACGGCTCGTCCGGCGGCTTCCACCCCGGCTCGGCCTTCAAGCCGTTCACGCTCGTCCGGTGGCTGCAGGAGGGGCATGCGCTGCGCGAGGTGGTCGACGGGCGGCTGCGCAGCACCGGCGTGCCGATGAGCGAGTTCAACGCGTCGTGCACCGGGTTCGGCGGCGGCGTGTACAAGTTCGGCAACGCCGAGGGCAGCGGCGCCGTCATGACCGTGCTCGACGCGACCCGCAACTCGGTGAACTCCAGCTTCATCGAGATGGCCACCCAGCTCGACATGTGCGGCATCTTCGACAGCGCGGCATCCCTCGGTGTGCACAAGGCCAACGGCGAGCCGGTCGACGTGCTGCCGTCCAACGTCCTGGGCAGCACGGAGATCGCGCCGATGACCATGGCTGCGGCCTACGCGGCGTTCGCGGCGGACGGCGTCTTCTGCGAGCCGATCGCCATCACGAGCGTGCAGGACTCCGACGGTGCCGAGCTCCCGGTGCCGAGCGCCAACTGCCGCCAGGCGATCGCCCCGGAGATCGCGCGGGCCGTCACCTATGCGCTGAGCTTCGTGTGGCAGGGCACGGCGAAGAACGTCGGTGCGCTCCCCGGCGGCCGGGTGTCCTCCGGCAAGACGGGCACCACCTCGAACAACGAGTACACGTGGTTCGTCGGCTTCACCCCGCAGATGGCGTCCGCGGTGTGGGTGGGCCACCCCGAGGGGATGATCCCCGTCCAGGACGTGCGGATCAACGGTCGCTGGGTCCCCAACGCCTACGGCTCGACGATCGCCGCCCCGCTGTGGAAGGCCTTCATGGCGCCGGCGCACGACGGGCTCCCGGAGCTGGGCTTCAACGCCCCCGGCAGCGCCCAGGTCGACGGCGTCAAGATCACGGTGCCGAACGTTGCTGGCAAGTCCGAGGCAGCGGCGAAGGCCGCGCTCGCCGCGGCGGGCTTCAACGCCACGGTCTCGCCCACGCCCGTCTACTCCGACCAGCCCGCCGGGACGGTCGCGGGTACGGACCCGGCCGGCGGATCACGCGTGGTGCGCGGATCGCTCATCACGATCACGATGTCGCAGGGGCCTGACCCGGCGTCGGTCCAGCAGGACGACGGTGGCGGCGGCAACAACGGTGGCGACAACAACGGCGGCAACAACCGTCCGGGCAACTGAGTGGCGCCGTCCGTCGGGCGCAGCCTGGGTGCTCTCGCGCTGGCCGGTGCCGCGGGGCTGACCTGGTCGCTCGTGGAGGCGCACGCCTACACGCTGCGTGAGGCGACGGTGCCCGTCCTGGCGCCCGGCGAGCGCGCCCTGCGGGTGCTCCACCTGTCCGACCTGCACCTGACCCCCGGCCAGCACCGCAAGATCGCCTGGCTGCGCTCGCTGGCCGACCTGGAGCCGGACCTCGTGGTGGACACCGGCGACAACCTGGCGCACACCGACGCACTCGGGGCACTGCTCCACGCGCTGGAGCCGCTCATGGCGCTGCCCGGTGCGTTCGTCATGGGCTCGAACGACTACTACGCGCCCCGGCCCAAGAACCCGGCGCGCTACCTCCTGGCCGATGCGCGCGACGCCCCGGTCACCGACCCCGAGGCCCTGCCGGCCGCGGCGCTCGCTGCAGCCCTCGCCGCCGCAGGCTGGGCGGACCTGACCAACCGCCGCGACGGCGTCGTCGTCGACGGCCGGCGCGTCTCGCTCGTGGGGGTGGATGACCCGCACCTGGACCGCGACCGGTTCCCCGCACCCGAGCAGCCCGGCACAGATGTCGACCTGCGCCTCGGGGTCGCCCACGCGCCCTACACCCGGGTGCTCGACCAGATGCACGCCGACGGCGCGGACCTCGTGCTCGCCGGCCACACCCACGGTGGCCAGCTCTGCGTGCCCGGCTGGGGCGCGCTGGTGACCAACTGCGACCTGGACACGCGCCGCGCCAAGGGGCTGCACGGCTGGCCCGGCCCGCGGCCCGACGCACCCGGCGGCGAGGGCTCGACGTGGCTGCACGTCTCGGCCGGCCTGGGCACGTCGCCCTACACCCCGGTGCGCTTCGCGTGCCGGCCCGAGGCCACGCTGCTGACACTCGTCGGCCGCTGAGCACGGACCCGGGGGTCGAGTTCACCGGCGCCCCCGGGCTGGGCTATCCTTGTCGGGCTGCACCGGGGTGTGGCGCAGCTTGGTAGCGCGCTTCGTTCGGGACGAAGAGGGCGCAGGTTCAAATCCTGTCACCCCGACACAGTGAGAAGGGCCCCTGGCCTGCGGAGACGCGGCCGGGGGCCTTTCGCATTGTGGGTCTTGAGAGGGCCCGGGGGGCCGAGAATCACCCCGAAATCACCCCCAGCGTCGGGGCGGGCGCAGCGGAGTCGTTGAGCAGCGCCAGCGCGGAGCGGTCGGCGGAGTCGCCGAGGTGGTGCAGGTAGCGCGCGGTGATCTCGACGGAGCTGTGCCCGAGCCACGCCTGCACGGTCGTCAGCGGGACGCCGCGCAGGATCCACTCGCACGCGGCGGTGTGGCGCAGGTCGTGCAGGGTCCGGCCCTGGCCCGCCTCGCTCCAGTGGGTCTGCCGGACGAACGTCGAGCGGTGGAGCTGTCCGCCGCCGGGGCCGGTGAGCAGCAGGGCGCCGGGGCCCTTGCCGGCGGCGAAGCGGCGGAGCACGGGCACCAGCGCGTCGGGAACGGGAACTCGTCGGCCCCGGCCCGACTTCGGGGTCTTGGCCGCGGCGGTCCCCTCGGGCTGGTTCCGTACGACGCGCAGCATGGGCATCGGCACCTCGATGAAGTCGCTGACGAGCATCGCCCTGGCCTCACCCCAGCGGATGCCGGTGCGCCCCAGGACGCTGACGAGGTCGGCGTAGACCTGGCCGGCCTCGCCGACCTTCGCCAGCACCTCCTCGAACTCGAGGGCCGGCAGAGGCCGCATGTCCTCACGGGCGCGACGGTCCTTGGGCGGCGGGGCCGACTTGACCGGGTTGACGGCGACGTAGCCCTCGGCGACGCACCAGGCGAAGAACGACGAGAGCGACTCGCGGTGCCGCTTGACCGAGGTTGGTGCCAGGCCGCGCGCGAGCAGGCCGTCCTGCCACGCGCTGATGGCCGCGCCGGTGACCTTGCCGACGTGGAGCTTGCGGAGCCAGATCGGCAGGATCGTCTCGGTCCCGGACCTGCCGGACCGCTGGCCGGAGGTCGGCAGCAGGTAGCGGTCGGTGTTCAACGTGGTGCGGCTGACCCGGCCCTCTCGTTCCTCGAGCCAGTCGGCCAGGAGCACCTCGACAGCGACCTTGCCGCGGCGCGGGTCGTACCCGTGCTCGTCGAACGCGCCGCGCTGGCGCCGCTCCCACTCGGTCGCTGCCCGCTTGGTCTCGAAGCGGCGGGTGCTGACGACCAGGCCGCCGATCTTCAGGCGGCCCTCCCACTTCTCACCGCGTCGCGCCGGCACGGGCACCCACTCGCCGCAGCGCACGTGGCCGAGCCGCCGAGCGCCTGGCCAGCCACCGCTCGACGTCCGATGCCCGGTAGCGCGGCACACCCTCGGAGAGCCAGTAGACGTCGGGGCCCTCGAACGACTGGCGCCAGCGCACCAGCGTCGACTTGGAGACGGCCAGCCATGCGGCGACCTCCTGCGTGCGCAGCAGCCGGTCGCCTGCATCCACCGTGTGCGTTTCCTTCATCGCTACACCTCGTGTTCTCGCCGATACACGCGATTGAACCACGAAGAGGGCGTATCCGCAAGTACATGAGTCGGGCTGGATTCTGGCGTAGCCTGGCCGCATGTCGACAGCCCCCCGCCTGCCCGGCGACCAGACCTACGACGGGCTGCTCGTCCCGGACGACCTGCCTGCCGGCTGGTACCTGCCGAACCGCTTCCCCGGGGAACGCCCCGACGACGCCAGCGCCGCGATCGACGCCCTGCTCGGCTACGACGACCAGACGGTCGAGGACGAGGAGCGCGCGGCGCAGCTCGAGTCCGAGCAGAACGAGACGATCGATGGCCGCTGGCGCTACGTCGAGCACACCGCGACGCACACCCGCGTGTTCATCAGGCTCCAGCGCCAGATGCTCGCGGTGCCCGAGGAGATCCGCATCACCGGGGTCGTCTACCTGCCTTGGCGCCCTGGCGACCCGATCACCAGCCAGCTCCTGCGCGAGCTGCCGACCGCTCGCATCGAAGCAGCGATCAACAAGCGACTGTTCGCCATGACCCGCACCAGCACCATCACCGGCGGCAAGATCGAGCTCCCCAGCGGCCGTAAGGTCGCCGAGCGCGACCTGCTCAAGCCCCTCGGCGACCCGAAGCAGACCCCCGACTTCTACGAGCTCGTCGCCCTCCAGCACGGCCGACTCACCGCGAGCGGCGACGCCAACCCCTCAGCGACCATGGCCGAGCTCAGCGGTGTCGCGCTGAGCACCGCCCAAGGGTGGGTCGCGAAAGCCCGCGCCCGCGGATTGCTCCCCCCGGGGCGCCGGGGGCGGGCGGGATAGCGACCAGCGGATCCCAGTGAGCCACCCGAGGGTCTCGAGTGACAAGCGGTGACACCCGCAACAGACTCGCGCGGCCGGGTCACCCTCGCCGTGGCCACCGACGATTCAGGTACATGTCCAGGTACGTCGACTTCACCCGGGCTACCCGAACTCCGTGATGCGCCAACGCTGACGCCACCGGCTCAAGCGATCCCGGCACTGTCGCAACAAAGCGGCATCGGGGGCTTGACCCCGAGTTGTGGACACGCGGTGGTGCTACGCGGCGGTTTGCAGCGTAGCGAGGGTGTGGGCGTGTTCGTAGGTGATGGGGGCGAGGTA
>Ga0073904_10000899_pt1 | contig 21856 bp, 22 predicted proteins | sample KloWWTrecipitate_FD_66668 | JGI IMG/M metagenome (GOLD analysis project Ga0073904, IMG submission 66668) | Active sludge microbial communities from Klosterneuburg, Austria, studying microevolution and ecology of nitrifiers - Klosterneuburg... | ecosystem: Engineered > WWTP > Aerobic digester >... | reverse complement strand
CGCTGAACGTGCCGCGCTCGACGATGGCGCGACGCTCGCCATGGCCGAAGCTCACCTCATCGAAGGTGATGCCCTCGACGAGCTTCACGCGTTGCTGCCCGCCGCGCGGCTCGACCTCGGCGCGGGCGGCTGCAATGTTCTCCATCAGGGACCAGTAGGCGCTCTCGCGCACGACGACCTGCTGGTAGGCGCGCTGCGCCTTCGACAGGTAACTCACCGTTCGCGCGAGCAGCAGCAGCATGACCAGCACTTCTGCCAGCGGCAGCTTCAGGATGATCAGGCTGAAGAAGAAGCCGATGCCGACCAGGATCGCCAGCAGGGGCTCCTGCAGCGCGCTCATCGCTTCCTTGCTGGTGACCTGTCGCCGCAGCGCCTTCCGAAGCGCCTTGGTCTGGTCGGCGAGGAGTGCATCCACATGGTCTTCGCGGGCCATCGCCTTGAGCGCCTTCGCCGCAGCTAGTTGTCCGCCCATCACCGACAGCAGCGACTTCAGCAGCGCCGTCTGCTGCCGCCCGGCGTGCAAGGACGTGCGCACCAGCGTGTGAAGCACTGCCAGCAGCACGGCGCCGGCCGCCGCGGTAGCCAGCCCGGCCTGCCAGGAAATCGACAGCGCGATGACCAGATAGATCATCGAATTCAGCAGCATCGCGGCCATCTCGGCGCTGCACTGGAAGGCTTCGGAGGCACGCTGAGCTTCGGTGGAGACGGCGTTGGACAGGCGACCGACCGACTGCTGAAGGTAGTGAGACCAGCGTGCAGACAGCACCGAGCGGATCAATGACAGCCGCAGATCGGTGGCGATGTTGGCGACCGTGTAGCCCACCTGCCGATTGGCGGCCAGCGACAGCACGGCCTTCATGGCTATCAGCACCGTCGCGAGCATCAGCAGCACCGGTGCACTGGGTTGCAGGCCGACGAACTCGGCCACGCGCAACGCGAACTGCTCGGGCATCGAAGGCTCATGCTTGTCGGTGCGCGTGGCAAAGGACAGCATCGAGAGCAGCATCGACAGGCCCAACCCGTCCATCAGGCCCGCCAGGAAGACCGCACCGAGCGCTGTCGCGCTGCGCCCGGGGTAGGCGAGGACGAAGGCGCGGATCATCGGGATCGCGCGGCTGCGTCCGGACGTGAGGCTCTGCTTGTCGGCGGCGCTCATGGCTTCAGGAAGCGAAGGCGGCGACCCGCCGTGATCGTGACCGGTCGGTCAGGGTCGGCGTCGAACGGCTCGCCGTCAAGCATGTAGCTGCTGAGCCCGGAGATGTCCAGCCGCGTGCAGCGTCCGCTGAGGTAGCCGTTGTCGGTGCTCATTGCCTTCGAGTAGAGCCCGGTCAGCAGCCTCGGCACGGAGCGCCAGATCCCCGGAGCGTCGCGGCTGACGGACATCATCCGCACGTCGCCTTCGCCGCGCGCAGCGTACGGATCGAAGAGCCCCTTGCGGTGGCTCAGCGTGCTGGCCATCAGCAGGCAGACAGATCCCTGCTGGGTGCCGCACCCTTGCGCATCGACGCTCAGGGTCGGGCACACCAGCGCCGTTCGGCCGAACAGGGCGAGCACTCCGAGCTTCAGCAAGTAGCTCAATGTGGTGAATGGGCCGTGCTCGTTGCGGTCGATGCGCCGCTGGTGGCACTGACGAGTCGCGCTGTCGATCAGTGCAGCCGAAAAGAAGAATCCGTGGCGAGCAGGAGCGGGCGACTGCTCGATGCGCAACGCGCAGCGTTCTTCGACAGCGACGTTGCCGCGCTGATCCCGCGCCATCGACAGTACCCGCTTCAATGTGGGCAGGGCCTGGCTTCCTGTGCCCAGATCGACCGCTGTCAGGTTGGTGCGACCACCGGGCAGGATCAGCAGGTCGGGAGTCCAGGCCCCGGGCGCCAGATTGGACAGCTGATCGACGATGGCACACACGGTGCCATCGCCGGCGAGCACCATGACCGTACGCTGGCGCCTCGCCAGGATGGACTCGACGGCGGCGCGCAAGGCGGCAGGCCCGTCGACAGTGACGATCTCGGCGCCGTGTGACCGCGCGAGAGCCGAAGCCTGCTGCGCGAGTCCCCGAGAGGCGCTGAAACTGCGCGGATTGACGATCAGGCAGGGCGGTGCCCCAGCGTCAGCCGCGACCGTCAGATCCGGGGCGGTCAGCCCGGCGGCGCGCACGTTCAAGTGCGACCGGAGCCCGCGACCCACGCCCGCATCGCGGACTGCTCCGGCGGCGTGCGGCTGGCCGATCGCCACAGCTCGCGCACGGCCGAGAAGAAGCTGTCGCGGTTGCAGCCCCGATAGACCGAGTCGGGCGGCAACCCCTGCATCAGGCGTCGATGGGCCTCGCCCATGTGGTGGTACGGGACACCCGGGAACATGTGATGAAGCGCGTGGTAACGCAGGCCCACCGGGAACATCGCGATGGTGAGCCAGGTCTGGCCGGTGACGTTGATCGAATCGGCGAGTTGCTCTGCCATCGTCATTCGACCGCCGCCATTGACGTAGTGGTGCGCGGCCAGGTTGCGCACCCAGTTCAGGCCCAGCGTGCAGGCCAGCAGCAGGTAGCCCATGAACAAATGCACCGGGCTGATGGATCCGATCCAGAGCAGCGCCGCGATCGCGATCAAGTAGTTGAGGCACAGCACCTCGACCACCCGCAGATGCGCTTCGTCGCGCTTCGGGAATCGCTTGTTGTAGTAGGGGTTGGAGACCGCCGCCGACGCGCGGGTGAGCACCCATTCACGCAGCCTGGGGTGCAGCCACGAAGCCGGACCCAGGATGCCGAACCGGATCATCATGAACAACGGAAGCAGGGGTGCCTGAGCCAGGTACTTGAGGGTCTCGACCCGTGGCGAAGAACCCAGCGGCAGGTACTCGCCATCTGCCGGTGTGCCGAAATGCCGGTGGTTGTGGTGCTCGATGTGGTTGCGATACATGACCCATGGCATCAGGAAGGGCACGCCGAGCAACAGGTTCCAGGTGCGCTTGAAGCCTTCCATCTGCCCGCCCGGCATGTGAACGATCTCGTGGATGAACGTGCCCGCCCGAAAGAACAGGAATGAAGCGACGACGAACGCGGCGACCTGCAGCGCGCTCCAGGCCGGCGCGGTGAAATAGACCGCGGTCAGCGCCCAGGCCGTGCCTGCAGTCAACAGCAGGTCGACCCAGTAAATCGCGGGAGAACGACGAAACAGATCGCTGATCAGGGCGCGGCCGCTGTCCTGCCCGACGGTGTCGTTCTCGACGGCGGGCGAGGATTCCGTGGCGGACTCGTCAGGTGTTGCGGTTGATGTCACGTTGGAGCTTGCAGGGAGGCAAAACGTCCAAGCATACCTGCTGCGTGGCCCGGCCTGATCAGGCTGACTTTCCCATGCGCCGAACCCAGCTCTGGTGTTGCGTGCATGTCATTTCGGGCGGGCACGGGCAGCAGCCGGTGCCCCCTCAACAGCGCACTGGTGCTTGATTCGTCAACGCGCTTGCGCATCGGTGCCGATGAACCCGTCCCGGTTCGGCATGTGCACGCGTGGCAGCGTGACCGGGTTCATCTCTTCGCGCTCGCCGATCAGTCTGTTCTCGAACAGCAGGTAGGCTGTCAGCGCATAGATCTCGTCGTTGCTGAGCGAGCCGGGCGCGCTCAGCGGCATCGCGCGTCGCGTGAAATCGAAGATCGTCGTTGCGTAAGGCCAGTACAACCCGATCGTCTTGTCGGGTGACTGGCTGGTGAGGGGCGCCTCGCCACCGGCCAGCTCTTCAGCGCTGGCGCCTCGACCGGCCTGGCCGTGGCACGCAGCGCATTTCTGCTGGAACAGCGGTCGGCCCTCTGCCGCCGTGCCCCGACCGGCCGGCAGGCCTCGCCCGTCTGGAAACACGTTCAGCGACTGTCGCTGCGCCTGCTCCGGCGTCAGCCTGTGGCCCAGCCTGGGGGCGCCGGATGCATCGGCAGCGCTGGCTTCGCCTCCTGGGATGCTTGCGAGCGCAGCAACGAGAACGCCGATCAGAGAACGGAAGTGCGGGCGCTCAGGCATAGACATGAGTCACGTCGCCGTCTTCGTCGACAGCCCAGCTGACGATCGCGTTGCAGTGGAAATAGCCATTCGACCCTCGCTGCGAGATCAGGGCCTGGCGCTCAGGTTGCACATAGCCACTTTCATCGGTGGCGCGGCTTTTCAGGATCGCCGGCCGACCTGACCAGTGCCAGGGCGAGCGGAAGCGCGTCAGGCAGCGCGGCAGCACCGGTTCCTGCAGCGCGGCATCGGCCCAGGTCCGTCCGCCATCGGCCGACACCTCCACCCGGCGGATGCGCCCCCGGCCGCTCCATGCCAGACCGCTGATCTGGTGGTACCCGGCTCCTTGCAGGCGTTGACCGTGCGATGGCGACGTGATCAGCGACTTGGCCTCCATCACGAAGGTGAACTGTCGCGCCTTGCCGTCCGGTTGCAGTTCGGTGTACTTGGCGGTCTCGTTTCGCGCCATCACGGGCTGGTCCGTCAACTCCAGGCGATGCAGCCACTTGACGTTCAGCACGCCTTCCCATCCGGGCACGATCAGCCGCAGCGGGTAGCCATGTTCGGGGCGCAACCTCTCCCCGTTCTGAAAGAGCGCCACGAGGCAGTCATCCATCAGCTTGGCCACAGGCAGACTGACATTCATGGCGATCGCATCGGCGCCTTCGGCCACGGCCCAGGTCGCGGACGAGTCGAGGCCGGCTTCGTCGAGAAGCAGCGACAGCGGAACCCCGGTCCATTCGCTGCACGAAACCATGCCATGGAAGGAGCCGACCGGCCGCTGTATCGGTACGTTGTGCCAGCCTGCGTTGCTGTTGCCGCCGCACTCGATGAAGACCAGCTGCGATTGCATCGGGTAGCGCAGCAGATCAGCGACGCTGAACGCCAGCGGACTCTTCACGCGGCCGTGGATCGTCAGCGTGTGGCGTGCCGGATCGATCTCGGGCACGCCGTTGTGGTGGCGCTCGAAATGCAGGCCGGTCGGGGTGATGAAGCCCTCGAGGTCTTCCAGCGGCGTCCACGACACGCCGTTGCCCGGCGCGAGCCTGTTGGCCCCGATGCGCCGCACGACCTGGCTTTCGTGCCTGGAAGGTTGGCCATAGGTGCTGAACGGCGTTCCCGGTGTGCGCATCCACGCTGGGAACTCACCCGAGGCGGCAGCGACCACCGGGTCGTGAGGCGGACTGGCGGCGCTTGCCCCGGTCGTCAGCATCGCAGCCGGAGCGGCGCTGGCGAAAACCAGGCCTCGGTGCAGCAGTGCGCGTCGGTGCAGCAGCCCGCCACCAGCGACCGGAATCAAGTCGTCCGGTGAAGTGCCGGGCGGTTCGGTCGATGCGGGCTCGCCGCGCTCAGGCATCGCTGCGTTGGCCCGGCGCCACGGCCAGCGATTTCTCGAACTTTGCGTCGTTGCTGTCGATGACATTCACGGTCAGCTGACCGGCCTCCTTCGGCACGAAGAAGAAGCGAACGTTCGGGTTCTCGCTGATCGTGAAATCGATGTCGGCACTCAGCACCGGCTTGCCGGCGTAGGCCACCTCGATGCTGCGGACATAGTGAGGGGGTGGGGCGAGGCGCGACACCTGATCGATGGCCAGACCCGACACGTTCGGGTGACTGATGGACAACTGTGCCAACGTGGGCTGACCAAGCACGACGTCACCCTCGACGCGGAGCTTCATCCGGCCTGCGTTGGCCAGTGCGGCCTGCAGGTCCTTGCCCGCCGGGGCTGAACAGCCGCCCGAGGCCTTGACGAACCGCGTGTGCATGAACAAGCGCCCGTCGTTCATTTCGGCGATGGCGCGCACGTGGGTGTACTCCTCGATTCGGACGCGGGTCTCGATCTCGGCACGGCCACTTTCCGGAGTGAACGTGAATGTAGCGCCCATGGGGGAAGGATTGCGGTCGATGACCAGATGCACCTTCTTGATATAGGTCCCGGCGGTCTGAACGAAGCGGGTGCGGAACGCGATCGGCACCACGGCAGCATCGGCAGCGCGCGCCGGTGTGTCCAGTTCGATGATCGCGGCGGAGTCTTCGGAGATCGTGCGGTTCTGAAACAGTGACTTGCGAAGCATCTGCCAGCGCTCGTTGTTCTCGTTGTCGGCGACTTCGGAGGCGGCGCGGGCGAGCATCGGCGCCAGCCCTGCAGCGAGTGCGCTGGCGAGCACCTTGCGGCGGCTGCGCAGGGTCGGGGACGCAGAAGCTGGGAAATACATGATCGGATCCTTTCAGGCGCGGCAGCGGCGACTTGCGGTTTCGTCAGGCCGGGTTGGAGATGATGCTCCGGCTTTCGGTTCCTGTCTTCGCCGGGCAACGTCTGAGGTGGGGTTCTCAGAGGGGGTGGTAACCCGCAGCGGCGTCCGTCACATCTCGCCAATCGCCATCTGCGACAGCACATCGGCCTGTATCAGCTCGTCCAGCGTCGGGTCGGGCCGCTGCGCCCACATCAATGCGGCGACGATGGCGCAGACAACCAGACCGGAGGCGAGGCCGGCCCGGAGTCGCCGATGCGAGCGCCCGAGGGCGAACTCGGCCGTTCCCATCGTGCCCCCGAGATGCAGGGTCGTGCGACCGGCATGGTGATGTTGTTCGCTCCACTGGACCAGCACGCGGGCACCGAGCGCGTCGATCGCGCTGGCTCCAGGCCGCAACTCGCGCAGCCTCGACCGCAATTGGTCGTCGGCGGGATCGGACCGATCCCGGTGCTCGAGGGGAGGGCGGTCAGTCATGGGGCGGCTCCTTCGATGTGAATGCGCAGTGCCTGCTTTGCACGATGCAAGAGCTGGTGCGCGGCGTTGGGGTCGATGTCCAGGGTGCGGGCTATGTCGGCAACGCCCGAATCGGCATAGGCCCACATCACGATCGCCATGCGTTGCCGAACAGGCAGTCGCATCAGGCCGCGCTGCAGCGCCGAACCCGTGTCCGCCCATCCCGATTCGGCCGGGTCATCGTGATGGCCGCCATGGGCCCCCGAAACCTGCCGCGCATCGTGCAGGTTGGCCAGCGCATCCGGGTCGGTGGCGTCTTCCCGGCGTGCCACGAGCTGGCTGCGGCACCGGTTGATGACGATGGTGTTGAAGTAGGTGGATAGCTTCGCCCCTTCGGTGTCGGTGGGGTGGCTGCGCCACAGCCGCAGAAAGGCCTCCTGCACTGCGTCTTCGGCGTCTTCGGCGCGGCGCAGCATCTGTAACGCCAGGCCATAGGCCGACGGGGTGAGCTCTCGCACCAGTTGCTGCGCACTTCGCGGGTTGCCCGCGCAGGCCTCTCGCCACAGTGCCCAGTCACCGACCTGCGCAGGCTCACCGGGGCGCATCCGGCCTGCGGCGCCGGCCAGCCAGCCGGTCAGCCGAGACACGGCATCCATCCGGGTCGAGTCCATGCGCGGGTCGAGCGGCTCACGGACCGGTCAGTTTCTCGCGCAACAGCGCGCGCTCTTCGGGCGAAAGCTTGCCTAGGATTTCCCGTCGTTGTTCGATCAGCTGCCTGCGCTCCTCGGGCGACATGGCCTTCACTCGCTCGCGGCGTTCATTGATCAAGCGCTGCTTTTCCTGCGGGTCGAGCTTTTGCCAGCGTTCGCGGGTTCTTTCGGCAAGCGCCTGGCGTTGCTCGGGGGGCATTTCCTCGAGACGTTCGCGCAGGCGATTGCGAAAAGCCGCCCGCTCCTGCGGAGTGGCCTGCAGCAATTTCTGCTTCAACTCGGCTCGGCGGGCAGCCTGCTCGGCCGGGCTGAGTCGCACCCAGGCTTCTGGGTCGGGCACGTCGGGTGCCGCGGCCAATCCCCAGAGTGGCCAGATCATCGCCATCAAGAACAGCAATCCCCGCTTCATGACGCTCCTTTGGCATGTGCTGTCGCCCCTGATGGGAAGAGGCTGGCATCCACGCCTGCATGTGCGGGTGTTGAACCCGTGAGTCGACCGATTCTTACGCTGACTCCCACCATTCGAGTCGGGTATGAATCGGCGCGTAAGGAAGCGGTGCGTCCGCGGGTTGAAGGGGCACGTGACTGCGGTTGTGTCACGCGCACCACTCAACCATCACCTCAAGGACCCGCCATGTCTCCTGTTCGTTCCACCACCCTGATCGCGCTGTTGCTTGCCGCAGCGACTTCTGTTTCTTACGCTGAAACCGCAGCCTCTCCTGCGGCCGAGCAGCGCTTCGACAACCGCCAGGACCGCCAGGAAGAACGCATCGAGAACGGCGTGTCCTCCGGCGCGCTGACGAAGCCCGAGGCGCGTCGACTGGGCCGTGAGCAAGCCCGCCTGACTCGTGCCGAAGCTCGCGCCGAATCCGATGGCAAGGTCACACGCAAGGAAGCGGTCGTGCTCGAGAAACGTCAGGATCACGCCAGTCGGCACATCTTCCGGGCAAAGCATGATGCCCAGACACGCAAGCCCTGACCAGCCTGCTGCCCGCACCAATCTGCGCCAGCAGCCGCGGGCACGAAAAACAGGAATGCATAGAACAGGAAACCCGCCGAAAGGCGGGTTTCTCATTGGATCTCTGGGCGAGTCCTCACTCGGGTCAGTGAGCCAGGGATTGCGCCGGGCTGGTCTGATCTCTTTGTGATTCCGGCACATGCTCGCTCAGGCCGAGTTCCGGAACGATGTTCTGCGCGAGCTGGCCTTTCGGGCCTTGCACCAGTTCGAACGTGACCTTGCCGCCCTGCTTGAGCGTCCTGAATCCGTCCATCTGGATGGCCGAGAAGTGGGCGAAAACATCATCTCCGCCGCCATCGGGCTCAATGAAGCCGAAGCCCTTTGCGTCGTTGAACCACTTCACGGTGCCTGTGGACATGCTGCGCCTCCGGAGAATGCCTGTCGAATTTTCCGGCTGCGCAGTTTGCGGTGTCAAGGCGGCGAGACACCTACTGCGCGCACCTGATTCAAGTGGTCACTTTGGCCAGTGCGCACCGTTTCGGGGACCGAATTGAGGGGCTTGCGAGGCTCAATTTTTGCCTTATGTCGCGATAGCCAGAGTCAATATGCCCGCAGTGCTAGTTGAATCACTCATCTCGATAGAATGAATCCATGTCCACTGACAAACCAGCATCCAAGCCCCCTGTCGTCGGGTCGCCGCTCGATGACGGGCAAGGTGCCGTTGTTGTCGAGCGGCAGGCTCAGAAGACCGAGCCTCCGCGCATGTATCAGGTCATCCTGCTCAATGATGACTACACGCCGATGGAATTCGTCGTGATGGTGCTTCAGGAGTATTTCAATCGTGACCTAGAGGCCGCAACCCAAATCATGCTGAAGATTCACCATGACGGCCGTGGAGTTTGCGGCACCTATTCCAAGGATGTCGCAGCCACGAAGGTTGAGTTGGTGTTGGCCGCCGCACGGCGCGGTGGCCACCCTTTGCAATGCATTATGGAGGCCGCATGATCGCTCAGGAACTTGAAGTCAGTCTGCACATGGCGTTCGTCGAAGCCCGTCAGCAGCGCCACGAATTCATCACCGTGGAGCACCTGCTGATGGCGTTGCTCGACAACCCGTCTGCTGCCGAAGTGCTGCGTGCCTGCTCGGCCAACGTCGACGATCTGCGCAAGAGTCTGGCGCAGTTCATCAAGGAGAACACTCCGACGGTCGGTGGAACGGACGAGGTCGATACCCAGCCGACGCTGGGCTTCCAGCGCGTGATCCAGCGCGCGATCATGCATGTGCAATCCACCGGCAGCGGCAAGAAGGAAGTGACTGGTGCCAACGTGCTGGTCGCGATCTTCGGCGAGAAGGATTCCCATGCCGTGTACTACCTGCATCAGCAGGGAGTGACGCGCCTGGATGTCGTCAACTTCATCGCTCATGGAATCAAGAAGTCCGACCCGCCCGAAGCTGCCAAGCCCAGCGACAGTGGCAGTTCCGGCGACAGCGAGAAGGATGACTCCGACGGCAAGGGCTCGCCGCTCGAGCAGTTCACCCAGAACCTCAACCAGCTGGCTCGTGACGGCAAGATCGACCCGCTGATCGGCCGCGAACACGAGGTCGAGCGGGTCATCCAGATCCTGTGCCGTCGACGCAAGAACAATCCGCTGCTGGTCGGCGAAGCCGGCGTTGGCAAGACAGCCATCGCCGAAGGCCTGGCGTGGCGCATCACCGAAGGCGATGTTCCTGAGGTGTTGGCCAACGCCACCGTCTATTCGCTGGACATGGGCGCATTGCTGGCCGGCACCAAGTACCGTGGCGATTTCGAGCAGCGCCTGAAGGGTGTCCTGAAGGTCCTGAAGGATCAGCCCAACTCGGTGCTTTTCATCGATGAGATCCACACGCTGATTGGTGCCGGTGCGGCTTCCGGCGGCACGCTGGATGCCAGCAATCTCTTGAAGCCAGCCCTCAGTTCGGGTGCGATGAAGTGCATTGGTGCCACCACCTTCACCGAGTACCGCGGCATCTTCGAGAAGGACGCTGCACTGTCGCGTCGTTTCCAGAAGGTTGACGTCGTCGAGCCATCCGTCGAGGAGACGATTGAAATCCTCAAGGGCCTGAAGTCGCGGTTCGAAGAGCACCACAGCGTCAAGTACGCGCTGGGCGCATTGCAGGCCGCGGCCGAGTTGTCGGCCAAGTTCATCAATGACCGCCACCTGCCCGACAAGGCGATCGATGTGATCGACGAGGCCGGTGCGGCGCAGCGCATCCTGCCCAAGAGCAAGCAGAAGAAGACCATCACCCGCAACGAGGTGGAGGAAATCGTTGCGAAGATCGCGCGGATTCCACCCGCCAGCGTGTCGAATGACGACCGGTCAAAGCTCAAGAGCCTGGACCGCGATCTCAACAGCGTGGTGTTCGGACAGGAACCGGCCATCGAGGCGCTTGCTGCATCGATCAAGATGGCGCGCTCCGGTCTGGGCAAGCCCGACAAGCCGATCGGGTCGTTCCTGTTCTCCGGCCCCACCGGTGTCGGCAAGACCGAAGTTGCCAAGCAGCTCGCGTTCATCCTGGGCATCGATCTGATCCGCTTCGACATGAGCGAGTACATGGAGCGCCATGCCGTCAGTCGCCTGATCGGGGCGCCTCCGGGGTACGTCGGATTCGATCAGGGGGGGCTGCTGACCGAGGCGATCACCAAGAAGCCGCATGCGGTGTTGCTGCTCGACGAGATCGAGAAAGCCCACCCGGATGTCTTCAATGTGCTGCTGCAGGTCATGGACCACGGCACACTGACAGACAACAACGGGCGCAAGGCCGATTTCCGCAGCGTGATCATCGTCATGACCACCAACGCGGGTGCCGAGACGATGAACAAGGCCACGATCGGCTTCACGAATCCGCGCGAGCGCGGTGACGAGATGGGCGACGTGAAGCGGATGTTCACGCCTGAGTTCCGCAATCGGCTCGATGCGATCGTCAGCTTCCGTGCACTGGATGAGGAAATCATCCTTCGCGTCGTCGACAAGTTCCTGCTGCAACTGGAAGGCCAGTTGGCCGAGAAGAAGGTCGATGTCACCTTCACCGATGCGCTGCGCAAGCACCTCGCGAAGAATGGCTTCGATCCGCTGATGGGCGCGCGTCCCATGCAGCGTCTGATCCAGGACACGATCCGTCGTGCTCTGGCAGACGAGTTGCTGTTCGGACGCCTGGTTGACGGCGGTCGCCTGACGGTCGATGTGGATGCCGACGGCAAGGCCGTCCTGGACATCCAGCCGGTCAAGAAGAGCGACAAGCCCAAGGCCGAGCCCGCAACGGCCTGACCTCGAAAGTCAGTTGTTCTCGCGCATCGGGGCCCGTCGGAAGACGGGCCCCGCCTTCTTGTGCGCGACCGGATTCAGCCAGACGCCGGAGTCCGGGCTCGAGCTTGCAGATCGTTGCGAGGGGACTGGCCAAAGTAGTCGGCCAGCAGGGCGTACACCCGAGGCATGGCCTGGTGGAGGGTGTCGGGATCGACGAAGAAGGTCTCCGAAGCCACTGCGAAGAACTCGTCGATTGATTCGGCAGCGTAGGGGTCGATTGCGACGGGCTGGTCAGCATCCACTCGCTGGCAGAAATCGGCATAGGCGGGCTCCATCACGGACAGCCACGCCTGCCGAGACCGGCTGTCGCGCAAGGAAGGCACCCCGTCGGCCATGCCATCCGCCATGTCGATGACATGCGCGAATTCGTGGATGGTGACGTTGTAGCCCCAGGGATCGGACAAGCTCGCCGCAGCGACATCGGTCCAGGACAGCATGACCGGTCCGCCATGCATCGCCTCGCCCGAGAGTTCTTCCTCGAAATGATGGACGACACCGTCGTCATCGACGACTTCGCGCCGGGCGACCACCGCGTCGTCGTGCATCACGATGCCGACGAACCCGTCGTACAGGCCCAGTCCGAGCTTCAGGACCGGCAGCACAGCCTGTGCCGCGACTGCCACGGCGATCTCATCCGTGACGACGAATCCCTGTGCTCCGCTGAATTCCTTGCGCGCAAGGAACAGGGTGGCCAGCCTGCGCAGCAGCAGCTGTTCGTCAGTTGATCGCCACGTCAGGAAGGGGTACCTCGCGAGCGTCAGTTCCCACAAGGCATCCGGGATCGCATGGCGGCGGCAGATCCGTTCGTCCCGCCAGCGTCGCCAAGCGCTGCACGCCTGACCAAGCACGGTCAGTTCGTGACCGCCTGCGCCAGCGTCAAGCGCTGGATCCCGTCGGATCTCCAGCGCAACACGCCTCCGCGAGGACTGCCTTCGCAGTGGTCGAAGTCCCAGTCGGTCAGGACATGACGCTGGAATCCCGGCGCCATGGTCTCGCTGCCCGGCATGTGAGTGTGACCGTGGATCATCGATGGCGTTCCTGCCTCGTGCATCCAGCGCACGGCAGTGGCCATGTCGATGTCGACATACTGGCCACCCGCCTGTTCACGCTTTCGGCGTTCGCTTTCCTGGCGGACGTCACGCGCCGCCTTGTACCGATCCGACAGCGGGCGGGCCAGGAAATCGCCGCGCCAGGCCGGGCTGCGCACCATGCTGCGAAAACGCTGGTACGGCACATCTGCAATGCACAGTGCATCACCGTGAGTCAGCATCAGGCGCTCACCGAAGGCAATCAGCACCGTCGGGTCGGACAAGGCCAGCACGCCACAACTCTTCAGCATCTCGGCGCCGACCAGGAAATCGCGATTGCCGACCATGAATCCCATCGCACAGCGCGAGGCGCAGTCGCCGAGCACGTCGACACACCGCGCCTCGAATCCCTCGTGGCGAGAGTCGTCGCCGACCCACACCTCGAACAGGTCACCGAGTATGAAGACCGCGTCGGCTGGTGTCTGGCTCAGGTACGACGCAAATGCATCGAAGGTCCGCGGGGTGTCCTCGGCAAGATGCAGGTCGCTGATGAAGTCGATCGTTTGCCACTCGGCAGCGGCGTGCACCTCCCAGAACGTTGGCAACGCGGCCGGCCCTCCCGCTTCCATGGTCCTGTCAGGCCAGAACGGCCTTGGTGATCACGACGGGCTCGGTCGGCACATCATCATGGAATCCCTTGCGACCGGTCTTGACTCGTTCGATGGCGTCGACGACTTCTGTCCCGGCGACCACCTTGCCGAAGACCGCATAGCCCCAGCCGCTCGCGTTCTCGGCCTTGAAGTTCAGGAATTCGTTGTCGTTGGCGTTGATGAAGAACTGGGCGGTGGCCGAATGCGGGTCGGACGTGCGAGCCATGGCCAGCGTGTAGCGCTGGTTCTTCAGGCCGTTGGATGCCTCGTTCTTGATCGGATCGTCGCAGGCCTTCTGCTTCATTTCGGCGTCGAATCCGCCGCCCTGGATCATGAAGCCCTTGATGACGCGATGGAAGATCGTGCCGTCGAAGTGACCCTTCTCGACATAGGCGATGAAGTTGGCGGTGCTCAGGGGCGCCTTGACATCATCGAGTTCGGCAACGATCAATCCGTGCGAGGTGTGCAGTTCTACTTTCTTGCTCATGGTGCGGTTCGGTGAGTTGAGATGGTGTGTTGAGTGCGGGTCATTCCTGGACCGCTGCCTTGATGATCAGCACCGGTTCCAGCGGAACGTCCTGGAAGGGGCCGCGGTTTCCGGTCTTGACGGTCCGGATGCGATCGACGACATCCATGCCCGAGATGACCTTGCCGAAGACGGCGTAGCCGTTGCCATCGCGGGAATTGGCCGCATTTAGGAAATCGTTGTCCTTCACGTTGATGAAGAACTGGGCCGTCGCGGAGTTCGGGTCCATCGTCCGGGCCATCGCCACCGTGCCGCGCACGTTGCTCAGCCCGTTGCGGCTCTCGAGCCCGATCGGCGCGCGCACCGACTTTTCCTTCATGTCGGCTGCGAACCCGCCGCCCTGGATCATGAAGTTCTCGATGACCCGGTGAAAAACCGTGCCGTTGTAGTGCCCCGCCTTGACGTACTGGACGAAGTTGTCCACGGTCTTCGGCGCCTTGCCCGCATCGAGTTCGAGTACGACCTCGCCCAGGCTGGTGGTCAGGTTGATCTTCTGGGCCAGCACATTCGAGGAGGCGACTGCCAGCGACAGGCAGAGGGTGGCGATGCCAAAGGCAGCGGTGAAACGCATGAGGAAAACTCCGTGGGGTTCGAGCCGGCGGCGACAGCCGGAATCAGCGAGAAGGCTTGCGCGCGGATGGGTCGGACAGTTCGCGCAGCAGTGCCAGGCGCGGGGGGATCGTCGTGTTGCTCGGGTCGAGCTTGAGCGCGCGCTGGTAAGAAAGCCGGGCCAGCTGCGCGTACACGTCGCCGAGGTTCTCGTGCGCGACCGCAAAGCCCGGGTTGGCTCGCAACGCACCGTCGAGCGCCGCACGGGCCTTCTCGAAATCGCCCCGGGCAGCGTACAGCGCCGCCAGGTTGTTGTAGGGCTCAGGCAACTCGGGGAACTCTTCCGTCAACTGCTGAAACACCGAAACAGCCTCGTCGACGCGCCTGGACTCGACCAGCAAGACTCCTTTCAGGAATCTCAGGTCGGGGCGCTCCGCGCGGTCGCCGAGCAAGGTGTCGATCCTGGCGAATGCTTCGGCCTGCTTGCCGGTGTGGAACAGGTCCGCGATGTCAGTCACATCATTCGCGCGACCGCTTCCACAAGACAGCAGCACGAGCGTGGCAACGATGACGCGGAGTGGTCTGAGGCAGGGCATGGTCAGGGACGTGATGAACGGGAGCAGTCGAGGCGCCTGGAGGCAGCCCGGTCAGGGCGGTTCATGAAAGGGTCGCCGGTATACTGGATTTGCAGCGGATTGTAGGTGTGCGGTTCATGAGTGAAATCCCCGGGTATCGGATGTTGCTACGGGAGATTCGACCGGTCAGCATCTCGCCCTTCAGCTTCCAGAATTTCCAGTCCCTTTCCGGCGTGGCCCCGAGTCAAGCCGTGAGCACACCGATCCGACCCGGCCCATGACGTTGCGCATCTTCAATTCGCTGTCCCGCGAGACAGAAGTCTTCACCCCTATCGATGCCAACCATGTCCGCATGTACGTCTGCGGCATGACCATCTATGACCTGTGCCATGTGGGTCATGCGCGTTTCATGATGGCCTTCGATGTGACCCGTCGCTGGCTCGAGGTGCTGGGCTATCGGGTGACCTACGTGCGCAACATCACCGACATCGATGACAAGATCATCAAGCGGGCGGTGGAGCGTGGCATCCCGATCCGGCAACTGACCGAAGAGATGACCCAGGCGATGCACGAGGATGTGGCCTCACTCGGCATCCTTCCGCCCACGCATGAGCCGAGGGCGACCGAGCATGTGCCCGAAATGCTGTCGATGATTGCCACGCTCGAATCCAAGGGCCTCGCCTACCGTTCGCCCAATGGCGATGTGAACTACGCCGTCCGGAAGTTCCCCGCTTATGGTCGGCTGTCGGGCAAGTCACTCGACCAGTTGCGGGCGGGCGAGCGCGTGGCCGTGCTCGACGGCAAGGACGACCCGCTGGATTTCGTGCTCTGGAAGTCGGCGAAGGACAGCGAACCCGAAGACGCCAAGTGGGACAGTCCTTTCGGTCGAGGTCGCCCGGGTTGGCACATCGAATGTTCCGCGATGAGCTGTGCACTGCTCGGTGTGCATTTCGACATCCACGGTGGCGGGCTCGACCTGCAGTTCCCGCACCACGAGAACGAGATCGCCCAGAGCGAAGGGGCGTCGGGCCAGCGCTTCGTCAATGTCTGGATGCACAACGGATTTCTCAACGTCGACAACGAGAAGATGTCGAAGTCGCTCGGCAACTTCTTCACCATCCGCGATGTGCTCAAGCGCTATGACGGAGAGACTGTCCGCTTCTTCATGCTGCGCACGCATTACCGCAGCCCGTTCAATTTCAGCGACACGAACCTCGATGACGCGAGGCAGTCGCTGCGGCGTATCTACACCGCACTGGCGAGCGTCGACCTGCCAACGGATGACGACCATGCAATCGACTGGTCACAGCCGCAGGCCGCGACCTTCCGCGCAGAGATGAACGAGGACTTCAACACGCCGGGCGCTGTTGCCGTGCTGTTCGACCTGGCAGGCGAGGTCAATCGCACGCGTTCACCGCAGGCAGCGCGACTGCTCAAGGAGTTGGGCGCGACGCTGGGCCTCCTGCAGCTGCCGGCCCAGGCTTATCTGCAGGCCGGCTCCGGGCTGGACGAATCGCGCATCGCCGAACTGATCGCCGAGCGCAATGCGGCCAAGGTCGCGCGTGACTTCGCGCGTGCCGACCAGATCCGTCAGGAACTGGCCGCGCAATCGATCCTGCTGCAGGATTCTCCCCAGGGCACCACCTGGGTCAAGGCATGATGCTTGCGGGTTCGGCCGCCCCGCCGGTCTTCTGGGACGACGCGTGCAGGCACCTCGCGAAGCGCGACCGGGTGATGCGCAAGCTGATTCCGAAGTGCGGCGACAGCCACCTCAAGTGTCGCGGGGATGCCTTCACGACACTGGCCCGATCGATCATCGGGCAGCAGATCTCGGTCAAGGCGGCGCAGTCTGTCTGGGAGCGCTTCATCGCGGCGGTGCCCGGCGGCGTGCTGCACCTTCAGCCGGACAGCGTGCTTCGCCTTGCCGCACCCGAGATGCGCGCGGTCGGCCTGTCGGCGCGCAAGGTCGAATACATCAACGACCTGGCCCTCCATTTCTCTGCCGGTTCCGTGCACGAGAACCAGTGGGAGCAGATGGACGATCAGGCCATCATCGACGAACTGGTGGCGATCCGCGGCATCGGTCGCTGGACGGCCGAGATGTTCCTGATCTTTCACCTGATGCGCCCCGACGTGCTGCCGCTCGACGATGCCGGGCTCATCAAGGGCATCAGCGTCAACTACTTCAGCGGCGAGCCGGTATCTCGCGCCGAGGCGCGCGAGGTGGGCGAGGCCTGGTCGCCGTTCCGGTCGGTCGCCACCTGGTACATCTGGCGCAGTCTCGAACCGCTGCCGGTAGACTACTGACTGGTTTTTTGGCGGCTGATGTCGCCTGTTCCTGCGAGAAGACCAACGAATGAGTAAAAGACACTTTCTCGAATTCGAACAGCCCGTGGCTGAACTCGAAACGAAGATCGATGAACTGCGCTATGTGCAGAACGAGTCGGCCGTTGACATCTCCGAAGAGATCGACCGCCTCAGCAAGAAGAGTCTCCAGCTCACCAAGGACATCTACTCCAGCCTGACGCCGTGGCAGGTCACGCAGATCGCGCGGCACCCGCAGCGGCCCTACACGCTGGACTACGTCAGCGAAATCTTCACCGACTTCCATGAACTCCATGGCGACCGGCACTTCGCCGACGACCAGTCGATCGTCGGCGGCCTGGCGCGCTTCAACGGCCAGGCCTGCATGGTGATCGGTCACCAGAAGGGCCGCGACACCCGCGAACGCGGCCTGCGCAACTTCGGCATGTCACGACCCGAGGGCTACCGCAAGGCCCTGCGCCTGATGAAGCTCGCTGAAAAATTCAGCCTGCCGATCTTCAGCTTCGTCGACACGCCCGGCGCCTACCCGGGCATCGGCGCCGAAGAGCGCGGCCAGTCGGAGGCCATCGGTCGCAACATCTTCGAGATGGCGCAACTCGAGGTGCCGATCATCGTCACGATCATCGGCGAGGGCGGCTCGGGTGGTGCCCTCGCGCTCAGCGTCGGCGACCAGTTGCTGATGCTCCAGTACTCGATCTATTCGGTGATCTCGCCAGAGGGTTGTGCCTCCATTCTCTGGAAGACCTCCGAGCGTGCCTCGGACGCTGCCGAGCAACTCGGCATCACCGCGCATCGGCTGAAGGCGCTCGGCCTGGTCGACAAGATCGTCAACGAGCCGGTCGGCGGGGGTCACCGCGACATCAAGCAGATGGCCGCGCATCTGAAGCGAGCGCTCAACGACGCGTTGCGGCAGGTCAGCGACCTGAAGCCGAAGGAACTGCTCCAGCGGCGGTACGAGCGGTTGCAGACCTACGGCCGATTCACCGACACGACCGATCGCTGACGCTCGGATGGGCGGTGCATGAAGCCGCCTGCTTCCCGAATGACCTCCCGTCGTGTTGCGGTCGCCTACAGCGGCGGCCGGGATTCCACCGCGCTGCTGCATGCCGTGCTGATGTCGGTGCGCGATACCGAAACTTCGGTGGTCGCGCTGCATGTCCACCACGGGCTCAGCGTCCAGGCCGATGCATGGGAGCGGCACTGCCGCGACCAGTGCGCGCGCTGGCAGGTCGAAGGCTTCCCGGTGTCGTTCGCCGCTTGCCGGCTGCGCACGCGGCCCCAACCTGGCGACAGCATCGAAGCGTGGGCGCGCCGTGAGCGCTACGCCGCCCTCGGGCGACTGGCGCGCACTCACGGGACCGACGTGGTCCTGCTTGCGCATCACCGTCGTGACCAGGCCGAAACGCTGATCCTGCAGGCGCTGCGCTCGGCCGGCGTCGCCGGTCTCGCCGGCATGCCGCGCGCGATCGAGCGTGACGGCATCCATTGGCTGCGTCCCTGGCTCGACGTCCCGCGCAGCACGATCGAGGCGTACGTGGAGTCGCTGGGCCTGTCCTACATCGATGACGACAGCAACACCGACGAGCGCCATGCGCGAAACCGCTTGCGTCTCAGGGTCTGGCCGGCACTCGTCCAGGCGTTCCCGGAGGCCGAACCCGCGCTGGCCGCAGCGGCCACCTGGGCGCAGCAGGCGCAGGCCTGCCTCGATGAGCTGGCTTCAGATGACCTGGCGTTGCTGCACGGGCCGGCCGGGCTCCAGCTCGTCGGGCTGGGGCAGCTGTCGGCGGCTCGCCGGGTCAATGCGCTGCGCGCCTGGCTGCGTCGGCAAACGGGTGCTGCGCCGCCTGCATCGCTGCTCGCGCGGCTGAGCGACGAGCTATTCGGTGTGGGCGCTGCTTCCTGGCCGCTGGCCGGTGGTCTGCTGCGCAGGCACCGGGGACAACTGACCTGGACACGCCCGGTGGCAGCCCGATCCCCGCCCGCGACGGTGCTGGAGGGCCAGCTGCACATTCGCCGTGCCGGGGTTCATCGCCTTCCCGGCTGGGGGGGCAACCTGCGCGTCGTTCGAGTGAAGGAGGGCGGGGTGCCGCTGGCCTGGCTGGCGCAGGCCGAGCTTCGCGCGCGATCGGGCGGCGAGCAATTTCAGGCCGGTCTGGGGCGCCCTGCGCGCAGCCTGAAGAAGCAGTTCCAGGCCGCGGAGCTGCCAGCCTGGGAGCGCAGCGGGCCCCTGGTCTACAGCGGTGGCCAACTGGTGTTCGTGCCGGGGCTCGGCATCGACGCCCGCGTGATCGGGCTGCCCGGTCAGCCCCTGGTGACGCTGCTGTGGGAGCCTGCGGATCGGATGTGAGCAAATGCCGTCCGCACCGGCGACGGCGCTTGTAAAATGGAAGGCTTTTCCGATTACCGCGGCGCAGCCCGTGCCGCGTCAACGCACCGATTGCCATGGCTCTGACAGTACACAAATACGGCGGTACCTCGATGGGGTCGCCGGAGCGCATCCGCAATGTGGCCAAGCGCGTGGCCAAGTGGGCTCGTGCCGGTCACCAGATGATCGTCGTGCCCTCGGCCATGAGCGGCGAGACCAATCGCCTGCTCGGCCTGGCCAAGGAGCTGTCTCCGGCGAGCAGTTCCCCCGAGTTGATGCGCGAGCTCGACCAGATCGCTGCCACCGGCGAGCAGGTGTCGGTCGGCCTGCTGGCCATCGCCTTGCAGGCCGAAGGCATGCAGGCCGTCAGCTACGCCGGCTGGCAGGTGCCGATCCGGACCGACTCGGCCTTCACCAAGGCCCGCATCCAGAGCATCGACGACAAGCGGGTGCGCGCCGACCTGGCCGCGGGCAAGGTGGTCGTGATCACCGGTTTCCAGGGCGTTGACGATCAGGGCAACATCACCACGCTCGGTCGCGGCGGATCGGACACCTCGGCGGTGGCCGTCGCAGCCGCGCTGAAGGCCGATGAGTGCCTGATCTACACCGACGTCGACGGCGTCTACACGACCGATCCGCGCATCGTTCCCGAAGCTCGGCGCCTCAACAGCATCAGCTTCGAGGAGATGCTGGAGATGGCCAGCCTCGGTTCCAAGGTTCTGCAGATCCGCTCGGTCGAATTCGCCGGCAAATACCGCGTGCCGCTGCGCGTGCTGTCGAGCTTCACGCCCTGGGACATCGACATCGTCGAAGAAGCGAAGTCGGGCACCCTGATCACTTTCGAAGAGGATGAAAACATGGAACAAGCTGTCGTATCCGGCATCGCCTTCAATCGCGACGAGGCCAAGATCAGCCTGATCGGCGTGCCAGACAAGCCGGGCATCGCCTATCAGATCCTCGGTCCGGTGGCAGAAGCCAACATCGATGTCGACGTGATCATCCAGAACGTGTCGCACGAGGGCAAGACCGATTTCTCGTTCACCGTGCACCGCAATGACTACGCCCGCACGATGGATCTGCTGAAGGCCAGCGTGGTGCCGAAGACCGGCACGGCCACCTTGTCCGGCGACACGAAGATCTGCAAGGTCAGCATCGTCGGCATCGGCATGCGCTCGCACGTGGGGGTTGCCAGCAAGATGTTCAGCACGCTCAGCGCCGAGGGAATCAACATCCAGATGATCACCACCAGCGAGATCAAGACCAGCGTCGTGCTCGACGAGAAGTACATGGAGCTCGCCGTTCGTGCCCTGCACAAGGCTTTCGATCTGGAACAGGCTCCGGCGTGATCGCGAAGCACATGCGAGCAGCTAGAATGCGAGGCTGAATTCCGCGGAGCTGTGACCGAGTGGCCGAAGGTGCTCCCCTGCTAAGGGAGTATGTGGGCAAAACCTGCATCGAGGGTTCGAATCCCTCCGGCTCCGCCAGTAAGTCCTTGATTTTAAAGGACTTTTTGATTTTCTAGGGATCTAAAGGCTGCAAATTCTGCAGCCTTTTTTCTTTCTCTGTCCTAGTGTTGGCGACTTTAAGCGCAACTTGGGCGATAGCCAGAATTCAGAGAATTTCCAGTTGGGAATTCATCAAAGGACGTGCGGGGTTACGTTTCAAAGCCGCACCGAGGGTTCGAATGTTTCTCCGCCCGCCAGTTAGACCGAGCCCTCCCTAGCGGAGGGCTTTTTCTTGCCCGAGCCCCGCGTGGCGCGGGCCTGCGGGCGACGCCGAATTCTCTGTTTGGCCATCGAGGCGCAATTCCCGGCGTGATGGTCGCCGAGGCGCCGGCCATTCTCTGTCCGCAAATTCGCCGGTACCACTTTGCCGAGCGATGGCTCTGCGCCAACGACAAGGCCCGCTGTCGCAGGCCTCGATGTCGAGTGGATCGGTCAGTTGGTCATGCGCCGGCCATCCCCAACAGCACCCGCTGATCCTCCCAGGCCACCGGCAGCGGCCCCATCCGGATCAACCGATCCGCCGTCAGATCCACCGGCTGCTCCCCCCGCACGATTCGCTGCACGATGTCCGGCGCCAGGAAGGCGAGGTAGATCACCCGCGTCACATACGACGAACTCGCGATCTGCTCT